>Ga0179593_1429642_pt1 | contig 10397 bp, 12 predicted proteins | sample CZODoug2_1_08_16_FD_185931 | JGI IMG/M metagenome (GOLD analysis project Ga0179593, IMG submission 185931) | Vadose zone soil fungal communities from Angelo Coast Range Reserve, California, USA - CZODoug2_1_08_16fungal (PacBio error correction) | ecosystem: Environmental > Terrestrial > Soil >... | reverse complement strand
CCTCTTCCGTTCTCTTTCCTCGCCAACCTTCGCTCATCAGCGTGCCGGCCTCATAAATTCACGTTACACAAGCCTCTTCGACCTCTAGTCTCCGACCTGCTCTTTCCCTGCCACTGCGCATACCAACCTTCTCGCTTTGCGCGGCCTGAGGGCGGATTTTGACTCCTTCCGCTACGATTGACGCGCGATTCTACCTCCTTCCCCAGCTTTTTCCCGCCGTCAAGCTGGCCCCCTGCCCCCCAAGTCATTACGGATCCTTCTTCGAAATGTCATTTTTTCTGCTCGAACCCCCCCTTTCTCCTGGGATCCCCTGCGCTCGACCCGAATCTTTTTCCGTCTTTTTACCGCCCAGTATTTTACGCCGCTTTTTCCACTTTTGCAATTCCCCTTTTCCCCCGATGACTTGATCCTCCGCCTTTCCCTTCTCATCCACTGTCCCCTCGCGAGAGTGTCTTTCCCTACATGTGGCGAATCCACACCTGTCCCCACTATTATGTTCGGAGGGGATGAACGGAACCTCCCCCCCTTTTCTTTTCGTAGTTGACGCCCAGCCCCTAAATAGAGCGCTTTTTTTCGATCAATACTTCTGAGTTTTTCGTTAGACCCCCCCCCACGCCACCTGCGTCAAGATGTCCGAATCCCGTTCGACAACCCCATTCTCGACGCAGAAGGACGCCTCCAACCCCGGGACTGGTAAATCTAGCAGGGAACCCTTTCTTTTCCTCTACCCTATTTCGAGGGGCGTCTCTTGCTCAGTACGTACTTGTGCGCCCGTGAGCTTCTACGTCAAATAATTTCGTCAAACCCTTTTCCCCCTTCTTCGATTCCTAACCCATTTAACTTAGCGCGCGTGACCCATTTTTTTTTGACAGGTTCTCTCAAGCTTGTCGGATTTTCTCGACCCACTCCTCTCTCACAGACTTTGGCTATATCTTCTTTCCTCCCCTCGCGGAGGACGAAATTTTTTTTTTCTGATTAGAGTGGCAATCAAGATTTTCTAAAATCCCCTTCTCCTCCTGATAGAGTCCCATCCTCGTTCGGGAACCCAGATTTGGACCGCCATCGAGTCAATATTGACCCACATCGCCGTCACTCCCTTTCAGGGAGCGTCCCTTCAATTCCTCATTTAGAAAATTTCAGGATGCTCTTTTCCCGGGTTTTTCTGTTCCGTTTTCTTAATCCTTATCCCGGCCATGTCTCGTCCCGCAACACCCCTGACGTCTTCTGCTTGGACCACCTGACGAGTTGCCGATTTTTGCAGGAAGTTTCAGCTGTTGAGAGTTACTTTCCCTGGAATGACCTTTAGCGTGTCTATTTGAGTTTTTGGGGTCACCTTGCCCAGTTTTCCCCTAATCCCTTAAGCACACACTTCTTTCCCCCTATCACGTCATTTCCTACCTTAAGTAGTTTCATGCCCTTTGAACAGCTTCCATACCTCGTTCACCCTGACTTGCGTCGTTTCGTCAGGCATGCTGTTTTCGCCCCCTTCGTCTCACGCTGAGCGGTTCCTTTCCCGCTCTCTTCGGCCACTGTTCAGCAAATTTTCCCTGCTTTGTCGATTTCGTCGGAGCTTTCCCACCCGTGGAATCAAACGTAGCTTCTATGGCGGAACTTTACGGCAAGAGCCGCTCCTCGGCCCGATCTTTTACTCCTACTCGCGTCGAGTGATCTCTCTCTTTCAACGTTTTGTTTTGGCTGAGATTCACTACCCTCGTCCTCTTTTTGAGCGTAGGAGTTATTCCGGTTTCCCCTCGTTTTCTAGAAAATTTCTAGAACCGTCCCCCCTTTTTAACACACTTAGTCTGGGCATACCCCTCCCGAAACCCCCCCTGAGGACTTCATGGGCGGACCCATTTTCTTTTTTTCTGACTCAGCCGAAGTCTTTTTTCCACTACGGAGTAAGAGTCGCTCTAATGTCTCCCCCCCCCCCAAAGATTCATTCCACCACCCCTACGCTTTTCCTCCCCCTCCCCATTTTTACCTCTTTGTCTTTGCGTCTATGCATCTAAATTCCGGTGCTAAAGGAGGTGATACGCCCCCCCCCTCTTTGCACCGTTGTGCGAGAGGACTGTCTTTCCCTCCAACTGATCCGCCCTGAAAACGCGGCCCCCTTGAATGTAGTTCCCAAATAGTACAACTTCTCCCTTTCCCCCTTCCCTTCCTCGAGATTGATTCACTCTTTTTGCGAGGTTTTTCCAGTTGCCCCTATCGGTTTTTTTTTCCCCTTTTTTCTCCCCTTGACTTCTCGGATTTACTCACAAGGCATTGCAGACCTTTCTGGAGTGGCTAGAGAATACCTGGCCCCCCTTGCGGCTATCATTTCCCGTAAGACAACTTTTCTTCTTCTCCCCCGGCTCTTGAGATGAATTTCCGTATGGCGCCCCCCGCTGTTCCCCTTCCCCCTGGGAGTACTCCCTTCATCCTTTCCTTCTTTCCACCCGCGCAGATCGGGGGCCCCCTTTCTCCACTCGTTACCAGCAGCCCTCCCTGATGCATTGCCAGGCGTACGTTCTTACTCTTACGCGCGGATTGTCTAATCTGTCTAACGACACGTTTGTTTCTCAACATAGCTTCCCTCCCGTACTTCTCGACGCTCGCTCCTTCACTCTAATCCCTTTTTGTCGAATCAGTCGTGAGGTCCTTGCTCATTTGCTCCCCCAACCTTTGGATGTTAGCGCCCCTCGACATCTATTTCTCCTTCCCAGGATTAATTGATGTACCAGTCGCTCCGGGGAGCCTCTCCGTCCCCGGCAGTATAGCCTTTGTCAAGTAGTGTTGCTCCGTCTCCTCCGAGTGTTGGTTTTGTCTATCGAAAAACCCTCTCGATCTTGCTCCATCCCTTTAGATTGTTCTGATCTTCGTACGACGCGATTTGGGGCCTGCAACCGACTTCAGTAATATTGGTAAGACGATTGTTTTTTCAAGCCCCCGGAATGTTTCCTCCTCGTTATTGCCCATTCTCTCTGTGGCCGTGGACTCCCCTCTTTTAGCTTTTCCTCTTTTTTGAACTTCATCGACTTCAAAGGGTTTGCTTATCGGCCACCTTAAGTCTTCCCCCTTCCCTTCGGCCCGGTTACGAAGGCAAATTCTTGGTCTAACTCTCATTGTATTTTTTTGGTTTTTTGACGTAGCTTCGTTTCCCTTACCGACTTTCCTTTCCCCCTGTACCCGCAGCTGTAGTAGACAGATTTCCTTTTGAGCTGGTCGTCATATTTATCCTCCCCCTGCGGCCAGGGGCAGCGGCCCCGTCTCCTCCTGCTCGCTTCCGCGCAAATCCCGCTTTTTTTGAAAAGCTTTAACTGGTGCTTTGATGCCCGCTAAGCTTTCTTTCATCATCGTGCGCATATCTTAAGCTCTTGTTTCACATTCCATCATTTCTTGAACTGCAATCCTTAAGAAGATTGGCAAATCGTAAGTGCGCGAGTCTCCAGTTTTAAATTCCCCCGCCCAATCTCCCAGGGCATCCCCCTTTTTGCCCACCCTGGTTAGGCGGCTTAATTTAATAGAGGACTATTTCCGGGCTCGTTTTTCTCCCGTTTGAACCCCCCCATAAGTACGTCTCCCCCCACTGTTCACCCCCTGTGATTGCCCCCGGAATGTAGGTTTTTTTCCCCCGTTCCCGCTATAGTGGCCTATTCACCCTTGGACCAACCTGCGATCCTTCGAATGGCTTTACATATTTCGGTCCTCTAGTTTTCATGAGCAGATCTCATTGGATCCGCATCTTCCCAGACTCCGTGCCTATGCTTTTACGATGCTGGATTTAACCCCCAGGGATTTTTTCCAAATTCCTGTCCAATTTTTATCTGCTTGGGGCACCCTTGCGTCGGTCAATTTTTGACTTTTGTCAGCACCTGTTCCTTCTCCCCCCTTCTTGACATATCCCTTACTTGGGAACGTGCAATCCCTTGGTTTGGGTCACAGGTTTCGTTCAGCCGAGAGCTTGCCCCCGCTTAATCTTGTTCTTGGAGCTTCGAAAAAAACGTTTGTTCTTGGTCAACAACTCCCGGCACCTATCTTTTTTTTGTTCTTTTTTTGATTTGTGACACGTAGGTCCACGGCAGCGCTTGTTTGCATGGATTCTTCTCGGGAGTGGTTTTGAGAGAATTTTGATTGGTCCGGCCGTCGGTCCTCCAAGACTTTTTCCCAGGAGGAGGGTTAGTCTTTTAGCTCCATAGCTTTTTTTTTTTTTATCATTCTTTAGTCCTTCGATTCCTGGGGTTTACTGCATGGTTGTGTGGCCCCCCCCCCCCCCCACCCCCCCCCTGGTGGCCAGGTTCGTACCGTTGACTGCCCTTGGTGCCTCTCGCACCCGACCTTGTTCCTTTTTTCATTTCATTATTCTTAATCTCTTTTCCCCGTTTTTTTTCTCCTCTCCCCTCTAAAGTCCATACACTAAGTGTGGGTCTCGGTCTGGGCGCCCTGAAAGGAAGAGGGGTACCGACTCATTTAATACCCTTCCTTTTTGCCTCCCAAGATTTTAGAAAAGTCTATATAAACTGCTCTCTGGCTATCCCCCCCCTTGCCCTAATGGACCGTCCCACGGGAGAACCAGCACCCTTTTATCTCACCTTAATCACCTAGGGGCTACCCCTTCCCCTGCGCGGCCGTGGACCTTCCTCACTCGACCCTTCCCAAGACTCTCCTAGCGGCCGGGATTTTTTCTAACCAATTTTTCTCAATGACTCTCCTTCCTTTTTAGATTAATTTGTCTCGCCTGTTTGAACGTAAACCGTCCGCGTGTATCACTTTGTTCACTTTCACAGTGAAGAGGCCTTGTCTTCATGTTTTTGCCACCTCCGGGTTTCCCCCAAAGTCGTCCCAAAATTTTCCTCGAACCACGGGTGCAACTCTTCCCGGGAATCCCCATTCCAGTTTACCCCCTCCCTTCGGATTTCTTTCAAAATACCCTTTTACCCTCCGCACGGTGCCCGGGATTTTTTAACCGGAGACTTTCGAAAGTTTTTTGTCATTACCCCTTTCCTTTCCTATGTGAACTCCCCTTTGGATCCCGCTATACTCATCTCTGTTATTTCATCTGACTTCGAGTCCACTGATGTCCTTAAATGTTTCATGAGGGCAAAATTCGACCAGTGTTTTTTCCCCTAGGAGCTTCTTCTAACATGATGTTTGCCCAACTTTATCCACCCCCCTACATCTCTCTATCCCCTCGATGAAATGACCAAACAACCACGTCTTGTCGTACCAAGATCCCCTTTTTGAGGTATTGAGGGAGAATGTATTTTAAATACTAGTAAATTACCTTTAGTAATGCCTTTGCCCCACTCTCTCTCATCTTTTCATTCCCCCCCCAAAAAAAGCAGCTGAGAGATGAGTCAATCGACAGTCCCTTCGCGGGCATCCAAAATGCGACAGACGGGTCTTTCCTCTTGAGAGTTTTTCGACTTTGCTTCGCCTTGAAGAGGACTGCTGCCTTTTTAAGAGCCCCTCTTCCCTATAGGACTTGATGAAGAACAGCTCCTCCCTCCCTGAAAACTTCATTGACGCGGAAGACCTTTCCGCCAGTTCCGACCCTTCTCCCCCCATGCCCTCCCACAACGGCCCGTTTTTCTTCTCCCCCCTTTCCTTCGAAGCCCTTCGGACCTCATGCCGTATTCCTCCTTGAGAAGCTTGGCACCTGCCTTTCCGCTTTCAATTCCTTCGGAAAGTCTTTTTTCGAGATTCCAAGGCCACGGCTCCTTTCCCATGAGCCTCCATAAATTAACTTTAAGGAATATCCACTTTGATGCGGTGTGACCGACCCGCGGCACAACACTTCTTTAGACCGGTAACTAATCAACGATTTCGCTTTTCGCCAGGAAGTGTTTTTCCCCCCCTCCTTTCCTCTATCTTCCCCGTCCTGAACTTTTAAGCTGTAACTTCATGTTTTCCTTTCCTTCCGACGCCGCCGGAAGCGTTCCCCCCCGAGTGAAATGTGTAACAGCGACGGAACAGGTTTTTTTTCCTTTTTTTCCCCCTCGAGTTGAGCGATGCGCAGGCCGTCCAGAATTTGTGTGCCATCGCATCCCAACGCCTTCGAGACACCACAACTCCTTATCAACCCCCCCCCCCCTTTAACATTTTGCGAGTTCGTCGGAGTCCTTTCGCAGAGTGTTTCCTCTACATTCTTGGAGTGTCTAGCTTAGACAATCGCTCCCTCAAAGCCTACGCATTTAATTCCTCAGGAGGAACATTGTTTCCCCGTCGTCCCCTTGACTCAGAGGAATTTCTTTCTCCCCTAGACCCCCGCCACCGACCGCCTTTGACTTCACCCCGGGCTTTTCCTCCTTCTCTACATCGCCGGAAGCATCCCCGCTCCGCTGAGATCATCAGTTACCATTCCAAATTGCAGTTTTTTTCGCCAATAAGTTTTACCCCTGGTCCTTTTTCCGATTCTTTGAGGAATCGGCTACCTTCTGCTCAATGACCCGACGCCCGCTACGCATGTACCTCCCCTGGCATTCTAGCTGAGGCATGTCTCGGTGAGACTCCCTTTTTCTCTCCCCATCCCGTTTTTCTCACCCGATGCTAGTTTTGAGGGTCCCGGCCTTGCTTCACTTCATAACTTGCACCAAGGGTATGAATTCGACCCCTTTCTTTGAAGATTTTCATCTGCCCGCCAAGTTGAGCCATCACGTTTTCATTCCATAACGGCGCCTCGTTTACGTCGGAATGACTCGTTGCGTCCTCTCTCTTACTGAGCACGTTGTACCCTCAGACATCTCTCCCAAGTCCTCCCCCCTTTCCCTTAATCGTCGAGATTTCTTTAGGAGATTCCGCCCTGGTTTCCCCTATGGAGTCAAAGGATGAACTCCCTCTCCACGACACTCATCCTCCTAATGCCCGATTCCTTGAGTTCTTTTTCTCTTCCCCCTTTCCTTTTTGTGTTTTAAGATAACTTCCCCCGCAGGAATCTCATTCTATTTTTTTTTCCTGATGGAAGGTAGCTGCTTTCTACCCTATCTGACCCTTTTCTAACGGTGCCAGTTAGATGGACTCCCTCATTCCTCCCGCCCCGGACTTGAAGCGCGCAATTGCTGCTCTTAAGATTTTTACACGGCCGCGCGCGTGAGCGAAACTTTAGAGCGTAATTTCCGATCCCTTCCTTTCGCCAGTTTTTTCCCATTACTTTTTTCCTATGTGATTGTTTAGATTCCCTATTCCATGCGTTATGTTGCACCATGATTCTCTGGTGCTTTAAAGGTGATTAACTCCCCGGACCCTCCCCCCTTCCCTCCCATAGCTTTTAGTGCTGCTTCCTTAGAGTACCCCATCAGGTCCCTTTTTCACTCCTTACAGCGAGGATCAGAGTTTTCTTCCCTCCCTTTAGTAGCTCTTCCAAGTATCGTTGTTGTTTTCCCCCCTGGGTCCCCCATTGAAATTTAGAACGTTCCTCCGTGACCAGAAAGAACTGTTGCGGCTAGATCAGGCTCCTTTCTTCGTCCGGAATGCCAGACAACGGAAGCCCCCCGGCGTTTGTCTATGACTGAGGGGAGTCCAAAATATTTTTTGTTTTTTTACGAGTCTCTCAGCCTCTCTGTAGTCACCGATGCTCGAGCAGCGCTTTTTCCCGTTGTCCATTGTCCCTTTTTAAGTAGGAAAGTCTTTTATCTTCCTTTCCCCGTCTTGAAGCTGAAGTTGATCAACCGAAATTTGCTTTCCCTCGTTTGCGAAAGAATTCCTCTGCATCTCGGAAATTGTTCGATACTCAGTTCCCGAGCAGGTTTGTCCTCCCCTGTCTTTTTTTTCTTCTCGCCTGCGAGTTCCCCCAACCTTCGGTCTTTTTTACGCGCATCCTTCCCCTTTTCCCCCCCATTCCCTCCGCACCCTTTCCGCGCTCCGTTCCCCCCCGTCTTAAGGTTTTTCTCCGAAGATCTTCTTCTCTCGAATTTTCGGTGTTCTCTTTGTTCCAGCCTTGACCTGACTTTTCGGCGGGGAATTCTCAAAAACCTCTGACTCCCGCGCCAAGCGAGATTGTTTTCGACCCTTTTTCTGACTTCGGGTCCGTTCCAAAAGATCCTTTCCTTGGACTCTCCGATTGTCCTGATATTCGTCCCAGTGAATGTATTGACATTCGCCTCCTCCTTTTCCGTGTCTCGCTCAATCTCCGTCTTTAGGAGCCTCTCGAAGTCCAGGGTCTTTCTTTTCCCCCCCCCCTCTTTTAGCCTCGAAAATAGCGGCGTTCCTTTGACATTCGTTCACGCTTTCGTTCTCTCCTTCGTCCCCCGGTTTTTGTCACCCTTGCTCTGACCCGGAGCTTTTTCGTCAGTTCTTCTTAAACTCCCTTCTTGTCTTCAGCTCCTTTCCTCTGTTCTTTCCATAGTCTATCGACCCCCCTCGCGCTCACGTTTTTACTTTTTTTTTTTTTCCCGCTTCGCCGCAGGAGGCGCGCGAAATCTATGAAAATCGTTGTTAGAATTGTGGTAGCGACAAGAGCATGGTCTTGATTCCCCCTTGAGTCCTTCTTTCCTCCCTTTTGCAACTTTTCCCTTCAATGATAGCTTTAGGAACTACCCTTCAATCAGCCCCTGATTGGCAGGCGAACGTGCTCTTTTTTTGCCCTTTACCTTTGCCACGCCTCAAACGGGAATAGGTGGTTTACGGCCTTTCTCGAGTCTAGTCATTTTCCTGGATGGTTGGATGCATTCCTGTTATTACGGCCGCCTTTGCGAAAACCCTCTCTTTTGCCTTTTTTAGGGATCAGGCGTTACGACGCTCACGATCCCTTAAAGCCCGGGTCTTAGGGTAAAATACTCGTCCTTGCGTCCTTGAGAGCTCCCTTTCAGTCTACCCTCCTCCCTGAATAACTCCCGTGATATGCACGTTATAAGATGTGGTTGAACCCTTTTCCCCACCCCCTTCCGTCCAATGTTTGTAATGAGCAACGTGGTCGGTCCCTTTCCCTTTTAGAATTCTTGGATAATTAGCCCCTTAATTTTTTTAATCCTCCTAGGGTTTTCCAATTTTCCCAGTTTGCAGAGGGAGTCCCATCCTCGAGAATTTTGTGTGTGCCAACATAAAATCCCACCACAAAACTAAACCCTACCACCCTCCACCCACCACCCCTCCCGTTGGGGGTGGGGGGGGGGCCTTACGTCCCCTTCTCTTCAAGCCCTCCTTACCCAGAGTCGTCGGAGTCATTCGAAAACCCTTTCTATTTGTTTTCAACAATCCGCAGCATAGTTGCCCCTCTTAAATCCCCTTGTAGACCTAGCGTCTTTGGCGACGCTTTGATGGTCACACTCGTGGATCTGTGGGCTTTTTTGAGCGAAGTATGTCTTTGTTCCGCAATGAGGTTGGCAATAAGGATGTCTTTTAAGTATTTGACCTTGGTTCTTCACTTCGTTTATAATATTGAGGATCTCTTTCTTGGGATTGACCTTTTTTCCTGTCGTTTTTTTCGTACCCCTCTTGCCGCGGATTCTCTCTCCCGGAGCCCCGCTTTCTTTCTTTCATTATCTCTTTAATTCTCTCTTTTCCCCCCTCCCTTGTGTTGATCTCTCCCTCCGCATCTCCATGTTCATACACTAAGCGTGGCTCGGTTTGCCGCGTCTCTCCTTTCCTTTGTAAGAATGGCCACCCTGCATACCCAGGATCGACGGCACTCCCCAATCCCTCTTGCGATCCCTAAAACTCATACTTCCACTTCCCCTCATTAGCTCCTTTCGCCCCCCCTACAGACGTTCGCTCCCAAACCCCCCCGACTCCCCCCCCCTCTTTTCCCCAATAACCCTCTCTGCGTGTTTTGACGTCCGCACTCTACACAGGAACCCTCCAAGAACTTTGCTTAGCCCACAAACGTTTTCGACTTTCCCCCTCGACGACTCTCCTTTTCTTTTACTCTTGATTTCCCGGTGAACGTAACGCTCCCCCTCCCTGTACCCCTTTCCCCTTGAAGGGCGGCCCTTTACTCTGGGTGCTGGGATCCGACAAAGAGTCGTGCCCCCTTTCCTCACTGGGTGCCCCCCCCCCCTGTGCCGAAAACCTCTACTTTCCTTGTCCCTTTTCTTAGCTCCCAAATCAAGACATCGCCCACGCCTTTTTCTCTTCCAGTTTACTTGACATCGTTCCTTCGAGTTTTGCTCACACCTGCCTCTATGTGCCTTAGTCTCCCGAGAAGAAGCGCTTTATGTATGTCACCGACTTGTCTTCTTATTTCTCGTAAAAGATGAGACTTCAGAGTTCCCCCCGCCTTTTTTTTTTTGTTCCCCTCGTTATTCTCCAATTCTGTGTTCAAACTTCCCAACCCCCCCGTGAAACGGCTCTCTCTCCTCTGCACTGCGAAACCGGTGGCTCAGCCCCCCCCCCCCTTTCATGGACGGTTCTATTTATGGGAGAAGGTCCGGGCAAGACTCTCCCTCATCCCCCCCTTTTTCCTTCCAAACTTATGCCAATGG
>Ga0179593_1306291_pt1 | contig 10397 bp, 12 predicted proteins | sample CZODoug2_1_08_16_FD_185931 | JGI IMG/M metagenome (GOLD analysis project Ga0179593, IMG submission 185931) | Vadose zone soil fungal communities from Angelo Coast Range Reserve, California, USA - CZODoug2_1_08_16fungal (PacBio error correction) | ecosystem: Environmental > Terrestrial > Soil >... | reverse complement strand
GCCTCTTTTGCTTTCTGGTTATTTTTCAATTAGCTTCTTCCTTTTCCCCCATCCCTTTTTTCTTCTCACCAGTTTTTCACCCGCTCATGTTGCCGTGGTTATCCCTTGTTTTTTTTTGTGGTGATGTGGAACCTCTTTTTTTAAAAGTGGTTGTGACTGTGGAACGCGTTGTCCCAACGCGTTGGTCCAAATTCCATTCCCCTGCTTTCCTTCGCGCCTTCTTGTTCCCCTCTGTCTCTTTTCGATGCCTTTCTTGCATTTCCCTGCGCTCTCCTTCCCTTCGCCGATATGTTGCGGATTTGTGCGTCCCGGATTGTTGACGGCTTTTTTTTGAGTAGGTTGGAGTTGAATTTTGAAGTTGCAGTTGGTCCCTTTTTTTGTATAGGCGATGGTGCCACACTTTGCCGTTAAGCGTGTAGGTGTCTTCTCTACTTCCAGTAAACCTTTTCCCAAATGATCAAGTACTCAAGGGATACATCCCCCGGTTGTTTCTGTCCCCCTGGACACCGTCCCCACCCCTCTGCTCCCCCGAAGAACTGGTGAGGTGTCGATGATACACTCTTTCGACCCTTTTTTTCGTTTTTCTCCCCATAACCCCCTCCCAACTTTTTCTTCCTCAAATCCTTTTCCTCGTACCTTTACCCTGCCGGCCCATTCCGCTGGTGCGATGCTTTTCCCGGGTACCGCACCCCCCTCAAAACACTGCAAAAGCCCCCTCCTGTTGGTTCCCGTTTTCCCATGCATCTTCCCCTGTGTCGGTGCGTCCTTTTCCCTTCCTTAGATCGATGGTGTTGTTCAGATAATCCGGTTCTTTTTTTTGGAACTGTTTTAAGAATCCGCGGTCTTTTTGATTCCCCCCCAAAGACTGTTGGCCTGATATTTCCCAAATTGGTTCCGCAAGAACCTTTAAAGTCCTTCCCGGCAAACCGTTTGTCTCTTTTTCCGTTTAGCAATGTGCTCGTGTACCCTTGCCCTCTTTCCCCCCGTCTTCACCTTGCTTGTATGGTAAGGCGTCCCCCGAAAGTTGTTGTAGTTGCCGTGATGAAAGCTTTTCTTGCCACACTGATCGGTGTGATTTTCCCTGACAATTCATAGAATGTTTAAGCTCCCCCGACAAACTGGACCCATGCTGTCTGACCCTTTGTTCTGTTTTTTCCGTTGATTTCATTCCCCCCTTTGACAGGGCCGCCGTTACTCTCTCCCTCCTTACGTCCGGAATGGACGAGGTTGGATAGAGAGCTTCTCAATTCTCCGCTGTAGTTGCTTTTTTGTTCCCCCTGACCCCCCTTTGGACCTGCTTCCTGATCACACTGAAGCAACGCTTTGACTTTTCTTTTCTTTTCTCCAGGTTCCCTTGTTGAAAACAACCCGTCGCCGTTCCGGATAGCATACCCCCATTGGTACCGTTTGTGCATGTTCTGTTGGTTGTTGGTGTTTTTTTTTCCTCGACCTTTCCTTTATCTTGTTCGTGCCCGGCTTTCCTCCCCCCGATTTTTATCAATCTTCAACAGTGAAATAGCTCGATTTAAGAGTTCGGCTGCACCGGTCTCCTGCCACCTCAACCCCCGTCGGTCGCCGTGGAACCCCGCTGCCCCGGTTTCGGTTGTGAGCACACCAAACCTCCCCCTTTCCCCCTCCTGCGTCCCCATAACCTGGCCTCAAACACTTCTGTATAGGAGTCCATTTTAGTTTTCTCCCTTCTTATCCTCCCCCACCGAAACCCGGTCCCCCCCCCTTTCATCTGCCGAACGCCGGAAGAGTTTTGCTTTGGCACAGAGACGCCGATTTTGAAACGTCCCCAATGTTAACTCTTGTGTTCACTGAGCGATTTCTCCCTTCGGTCCCGGTCCGGGAAGACGGTTATATTTGGATATCTGTGATGGTGACAACCCCCTTCCGAGAGTCGTGCCCGCCTTCCATCCCGGCCCCCTTCGTCCCAAGACCCACTCTTTCCGATAGGCTTTGCCTTTGACCCCCAAAACAAGTTAATGACGCCCCCACTGCCGTGTCCATGCTGGATAAAGTAAACTGCCTTTTCGTTTATCCACTTCACGCTTTTTTTTTACCCGCATCTCGACCGCCATCCTTTCATCCTTTGAATCCCGTTCACCTGGCGGCCTCCCTCTTTTCCCTGATAAGTTGTTAGTCTCTCTTGCAGATTGCCGACCTGGGTTTCGTTTGTTGTGTGCTTGAGGACTTGTTTTTAGTGCTTTTCGCTTGGGAATGCGGGTTTTCCTTTTTTGCCTTCTTTCCCATTTTATCCCTAGCTCTAAGTTAAGGTCTTGGAAAAAGTCCCGAGGTCTTTTGTTGTTCACCCGTTCAAGTCCCAAAGACCTCCTCCCTGCTCCCATGACAGGCTATCTCTTTCACAATGGCACCGGCGTGTTAGTTTGTTTTTTCCTTTATCTTTTTTTTCTCTTTTTCTTGAGGTTCCCTCGTGGATGTGCAATCGCTCTCGATTACCTGAACTTGATGCGATTTCTGAGGTCTGTGGCTTTTTGGCTTTCCCTTTGTGGTCGCTCTGTAAAAAGTAAAGCTTCTGCTTGTTGACGCCTTGTGGTGGTGTGAGGAGTTTTGCCCGAGCTACTGAAGTTTCCTCGGGTGCATCTGCTGCTCCCCTCTTTCCCCCCTTCGCTGGCAATGACCTGTGTTTTTGATGGCTCCAGTGCCGCCCCCTCTTTTTCCTGAGATCCTTCTTCTGGTGTGCTTTGAAACCCCCTTTCCTCGATTTGGGCGCTTGTTGCGTTGCGGGAACCGCCCTTTTGCCGATGGTCTTTTCCCTCGCCCCCGTCTTTCTGCGTATGGCTCAGGTCCACCCCCTCCCTGTAAGGCTTATTGAAGATTTTGACAAGGAATTTCCTTTTTTTTTTCATCCCCAGTTTTGTCTTTTTGTCTTTTAATTTCTTCGCCTGAGTCGGTTTGGATAACTTTTCCCCTCCGCAGAAATTATTTTTTTAGTTCTTCCTCCCGCCCCAATTCGGCAACGCTTTTTCCCCCTTTCCCAACGTCCACCTGCCTCTAGGCGTCGCCTTCCCCCGGCAGTCCCCCACCCATCTTCTGAAGTCCTATCTTTTCCCCTCCCGTGCTTGTCAACTTTTTCTCCCCCCTACCACGTCCATTGCCAGCGACGCTGAAGTACGACTACTCTGATCTTCCCAAAGATGGGACTTTTCTTCCACAGCAAGACGTAGGCGGGTACCCCCCATACCCAGGAGCGGCTTACTTTTGAGCTCCCCCCCCAGTTCCCAACACCACTTCCCTCTCCAAATCTGAAAAGTTGACCCACGTGCAGGGTAAAATTCACCACGACTACTGTCATCTATAACCCAAACCTCACTTGTCCTTACTTAAAAAACAAACTAAACAGCCTGGTTCCACCTATGTTTTCTTCTCCTTCCTGGTTGGTTTTTGTGGATTTGCCCCCCTGAAACCCCCACAAAGAACAGAGTCCATTTCCCAGCCCCCTCACTTTTCCGAGTCTCTACCGGCCTGCGCAACAAGGTAAAACCTCCCTTTCCCCCCCCCCCAACCCTCCTGGTCACCTCGTTTAACCCCCCTAGAAATAAACCCCAACCAACTCATGACGCTGTAGGTTGGATCGACTGCGATAAAGCCTCCCTTTCCTCTTTTCTTTCACGCTGATTGCTCGCGAGTGCTTTTTTTACCAAGCGGCCCGGGAATACCTGTCCCCCCTCTCGGTCCATTTTTAACCCTAGCTTAAGAAGTTCCTTCTTTTTTGTTTCGTGCCCTTAATGTTTTGGTGTACTAGGTTTTCCTTCTCGAAATAGTTTTTTTGCCCCCCCCTCCTCCTTTCCGGGTTGAGTTACCTCTCCCCTTGGCTAGTGACAGCGTCCACATCAACCTATATTCCCGATTTTACATCACCTGTACCTTTCACAGCTTCCTCCTCTCGTAAACCTTTTTTTTTTAACCCGTGTCAGCCGTGTACATCGGCGCCCTTTTTTTTCCCCCTCCAATTAAGGACTGTGAACATGGAACTGGTTAGTTGGTCTGATACATACTGACTGATCAGGAACGAAGGGACCTCTAATCCCTTTTTCCCATATGGTCCCAATGTTTTCCGAGAGGTCCCACCCCCATCCTCTCCTCCCTCAAAGTGTTATGGTTGGTGTCCAAACCCGTACCGGCTGTAGCGTTGTCTTCCTGACCCTTGTTGGATTTTCCCGTGCGATCACCCTTGCAGACGCCACAAGCGTCTGATTTAACTGTGCGCCAGCCTCTCAATCCTGATTATCTACGAAAATCTACCACTTCCACGTCCCCTCTTTCACACACACCTTCTTTGACCATTCACATAGATCATTTCTCTTGCGGACCGCGACTTTTGGAGTTACACTGCCTTCTGCTTTTTCTAGTTGCTTCGGTGGGATTTAAACTGTTTTTTTCCCCTTTTCCTCTCGCCTCGTCGGCACTATCAGCTTGACGTGAATTGCCCCCCCCTCCTCCTTCCGAAATAGTTACCTTCTACCGCTGTATAGGTCGTTAAGGGCCCAAGGAAACAGGGGTCGCGTGGGAACTTCCCCCGCTTTTCTTCCTCTTTCAGTTTTTTCGGGCGCTTACCACGCCGTCTCCCCATTGGATTTTGGTCATCACCCAGATTTAACTTTTTTCCCCACCACACCCCCCCCTTCCTGCACTACACGGTCCAGGTTACTTCTTCCCCTACCTCATCACAGGGTTCAGGCTTTTTTTTGGGTGCGGCCATCGGCAGCCCCATTTTCGGTTCCTTCCTTGACAGTTATTCTCGCCTTGAAATGAAATGTCCTGCATTTTGGTGTATTGTGCCGATTTGCAACCTTCCCCCGCACCGGGATTCTCCCGTCCTCTGCCCTCAACCCGCCCAACGGTACGCACTGATTTCTTTCTCCAACCATTTTTGGAACGGCTTGCCACCGACGCGTTGTGTTCCTTTTCCCCGTTTCGGTCCCTCTTGCGTTTTCCCCCCCCCCTTTATTCCCAAGCATCCCGCATCAGTCCACCCCATAATTCGCGGAAATGTATGGATGATTCTTCCTCCGCAGCCTTTTGAGTTTTTGCGCTGATGATCCCCCCCGATTTCCCCCCCCCCCCCAAATTTTCGACGTATCGGCCCCCACTTTCCCCCTTTGCCCCCCAATTTCTTACGGAGAGGGTTTTTCTCAGGGGGACCGCAACCTTTAGTTTTATCCCCCTGTTTGATACTTTTCCTTGTCGCCAGTTTTACCGTACTGCCTTTAACCTGAAACGACATGAGACTTTTTTGGGAGGCCCCAAAAAACCCAGATCCCCCCCACTTTGACACTTCCCTAAACCCAGTTCATTCCCTCCCTGCCATCGCCACATCCGCGCCCAAGCCCTTAGTTGTTGCGTAGGGTATCCTCCTCTTTCTTCCCCTGCCAACCCACCCCCCCACCACCCCCCCCCGTACTGATTTCGTCAGATGGCCCATCTTTTTTTATCTCTAAGGCGCCTTTTAATGTAGACGCGCACCCCTTTTTTTCCTTTTTGCCACGCGTTTTTACCCACGCCTTTTCCACTTAGCATACACACCGCTTTTTTCCCCTTTTCTCGTGAGCACAAAACAAAATCTTCCCCAAGCCCCTCGAGTTTTCCTTTTCGTCCCGCCCGCCTTTTCCCTTCGGCCCCTCCATGTTCCCCCTTGAAGCTTCACCCCGGCGCCAACTCCTTTCTCACCTCTTTTCCCCCCTCATTCCGTTTGTGGGTGAGTTCTTTTCTGTTTGGACAACCGCCTCGGTTCTTCCTGTTCTCTTCTGTTTCCCTTTTATATGCCTTTTTCCCATTTCTCCTGTGTTTTGAGTGCCATTCCCAAGTGACCTGCTCATCGTTTCTTTTCTTTTTTTTTTAGTTGTTTTTTTTTGATGCTATTACATAGTAACCATGCGTGTGTGATTGCCGAATGTCGCTTTGTTCCCCGTTTTTTTGTCACCCCCCCCCCCAACCGGCTCCAATTCGTTACTTCGTTCCTCTCCGCCTCCCGGTCGATCCAGGACTGGCATTTTCAGTCGGCCCCTTGCGATCTCCTCCTCCGCGCCAGTGCTAGATTTTGGCGTCTTTTCGAATTCCTCCCCCGTTTATGGAATGGCATATGTGTGTGGTTCTGTTGCGGTAGTTGCCCTTCCCAGTTGCGTCCGTGTTTCTTTTCTGAGATTGGTCCGCACATGAGTCAAGCGGGAGTGTTGCGTTACACCCCCATTCTTCCCCCGACCCGGGCTTCCACTGAGCCTTCCTCCAGTTTACCTCCCTGGTTTCTTGTCCTGTTTCCCCCCTTCCACCCATCTTGCGCAGCCCCCTCCTCCCTTTGGTTTCACGGGGGGACTATTACAGTAAACCAGCCGTTTGGATCGTTTACCAGGCCCTCCCCCCCCCCCCACCTTTTCCTTTTGTCGCCCGCCTTCCCTTCGTCCTTACCGCTGCTCCCATTTCCCTCTGTTAAGACTGGCCCTCCCTAAGTAACCCCTTTGGCCTTTTTATTCGCGTCGGCCTGCTTCGGCGCAGGTCCTTGCCCCCCCCCCCGCGTCAAGCTGTTTGTCCTACGATTCCCCCTTTCTTTCACGGTGGGTTCCCTCCTTGTGAAGAAACGCCCTGGCGTTGGACTGAACTCAAAAGGAGGAATCACTTCACCAATCTCTGTGGTTTAAGCCCTTTGAAGTACCACTTGCCTTTTTTTTCCAGGCAGAGTAATACTTGCGAGTTGATGGTTTCCCTGTCGTGTCCCCCCTCTTCCGCCTTTTTCCGTCTATGGTATTGGTATTGCCGTCACCCTTCTATTTTTAGTTTGCCACTTCTGAAGTTTGTTCGGTATTTACAATTATCGATTGGACTTGCAACCAGCTCCCCTGCTTCTTCCGTTATACAGCCCCCCCCCTCTCTTCCCCCCCTCGACATCGGGAGCCGGTTTCCTGAAGCTTCCCGTGACCTGCGCATTTTTGGGCCACCTTCTCACGTTAATCGTCTTTTTTCCCTCGGCTGGATCAGTAGCTTTTCTCACGTCAGATGATCTTTTCTGGCTTGGCGTAGAGAATGACACAACAGTCGGACCTGCTCTTTCCATCCTCTGCCCTGAGACTTCTTAATAGAAACTGTGCCTTTGACACCCCCCTTCCCCCACGTGGTTTAGCCGACAGAGTGAAAGAGTACTTCTGATTTTTTCTGTTTTCGAGGGAAGGGTGTTGAACTGCTTTCATTTAGTTTGAGCCATAGTCGTCGTGCCTTTGTTTCATCCACCCTCTTTTTCTCCTCCCCCTCCTTCAAGTGTCCAATCGCTTTGAAGCTTGTACCCTTGCGCCCCTTGCTACATTGTTGACCATGAAATCAGTCTTCCTGTTTGGAACCCCCGCTTTCACGGCCTTTTTTTTGAGCCAACACCTCCACCCATGTTCAGCGACAAATGTGAACTTTTTTTTTAGGCTGGACCAAAACTTTCCTTTCTCTTATTTCCATTTTGTTCTGGTATTTCCCCGTCATTTATTAGATCCCCCCCCCGCACAGGTTCCCCTTGTCTCCCCCCCGCCATGAAAGTCAGTCGGCTTTTGGTCCCCCCGCCCGCGCCGATTTTTGTCCACGTTGTCCCACTGCCCCCTTCTTCATCTCTTTGTCTCATCGGGTCCATGTCAGGTTCCGTGTGGGACATGGTTTTTTTGTGATATATGTTACTTTTTTTTTGTTTAAAACAACAAACGAGCACAGATCTGTCCTTACTCCCCACGCCCGTTTGCCGTTTGCCCCTTTTATTTCGATAGTCTTTCCCTCTTGACCCCACCATGTTAATTTCCAGCCCTTTCCTTGTACCCTTGCTTTCGGCCCTTCAATGTCGGCCGTTTCCCCAGGTTATTACGTGCTTTTGTGTACCGATATTCCTGACCTCTCCATCCCCTCTGGACCTATGCCCAGTGGTTCTCTTGGTTTCCATTTCCGGGGACCTTTCCCTTCCCGGTCAATTACCGGGTTTTCTTTTTTCTGGCTGATTCCGATGTCCCTTCTTTTTTGCCTGATGCTGCGTTCGTATAGAGTTCTTAAAGTTTTAATTTCTTTGGGCACATCGCTTGCTTGTTTGTCCCTCGCACATGGCCCATCCCCCCCCCGTCCAGCCCAGCCAAGTACTTCGACATTTAAGGCTTTATGTTTTTTCCTTCTCCTTTTTCGTGAGGTTTGTTAGATGATTTTGGCTCATGTTCTGGATGAGATTAAACGGATGTTTGTCTACTGGCGCAGGTGAAGGGATGTGGGACGCTTCTTTTTTTTGTTTGACCGGTCGCTCGTACTTAACTTATTGGTAGGTTGTTGAAGCCTATGGGTGGGGTCCTTCTTTTATGAGATGCAGTCGTCTTCTTCCCACGGCGTTTGTGAAGCGCCCTGTCTAATATCTCCCCCCTTTTCCACTTCTCTGGCAATGTTGTTCGATAAAGTTGAACCCGTTCCCGTTCCCACTCTTTCCTTTACCTGATGGTGTGCTTGAGACCTGTTTCTCCTTTCTCTCCCTACTGATTGGCGCTGGTCTTGAGTTCCCCGCGTTGCCGTTTTTCGTTCGCCTTCTTTCGCTCGCAGAGTTCTGTGTCCATACAAAACGACTCTTTTAATTTTTTTTATTTTTGCCAGGAATGTTCTCTCCCTCGTTGTTTGTGCGATTAGCATCCTTTTGTTGCTCTTCCCTAATATCATCGCGTCGTTCTTCCCCTGTTATCTAAGCAGAAGCTTATGTCCCTGTCGGACTTTTCTTCCTCTACCCTTTATTTTTAACCGGTCATCCCACGCACCCCCGATAACACTCGTGGATTTTTTTCGTCGTCAAAACCTTCTTAATTTCCTTCCATCGTCACCTCCTCTTTCTTCCCCCCTGATCCCAATCAGAAAGTTTTTCCCCTCTCCCTTTCACCTGACCCTTATTTGGCTATGCAACCTCCTGGTTCCGGTTGCACACTTATCAGACGCCTGCACCCCCCCATAGTGCTGCAACACCTTCCCACCCCCCCCCCCCCTGTGCTTCTACTTTTACGATCGTCCCCCCCCCAAGGCTAATCAAAAACTGCCGCCCCGAACTGCCCCGAGCGTTATTCTTTCCTGGTACAAATTTCTCCCATCCTCTCCTTTTCCCCATTCTTACACAACCCCCACCTGCTGACACCGCTAATTAAACCCCAACCCTCCCCTCATTGAATCCACCCTGTGTGCTCTTTCGTCTGGCGCTCTTTGGTTTTTCTTTTCCCTTCGATTGGTTGCACCCAAAGCACCGCCTTTTTCCCGAGTCCTACCCTCCGCTCTTTCGTCTACCTTCCCCCTGGCAGAACAAACCGTCTTTCCCCCAACGCCTTTTTTGATTTACATCAGCCCTCCCCCCTGACCACCCGGTTCAATCTTCCTCTCAGTTGTCTGTTCCAGAGGGATCGAATGAGCTTACTCTCAGGTCATCGTTCCCCCCCCTTGGATGCTCGGTTTGGAGTTTCCCAAACACGCTTCCGTTTGTACTTTCTCCAAATTAGACTGACAATCTCCCCCCTGTCCGTGTATCCCTCCCCCGTTCCCCGGTTTCCGGAGTTGAATCCCCCCTTTTTTGGCCAGATGTAGTGCAGACTATCGCAATCTTGTGGGATTTTCTACGGGAGGTTCTTGTTTGGCCACCGAGCTGGTCCAGTTCGGTCCCATCCCTTTCTTTTTTTCCCCGATCTTCCCGGACCTTGATTTCGACTTCCCCTTCATTCTCCCACATAGTACCAAAAGGGGTTTCAAATTGCCTTTTCACACATCCGGCGCATGTGGGCCCCCTCCCACTCTTTTTCCCGCAGGCATCGGTGGCTGCACTTATTCGTTTTGCTACTACATGACTATACCCTGCACGAAGGGCTCCGCTCCGTCTTCCCTTAAAGTTTACGCTAGGATTTGTTCACCAAGTGGATGTTTTTTCCAACACCCGAGGCCGTTGCCGCGTGTTTTCCACTCCCAAGACTGTAGTTGTCCACGTGCTTATTCAACAGGTGCCGCCGTTAAAACCATATTAGATATTTTTAGCCCGGAATTCCCCCGGCCACTCGGTATTACCTCCCGTTTCACTGAAGAGTTGAATTCCCCCTCTTTTTTCCTTCCCCCAAGCCAGTTACCTTGACCAGAATGAAAATCTATAATGCTTCTGAGAGGTATTCGGCGACCCGTTGCTTTGCTTTCACACGTCCTCCCCTGTAACAGCTTTCTCTCTGCAATGGATCTTCGAATTTGGTGGAACTTCTTTTTCTCCAGCTAGACAGGCCCAAATTCAGCAGGAACTCTGCAACTCCTCTTTCTATCCCCCCTCTTTTACAGAAGAGACGATACTCAGCTCTCCCTTGCGTAACACTTGGTAACCCCTTTTGTTCCCCAGAGTGACAGTTTTTCACCATGCCCCCCCC
>Ga0179593_1568915_pt1 | contig 10398 bp, 11 predicted proteins | sample CZODoug2_1_08_16_FD_185931 | JGI IMG/M metagenome (GOLD analysis project Ga0179593, IMG submission 185931) | Vadose zone soil fungal communities from Angelo Coast Range Reserve, California, USA - CZODoug2_1_08_16fungal (PacBio error correction) | ecosystem: Environmental > Terrestrial > Soil >... | reverse complement strand
TTCACAAGACGACTATTTTTGATCGAACTCTCTGGATTCAGAATGTTAGAACTCCCTCGTCTCTCTTTGGTTCCTTTCCTTCTCGTCGACGTCCTTTCCAAGTCTCCCCCCTACGACAGACTACTCGAGTGGAGGACTTTCCCTTGCCAAGGTATTGAGCCTGGCGGTCCTGTCCTTCATTCGATTTCCTTTTTTCGTTCGTGCCTAGCTCCTTCCTTTAGGGAAAGAATTACCTCAAGTCCTCCCGCTTTCCTTCCCCCCCAACGCCTCGATTATCGACCAGATCCTCCCACCTCCTTTTCGGCCGCAGAAAGCCGCCTCCCTGTTTTTTTTTCCTTTTGAGTCACCCCCCGGAGAGTCCGGCTTTCTTTGGAAACGAAAGGGGATTTCTTTAGCAAGAGGAAGCGCTCTGGACGCCTCTACGTTCCTTGTCCCGTCGAGAACAGAAGGGATTTTCCACAAATCCCCCCAAAACAAAAAACACCCCCCCCCACCCCCCGCAAGCCTTCCTCCAAACAAAAAAGTAAACGCCAAAAAAAGAACGCCAAAGAAACCACCGCCCCCCCCCCACCCGACACCCCCAAAAAAAAAAACTTCAAAAAGAAACCAACTAAAACAAAGAAACACCCCTGCTCCTGTCCTAAGACAAAAACCCCCCCCCCAAAAAACCCCCCCCCCCCCCACAAAAAACCCCCCCCCCCCCCCCACCCCCCCCAAAAAAAACCCCCCCAACCCCCCACACCCCCCCCCCCCCACAACCACCCACCACCCTTTGCTTGTCAAGGGTCCCCCTTGCGGTTTGAGACACTGACCCTACCTTTCTCCCCCCACCGCCGCGAGGCAGGCGACAGTGTCCCGGATTGGGACCGATACACAATCCGCTTCCGTCCCTTCTTTAAACCACAACTGGTAGGAGAACGAACCCCCCCCTCGACGCGGGCATGATCGCATCTCTTTTCCTCCCCTTTCTGCGTTCGGTTACAAGCAAGACCTACAGGTGGTTGAAAGTCTCCTAGCCGAAGCGGATTTCTCCTGTATTCGGGACCTTTCCCCTTTCCCCGAGGAGTTGATCTTGGACCATTTTCCCCCTCCCGGGATCAATAGTTCTCTGATCTGGCGAAAAGGTAAGATCCCCCCTCTCAACCTATTAGAAAGTTCCCTTTTCCTTTTCCGCTTTTATATCCTCCTTTTCCCCCTTGCGTTTAAAGAAAAGGGTCCTTTTTTGGAAGCTTCCCCTCCAAAAGTGGCCTCCCCGATTTTTCCTTCTTATTTTTCAGAACGGGATTTAAGAGGAAGAAAAGAGGGTTACTTTTGAGATCGAGGCGTGGTCACTTTCGGACATTGAAGGTTAATTCTTGGCCACCCCTCGTCCGTTCTTCGTATGAGGGGCGGCGTTTTCTTCCCTGACACGCCAGGCGCAAACCTTTGTTCTCCCGTTCACCCTTCCCCCCTGCGGACTATGGATCCTGTCGTCCTCTGACGTCGAAGAGGAGGTTCCCCCACTGACCACTTTCCCCCTCCGCAATGGATCTCCCCGCATAAACTCCTTATGATCCTTATCTTCCTTCGTCTTTATGCTGACGCAATCTCAATCCCACCCTTCCCTTCTCGTCCTTTTTTTTAACCGGCCGGTACGGCCCCCCTTTCCCCCCTTTTTAAAGATGCTCTGTTCGAGACCGAGTAATTAAACGCAACATTTTCTTTCTCTTGTCCAAGTCCGTCGCTTTCCCTTCCCCCCCTTTCACGGGTCGCTTTTTTTTTTTTTTCCGTCGTGCCATCAGAGTTAAACTCTCTTTTTTCCCTTTCGTAAATGCCGGTTTACATTTCTCCCCCCCCGTTTTGGCAACCTTTTCCATGTTTTCTCTCCCTGCCCCCTGATCCCTTTTTCTGCGCGGAGTGCTCCAACCGCTACCGCTCGGATTGTCCCCCTTTTCACTGGAGTTCCAGTAGATAGACGGAATCTGAGTTCCCCTTTCTTATATTCCACTTTCCTCTTTTGGTCTGATGGGTCAGGAAGGGTGTGGTCTAACTTTCCCAAGCTCGGTCCGTTCCTTTCTCAAGAAGTGGAGACCGCTCCTGCCTTTTTCAGCAATCGACTCAACTTCCGCAGCAGGAATCATCCCTACCCCCCCTCCCTTTTTTTCCTCGGTACTGAATGTTCTTGAGTCGATGATGAGTCGTTCTTCTTTTCCCTTTTTTTTTCCACTTTGATGAGGCGTTGACTTCTCGCCAGAAAGGCGATTTCCTCCCCCCGCCTTCCCCTGACTTTTCAGTCTATGCTGCGGGAGTAACACGCCCCCCCCTTTCCAATGAGAGATCGTATATCGACTGGAACTCCATTCTTTCCAAGAGAGCGGTAGGCGGTGTTTTATGAGCCTAAATCTTTTTTTCCTAGGGACAGATTGCCTCCAATTACCATTCTCAATTGCCTCGACGAAGCAATTCTTTTTTTTCTTCTAAATGTAAACCGGATACGAAAGGGCCTCTTCCCTCTTCCTTGACTCCCCTTGAAGGTTTCAATTCTTCGTTGGCCAAGGAGTCAGATGACTCCCCTCTAAGATGTTGATTTAATTACTCGTGCGGACCCAGAGAGGCTTTCATATCTTCTTTTTTCCCCCATTTCCCGGAACCCTTTCGGCACCACCTGAATTTGATTTGACTCCCCCCCCCGACGAGATTTTTTTGATCGAAACTATTCTGTCGCAAGTGAAGATCCTTCCCCCTTTCTTCTTGATTTTTTCCCTCTCTGATGACTCCTCTTCGACGTCCTTTCCCCCTTTCCCCCTACGTCCGCTTACGGACAGACTACTCGAGTGGAGGTTTTTTGTACCGCAAGGTATTGCGACTGGCGTTCCCGTCCCTTTCCGATTCGCTTCCCGGTTCCCTTATTACTTTCGGCCCAATCTTTTTAGGATACTCGCATTTGTGTTCTTCCCTCGCAGATCAGCAAGAGAGATCTTCCACTCTTTTCTACGAACTCCGCTCTTCATGGTGTGACCGGTCCAATTAACTTTTTTTTTTTTTTTCCCCCTGACCGTGTGGAAACGCAAGTGGAGCTTGTCTCGAGTCGACCTCTATTCTTAATTTTTGGTGACAGTCGAGAACCCTCCTTTCTGACTGGCGACCAGAGCCCTTTTTTCTACACGCATAATGGCTTTCGGCGACCTTGACCTTTCTTTTTTGACGCTGCTCCAATTCTTCAACCACAATGGTAGGAGAAGACACCAATTTCCTCCCCCTCCTGGACGCGGGCATGATCTCTCTCTTTTTCTACGAGATCATGCCCGCGTCGAGTTTCCCTGGTTCGTCATTACCCCCCGTGGTGGTTTTAAAGTCGACAGGCGGTCAGCGGATTGGGTATTTTGAGGATGAGAAGGTCAACTTTGCTTTCGGCCGGACCGGATCAATAGTGCGAGTTCCTCGCCAGGTCAGATCACGAGGTTCCTGACGAGGAAAGTTCGCCCTTCCCCGCGTTTTGTACCCCCCTTTTCCCTTTCACAGACAGGTCGGTGCGGCTTCATCTTTCCTCACGGCACACAAATGGCTCTTCCCTCTTTTTGGCTCCCTCCCCTATTTCTGCTTCCCCGATTATGATTATATCTTCTTCCGTCAGGCGTGGTCACTGCCACAAATTTTTCGGTTATTTCTTGCCAGAAAGTATCTTTCTTTTTTTTCCCCTACAGCTGCTTTTTTTGGCGGCGATCGGAGATCCCCTTTCTCCAATACCTTGGCGGGTTTTTTTTCACGTCTGGCCAACGAACGGTACTCCACCCTTTTTCGTCTGGATCCTGTCGCTGACGCTTCCTTTTTTCCTTCCGAGGAGGTCATCGAAGGTCTTCCCCCTCCCCGCTATTCCTTTCCCACAACTGATCTTCCCTTCCTGTAACTCCTTATTTATCCTGTTTCTCCATTGCTGAAGCAATATCAACTCCCCCTTTCTTTCCTTCTAGACCTCGGTTTTTTTTTTCCCCCCAAAAGCAAACAACCCTCTGCTCTGTTCGAGCTGTGATCCCTTTTCTTCCCTTCGTCCTCCCCCCCAAAGTCCGAGCCTTCCCCTTCAACATTCAAGCTTCGCTTTTAAACTCTTATTAATTGCAGACCCTTTAGTTCCTCCCCCCATTAGATTTTCTTTTTTCCGGCAATTATTCTTTTTCATGGAGGAACTGTCTACCTTCTTCTCGAAGGTTATTTATCTAATCATGTGTCTTTTCTTCCCACCGCTCGGGTTTGGTAACCTTCTTTTTGACCTTGAGTTCAAGTTCGATAGACGGATTTCCTTCTGAGGAATGACGGTTACTCCCCCCTCCTCTTTTTTTCTTAAAGTCTTTTGTTATTTACGGTTTTTCCTTCCTTCTTGGGAGTCTTCCCCTGCAACTTCCACGCACTCTATCAGAAGTGGAGACTTCCCCATCAGCAATCGATTCCTTCTCGCAGGAGTCATTCCAGATTATACATCTCGATCTTTTTTCTATTTTCTTGATTCTGTCTTGCTTCTTAGTCGTTCTTTCTGGCACTGCACAAGCATTTCTCTTTAAGGGCAGGATCCGTCGAAGCTTATTTGCCTCTTTTTTCCCACCCCTTCCTGACAGTAATCCCCCTTTTTCGCATTTTTTTTTTTACCTCATCCTTCAATGAGAAGAGCCGTCTATCGGACTGGACTCCAGGTTCTTCAATTGTCCAAGTCCGAGCGGTAGGCGTCTCTCAATAACCTCGAGGACTCAAGGCTGACTTGCTTATCTTCTTTCTCACCCTCAATTGTCCCGACTTTTTTTCCCCCAATTCTAAATGTTTAAACGGATACGAAAGTGCTTTTCTCCTAAGGGAAGACTTCAAGCGAATCTTTTATTATGTGACTGCTCGTCCTTTTGTTCTTCGTTCCTACCTTTGGTGCTTTTTTTGATAATGATCAAAGCTCGAACAGGTCTTTTTTTGGTTTGCTTTGCCGATACGGCGGTTCCTGCAGCAAAAGTGAGAACCCCCTTTTTTTCTGTGATTGCTATGGCCTTTCCTTTTTTTTTGATCGAAACTAATTCCTTCCTGTCGCTCCCAAGTCACCAAATTACGCTGACTCCCTGTCCTCCTCCCTCCCCTCAAGAGAAGGATCCAAAGGAAGGTTTTAGGAACGTGGCCGAGACACCAGGTATTGCGCCTGGAGGGTCTGTCTTCCTTTTCCCTACCCCCCCTCTTATGATTTCTTTTCCTTTCGCCTAAAGGACCGGCTTACCTTCCCCCTTCAAGTACGAAGAGGATTTCTTATTGACCAACGGATCGCTCTGTGTCTCCTCTGAAATTTTTTTCGGTTTTTCCTTCGTCCTCATCGACGAATATTCCGTCTTCTCCCCTTTGTGATGGACCGGTCAATTACCGGCTCTCCCTTCTGGAAACGCAAGTGGAGCGTTCTTTTTTTGTCCTCTCCGCTTTCCCCCGCGGCGGGTGACCTCCATCCTTCCACTTCAAGAGGGGACTCGCCCCTTTGGTTGAGACAATAGCACCGCCGCAAAAGAACTTTTCCCCCCTTTCCCTAGTCCCCACCCCAATCGTTAGAAAGATAATGACATTTCCCCGGTCGAGAAGAAAAAATTATGCTTGCTTCCCCCCATAGAAAGGGAAGATATCTTTTTATTCCCTCATGATCGTTGAGAGTTAGCACACCCACCCCCCCCTTGAACGTGTTGTCGTTTCCCAGGCCTTCCCGAAGGGATTGGGGGTCGATTTTGGTCAAGGTAGAATGCCTCTTCCTTAGTCGTTTTTCCCAGGGATCCACTTCCTGAATGATCTGGCCTCTTCACTGAGGTTTCGCTTCTCTTTCCGTTCTTTCCCTCCCCTTAGGTCGACGTCGCTTCCTTGTTACCATCACAAGGGTCGTTTTTTCCTCTAGGTCACACCATGGACTCTCCCCAATCCTTCGTTCGATTGAGGGACGAAACTGCCTTCCATCTTCTGATCCCCTTCTTTCTTCGGGCGTGGGTTCACTATGCCTTCCCATCTGCTCGGACTTGCCCCCCGAAAGTAGATTAGTGAAGCCCTCCTTTCTCCTTCGTCTTTTTTTTACCGGCCCGCTGGAGGATGACGGCCCATACCTTGGATTTCCCTTCCCTCCTTTTCCGCTCCCGTGTCTGTCGTAACGGAAGTCCTTTTTTTTTTCCCCATGGGAAAGGACGTCTCCGAAGGAGGGTCCGCCGAACTGATTTGCTTTCTCCCCTCTTCACTTGCGACTTTTTTACTTTCAAGATAAAATCCTTATTACCTTAGTTTTTAGTCGTCTTTATGATGACGCAATCCCTTTGTTTTTTTTGCTGCTTTCCCCCCCCGCCGTATCGGCAAAAGAAACAACGTTTTTTTTTCGAGCTGTGATCCCCTTCATTAAAAGCGCAACCCCTTTTACTCTTTTTTTTCCTACTTTTTTTTTGCCACCTTCCCTTTTTCAACATTCACGCTTCGCTTGTCCCCCAATCTGTCATTCATTGAGAGAAATTTAGTATCCCCCTACGTCCCCCCATCTTTCGACTTTTCCGTCCTGTGTATTTTTTTATTTTTTTTTTTTGGGACGGGCCCCTTCCCAGCCTTGAGTAATAGAATTTCCTTGCTTTCCCCCCCCTAACTTGCCCTTTCCCCTTTAGGAATTCGCTGGAGGGGACCCCGGGTTTCTTTTCTCATTGAACGGGGGCGTCGCACTTTTTCCCCGTGCGAGAAAATAGTGGTTCTTCCCTTTTCGGGAGTTTTTCTTTCTGGCGAGTCAAAATAAGCTTCGTCCCTTTTCCCTCTATAAGAAGGGAGACCCGCTCCCTGCTTGTTTTTCTCCATCAGCAATCGTCCCCCCCAGTTCTCTGAAGGTCCATTTCTCTCAGGTGTTGTGATCTTCTTTTTTCTTCCTTATGAATGATGAGTTGTCTGTTCTTCCCCTGTTTTCGGCAGGCACACCTGATTCTTTTCTTTGCAGGATCTTTTCCCCAGAACGGCGATGCAGTTCCCCCAGTAAGAACACCCCCCTAACCACTATTTTTCTCGCATTGCATTTCCCTTTCTTTTTTTTCCAATGTCGCGAAGCTTCTCTTCCAGCGAATTCCTGAAATGTTCCACAGTCTTTTTTTTTTCTTCACTCGCGCTCATGAGTAGCGTCCCTTTTTTTGGCTTTGGTTCATAGACCAGATGCCTCCCTCCTCTTCCCCTTGCTCGATTTTTTTTTCATTCTAATGTAAACCGAAACTCCCTCTCGTTTAACTATGAAGGGCAACGTCTTAATGTTGAAGGTCCTCTTTTTGGGTCTTCATTCCCTTTTTTTTGAATAAAGATTTTCGGAAGATAATGATCCAGCTCTTCCCCTATAGTATTTGTTGATTTTGGCCCTCCTCTGCCTCACATTCCCTGAATTTGATTTTGATTGATATGTTTCTTACTATTTTTTTGATACGAAACTAATTGTATTCAGCATGTCGCATTTTCCCTCCCCTGTTGCTATGGTCCCTCCTTCAGTGACCTCCTCTTCTCGTCCCTTTTTCGACAGGACCCAGACGCCGCTTTTACCGTGGCAGAGACATCGCGATTCCTTGTTTTGTCCTCTACGATTCTGGTCGAAGTAAAGACCGTCTCTTCCCTTATCTAATTCGGAAAGAATTTCCCTCTTCCATTTGTGCTAGTGACCAACGTCCTCTTCCTTCTTTTTTTTCGTTCCTTGCCTTTTTCATCTCCGCTCTGGACGCTGATTGAGAGCCATTTTTTCCCCCTTCCCGCCGCTGAAGCCCACCGACTTGTCTGTTTCTTTGTCCAAGGCAGAGGCAAATCGTTTCTTTTTTTCATTCTACTTTTTCCTGTTTCGGAACCTCAGTGATCTGACCCTTTTTCCTTTCAGAGGTGACTAGCACTATTGTTTATCTTCCCTGCAACAACTTGGCCCCTCCTTGGGATTATGGACCGAATACCAATCCGCTTCGTGTACTTTCCCCCCCACTGGTAGGAAGAACCGCCCCTTTAAAACCGCGACGCGGGCCTTCTTTTGTTTTTTTTTTGATCATCCGTTTTTTTTCTCGTTCAAGCAGAAGTGTTTTTTGGTGGTTTAACGTCGACTTCTTTGGTATTCCATATTGACCTGGTCGCATGCCTCCTTTCTCTTGGCACTCTTCCCAAAAAAGAAAGGGACCCTCCTTTCTCCAGGTCTCTGTCCCCAGCCGCGGAACGTTCGACTTGCGGTCGAAGTAGAGGAAGATTTCCCATACGATCCAAATTGAGTTTCCACCCCCTTTTTTTCTCGTCTTCCTCTCCCGGGTCTTGTGGACCTTCTTCGCGGAATCGTCGACTGAGGACTTCCCGAAAAAGATTCTGAATCTCTTCTGTCCTTTTTTCCCCCACCCGCTGATCCTCCCCCCCCTTTTTTCCGGTAATTCTTTGTTCCTCTGGAGGGCTAAAAGTCAGCGTATTTACTTCCCTTTTTGCGGCAGATCGGAGGTCTCCCCCCCCTTTCCCCCCGGGGAACGCCTCCTTTTGGTCCTCACACTCGAGGAGTTTTCTCTTATCCTGTCGAGTGAGCTACTTGGACCCCGTCCTTTCTTTTCCTCGACCTTCCCCGCGAATTGGGTGAAGTGCCCCCCCCTTCCTTTGAATCCAGCTTATCCGAGTTTCGATCAAAAACCTTTGCCTCTTCAATTCCCCCAACTTTCTCACTTTTGCGGCCAGTTTCTATCCCTCTGCAAAGGCAAAACCTATTGCAAAGACTGCTTTCTCCTCCCCCATTCCTCCCTTTTCCTTACTTCGTCATCTGAACTCCTTGGCCCTTTCCAGTCACATAATATTGACCTTCCCCTCCCCCTTCTTGCCATTCATAGTTAAATTCCTTTTTTATTTTTCCCAGTCCCTTCGATTTCCTCGGCCCGAAAATATAGTGTGCGGATGGCCAGTGTCTTTTTCCCAGGTCCCTAGCCTTTCTTCCCCCCTCAGGTTATTCTCTACTCAGAGGCGCTTGTCTTTCCTCAAACCGCCTAGCGCTCGGACTTTTTTTTTGGAAGGGACCTGAGTTCCTCTTTTTTTGTCTTTCTTTCTCCCCCTCATCAATGCGGGAGAAAAATATTTTTTCAGGAAGGGGGTCTACTGAATGCTCCGCTTCGGACGGATGCATGCAACCTTGTTCTCCCTGCGGTTAGGCTCCCTTTCTCCCAATCGACCAAGGCATACCCCCTTCCTCTTATCCAGCTATCTATTTTCATCCTACTCCTGATAATCTGAATGGCCTTTTCCTTTCTTCCCCTGATGTATTTTTTTTTTTCCAAGCAGGGAGACGGGTCTCCACTTCTGATCTTCTTTTTCTTCTTAAGCTTATTTGACTCGCCAGAACGTCTCAAAAAGTAAGGACACCATTTCTCCCTTTTCGGAGGTCAGTCATTTCTAAGTGCGAAGCCCACCCTTAACTCCCAGGTCCCTTCCAGCGCCTCTTTCGGAGGCGTTAGTTGTCACTCCGAGATTTTTCCCGACTTCTCCTCTCAGCTTTCATTCTTCTTTTCCGTCACCCAGCCCACACGATAATGCCCTCGACTGTCTTTTTTTCCCCTTTTTCTAAGTAAACACGGATACGAAAGGGCCCTGAGGCAAGACTTTCATTTTTTTCTTATGGCTTTTTTCAAGGAGTCGATGACGAAGTACTCTTTTGCGTTAATTACTCGTGCGGGAATTTTTCCCTATTTAAATATTCGTCTTGTTTGATTTGCCCCTCTCTTCCTCTAGTTCCCCTTTTTCGTCCAAATCTCCTTATTGATGAGAATTGCCCTTCCTATTTTTTTGACGAAACTCCCCCCTTTTCTTTTTATGGATTCAGTCCCCCTCCCTCCTTTTCAGTCCCCCCCCCTTTCTTGGGTCAGTTCGGCGGACCTTCGGGGGGGGGGGAACGGGTTTGCCTTTTTTCCATTCCCCTGCTACGCGAAGACTCGTCGTTTTTCCCTACCCTCTCTCTACCTCCTTTTTGTTCTTCCCGTACATCCTCCGATCCTTTTTTCCCCCGTACGTACAAGAGCTGAATTTAGCCTCCTTCCTTCCTACTTTCGGAAAGAATTACCTCCCTCCCTTCACCGCCCCCGATCTCCTGAGAGATATCAGAATCTTCCCAAGCAGTTCCCCCGCTCTGGAAGATGGATTAGAGCCCTTTTTTTTTCTGTCCCTCCTCCCACCGACCTTGTCGTGGCCGGTACAAGGACGAGGCCCTTTTCTTTTTTTTAAGAGAAATAATGCTTTTTTAACCCCTTTTCTCAGTTGTTCTCTCACACTACCCTTTTCCCAGAGCATTCAAGAGGTCTCTCAGAGTCAGGTGTGATCCCCTCTTTTCAGAGTTCACTCCTTGACCTTTCATCTCTTTTTTCCTTACCCCAATCCGCTCCCTTTTCGACTTTAAACCCCACTGGTAGTCTCGCCCTTCCC
>Ga0179593_1532578_pt1 | contig 10398 bp, 20 predicted proteins | sample CZODoug2_1_08_16_FD_185931 | JGI IMG/M metagenome (GOLD analysis project Ga0179593, IMG submission 185931) | Vadose zone soil fungal communities from Angelo Coast Range Reserve, California, USA - CZODoug2_1_08_16fungal (PacBio error correction) | ecosystem: Environmental > Terrestrial > Soil >... | reverse complement strand
CCTTTTTTTTTGACTTCCTTTCATAGGGGATGACCTTAGGTCTGTTCGACGGAATACCGTCACGCCAGAGAATATTCTTCCGAGTTCTTTCTTATGTCTTGAATTCGGGCTTCCTGGATACGCTTTCTTTTTCTTCTGGTTCCTATGTATGGCAATTCCCTTTCAGATCGCTTTCTTGCCCCGTCCTTTTTTTATAGTTTTCCTTTTTCCAAACTACCCTTGGATCGCTTTATGATCGGCAATCTGTATCCCGGCATTGAGTGACCTCCTCCACACACCAACCCCAAAAAAAAACAACCCTACCAAAACACCCACCACAACCTAGCTTCAGCTCCCACGAGCTCTTATCTTTTTTCTCCTTTTTCGTGTACGCCCGTTCGGCACGCGTCTGTGTATTATGGCTCCTTCACAATCGTCCAAGTAGAGCAGGCCGCTACCCCTTGTGTTTTTTATGTTATGGGTTGGTCCCGTTTGAACTGTGGTAGTTCCTTTTTCAATTTCCTTTCTTCCTCTAGAACCCTCCTTTTGAGAAGAACGCAGGTGCTGTGCGGCATCCGCCAGAGTCTTTCCCCCCGTTCGGTGATTCCCCGAGCTGTTGTTCTCTAGGCCCTCTCCTACTTTTCATCCCCACCGCTTGGAGGGGAGGTCCTTTTCTTTTTCCCCCTGCGGAGATGTCCCCTCCCCTCTTCGGCCCCTAGGCCCCCCCCCTCTCCCTTCCCCGCGCCCACTCCCCAACTCCCCGTCCTTTGCTTCCCTCTTCCTCTGTCCTCTTCCTCATTTTTGGGGGTTTCCCTCTTCCACCTCGCCGTACACTTTCCACCTAACCAACGCTCATGCGTCGATTGGTAAAGACTTCTTCCCTTGGAGCGCATTGCCCCGCTCGGTTTGTCGATGCCCTTCTCTTCCCTCAGATGCCTTTTTTGCAGACTTCTTTTGCATGACTCCCCCCCTATGTGAAGGATCCTATATTCTTTTAGTAGACCCCCTGCATGTAGCCACTAAAATGAAGTACCTCCTCCGGGGACACCTCTTTTCTCCCTGACGTTTTTTCCTTCTTGAACGTTTTTCTCTCCCCCGTTGTGGTTGTCGTATATATTAGATAAAGCCCTCTTTCCACGAAAGATCTGGACTCTCCCTCCCCATTTGTTTCGGCCTCTTAAGATCTTTCCTTTAAACCTCCCGAGTATTTTTTTGGGAGTATACGCCCTCCTATGATGACCCTCACATGAAGGCTAAGGATCCGCCTCTCTCCTCTTGAACCCTGTCCCCGCGTCGTTCCCCCTTTTTACAGGTAACTCCTCCACTAAGATCCCCCCGGCCGCCGGTCCCGCTCCCCTTTTCTCTGTCAGGCTCGATCCATTTTGTCGAGGTTTCCCTTTCTCACTCCTGTGATGCTCGCTTTCATCGTCATTTCTGAGTCTCGAGCGGTTCTTTGACTGCATCAAGCATTATTTCCCCACCTCCGATTTCCTTTTTTTTACCTTTTTACTCCCTCGATCTTTTTGCTCTTCCCTTCGGGGCTTAGCCCCCAAGATCTACTTGGTGTTTCCTTGTAGTTACTTGACCCATGGTCCCCTTTCTCCCTTGGCCTCCTCCTCAGAAATCCCGCGGTGCTTTTTTCTGCTCGCCGTTCTTCCTTTTGGGGCTCTGTCCGTCAGAAGTCCCCCCTTCTATTGCAGACCACTCTCCTTTGGCATTTCAGTTTCCTCCAGGACCCTCGGAGCCTCCTCGATACTGCACGCCCACCAATTCTTGAATACTCCCCTCTCTTTCCTCTTCAGCGACCTTTTTCTTTGGCTTAACTTTTTCCCCTGGTCACCTCAGTTCCCCTGAACGTCCTTTTCCTCGACTTCGAAGCTTTGCCCTCGAATTTACTGACCCTCCCAGCGCACGCTAGCCAAGTCATATACCCTCCCCCCCCCTTTCACCCTCCAGTCTCTTTCAATTCGCGTTCCCCGTATTCCTTTCACCATGGCAAAGATTCCCTCCCACGATGAACCTTTCCCCTCTTCTCTTCCCCCATTTTCTAGCGTTTCTTCTCAACTTCCCAGCTTCTAGGATCAGGGCCCCTCATCATGAAAATGATGCCCGCTCCTTTCCTGATCTTTCCTCCTCCAGGATCCTTTGGACCCTCCCGGTCCTTTGCAGTCCCTCTTTCTTTGAGTTCGTCCCCAGCATTCTCTTTTTTCCTCTTCTGCACTTTCACTTCCAGCCTTCCCGACTTCTTTCCCAGAGCATTTTCCTTGCTCGAAGATCCAAAACACTTCCTTCATCTCCCTTCACTGTTTCGCTCCCCCCTTCTCCCCTTGGACATCTTTTCGCAGTGCTGGAACCCTTTTTCTGTTTTTTGTAAGGTTCTCAGTCGCTACCCATTTTCCCTCCTGAATTTTCGGCCCTTTTTCTTTTCCCCTTCCCTTCGAGCTTTCTGAGCTTTCCTTAATGGTCCTTTCTTGCGGTCAGACTCCATAGCCCCCCCTTTTAAGGGCCGATCGAACCCTCTTGCCGACTGGCTTTTTTTCTCCCGGAATCCGTCCGCTTTCCTCTTTTGAGACAGCGGTTTGCCTTTTTTTCCTTAGCTTTGATCCAGGGAGCCCCTCCCCTCTCCCCTCAGACCCCTTTATTCCCTTACATCCTCCTGTTCGGACATTTTTCTTTTGATGATGTTACCTTTTTCCCAGGCGTCGGTGTAGGAATCTTTTTGTCCTCCTCCTCGTCTCTTAAGAGCACCCTGGTGCGCCTTTTTCTCCAACTGGCCAGGCTTCCCGCACTTTCCCCCTTCTCCGTTTTCACTGGCGGTTTTTTTTTTTTAGTGACATCGAGCGTTTATCTTCCCCCCTAAGAACCGCTGGCCTCCCCCCTCCCTTCTAAACCTCCCCCCTTGAGAGGTGTTCGGGATCGTTCGCTTATATTCCTCAGCAGTACCTCCCTCCCCAATTCGCGGCCCTAAATTTAAGGTTTAATTTTTCCCCCTCGAGACCCCCCCCCTCTGAATTAAGAGTGATCTTCCAGTCTTCTCTTCAAACCGCCCGTTACCAGTTTCCCTGGCTCGAGTTTGTTTCTGATAAAGAACGCTTGTGCCAAGTCCCTCGTCCCCCTTTTTGAAAACTATAGAACGAGTCCCCCCCTTTCCCGGTTCCGTCTTTCCTGGCCACCTCTGATTCCCGACTCCTCGCCCTCCCTTATCCCCTGAGATTCGTCTCGGGACCTTGACTTGGCCCATCCAGTTTTTTTTCTCCCATCAAAGTCCTTACGCCAATCCCTTCCCCCCCCCAAGACGAATCTCTCGCAGACGTACCGATACTTTCCTCCTTTCTGGCCTTCTCTGATCGCAGCCAGTTCGTTCTATGTTAAAGGTCCTTTAAGATGATGTGAAACTTGATCGTGTTTTTCCCTCCGTCCTCGCGACAATTCTAATCTTCCCTTGACCCTTTTCTTCTGGCCAACCTCAACGCCGTCGCCCCCCCTCCCGGAGCGCTTTTTAAACTTTTTCCTTTAGCCCTGCCCTTGAGGGACGGACACCTTTCCTTGGTTTTTTCTTTTTTCCTCAATAGACGGCACCCCGGCGACGGTTCAAATTTCTTCGAGACTTTTCCATAATCCCCAACCCCGGTCTTCCGCCTCATTCCTCCCCTCCCCGCCCTTCGGTAAAATTTTTCTCTCTTCGTGACTTTTCCATGACTACGGACTCCAGGACTGGTAAGGATCCTTTCCTCTTCTTTTTGATCTTCCTCCTCTGATACTTTTTCTCTTGATCGCGTTTCCTTTCTTCAGAAAACACCCGGACGTTTCGTGAGCCCTTTTTCTATGATCCCAGGGACTTTTTTGTGCGATCTTCTGAAGGTACTTTTTTTTCCAATGTATTGCGCGAACCCGGGAGTTTTCCTCTCGGATGTCCTCCCTCTAGTCGACACCTCCCCCCCTGTATCTCTCCTCATTCTTCTCTCTTACCCTTCCCCCAGATCAGTGTGTTTTTTTTTGGAGCGTGTTTTTTTTTCTTTTCGGAAGACCTTCCTCATCCTTTTTTTCGGTGGTGCTCTTTGAGGCACCTATCACTGATTCCCCTTTTCTCTCACCCTTTCTCAAGTTCCGGATTGGCAACCCCCCTCTAAACACCCCCTTTCAACTTTAGTCTTCTGCTCTACCCAGGGCAATCATCACCGCCTTTTTGGATCGCACATCTTTCTTCCTCCCCTGATTTCTTTTCGCTACCAAAGGCCCCTTTCTATGACTCATAGCGAACCCATCCCCCTCTTTCCGGTTTTGCTCCGTTATGCTTTTTTTCCACGACGCTTTCGTGTTCCCTATCCCGTGATTTCGAGGTGTCTGATGCTCTCCCTGAATTCTCAGCCCCAAAACCTTTTTTTGTTGACTTTTTTGTCGCGTTTTTTTTCATTCATCCTCGTGGCCCGGATTCGTCGAGCTTCCCCCCTTCAATACCCCCCACTTTAAGGTCCGTAACTAGTTCCTTTTTTAACTTCATCCGTTACCCATTTTCCTGGTCTTTTCTCCTCTTTCTTCTATCTCTTTTGTTGAAGTTTTGACAATTTTCCATGGACTATGAAAGCTCTTTTTTCGGTCAGCCCCTTTCGCTTCCCGAGTTTCCTTACATCCTTTACTCTTCTTGGCCTTCCTGCTAGCCCCCGCCGTCTCCTTGATGTTCGATTTCCTTGAAAATATTGTCGTGGCGTTCGTCTTTTCTTCTTCCCCGGGATCGTGATGTTTTCCCAGTTTAAACTTCGAAATTTTTTTGAGATAGTTCCTCACGCTTAGAGAAATTTTGGGCGTTGAATCCCTCTTCCATTCCTTGTTTCTCTTTTTGTCCGTAGTCGTGCAGCCTTATTGTTTTCCTTGGTCTCTTCAAACTTTTAAGCCCTTTCTTTATTCCTGGTAAACACCTGTTTTTTTAGTTTTTCCCTGCTCTTTCATAAGTTTTTTTCCCATCGGAAAAGTTCTCGGTTTTTTTGCGGTTTTGGGGTTTTTTTTTTTTTTTGTTTTTGTGCGTGGTGGGGGCGTTCTTTTTTTTTTTTGAGGGGTGTGTTTTTTTGGTTTGACGGTTTTTTTTCTTCTTTTTTGGTGGTTTTTTTTTTTGGGGGTTTTTTTACGTTTTTTGGCCGGGAGGTTCTCGAGTTGTTTGTTTTTTTTGTTTTTTTGCTTGGTGAGGTTTGCTTTAGGGTTTTGGTTTTTGGGGTCTTTGGGGTTTTGTGGAGTTTTTTTTGGGGGGTGTTTCTTTTCTAGATTTCCGGACTATGTTTCTTTCTTATGCGTTTATTCCTCGAGGCTTTATGAATTAACCTTTTCTCCTGCTGCGTTTTTTTTTTTTGGTTTCCTACCTGGCCTCTGATGCCCGGTAAAGCTTTTTCTGGTCCCCCCTCTTTTTATCCCCTCCCTCTTTTTACCAACACTCCCATTCTCCAATTGCCTGATTATCGGGGTTTCTTTTTCGCATGGCTTCCTTTTTTTAACGGGCCAAACTTTTTCCCGCCCCCTATTCTATCGCAGATTCTTTTCCCTCTGTGAATCTACTGCAATTTCCTGGGTTTCCCCCATAATCCCCTCCTTGAGAATTTCTCTTTGGTGATAAATTTCTCATTATGTATTTTTTCTTTTTTTCTGCTGAGTTCTCTCCTTCGCTTCATTTCACAATCGCCTTTTTGCTAACTTACCTTCCCCTTCCCCGCTGCCCTTATCTCCATCTAATTTTTGGTTCCCGTCCATGCAGTCTGGTTTCTGGGTCTTTACCTCACGATGTCCATTCACGTCTAGTCTTTTCTCTCGCCGTGGATCTCCCCTTTTTTGTCCTGTCTTCCTTTTCATGATCGCTGATCAGCCCTTGCAGACCGAAAACAGTTTTCCCTCGCGGTTCCCCCTTTGTTCCCCTCATTTTCCCCCCTTGACGCTTGGTATTTTTTTTTCCTTTGCCATCCCTCCCTTATATATTTCCTCGACGTTCTATCGGTGTCGCTCTTTCGGACTGCTGGGCCACATGAGCGCCCGTCGGGCTCCTTTCCATGGCTGGTGGTCCCCCCGGAGGTATTCTGTTGGTTCTCCTTCACGCTCGGCCCTCTAATTTGTCTTTCCCTATTCCCGATGTTTCCTGCGATTCCTTTTCTTTCTGATTTCTTTCCAAAACGCCACCTGCCAGGATTGGTCTTCGCTTCGCTGATGCGAAGGGTTTGCACCGGTCGCCTTCCTTACCTCTCGACGGGCGAAATTCCTTTTCGCGGCTTTCTCTGTTTTTCTCGTCTCCTTGTTCTGGCGCTTGCTGTTCCTTTCCTGACAATTCACCGAGGGCACTTTCGGTCACTAGCGCTCGCAAATTCCTTTTAGGTCCCCGATTGTTCTCTGCCGCAACCTTCATCTGGATAGCCCTTTCTTTGATCGTCCTCTATGTTCTCCCCGGCATTTTTATCCCTGATCTGACCTTACTTGCACCCCCCCCCTTTTCGCGATTTTTTTTCGGCGTTAGGCTTCTCTCGTACTCTTCCCCTTCTCCCCCGTCGAGCATTCTTGACCCGTTTCGTTTTTTCCTTCGCTGATAGTTTTCCCTTATGTTTGATACACGGTAGTCTTCAGTTTTCCCTTTTAAGACTTCGGAACCCATGGATTCCTGCAGTTTATCGACCGCGCAGTTCTAACCATTTCCTTTTTCTCCTGCGATGTCCCGCCGTCATTACCCCATGCCTCATCAAAACTCCCCCCTACAGCAAGTTCCCTATGAATCTGGAGTCTGTTCTCCCTTCCTGGCTCCCTCCAAACCCTCTGTCTGAGTCTGATTTGCCGGCCGAGATCCATGGCAGGCCGACCTCTCTTTTCCCCCCCCCCTGCGAGATGAGTACCCTTACAGTACTAGACGCTTCCGTTTTTTTTGACACTGGACTCCCTTGCATTCCCTAGGAGTGGAGTAGCTCCGGATGTCCCCCCTCCTCCCTCAAGACCCTTCTTTGGGGCCCCGTCACGATTTTTCCCCCAGGATCCTCCGTTTGAGCGCATCCATATATTTTCTTCCGCGATTTCGTCCCCCGACTTACTCCCTATTCCCCCCCCCTACTTGTGTGGTGAGAGATTTGTCGAAATTATGGAACGTTCTTGGCCATGAAGGCGGACAGCTCGTACGGTTCCCCCGTTGACTGGCTGCTTTTTTCGGTCACATTTTCTTTTTTACATTTGCCTCGGTTCACCTTAATCTTCCCTTTTTCCCTGGTCCCAGGACCCCATGAATCGCACTGCCCAATTTATTCATCGTCCGTGCGTCATTCTGAAACTCTCTCCGGAATCCATGGTCCTCCGAAATTTTCTGACCCGTTTTACTTCCCCCTCCTGATTTCGATTTGGGACGGGAACGTCCCCTCTCCGGCTGCTCCACATCGATCCCCGGTCCCTTGTACCTTGCTTAGAGAATCCGGTTTCCCTATGTGATCTGTTGAGCTTCATCAATCTCGTTTCAGGCTGTAACAACCCAGTCTCCTCATCCCCTCGATCCGCGCTACCGGTTTTTTCGCCCAAGATATTCTTGGTTTCTTCGCCTTCTCTGTCACTTGCGGAATTCGTACCACCGCATGACAGCCGTTCAGAAAGACTACCACGAACAGTCCCCCAAGTTTTTCGCGGTGCAGCCTCTCGTTTTTGATTTTATTTTGCTTTGCCCCTTGGTCTCATGACGGCCCTTACATTCTCCGAACTCCCTCCTACGATCAGCGCCCTGGCACGGAAAGTAATCGTTGTCAAGGCTGCTTCCGCGAACCTTGCCTTTCCCACCCTTTCTGGTCCTAGAACAGATCCTACTGGCGATCACCTCCCTTTCCCCATCCAGGATCTTTTTCCGGTTTCGTCCTTTTTCCAATCTTATACCCGACACGGCAAACGAACGGGACTTTTTGCGGTCGTTTACCTTGTCTTTTCCTTTTTTCCGCATTTCCTTCCCAGATCGCCCGTAGACAAGTTACAGGCCGATACGCAAAGTCCCCGTCCCCCACGGTTCAGCCAGTGCTTCCGGGAACTTTTCGGTTTCCTGTAGTCTTCGCTGCACCCCCCCGGTCACCTTATGAATCGACACGCTGCTACCCCCCCCGATCAAACGTCTTCCCGTTTTTTCTGAGTTTTTTTTCTCTCCCCTCTATGCCATCAGGATCAGGCCGACTCCTGACCTCTAGTCTCCGATTGCATAGCTCTTTTTAGTCTCCCACACATAACCGACGGGACCTTTCGTTACGGCCCGCCCCCGGCGATCATCTGCTTCACTTAGCTCGCCATTCCCGAACCTTCTCTCCTTCTTCTAACTTTCAGGATTCTTTCTTGTTTACGAAGAGAGGACCCCAACCTTTTCAGGCTATTCTCCCCCTTAAGATTTGTTTGGGATATCCTCCGGCCCCTCCCCCCTATTGACGGTTGAACCGCGTTTTAGATCTTTGGTTTTTGGTTTATCAGTAATCCTGTTCCCCCAGTCTTCTCATGAAGCATTTATTATAGTAGCCTTTCTTCTTTCCTTTCATGGCGTTAATTTTGGTCTGACAGACCCTCCATAGTCCCCAGGGCCCTTCTTGCCCACAAGCCTTTATTGATGAGCAGCGGAGCTGGTTGAGATTTCCTGCCCTGTCCCACCGCTTTTTGAGATTGTAAGCCTTTCTTCTATCCTTGTTTTCTTTTCAAATCCAGAAGAACCTTTTCCTTCTCTGAAGGCGAACGGGCCAGGCGGACCTTTTTTCTCCTTTTTTGTGTTGTACCTCCTCTCAGGTCCCGGCTTTTTGCTTCGTTCATGCTCAACCGTTTTCCAGTTTTTTTTTCAGCACCTTTCCCAGGCTTTAATTTTTCACCTCCACTTGGTTACCCCTCTTGTTGCATGTCCTTTAGCCCCCTCGAACCTGGAAGATAGAACGGCCCTCCCCCCAGCCCATCGTCTGCATGATTCCTTCCACTTCTTATCTTCCGGCATTGCCCCGCCTAAAGCTTATCTCTTCTCCCTCTCGGAGAGCTTGCGGAAAATCGCGACCCCCTACCGATTGAATTTCCTTTTTACTTTCCCCCCGTTTCTCCCCCTGTTCCTGCCTCCTGGTTACCAATAAAGACGTTACCCTTTGGTCCCAGTCTTTTTCCCCCCTCCCCTGCTTTCTTCCGGCAAACCTCCCCCGGATCGGGCTAGGAGCATTGCAAACCCCAAACTTTCTTCCATCAGGAGCTTGATTTGGTTTCCAAGCTCTGGTTTGTAAAGCCATAACCTCACGGATACGCCACCCGAAGCCCCCGCAGAATATTTCTGAATTTCTTTTCTCCAACGCTTTTTCTTCCTTTTTCTCACAGTATGGCCAATCCTTCCCTTCTGTCCAGATGATTTTAAACGTGATTTATGAAGTGAAGTGGATTTCGCGACCCCCTTGACCCCTCAGGCCCCTAGTTGGATAGAAAGCATTCTCGTCAGACCTCTCGAGCCTCTTCCTGTAACTTTCCCTTCTCCCTGGGGCCTTTGGGGCCCTCCCGAACCTCGACTTAATGAGATATCGCTGTTTAGAGAGGCAGGCTTATCGTTGCTTTGACCCTCACTCATCACACCCGAGGCTGCGCCCTCGCTCCTCAAAATCAATAGAAAACATCGTGCTATCACAATTCCTTCCCGATTTCGGATTGGTTTCTCCATCGGTTGTTCCTAGGCTTCTCAGATCTCGAAGGACTTTTGGAATCGAGTCGATCTCCTTTTTTTTTAAATTGCTGGTCAGCCCCCCCCGGTAGTGTCTTTCGAGAATCTCTTTTCAAGGTCCATTGTTTATCTTTGTCCTCGATACCCCGGCGGCCGCTCACCGGGTTTTCCTCCTTTGGTCCGCCTAGATCGTATACCAAAAAACAGTATCGATCCTCATTCGTCCGTCTCAGGAAAAGGCACATCTTCTCCATCCTATCCTTCTTTCTCTCTTTCTCGCTGTATCGGTACTTTTGCGGATGGCGCCGTGACGAGACGACCTTCGTGACGGTTCCCTGCAATACCTGTTTTTATCCGTCTCGTCTTTTTTTCCAACTCCAGCTCCCCCCATTCCAGTTTCTCTCCCATCACTACCCTCCATCCAATCCTTTTTGTGCCTGGATTCGCTCGATGCTTTTTCCTCGAGATCAGACTCCTGAAACATCACCGGTCGGGCCTTTCTTATGCTCCGTCCCCCTTTTTTTCCCCCGTGAGGTTCATCCTTTTAACTATTTGTTTGAATTTTTTGTGGGTCGACATCCCCCCATTGTCTTATAATCGTTTCCCTCCTTTGAATATCGTTGTTTAACCCCTTGCCTTCCCTTGCCGTTCTAATTCAACTCGTTACACATCCCGGTCGTTTGCTGCGTCCCCCCGTTAGCCTTGGACCTTCTCCATTTGCATACCGCGCTTCTTTTGTCTGCATCAATTCTTCATATACGTTGCACATT
>Ga0179593_1301061_pt1 | contig 10398 bp, 17 predicted proteins | sample CZODoug2_1_08_16_FD_185931 | JGI IMG/M metagenome (GOLD analysis project Ga0179593, IMG submission 185931) | Vadose zone soil fungal communities from Angelo Coast Range Reserve, California, USA - CZODoug2_1_08_16fungal (PacBio error correction) | ecosystem: Environmental > Terrestrial > Soil >... | reverse complement strand
CTCCCCCTTTCTTTTAGTTTTTAGAGCGATGGGCTTACCCCTTACAAACGCCTGGTCAAAATCGCGCCGCAGTTTTTTTTCTCATCTTTTTTTCTTGATAACCGTTGTCCTCCTCTTTTGCAAAGATCCTTTTTCGTTCTGCTTTCCCAAGTGAGAAAGCGGAGTTCCTTCCGCGCGTATTGGACCCTTCCTTTTATGTATAGTATGCCTAGCATCGTTTGAGAATACTTTTCCCTCACTCTTCTTCCCCCAGTTCTCCTCGAATTTCCTCCCGTCTCTTTGAAGGGCTGTTTCGGGCGCAATTCCATCTCCACTCTTCTCTCGCGACCACACCCCCCCAAGTCGATTAGCGCCAGCGCTTTCCGATTCCTGACTCTTTCTGTCTTTCTTTCTTGTCTTTCCCCGTCTGTCAATTACCACCTTCTCGGCACTTTTCCTTCTTTCGTAACGAGTTGTTTTCTATTTGACCCCACGAGAGTCAGTCTCGCCATAACCTTTAACAGAGGGAATCACGGGTTTTTCCCCGTTCCTTGAACTCCCTCCTGTCCAACATTTTTACCTTCCCCTGGTTAAAATTGCCTCCACTGGATTTCTTTTGCGCTTCCCCCCCTCCCCAGGTCTTTATGAAAACACTGGCCTCTTCCTAATCTTTACGGCGGTGCTTTTTTTTATTCTGCGTGGGGTCAACGATTTGGGTCCCCCCTTATGACTCGAGGTTTTCAACCTTTCAGCTGCAACGGGTTTTCGCCTCTCTTCCTTTTTTTTTCCTCGTTCTTGTCAATTGCTTCTTCGACTTCTCGGCTCTACCCCCCCAACCCAAACAATCTTCTCCCTCAGCTGTGACGCCGGTTGACATAGAGGATTGGAGCGAACCGCCGTACACTTCCCCTCACCTATTGTTTCTGGTTTTCATGACCGGCTTTTTACCGCATTTTCCTCGCCCCTTGGCCAGGACGTCGCTTTTCCGTCATTTCTATTTCCCCCCCCCCCAATTTTTCCTTTAGAGGGACTAAAGCGTTCTTCTTCTTCGGTTTTGGTCGTTTTTCGAGTCACGCGCGCGTCCCCATTTTCCCCTCCATTTCCCATCCTTACCTGAATGTTCTCTTGTACACCCTCTATAACTGCGGTCTTTGTCTCCTTCAGTAGCGTCTATAACGAGTTTCTTTCAAAAGCAAACCCTCCCCCCTTCGTTCCCTTGACGGCACCATAGCACTGTCGAGCCCCTTTTCCTTTAACCGAAACCCCTCCCCGGTGCCTCCAAAATCTGGAGGTTTGTTTCCAACCGTCGTCACTTTTACAACAGGTTCGAGTTTTCACTTTCCCATTTTTTATTTTCCTCCTTGAGCTTAACTTCCCCCCAGCATTTGTCACCGTTTCCTGCTTATACGGTCAAGTTCTGGCTATTCAGTAACTTCAGGTTTTTTGAATACGCGATTTTGTAGAACCTTTTCAGCCGCCTTAGGCCTCTCCCCGAACTCCCCTTACCTAGTTCGCGCGCGTTCACTAGCGGGCCCGACTGATGGGATCTACTTGTGACACAACGATGGCCTCCCCTATGTTCCTCTCAGCACCCCTTTCGTAGAAATTGGATTTCCTTTATGACCTCGCCAGTCCTAAAGCGAACTGACCTCCCCCCCAAGGCCTTGCCCGATGATCCATTCGCCCCCGATTTCTTTCCCCGTCGCGTTCCCTACGATTTCTTCGGGAAATCTCTAGGTATGAGACTTCTTCTAATGCGCTCTCTTCTGCATTTCCCCTTTTTTTTCATGCTCCCCCCCATCCAAGAATTTTCTTCCCGTGATGTTGAGGTAGTACTGTTTTTCCACTTGAAGTCTTCTTCCCTTATCCCCCCACAACCCCCCCCCCCCCCCTATTTCTTCCCGCATGAACCTTCCCCCCTTCCGTAAATTACTTGATAGGGCTTTTCGCGCACTTTTTCGTGATCGAGGTCTATGAAATTTGTTGCTTCGTTTTCCCTGTATAGACTTCGCCCCTGACCTGCACTTCTTTTCGTCCTGTAGGCCCTCTGCGATCTTAATCTTCTGTAGCCGCGCCCGCGTTTGACCTCGTTTCGCGTCGATAATATCATGTAGTAGCTATAGTTTTACTTTCTCCCCCTCCTTCTCTCGTCTTTTTTTTTCTTCACTTTTTGAGAGATTTTGTCTTTCTTTCTCCCGGTCGGGTTCTATCCAGCCTCCAATATTTTGTAGTTTGAATTTCCCCCGGACGCAAGTCTTCTTTCACCGAAGGCCCGGAGTCTTCTTCCTTCCCCTTCCGGATCGATTCCAACACTTTTTCCTCTCCTCTCCTGAGCTTTTCCTTTCTCCTTTCCTCTTTCTAACCAAAAACTTTGCGGGATACAAGAGCTCGCTAGCATACCCTTCATCTGCACGCGGAGACCCCATGCCTCTTCAGATCTTTTTTTCTGCGCGATTTCTTTCTTCTTTTTCCCTTCGTCTTTGAACCTTTTTTGAGTCAAGCCACGCATTTATTTCCCGGTCTTCGATCTTCTTCTTTTCCTCCGTTTTTGTTGAGCGCTGACGACGATCCCGGTTCCATGTTTCTTTGTGGTCGTCAGTTTTTCCCTGCCGCCGAATCCTCCTCTCTGATGCTCCTAGATCCGCTTTCCAAGTTATCGTCATTGAAACTTCCCCGCTCGGCACGTTTGACTTCTTAAGGAGTTTATTTCTTGTTTTCTTCATATTGCTATTTTGGGTTTGCGCCTCGGACGCTCCCCTTTCCGTCTCCCGCTGCGAAGAAATTTTTTTAAGTATTTCGCGTTGCTCCCTCCGGCAAAGTTTTCCTTCGGCCTCTTTTCCGTTTTTTTTTTTTTTTTTTAGTATCTATTTCCGACGGCCTTCAGGCCACCCTCTTTTTCTGAATATTTCCTCAGAGAAAACATATCCTGCGTCCCTTGTCTCTTTCTTCGTTTATCTCCCAACGGATTGCTTTCCCTCCTGGTTTTTCGCTAGCTTACGCTGATGAGCTCACCAATCCCTTCGCGACCGGCGTTTCAAGAAAGACGAGTTCTGAATTTTGCTTATTGCTACAAGAGCGAGTCTTTTTTTTCCCTAATTTGACGACGAGCATGGTTTTACACTAGTCGATCTCGTTCCCTCTTTTCCCTTTAGAACAGTATGCAGACCCCCCCTTTCGAGCCTCCCTCCCCCCGTCCTGCGACGTGGCCCTGGTTGCTTTCTACGGGTTAACCGACTTTTCTGTATTGATGCCGACGTGAAAGTTACAGTCCGTCCCGCAACTTTTGATCTTGTTTAGGTTTACGGCATTCCCCTCATCCTTCTGCCATCTGTCGTGAATGGAGTAAAGGAGGTCTTCCAACTTTGACGTGCCCGCTTTTTTACCATACAGTCTAGGCGAATTCCTTTGATCCCCTTGGTAGCCCTGCCGGTTCGTATCCCTTTTCTCCCCTTGAGGGACTCGTTGGAAGGGGTCAAGAACGGTTCTCCTTCTTCCTTGCCACAGATGCTGACCCCTCCGCCAACTTGGTGTGCGCGAGGTCCGGATCCGGCCGGGTTCTTGACTCCCCCCTCCAACATTTACTCTGCTCTGCACCACCCCCCCACCTCCTCACTACCATCCACTCACCGCCCCCTCCCCCCCCTTTCTTTCCCTAACTTTCTCCTTCTTCCTTCCTTTCTTTTCATCCTACTCCGCTGTTTCGCCTTTCCCACCCCCCACTCACTCCTCTTCAACCGTTCCCCCTTCTCCTTTTCACCCCTCCCACTCGCTTCCCTCCCTTCCTTTTCCAGCCCTCCCCCCTACAGCGCCCCTTGCCCACTCCCCCCTTCCCCCAATTTTCTTCCCTAACCCCTCCTATCCCCCTCTCCCGTCCCCTGCTTCTCCATACTTCCTCCTTGATCTCCTTTGCTCTTCATTACCATTCCACGCCAACTCCCTTCTTCCCAACCCCCATCATCTCTGTTCCCCGCCCCCCTTTCCCGCTTCCCTCTTTCTATTTTCTTATTCTTTTCCTTTTTTCGTCCACCACATCCCCCCCCTCCTGTCCCCCTCCCCTTTCCCGCCTGTCGCCTTCCTTTCCCTGTCCTTCGTTCTCAACTCCTATCTCCACTCTCCTTTACCTTCCTCCTCTACCCGCATTCTACTCCTTTCCCTTCTTCCCTCTTTTCTGCGATTCCTTCCCCCCTCTCCTCTTTTCCCTCCCTCCGCCCCTCCCATCCCCGATTCCCTACCCCTATCCTCTCCCTAAACTCTAACCACTACTCCTCCCTCTCTTCCCGTCCCCTACCTTCTCCTTATCCCCCCTTTTCCTCCCCCTTTCCCCCCCCATCTCACCTCCCTCGTTTTGCTCCCCCCCTCCACCTTTCCTCTTTCCTACCATTTCCCACCCCCCCCCCCTCCCCCCCCATCCCTCCCTCTCTTTACCTCTTCCCCGTCCCCCTTTCTCTCCCCTAACCAACCCCCCCCTTCCTTATTAGCCCGCCCTTCCGCCTCTCCACCTCCCCCTCTCCTTTGACCGCTTCGCCCCCCATCCCCCCTTTCTCTCCCTCTCCCCTCTCAATCCTCCCTCCTGCCGCTACCGCTTTCCCCGTCCCCCTCTTCGCCCGTTCTTTTTCTCCCCCCTCTCTTCCCCCCCCCCTACCCCGTTCCCTCCTCCGTCCCCCTTCATGCGCCCTCTTTTTACTCTTCTTAACTTTCTCCCCCGCCTTCTTTCACACTTTCTTTAAATCTCATCAATCAATCACTTACTCGCCCTCCCCCCCCTCTCCCTCACCTCTCTGCTTTTCCGTCCTTAACCTCTCTCACCCAACCCCTCCTACGTTTTATCCCACTTCTTACCCCCTCCTCCTGGTCTCCCCCCCCTGCCTCCACTTCCTTCGCTTCCCCCTCCACCCCCTCCCCCCCTTCCCACCCCCCCCCCTTCCTGCTCTGATAGTTACATCTGCTCTCCTCACTCTCCTCGCTACGCCCCCTCCGTCACGCCCGGTCTCCTACCCCCCCCCCCCTTCCTCCAAAACCCTCAAACTAGCACCCCCCCCTCTTACCCCATTTTACGCCCACCTCCCTCGCTGTAATCCCCTTCCCCCCCCGTCCCTTTCCCTCCTATTTTCACTCCGTCCATTTCCTCCCGACAATTACTTTTTTCTCGTGAGAGAAGGAATGGGAGCAGAGGGAATCCGTTGCGGAAGGAAGAAGGGGCGGTAGCTAATGGATGAGTGGGCCTACCCCTCCCCCTTTTCCTCCTTCTCTCCCTATCAATACTCCTCCTCTTGCAACTTCTTTCCCTTTCTACTCCCCCTTCCCCTACCCTATCCTTCTTTCCCCCGTCCCTCTACTTGGTTCGTGCTGCCTCCACCCCTCTGCCTTTGTCCCCCCTGTTCCACCTCCTCCCTCCACTCTCGATTTTCTCCCGCCCGCCTTTCCTTCCTATCCTCGTCTCCCCTTACCCTCATATCTCCTCCCCCCTCCTCTCCCCCTTATCCTTTTCCCCTCCCACCTCATTTTCCATTCTGTCTCCCTCCCCCTTCCCCCTCCCTGCCCATTCCACCCTCTCTCGTGCCTCCTTATCTCCGCTCCCCCCCTGTCTTCCCCCCATCCCCCATACTTCTTCCTTGTCTCCCTTCTTCCCGTCCCTCTCCCGCTCCCGTCCCTAACTTGCCTTATCCACTCTTTTCCTTCTCCCCCTCCGTTTCTTCCCCCCCCACCTTCCCGTTTCCTCCTCTCTCCCACCCACCCCTTCTTTTTTTCTCCTTTCTTTCCCCTTCACCGACTTTTGTTTGGATCATGAAGAGGAGGAGGGGGGGAGGGACCCTCCTCGGCCCTCTCCTTTCACACCGTCCAACCAACTACTACTACAGGTGCATTGATGGCCTGCAATGATGGCCAAGGGTACGAGGAGCGGGCAGCTACTTTTGGGTTACGTTCACGGCTCGCCTCTTATCATTCCGCCCCTCTCTCTTGCCACAGTTCCTCAGCCAACTCGTACAACACCAACCTCCACTCCTCCCCCCTCCCTCCCCACATTCCACTTCTTACCTTCCCGTTCCCCCCCCCGATTCTCCCCTTCCTTCCTTTATCCTTTCGTTCCCCCCTTCTCTTCGTATTTCCATCCTTTCTTCGGCCCTCCACCGCCCACTCCACCTCTCCCGTCCTTTCCTCTCTCCCCCCACCCCCATCCCATAGCTTCTCCCTACCTCCCTCATCCTTTCCCCCCTCTGCATTCACTACCCACTCCCTCCTTCCTTCCCACATCTGCCCTCTTCCCCTCGCATCATTTTCTTCTCCCTCCCGCCTCCTGCCCTCTCATCCCCTCCCTTCCCCCTTCCCTTCTCCTCTTTAACCCCTTTCCCCTCCCCGCCCCCCTCACGGTCTTTCTTACCCTCTCCGTCCCTATACCCTTCTCCACATCTCCCGCCTCCATTCATCATGCCGTCCCTCCCCCTCCTCTTCTCACCATTCCCCTCCTCCCCCCCGTAGTGTGCAGACCTCCTCCCCTCCCCCTGAACTATTTCCCTTTTCTACCCGTTCCCCCCCCACTCCTTCTTCAACCCCTACCTTTTCCTATTCTATTCTTTCCTCCCCTCCTTACCCCGTGCCTCCCTCCCCTTCCCTCACTTCTTTCCCTCCCGTTCCCCTGCCTGCCCCCCAGCCTACCTCGCCTCACTCTCGCTTTTTCTTATGCCCTCCCCTTCTCCCCTTTACGCCCCCTTCCATCATCCTTTCGCCTCCTCTCCTTCCCCAAACCCAACACCCATCATTCCCCGATTGTCCGCTCCCCCGTGCCTCCCTCTTCTTATTCGCCGCCTCCTCTCAACCCTCCTTTTCCCCACGCGCTCCTTTCCCCCATCTAACTCTACTCTCTCATGACCTCTATCTCCTCCCTTCCGCTTTTTTTCCCCCCCCTCACCCTCCTCTGCCCCCCCCACCCGCCATTCTCCCTTCTCCATAACCCCACTTCCCGTTCTCCCCTCCCTCTCACTCCCCCTCTCCTTCCTCCCCCCACATAATTTCCCTTCTCCATTCTCTTCCCTCCCATGCCCTGCATCTTCTCCTTCTTCTCTGTTACCTTCCATCTCTCCGCTCTCTTCTTCCACCCCTTCCGCTAACCATCTCCTCCCCTCTTGCCCCACTTTGTTTCCTTTTTGCTCCCCACTCCTTTCCTTTCCCTCACCACCTCTTATTGCTTCTTCGACTCTATTTCTTTTCCCTCCATCGTTCCCGCTTAGAGCCCGTGTTGGGTCCCCTTATTAGGCTCATCGCGCGAGAGTTCCGTCCCGTTCTTTTAGGTCTTCCTGTGCTTTTCTTCTTTTTCGCGAGCACCCTGACGTTTTTTTTGATTTTTCTTGGATAGGCAACTTTGCCATTGCTGACGGTCTTTTCGGCTTCGAGAAGGTTCCCGCTCCTTCCTTCTATCCCCCTTTTCTTGGCTCTCGTAAAAAGAAAGAATTTCCTCACCCGTTTTTCTTTCGGGCCGCGGTGTCTCGTTCCATGGCGTGCGGTGCGTATTTTGTCGGTCTTTTGGCTAACCCTGTGAGAGATTTTTTCCTGACTTTCAACCAGTAGCAGTGCTCCAGCGTGGTTTTCTGCTCCTTTTTTCAGACGCAATTTTTATTGCTTCCTTGTACGCACCTGAGATTTCCGACCCCCCCATTGGGAGAAGGTAACGCTTTCTCCTTCTCGGCCCTCCATAGGGATTTAATTATCCCCTGTTGTGAGGCATATCTGCTTCCGGGCCCGTGCTGCGGCAACGTGATGCGTTTCCATCTCATTCTCTTCGTGAAAAGTCGTTTGTCGCTTCAATCCAGATTTTCCCCCCCTGGTGCCGCCTCGCAGCGGTTTTTCTTCTGGGTTGTTTTTTTATTTTGGTGATTTCCCCCCCCAGAATTCGTATGAAGCTCATTTCTTGTTCCCACCCCCTCTTATTGAGAGCTAGTACACTTTCCGTATGACCTTGACCCCCCCCCTCGTCCTCTTTGACCACTTCCCCTCCTTGTTTTTCACCCCAGCATCCCCCCGGCGATCGCAGCGGTTTTTTAAGTTTTTTTTTTTTAAAGTTTTTCCGGTCCTCAATCTGGTTTTGGTGTTCCGGCGAACAGCTTCGTTGCTTCTTTTGTTGCGGCATTTAATAGCATTTTGTCCGTCTGTGCCCCCCCCGCTTTTTAAAATTGGATCCGATGGTTTTTCCCCCCCCTGCATTCTGTTCTTAGTTCGACATGACTGCGGGTTCATTTCGAACTCGACCCCACGCTCTCCCAGGTTCTCGCCTCCCTTCTACTGTGTTTTTTTTCCTTGGCCGGCCCGGTTATTTGTTTTTTTGGCCTTTTTAGAGATTTTCATACGCGGGCGTCCCCCCAAGATCTTTTGTACCTTTTTGTTATGTCCCCCCTCCGAGGTTCTGTTTTTCCTTTTTCGTTTAGAACGGACTTCACTTTTTTGCGGACATTTTAGAGGGCACGTGAGGATAATTGCGCTCGATGCGTTCACCGACATGACGCGCTTTCGTCCGATTCCTCCCCTGTTTTTTTCCCCCCCTATTGACCCGTTGCCCGCGCAGTTTTCTCTTTTTTTCCTCACGCAAACCGATAGTGCGCGCTAAATTTTGGCGTTTTTTTTTTGCATCCGCTTGATCCATCCACTTCGTACCCTGGATGACTGGAACCCAAAGCTTGATTTACTCTTCCCCTTTTCGTCCCTTCATGCGACTTTGGACCTCCCCCTACACTACCCAATATATTTACCCCATAATCCTCTTTTTTTTGCTAGAAGAGGGTCTGTCCTGTTTTTTCGGTCAAGAGCAGCGTCGCATTGGCGCCCCAAGGGCCACGCGCTTCTTCGCGATGGGGTTTCAAGTAATTGCGGTTTTAAGGTAATAATTGCTTCTCTCACTACTCGTTGAAAGTTTCCCCCTTTTCCATTCGGCGTTCCCCCCTGGTACTTGCCCTCTTTTCCACCCCGACGGTTCCCCCTTCTTATCGTTGAGGAGCGACTATCTCTTCTCCCATGCTACTTTTTCCCTAGCGTCCCCCAGAAATGTAAGAAAACTTTCCTTGAAGGTTGGCGACGCCCAAGGCCCCCTTTCTCCTTCGTCTCGTCCCCCTCGCAACCACAATCATGAGGCCAGCGACCTCCCGGCTCGCCCTCCGAGACTCTTCGCCCCCAGATCTTTTCCCCCCTTGCAGTCCCCCCCCCCCCCTACCATCATATGGCACCTTCAATTTCTGCTCGACTTGCGAGGGGGTGCTACTTTTTTTTCTCTTCCTCCAAAAGCGAATTCAGGTTCTTTCCCACTCCCCCGGGAACCCTCTGCGCTCCCGTTCTTTTAACCCTCGTCTCCCCTCCCCATTTTTTACAATCGAGAGGGGACATGTCCTGCCCATCTATCTACATTGCGTTCACGCATCGATGTTTTTCGCTAAAGACCTGTCTTTCGCTTAAACCCTGGACTCTATGTTAATTCAGCCCCCTTCCCGTAGACCCGGGTGTGCTTCGGCTGGACAAGCTTCTTGTCCCATTTTTGCCTCGATTGGTTCCCCTTTTCCACTCGAAACGTTTTTTTTCTCGATGACCCTTAGTTTCCCCCATAGTCCCTGAACATTGACTTTTAGGGTCCGCGAACCCAAGCAATTCCCCCCAATTTCAACCTGCAGCTTCCCCCGTTGGACAAGTTCTTCTCTCCCCCCCGCTAAGTTCCCCTCTACTTCTCCCCTGTGATGCCGGCCGACCTCGCAGTCTCGCCTGTCCCTGAACGCATTTGTTGCCCCGGGCATTCTTGCCATCCCTTAAGAGAGCTTCGTCTTGCTCTTTGAGCGTTGGCGCACGCGCGATTTTCAATTGAATCAATTACTGTCCATGTCGCGAGGGGCCACACCTTCTCCCCTGTCGGACTGCCCCGGTCCCAGTCGGGAAGTCGAAGTCTCCACCGAGTGAAGAAAAAACCCACCCTTCCTACGCCTCACTCCGTCTCTTCCGACTCAACTGCCCCCACCTTCGTCGAATGGCAGTCAATGGTTCTCTGTCTTTACCCTCTCTCCGGATCCCTTTCCCTCTCAGGGAGGTTCTCGTCATCCTCCCTTCCTCTTCACACGAAAACTTTTCCCCGACCGCTTGGGTCCACCGTGTTTTTCTGTTCCTAGGTCAAGTCGGCGATCCATTTCCCGGCCCGTCGTTTTAGCGGCCCCGCTCCATCAGCTTTTCCTTTCCCCTTCGGGCCCCCCCCTCCTCGGACACTAGTTCGCGTTTTGAAGCTCAGCTCGTTCGACTACTTTCCTCCCTGTGGAAAGTCCGATGAAGGGAATAGCTCCCCCTTTCGTCAGTTTCTCTTCTTCCCCGGGATGTTTCCAAGTACAGATTTCAAGCGAAACTGATACGCGCCCCTTGTCCCGTCCCCTGAATGAACTAGACCGCGATCTCTCGATGTAG
>Ga0179593_1265683_pt1 | contig 10398 bp, 9 predicted proteins | sample CZODoug2_1_08_16_FD_185931 | JGI IMG/M metagenome (GOLD analysis project Ga0179593, IMG submission 185931) | Vadose zone soil fungal communities from Angelo Coast Range Reserve, California, USA - CZODoug2_1_08_16fungal (PacBio error correction) | ecosystem: Environmental > Terrestrial > Soil >... | reverse complement strand
TTTAGATCCCCTTTTTTTCATCCCCTTTTTTTTTCCAACCTTTCGGCGGCATCGTTCGCCACGTGAAAGTCTTGTTTACCATTGCTATTCTCGGCGGCTGCTATACAACACCTAGCGTTCCCCCACCCAAAAAACAACCTTCGGAGCTTTTTTTTTTCCTAGTCCGCATTTTGCAGTGACCTCCCCGCAGCTTGCTTAAATTCCCCCCCCTTTCACACGTGTTTGCCCGGGCACGACCGACCTCCCCCGGTGCTGTCACAATCCCCTTTCTGTTTCCTTCACCCGGAATCGATAAATACGTTTTTCCTGTGTTTTCTTGTTTGCCTATTACCCGGCACCCAAACGTGGTTATGCTCGTTTCCCTTCCTCCCTCCCACTTCCGGGGCCAGTAATTCCCTCTCCCCGCCCGTTTTTTTTTTCTTACGTTCTTTATTTTCTTTGATGTCCCCTTCCATTAAAGCGTCTTTTCGCGTCATTTCACACGTGCCCCCTTCAGCATTTTCCTTTTCCTGAAAATCGGACTGATTTTTTACGCCGATGGTCCCCCCCACCCTCCCCAGGCGTAATCTCTATGCCCCCCGCAAACCATCGCACCTTTCCATAAAACGGTTTGCGGTGGCTGCGGAGAGGTCAACTGTTCTTTTTTTTTTACTAGGGTTTCCCCATTTTTTTCTAACCCCCCCCCAACCCCCCCACCCCCTAGGACACCTAATGATAAGCCACATCCCGTCCTGGCATTTTCTTTTCACAACCACCCACCCCCTTGGTTGTCAGCCAAGACAAACCCTCTTGGGTTGACGCCGTGATTTATACGAGAATTCCTTTTCTTGCAAGGTACCCCCTTCCAACACAAGGCGTTTTTGGGGCGCACTTTTTTTTCCTGCTCGTTTCCGTTTGGCCGATATCGTCAGTCGTGTTCCCATTGTCAAAGGCATTTTGGTTTCTTTCGGTTACATGCACCTTAGACCCCGCTTCTATTCCCCCCCCCCCCCCGTCTTTGCGGTCGATGCTAGGATTTCGCATCCTTTTTTTTCCAAGTCGTTTGTTTTTTAAAACTTGCGGTTTTCCCTCACCTAGGCTTTTCGAGTTCCTTCCCCTCTCCCATTTCCCACGATTCCGTGAAAACCCCTCCACTTCCTTCCCCATCCGCCATTGATTTTGTTTTTTCAGTGGTTTTTGTCGGCCAACCAAAATCCCCTCTCCCGCTTTCACCGGCACAACCAACTTCTCTTTATGCTTTTCCTTTTTCCCACCCTTCCCCCCCCCCCCTGGCCCTTGCACAGCAGTTAAAGAGCTTCAGAAACCTCCCCCCCCGTTTTTTTGGGACTTCGATTGCATTTCCCTTTTTTTCTCCGTGTCCAATTATCCCCGGGCATTTTCCCATAAGGTCTTCCCACCAAACCTTTCAGAGGGTGGCCTTTGTTAGGCTCGATTTCCCCCCCAAGCCTTTTGTTGGCTTCCCTGTTAAAAGCACTCCCCAACGAATTCGTCTCAGTATCAGGCAGGATACCAAGGGGTGGGGGTATGCTTTTTTTGGACTCGGTACCGGTTTTGCTTTTCTTCTTGGTCCAATGACGGTTTTTTACGGTTGGGTCAATTTTTTTCCGCCTCTGGTATTTGCGATATTTCCCACACGAATTGCAAGACTTTCCGAAGATTAATTTGTTTTCGCGGCGCCAGCGTGTTCTCTGCCCCCGCGGTGGGCGCAATTTTCACGTAGCCAATTTACGAATTTTTTGGCTCACCCCTTGCTTTTTCTGTCTTTCCTTTGTTTCCTTTATACTACGTTTAGTTCTTATTGAGGCAATGCAAGAAGATCAACCCTCTGCCTACCCCCAGTCGTTTTTTTTTGCACAATAGTTCCCCATGTAAACACCGCATTCCCCTTTTTTTCCCTGCTCCCGCATATGGGATCCCTTCATTTTTCCTTTTTAGAACCCGTAGGTCACCCATCTCTTCTTGCGGACTGCAATGGCAGGGTTTGTTTCTGAGGTGTACTTTTTCAGTCATGTCTGTTGCTTGCGTGGGATTTTTTGACCTCTAAGATTGTCCCTTCACCCACCCCCGCTTTTCCCCGGTGGAGGCCCCCCCTTTTGCTTTGAATGTAACGTCGTGCCCTTCGGGCTACCATGTTCGTTTTTTTTTCCCCCTTGTTTTCATATTTTCTTTTCCGTTTGCCTTCCGCAACCTTGTTTTTGGCCCCCTTGCTGTTTTTTGAGGAAATCCCCGGCGATTCCGCCTCCCTGGAGCGCCCCTTACATTTAGTTCACGGGTTTTGGGAATTTGGACTAACCGCTTCAACGGTTTTTCGGGCAATCGACCCCAGATTCTCTTTTTCCAAGCTTCGAGGCGTTTTTTCCCCCATTTTGAGCCCAGCCTTTGCTTGATCTTCCCTAATCTGTATCCAAACACTGCTTTTTTTACGCTACGGCCTTTTTGCTCGAATGGGGAGAGATAATTTGTGCTTTTCTTGACCAGTTTTACGTCTTTCCCTCTTCTTTTCCCTACTCCCCCTTTTTTTTTTTTTTGTGTTGCGAGAGATTTGCTGCTACAACCCCTTTACAAGGCGCTTCCCTGCGGCGCGTTTTTCCACTCTCAAGCACCGGCCGTTCCGTAAAAGAGTACAAACCTGCATTTGTTTATCATGATTCTTTTGCCATCTCAGCACCCCTCTTGTTGTTCTGCCCCAACTTGGGCCGCACTCCTCCTTTTTCATTCCATATGGGTCGATTACGTTTCTTTTGTTGGGGGGGGTGGGACTCTTCCGGGGGCCGTGCCCACCTCCCACACAGGACGACTCTCATATGGGGACTGCCCTCCCAATGTGGTATAGTTTTCCTTCGCACGGGGATTTTCTAGGTTCTTTTTTACCATAAGGTCACTGGCACCCCGGTTTTTCTTGCTCCTCCTACAACTGTTCCCCCATAGTTAAAAAAAAACCAATCTCCTCGTTTGGCTGTCACACTGCTGTGTTCCCCGAAGTGAATTTTCCCTCGAACGTTCCCATCCAGTTCGGTGGTTTTGCTGACCTCTTATTCAAAACCCGTGGGCGCCAGTTTTCAGAAATTATTTGAACCCCACCTACTCCTCCCCCTGCCTTCGGGTCGCCCCCGTCGTTTCTTACACGACGGTGGGAGGATCTTCTTGTCCTTGCGCACAGCTCGGATGGTACCTTCACATGTCCAGGGCGTTTTTTTCCCTTTTTTTTTCCTCTTTTTTTCTAACCCCGGGGTCCAGCTCTTTGAGCTTCTTTGTCACTTTCCTCCCCCCCAGGAAGTGTTCCTTCCCAGTTCCTTCTTTGCCCGCGGTCATTTCCCTTGAGAATTTCCGTCACTTTTGGCGACGTGTTTGCGCCCCACCTGCTTTTTTTGAAGTCTCAGCGTGGATTTCCCGCTCACCAACCCAGGTTAAGCTTTTTACTTCCTTTTTCCCTTACTTGTTAGGTGGGATTTTATGGGCGCTTCTATAGGCTCCAGCCTGGCCCAGTCCCCCTCTAATGTCCTCTCCCCATTCCTTTTCCGATGTCCCACATTCTGGTGCCATTTTCTGCCCAACCCTTTCTTTTGTGCTTTTTGCATACTACGTCGTCGCGTTGTACTTCTCTTTCCGGTGCCCGGCCCAAAAGGCTTTGGTCAATCGATTCACACATCCGGGCTTGATTTGTTGTTTTTCTGCTGAGGGGCCTGCCTTTTTTTTTGATAATTGGTGTCCTTTCCCCAAGGGTCCCTCCCCATCCCTGGAAGTCCCCCCCCTTGGGTTTTTTTTTTTTTGGCGTCTTTGTTTTCCTCTTTTTTTCCTTCCACACTGCTTTTGCCGGCGTTCCAGGGTTTTGCACTAAGGAACTTCAGCACGTCATTTTTTTCCCCCCCCCTTTTGGCGCGGCCCCACCCCCTTTCCGTTTTTTGTCCGAAGCTCCTTTCCCCCCACAACAAGGGATCCTTTTTTTGTCCCGTCGGTGGAAGAGTGGATTTTTTAGTTTTGGCGGTGATCTTGGGTTGCCATTAAGTAGTTTTCCAGTGCAATTACCTTTCTTCCCCATACCTAAAGGGTGCGTCTTTCATTCGCTTCCCCTGCCTTGCCCCCCCACGTTGCTGTCGGTCTATCCTTTCAGCCTCGACTGCAACTTTGACTTTTGTTAACTCTTTCCTGATTGTGCCGTTTCCCCCTCCACTCGCCAATGCTTGCCAATGAGCACCAACCACATCGTTTTGACTGACTTAGAGGCCTCCACCCCTCCTTGAAAACTTCTCCCTCCTTTTCCCCCTTTCGCTGTGGTTGGGCGGAAAAACCTTTTGACTCGTGGGATTTCTATAATATACCAAGCACAGGTCTTTTCCCTTATTTTTTTTCTTTTTTACTCAAACCCTTTTTGTGGTTTTTTGTGGGTTTTCCCCCCCTATCGCGGCCGTTTTTAGGATACTGGATGTTTTGAGAACCCTTACCTTTGTTGGCCACGATTCGCTACGTGCCCCCCTTCCCCCCCCTCCCCCTTATGGAAGAGTCGCGGTGTTTTCCCTGTCAAAGTGGCGTTTTTCTGCTTACCCGCTGTTTTTTGCACTGGGTTGTTTTTAAACTGCGATTTTCAGTGGCTATCGACCCAAATTTTTTCTTTCCTTTCGTAAAAGGTCGTTCCCCTTTTTTTTCCGTGGTGGTTGCTCCACTCCCTGAGTAATGTGCCCCGGGTTTTGCGGCGGTGGTGAGGATTTACGGGGTGCCCCGTCTGTTTCTCCTCCGTCGAGGCCTAACCTTTTTTTTTGACCTTTTTCTTTGCCCCACTACCCCCCCTTGTTTTTTTTTGACTTTCGATCCGTGCAGGCCCGGCTTTGTTTTTTCTTGGTCCCGTCGGAGGCTTTTTCCCCGGTGTTGCCCGTTTTTTATGACTGTTCGCCTTTGGGTTGCGCGCAAAATGGCGGGTCTATTTTCAACCAGGAGCGCGCGTTGTTTTTTGATTATCGCCCCCTTTTTTATTAAAGTCAGCTCCGATGCTTTTTTTTTTTTGACCCAACCTCCCCTTTTTCTTTTACTTCTTGTTTTTTACTTGTGTTTTAATCCTTCCTTCCTTTTTTCTTTTCCTCTTGTTTGATGAGTCATGGCTCCCATCACAGTCGCTGAACACACGCAGGCCACGAAAGTACTTTCAAAATGCTCGATCGCTGAATATTACTTTTTCTTCTGTGCGCCACCACACCAACGGGACGCTCTTCTTGTTCCTCGGTCAGGCATTGGTTCTCCCAAAGCATCGGCTAATTTTAAAGTGCGGCACGACGCCTTCCGCGGCCCCACTTTTTTGTTACCTTCCTCCTTGATCGATAGAACGCAACGTCTCTGGTATTGTTTTTTACCCCTTTCACACCGTGGTTTTTTGCCTCGTCCCTAGTCCATGACAACCTTTTTTTTCCCTTCATCTCCCACGACGACCGTCGTTCTTTACCTTCTTTGTTTCTGCACGGTTACATAAAAGCGTCCCAAGAGTCCCATTGTAACGTTGCAAAGCGTGCCCATGCACGTTGTCCGCTTCCCCTTGTGAACCCCAAATCGCCTTGACCTCCCCCTCCTTCCTCAAGACCACGACGATAATTTTTCAACATGCCCGTCCCACCAGTTGACTCTTCCATAACTGTTGCTTGCGTTCTCCGAGTGTACATGAAACTTGCCTAGTTTTCATATGGCCTCCCCCCCGCATCGCCCGGTTTCTAGGCTTTTCCACGCCCCACTGCCGGCCCTCCCCCTCTGTGATCACAAGGATTTTTCCCAAACCTCAACTTCTCCATGTCAAAGGTTCCTCTTGTCATGCCTGACCCCAACATTTATTGTGACTCGTTGAATTCCGAGGGACTTCCTCTTTGAAAAAGTTGCAAACCACAGATCTTGTTGCCCGCTCATTAGCTGATTTCTCTGCCTCTTATTCTTTCCTTGGGTTGTTTTCCCTTGGCCAGTTTTGGCTCTTTTTCTTTCTTTCCTTAACAAAACTTATGCCCCAGGCCTTCACCCACACTTCTTTTTTGTCGTTTACGATTTCCTTAGGACTTCGACGCCGTTTTTCAAAGTCGTGTTGATCACAAAACCCCCCTCTTCTTCCCTCCCCACTTATTGTATTCCCCGCTTGGCCCCTTTTGTTTTACTCTAAGGCCCCAAGCGATCTCCAACCCAGAGAATCTTCCCCCTCTTCCACCCACTTTCCTCCCCCCCCGATGTCTTTTTGTGGTTTTTCACTTCGTAGGCACCAAACTTTCCCCGATGGTCTCACCCCGGTTTACCCCCCCCCACACCTTCATGGTTTTTCCTGTGAGTTCTTTATGGCAACACCCTTGACTCCGTTACCCAAAAGCACAAGCATTCCATCTCCAGTTTCACTCCCTCACCCACCGTTTTGGGAATTTCTTCTTGTTCCTTTACCTTGGTTAATCTTGTCCCCCCATTCAACGGCCGTCCCCCTTTCTTCATCCCACCAACCACTGCCCCCTGGCCCCTGGTTAGGGCTTGTTGGTCGGATCCCCTTCCTTCTCTTTTTCAAAAAGGCCTTGGCCCATTTCAAGGGTTCACCACGTATCTACAAACGATCCGTCCCCTGCTTTCCTTTTTGCAAATTTTTCCTTCTTCTGCAGTTGCCACAAAGGGGGGACACTCCATTTCTCTTTTTTGTTACTTTTTACCCGCAACAGGTTTTTTGCTAGCTTGTTTTCCATGCTCTTTGGACCTGCGGTCTTTCAGACCTGGGTTTGACGTTTTGCTCGCGCATCTCACACCCCCCCTATTTTTAAAAGACTTCCGACTCTTCCCTTTGTTTGTTTTGCGTCGGCCTCCCCGGAGGCGCTGCCCAACAAAGGGCGTTTTTGGTTTCGCAAGTTGCACTTGTGCCCCCCCCCCCCCCCGTTCCCCCTAACAAAAATGCTTCAGTTCTTCTTTTCTTTTTCCCAGTCCTCCTTTTCTTTCCCCTTGAGGTGAGGCAATTGCACCTCCCTCTCCACCTTTCAGCTGCCCCCCTGTTTCAAACTCGGTCCCCCTTGGCCAACATGTCACCCAACACTCTTCCTTTTTTTCGGCCTCAGTCCTTTTTTTTGCGCCCCAACAGGTTCACCCCTCCTCTCCCCCCCCCGGTCGTTTTCCAAACATCGCGGTCCGGGCGTTTCCTCAATGCCTTCTTGCTTTTCTTTCCATTGGGCGCTTATGCCTTGCGCTTTTTCTTTTTTGAATCCGCCTTTTCTGCACCACTCACCGGGGACCTTGGTATTATCGGGCGGTGAAATATCCACCCCTTTGTCGGCCCTTTCTTTCGTAACGGCTTCTAATTGTTTCCCACTGTTTTTTTCTAAGGTTACGTCCCGCCCCCTTACCCCATTTTCTCCCCGTGAACTTTTGAGGTAACACCTCCCGGCGGATACCAGTAATACAGGGAGGCTTACCCTACCTGTTAGTACGTTGTGGGGCTGTTGTTTTTTAAGAAACGCGCAAAGGTGCATTAGACCCCCCCCCCAATCTTTCTTTTTTTTGGCCCTGGCTTCGATTGCTGCACAAGTTTTTTGCCCCCACCCCCCCCTCTTTGTTCTGAGTGTCACTAACCTGCAACACCCTTTTTTTTTGTTAAACTTTTTTTTGACCGTTTTCCCCTGCCTTTGGCCCGGGGGCCTCTTTTTTTTCCCCCATTTAAGGCTGCAACGTTTTTCCCCCCTCCCAAAAATTTCTAATATTTTCCCGCATTCCTCGTGTTGTTTTTGTTTTTTCTGTAGGAGTTTTTGATGCTTACCTCTTGTGTCCTCCCTTCCTTCCCCCTCTTTCCGGCCCCGTCCGCCTCCCCCCCCTTTCCCACTTAAAGCGTCTACAAACACGTTTGTACGGTGGTTAGGCAGATTTCTTGTTGTTTTTTGGGACATCTCCTCCCCAATTTGGTTTTTTGTGTCGACCACTTGGTCCTCTCTCATTTTTTTTTTTGGAAATAACTATGGTCCTCTTTTTTCCTTTTCATGTTGTAACTTTTTTTTCGGTTCAGTCACACCCCCTTCCCCCCACCCGTCCCGAAGTTATGGGACTCTTTCCTTTCTTTTGCTTGGAACGAAGGTTTATTCCCCCCTCAGCGAAATTTCCCCCCCGGTGATGGAATGCATGTACCTGCCCACGGACCCCAACCCCACTTACGTATGCCTGGTCGCCCTCTTTCAAGACGTTTTTTCATGGCCCTCCCCTGTCTTTCTAACAGGTCTTTTATGGCGACCCCATGGTGTATTCAAACCCCTCCTCCCCTCCTCAAAGGTTTTTTGACTCTTACACCATGACCCCCTTCCGGTGGTATCCGGCCCTGCATTGCGGTCCTCACCTGACTCCGAGGTCTTCTGAACAAAAGACGTTTCTCCTTTTTTTTGATTGCCATTTCCCCCCCTAGGCTTTTGCTGGTCTACACAAGCTGAACCCCCCGGAGTTTTTCCTTTTCCAACGTATTTTGGCTTCACCTTTTGGGCAGTGCTTCTTTCTTTTTTCTTGACCCATCAGGACGACTTTTATTCGGGCCCCGTCTGAGAAGCCTTGGCTCCTTTTTTTCCTTACCAATTTTTTGACTTGCTTGCGCCACCTGCTTTTTTCTCTTTGTTTTTTTTTTTTCTGCCCGCCAAACCCGGGAAATCTTCTTCATGGTCTTATTTTATTGTTTCGGTTCTATGCTAGAAGCTCCCTTCTTTTTCCCCGACAATTTTTGTCACCCCCCCCGCCTTTTTTTTTTTTTTTCAATGGAACGATTCCAGCCGTGTTTTTACCCTGAGTCCCCCCCCAAAAACACTCTTACTGAGTCAACACCTTGTTCTTCCCCTGACTATTGCTCTCTTGAGCGTTTGATGATCTTCCCTTTCCGACCCCCCTTCCTTGGGAAAATCGAAAGACCCCTGGGACCCCCCCCCTCCGAGTTTTTGTTTGGGGCGTCATTGAGGGGGCCGGGATTCGCATAGCTGCTTTTTGGCTTCAACTTGGTTGCCCCGTCGATAACCAATTGACCACTTCCAAACGGAAAGTTCCCCCACCCCCATGGGGGGTCTTTCAATTGACGCATTTCCTTAACTTCTTTCCCGTCGGTTGTCCAATGTTTTTGTGTGCACGATGTTTTTTTTTTTTCCCATTCTTAAGAACGTCTTTGTTTGGTCCTTTTTGTCTGTCTTCCCATCTTGTTCCGGTGGGCCCCGCTGACGTCCCCCAACACTAAATTCTTGGCGGTTGATTTTTGGTTTTGGTTGAATTTGAGGGGATTTGGTTGCTTTTGTTTTTCAATTTCAATCGTCCAGATGCACTTTCTACTGTTTTTTCCCACTCACTTTCCTGGGTTTCGTCTCAAGTTTATCTCACGCCTTTAAACCGTCTGGGCCGTCGTATTTTCCCCCTAGCCCCCTTCCTACGCCAAAGTTCGTGTTTTTTTATGAAGAGCCCTCTTTGTCCTTTTTCAGTAGGACCGAGCAATGGCTTGCCCACCAATGGCCAACCCACTCGTTGACTGATCCCGTTTCTGCCCCCCGGAAAAAACTTCTCGAATGGACCCCGTCTCTTGTTGCGGTTTCCAACCTTTTCGGTTTCTTCGATTTAAACCAGTCACCCCTTTTCCAATTTTTTTTCTTGCTGAACCCTTCGTTTTTTTTTTGGTTTTTTTTGAAAAACACTCTTCCTCCCCTGCGTTTCTCCACGGAGTGTTTCTCCTTTTTTTTCTGGACCAACCCCATTCCCCCCACATGGACATTCGCTACGGTGCATGCAACGCATGGTTTTTTTCAGAGTCGCGTTTTGGTTTTGCCCCGCGGATTCTCCTCCCTTTGGCGTATTTTCCCATTACCTGCCTTTGGCGTTGGGAAATTGGTTCCCTTCTCACTTATGCCTCTGCGTCTGGACAAAACTGGTTGTGTCTGCTTTTGGACTGACCCCCTTTTCCGGTCCCCCCTTGACGCGTTCCGTCTTTTCTTCCGTTTTGTGCAGATCCCCCCCCTGTAATACGTACTTACTTGCGCCTCGTGCGGGGCGTGTTAGGACTTTTTTTTTTCAGGCCCGGTTAGTCTTCTGTTCCATACCGTCCCCTCGACCCAGAACCCCCCTTTGTTTTGGACCGGTGTATCCCCATTCCCCCACCGCATTTCTTACTCTCCCTTTGGCCAAGTAACCAGGGGGATTTCTTGGCCGACGTAGGTTACTTTCCGGGACGTTTTAGTTTTTTCTTTTTCCCTTTTGAATTTCTCCGTTTGGCGCGATTTTTTTTTCCCACTTTGCTGCCCCCCCCTGGTCTCCCAGGCCGCCGGTTTTTTTTTTTTTTTGTGTATAAGGCACATGGTTCCACATTAAGCGGGGCCCCCCCTGCTCCCGTGCTCTTTGAACAACCTATTCTTTCTTTGACGATGTGCCACGCGCACCCCGCACTTTGATGGGGCTGTCTCATTG
>Ga0179593_1674950_pt1 | contig 10399 bp, 8 predicted proteins | sample CZODoug2_1_08_16_FD_185931 | JGI IMG/M metagenome (GOLD analysis project Ga0179593, IMG submission 185931) | Vadose zone soil fungal communities from Angelo Coast Range Reserve, California, USA - CZODoug2_1_08_16fungal (PacBio error correction) | ecosystem: Environmental > Terrestrial > Soil >... | reverse complement strand
TCCTTTCGAGATCTTTCCTTTACCCTAAGTAAGGCTAACTTGACCGCCTCGGGACCGGCCGAGCGAAGGCTTTAGAGTCCCTTTTTGACTTTGCATTACTCAAGTTTTCCCGATTCGTCTCCTCTCTTTTCTATCCCCTCCCTCGGTCTGAAGGCGTAACTCATCCTTTCCCAGATCCCCTTCCGCCTCTCTTTTCGCTTTGTACCCTTGGCCTTCTCTTTGCTGATTCCAGTAAAAAAGACCCGTTCTTAGGCCTTTTTTGCCGGAACGCAGCCACGTCTACCCTCTGTCTCCCTTCACGCTTGGGATGCCAGGTGGCCACACTTAAACGCGCCTTTTTCTATGCCCCCTTTTTTTCGCGCACCATACCCTTACCTTTGCTTCCCCCATTTAGTCGCCTCCTACACCCTCTAATTCTCCCCGACCCGGTTTGTCGCGGTTTGATTCACCTCTTCGCACCGCTTAAAAGCCGTGGGTTTTTGCTTCACGCGGAGTCTTTCCCTTCGATTTTGTCAAGTCTTGCTCTCTCTTGTTACTTTCGGTCGAGAACAGTGATTCCCCTTCCCCGCGGATGTCAAGGGAGTACCCCTCCTCCCCCTATGAGAACAGAAGTCGTCTATCGTCCTTTCCTGCAAGACCTCTGCCCTGGATTTTTTTTTCCCCTTCCCCCCCCACGGAAGGTAGTCTCCACAGTCACTTTCCCTTCCCGACGTAAGAAGAAGAGGCTCTGGTCCCCCGTGAGCACGCATCTCTCACCCCCCCTACAATTCCCCCCCCCCCCCCCTTTTCTGAGCGATTTTTCTCCGATTCTTCTCTTAGAAAGAGTTTCTTTCATCAAAACATACTCCGTATCGCTCTTTGTAGGTTTGCCTTCCCAAGGAAAAGAGAGATCTCCGCCCACCTTCCCTTCAATCGAGGGACGACGACGTCTTCCGCTTTCTTCCGAAAGTCAGAGAGTCTCTTCGGTTTTGTCCCTCCTTAGGAATGAGTATCCTTTACCCTGCCCCAGGAGTGATTTCTTTCTCCCCTTTCTTCTTATTCTTCTCCAGGCCTCTCCCTCGATAGAGGCTCCTGCCTTCTCCAGTCGTAGTGAGCTTTCTCCCAACTGGCTCCCCCCCCCTCCCCAACTCATCTAAGATAAAGGTTCACCCCGTGACGTCTCTCTCTCGAAGAAGGAACCTGATCCTCTCGGCTTTCACACGTCTTCTTCTTTTCAATTCAGAGGTTCGGAATTTCTTTCTTGCGTTTTCCTCAGCACGATATGGGACCTGACAGCTCTTGTTTTTCCAGATAAGTCCATCCTCTCCTTTCCTCATAGCCCACAAGCCGAGTCTCTCTCCTGTTATGGCCCCTTCCAAAAGATCCTCAGGACCGGCTTTTCCAATTTTTTCCCCCCCCACAAAATGAAGTGAAATCTCTCATCCATAGTTCTTTCTTCTCTCACCATTTGACTCGAGGATCCCCCTTTTGAGCGATTTAGAGCCAACTCCCCTTCTTCACCCTTCTTTCCAATAACAGTGTTGTTGTTGAGATGTTCGAGGCTTCCCTCCCCTTTCTACGGTACCTGATCCCCTCCCCCTGTTCTACTCTGCTACCCTTCCTTCCCCATCGCTGAAGCATTTCGAAGTGGCACGTCTATTGGTTAAGGTTACCCCCTTCGCAGTGGCGGCATGCTCCCTTCTCTTTTTTTTTAGGAGTACTGCCCTCTTTGCTACCGTCGGCTTGGGCACCTCTCGGTAGTATGTTTATTTTTTCCTCCCCCATGTATGTCCATCTCTTTTGGTCTTCCTCCCTCCCGCAGACCTCATGCCGGACCTCTTTGAACTTCTCCCTCCCCTGCTGTAGACGTAATCGTTGCGTTCCTGTGAGTTTCTCTTCTTTTTCCTGATCAGAGTGTCTTTCGGACTTTGTAGATTGAGTTCTTTTCTTTTTCCGCTTTTGGAACGTAATTTCTCGCGAGTTTTTCCTCCCCTCTGCGATTCTTCGGTCTGCCTCCCCCAGCAGCGGGCTTTTTTGAACCGCCCTTTTCTGGAAAAAAAAAAGATTCGCTTTTCTGCGTCAGGCCCCCCCTCTCTGCTTTTCCTTGGTTAGATAAATATTTCTTCTCCCCTTTATAGTCCCTCTGTCGTTGAGTGAGAAAGCGCGTGGTTTGTTTTCTCCCTCCCCGCTCCGTTCCCTAAGGTAGGAGGGTTGAATTTTCCTCCTTTTTCCTTAGAGAAGTAGTAACCTCTCCTAGGCCCTCTTGGATTTTTTTTTCGCGGTGACAACTTCTGACATCCCACTCGCCTCGGCAGGATCAAGACATGAAAGATTTCCGTTTTTGAGCGTCAAGAAGGAGTTACTCCGTTCTGCCCTTTTTTTCCTTTTCCTGAAGAGTATTCTCAATTTCTTTCGGCCCCCTTTCCGCATTCATCATATTTCCGCTCTCTTTTGTTTTGATCCTCCCTCCGGACGATTCAATTTTAGCAAGTCGGATCGAGAGAGGTACTCCCTTTGATTTAGAAGCACTTCTTATTTACAAATTCGGCATCTCTCCGCTTCTGCTCCCCCCCCCTCGCGGTGAGTAGTATCGTTTCCCCGGAGAGAATCCCTGGTCTCCCTCCCTTTTCCAGGTTGTTTTCTCTCTTCGTCTATTTTTTCCTCGGTTCACGTCCTCCCCCCCTTTCGCCAATAGGTCAATTTACTGATCGAGCTTTAGAGTGGAGGTTTTTACCCTTCTTTTCGAGATAATCGAAGCCCAGTTCTTTTCCCCCTCTTGAAGCGACCATCTCACTTCCCCCTCGTCACGCCGTCGCGCCGTATATGTTTAACTCCTATGCTTTAGCTTCTCGCTGTCATAAGAGAGGTTTCCTAAGGAGCTCCGCGAATCATAGTCCTTCTTGCGCATCCCCCTGAGCGTTTTTTCCGCGTCGCGTGCGTCTCAGAGTCTTCCTCTTGGTAGTAGCTATCTCTCCCTCTATGATCGAGATAGTTTTACCCTCTTTTTGTTTAGATAGATATCGACTACTCCCTTTTCCGACTACCCGACTTCCCCTGGCTCCTCCTTGAGAGGATTCAGTGAGCAGTCGCAGCCTTTTTAGGCGCTGACCCCTTCTTTCTTTTCCCTTTTTCCGTCTATCGCTGATTCGCCTGGAGTTTTTTTGCCGCGAAACCCTATTCTCTCTCCCCCTCCGGTAGATTACGTGAATCCTGTGCTTCCCCTCCCCCCGTTATAGATGATGCTTTACCTCCGTTGCCGCCGCAAGATACAAATCTCTCCTTTCCTTGATTGGGGGCTTCCCTATTCGGCTTTCGCACAGAGAAAGATGAGCGCATTTTGACCCCTTAGATTTTTGGCAGAGGTCTTTTTGAATTTTCCTTTAGTCCGACTGCAAGACTGTATCCTTTTTCCCTTCGAGGGTTCTCTAACCCTAACTTGATGGTTTCTCCCCACCTCCGGGGTAGCTAAACTAGCTCCTGGCGGCTCTCCTTAAGCTAGCACTTTTCTCTCTTTCGTTTTTTTTGCCAGAGGTCGCGCACCTCCTTCTCTGACCCCTCACGCCGCTTGATCAGGGGTCGCGTCGCTTCTCCTCCCTCGCCTGAGGAGATTTTTTTTAGTTCTTCCCAACGCGTTCCCTTTTGACATTAGACGCCCCCGCCTGCATGAGTTCTCCCTCCCCCCCGGGGCAGCCGACTCCCCTCCTCCGCTTTATTTTCCCCCGCCGAGAAAAGAAGCTAGCAACCCCCCCCCAAACTACTATCCCCTTCCCCCTCCTTCCCGAGGAGCTATCCGATGTCTTCTCTCCCTTTCTCCCTCTTCTTGAGATCAAACTGACCGTCCTCTTCTCTTTTCAGTAGGGCCGGGAACCTTTTTCTCCTTACTAACGACCTTCTGACGACGAAGACGGCCTTTTCCCTTCCCTGCTATCTAGGGTTGTGCCATGACGGCCTTATGCTCCCCCTCAAGCGGTTGGGTTCCTCCTACCTTACTTTTCTTCCCTTTTGGTTGCGGTCAGAAGATAGTTGAATCGATCCTCCTCTTCTCCTTCTTTCCCGATCTCGGAGAAAGTTTAGTTTTTTTGAATGCTCTTCTTTCCTTTCCCCACGGAGAAAGATCTACCATTCCTCGACCCCTTTGAATAGCGCTATCGTGCCCCCCTCCTTCACCCTTCTCCTTCGCGGAGGTACCCTGATGATCCCCCCCTGCCTATAGGAATGGATTTTTCTCCTTTTTGATGTTCTCCTCTTCTGGACCAGACAGAAAAGATTTTCTCCTCCGGATGCCGACGGTTCCCGATACTCCTCCCCTCGTCTCCAGAATGCACGCTCAACACTCCTCAACCTGAGTGAAGCCCAGATTCCCCCCCCAGCGAGCCACTGCGATCGATTCTGAGGACTTTTTTTTCCTGATAGTCGATGCGAAAATTGCTTCTCGGTCCTCTCCCTGCCCTTTGCGTGCAATCTCTCCGTTGTTTTTTTAGTCCTCCTTCTGTTCTCGGACTAGAGAAAAGGGAGAACGCCCTCTTTTTTCTGATCCCGCTCGCAGTGCACTTAGTTGGGTGTAAAAGCTTTCGGCCCCTTTGCGGGCCTTGATTTGTTTTTTGCCCCCACAACACCCTCTCGTGGCTGTGGCCCCCATGGCGCCCTTGCTTTAAAGCTCGGCTGTTGGTCCATATTCGTGTAGGTTTTTTTTTCTTACCCTCCCAGCATTTTCGGAAATCGTACTTGGCTTCCTCCGTTTTTAGTCCCCCCCCCCTAGCCGAGCGCAATGCGAATCTCCTCCGTCCCCCTCTTTGTTTTTTTCTTTGCGGGTAGGACTGTCTTCTCTATGTTTTCCTTCTGTAGTGCAGCGCAGCGGACTACTTTCCGATTCTTTTTTCCCCCTCCGCGAGCGTAGTTCTCCCAGCCTCCTGTTTTCATACAGACCCCAAAGGTGAGGTAACCACTTCCCCCAGTATAGGAGTAAGTCTCCTGCCCCTCCCAGACTCTGAATTCGGGTCTATCAATTTGTTCCCCTTTTGTCGTCGTGACTATTTTCTTTTGACATCCTCTCCTCTGGTCTACAAGGACACCCTGAGAGCTTCAAGTCTTCTTATTTTGTTGGATAAGAAAAAGAAGTTATATCTTAGAATTCTAGGAAGAGGGCAGGGCTTCGAGTTGTTTTCTCTCCTTTATCCCGTAGAACTTCACACTCCGCCTCTTCTTGGCCCTTTTCCAGTGAAAGTTGTGTATCTCTCATGTTTTGTGTTTCCTCTTGTGTGACGCGTTAGTGTGTTTCCCCCTATATAAGGCGAAGCGGGGATTCTCTGATTTTTCCTTCTTTTTTTGACGCCCTCATCCGCGCCTTCGGTCCTCGATTCCCGGTGAGCCTCTTCGCGACCGCTCTGCCAATCCTTCTTTTCCGGCGAGAGATGGTCAGCTCTTTCGCCCGGGATGCTCACCCAGCTGCTCAGGCCTTCTCCCCCGCGACGCGCTTCACCTCTTCTTCCTGACTTTATTTCAGGTCTCCTTTTTTCTTTCGTCGAAGAAAGTTTTGATCCCAGGCTGTATGGGTGAGCTTTCTTCTAGCTTCTCCCCGGCGCCTGGTGAAACTAGCCATCAAATAGCTGCCCCTCTTTCATTGAAGAGAGGATTGTTATCTTTGAGTGGCTCCTTTTCGATCTCGGATACTGTTTCTTTCACTTTTTTCTTTCCCCATCGCCAGCAGGAGAAATCTCTGGAGTCCCCCTTATCTGTAATCGGCCTCTTACGCCTTAATCCTCTTTTCCCCTTCCCTCACTGAGGACGAGATGAGATAATGGAGGAGTCCTCTCACCACTATTTTTACCCAGACAGTCACTCTGCTTTTGGTTTTTTTTCAGGTGGAAAGTCTCTTTCTGTCTCGCGAGTATGCAGTGGGGAGGCCGATGCCGCCTCCTTCTCGTAATAATAATCCTTTGTTTTTTTCTCTCTTATCCCGGCGCTATACAGTGACACGGCCTGTAATTGCGGAATAACGTGCCCCCCCCGCCCTCTCCTGCTTTGTTTTTTTCTGAGCCCTTTCTACTTATGCGCTTTCCGGATCGCAGCTTCGTTAATAGACGGATCTTGAGGGGCCTTTCCTCCCTTTGAACCTGACATAGAGGAGACCTGTCTTTTTCCGCTATGTTTGTATTCAATTCCCCTTTTGACACAGTCGTTCCTGCCGCCCTCCTGACAGGACAGACACTTTTGACAAAGCTCCTTGGTGCTTCAGGAACAGATGTTTGGCTTCAGAGTTTTTCCCGTTCACCGCGCCGATATGTCTCGCCTGCGTTTTTTCCCCCCCCTCCACAGAATGAATGTTTCTTTGCGACTTAGTAGAATCCAGGCGCATGCAAGTCCTCGGACGGGGAATTTATTCGTCTGTTCTGCGGCTGAAATCCCCTCTTTTTCCTCGGTTCTTTAACTCCGGCCGCTTACAGAGAGCATAGTCCCTTCGTATATCTTCTGTTTTTTCCTGATTTCTAACTTTGCCATCGGCGGGATGAAAAGTCCTTAGGGGTCACTATACTCGATAGCCCTGAGAATCTTGCAGAGGAAAGCACGCTTACCTAGTCTCTCCCCCCCCCCCTTCCTTGCCTGAAAGAACCCCCTTTCCCTTTGTTTCTCCCCCCCCGCCGCAGAGGCGAGTGGGATTATTTCTTTTTCTTTTTTGCAGTAGCAACCCGAGAAGGCCCTCTTTTCCGATTCCTCCCCCCCTCTGTTTCGCATCCGATTCTGGTGCTTCCCAAACCCTTCCTTCTCCGCTGCTCGTCAGGTGGAAATTGGCCAACCTTTTTTTTCCTTCTACTAACGAACACTTTTTTCTCCCGAAGCGCGCGATCTTTTTGATCTACCGAGTCCCTCTCTCTGGTGTTGAATTGTGACAGCCCTCTTTGGGGTCCTCGAATTTGCGAAGTTTTTTTCCCCTTCTTCTCCCGTTTGCGTGTATGGATCGGGCCTCCAGGTCTCCTTCGAGGCGGCCAGATCGCTGATAGTTCTTATTTTTGAGTGAATCCCAGAGACCCCCACCTTTTCCGCTACCGTACCCACCTTTTCTACGGAGCCCTGTCCTCCATACGTCCCCCTCCCTTCGCCGGCTCGAGTGCCGTCCAGATGAGTTTTTTCCTGACGAGTCCCGGAATCGTTAGCTCTTTTTGATTTCCGACCAGCCATTCTGGACCTCCACAGTCGCGTCCTTCCCTTCCCGACGCATGCGAATTTGGACCAATCTCTTTTCCTCTTTCTTGAGGCCGCGCAACACTTCCCTCCTTTTTTTTCCACTCGGGATTCTTCAAACACCCCTCCTCTTTTCCCCCATGAGAGCGCTAGCAGGATGTTCTATTCTCCGGAAAGAGAAGCAAGTCTTTGCAATTCTCTTCCTTTTGAGAGAGGATTGGCCTTGCTGTTATCGTGTCCCGCGTTCTTTTCCCCCGATAAGTCGGAGCTCCTTATGGGCTCGTCGCAGTGGAACTTTGTGGTTGTCAAGAAAACTGCTGAGTTTAGTTTTGTTTCCTTCTCTTTTTTTTGTCTTTCGCGTCCAGGCCGCCCTGCGACGCTGTGGTGGAAATTCTCCTGTTTTGCTTTTTGAGTTATTTATAATCTTTCTGTCTTCTTTTTGTCGGCGCCCTCGACCAGCCTTTCCTTTTCCTCCTTGGGCCGCTGAGAAGAGTGTAGACTTTTCATTTTAGTCTTTCCTGTTGTTAGCCCTCGATCGCTCCCTATTCTGCCCCTCTTTTTTTTACTGGTAGCTTCTTTTTCTCGTTTATTCCAGTCGAATGCGAATCCGTGTTCACTCATTGAGATTTTTTCTGGCAGCCCCGATAAGACCAGCAGTGTTCTAATCCTCCCCTCCTTGGGCCCGAGGTCGTAGGTACCCCCTACGGGAGGTGCTTTTCAGTCGCATTCACCACCCTTTCAGAGAGATATCTTCTTTTTGACCCTCGGTTCCCTTCTCAGGAGTGGATTTGCCATTTTTTTCCCTGCGTGTCTTTTCCACTTGCCCTGTGGCAACGTTTTTTTCCCCCGCGCTCCGTACGGTCGGTAGGGTGTCAGTAACATTGATGTTTACTGGATCGTTAACCCCTTTTTCCTCCCCCCTCGGAGCTTAGGTTTTTTTTCTGAGCTTCGGTCAGTAGACTCCCCCCTCTCGGCTTTTTTTTTTTCGTTCCAATGCAGTGGTCGCCGGCGCTTCTTTGGTTCCTTTTCCCCCCCTCCTTGAGTGCAGAGGCGTTGGCCTCTCCTCATCTTCGTTTTTTCGCTTCTCGTGAAGGAGAAAGTGCGACCTTCGCCCTGGGCAGAGCGCTTTCAACTTTTTTCTTTTCAAGCAGAGCTGCCCTTCCTTTTTCGAGCGGGCCGTCTCGCGCGGGTTACTTGTCCTTATCCGATTTTTTTGATTGCTAACCAGCTTAGGTGAACAGTTTTTTTTCTCGTCAATAGCCTGAAACGCGACTGCTACCTCTTGTCGCGTATAGGGTGTGAGAACCCTTTCATTGTGCTCCCTCCCCCTTTTTTCGGTCTGGGTGTATTGGAGTTTTTTTTTCCTTTCCCCGGTTTAAACGTCGAAACCTTTCTCGGGAAACAAGAGTCCTGCCGGCTCTCTTGTTCTGGGAGGATACAAGCGATCCTTTGAAGAAATCCCAGGGGGTTTTCGGTTGAATTTTTTCTTCCTCCTCACATAACGGAACGATTTCTTCTGGCCGCGCGATTGTTTTTAAAGAGCCCGAGGAGATTTCCCCTCTTTCGGCATAATCTTGCTTTACGGATGCGGAATCCTTGCTGAATTCTTCCCACGGATAAGGGATCGTCCTCCACTTTTTCCGAGCCTTTTCCTCAAGCCCCATTGGTTCCTTTTTTCTTTTTTTCCTAGGGGTAGGCGGAGCCCTTCATCTCGTCGAGTCTCTTATACCAAGTTTGTTGGTTGAGATCATCCCCCCCCTCTCGCCAACTTGGATTAACACAGAATAATTCCTTCTTTTCCTGGGAGCACGAACAGGCGATCTGGAAATTTTTTTTTTTCGGGGCTGCGCGACCTCTTATTTTTGATGCGTTTCCGAACGGTAATATGACTACTCTAGTTTTTTCCTTTTACCAGCGAGGAACTTTCCTGACCTCTCTTTGCCCGATCGCGCGCGCCACCGGGTTACGCTGGTCTCCTTTTTGTCGATGGTTTTGAAGTGCCCCGCCCCCGTCTTTTGATCGAGAGCTGTTACTTCTCTGATCACAGCCGTGCGTCAGGGCCTGGGGCTTTTTTTGGGACTGGTTTCGAGCCACTCGAGTTTTGTCGCGCGAAACCCATTCTTTTTCCCCTCATGTGGAGTAGCCTCCCACCCTCCTTCCCCTCTTGCACGGTCCGCAGCGGCGTCCTTTTCTGGCGAAACCGCCTTCCGTTTTTTTTATCCGAAGGTTTTACGTAATGGCGCTTTTATTTTTCCCTTCGGCCCAGATAGGACTTCCCATTTCGCTAGTGTCAAGCGGCCCGTCTTGCACCCCTTCCCCCTAGCGCCATATCGACTGGATTCCTCTTGTACGATAATGAGCCTTACTTTTTTTTCCGATCGTCGCTTGCACCGCCCGCGGCACTCCTCCGCCCTTCTTTCGCCTGAGAACCCAAGTGTCCTGGGCCCACGAGGTCCTCCTCCTTCTTGGCTTAGTGGGAGTCTGATTGAGAACTCAGACGAACAAACCCCCCCCCCCTTCCCTTCCCGCCCCTCAGCGTCTTCTCACTCTTTGCTTCTCGAACGCGAGTTTCTGCCAATCCCTTAAGTAAGAAGCGATTTTTTTGGCAAGGTCGCTCCGTCTTTTTCTCCCTTTTCCCCCCTCCCCCCTGAAAGACGAGCGGAGACGTAGTTCCTTTCCTTTTTTCCCGTCAGAAGTATCTAGGGTTGCTGCGCCATGTTCCTCTGAATAGAGGGGTGTCCTCCTTTTTTGCCCGGCGGTTAGGATTTATCCTAATGCCTTTTCTGTTCCGGCTTCCCCCCTTCCCCCCCTGCTCGCGATCTTGTTCCCGGCTTTCCGTCACTTCTCGCTGCGTTTTCTCATATAGAACCAGATTACCCACCCCTCCTGTAACCACTAGGTTCGCGACTCGCACCCCCTCCTAAGGAAGAGATCTCAGTCCCTCCTTCTGCGCGGATTTCTTTTGTTCAGGATGAGTTCGCTGATTTTTTCCCCGGGGGGGGGGTGTTTGGCCGCACCACCTTTTTCCCCCCCGGACGGAAGAGTTTATTACTCTCCACCTTCCCTTTTCATGGACACAGTCCTCTTTTCTGCCGAGGCTTTTTTCAAACCGATTATCGGCTCCTTTTTTTTTTTACTTTGGCGGTATCACCGACGGTTCTCCCTCGGGGATAGCGTCCCCCCGATCGTTTCTTTTTCGGGCGCTATTTCCGCTTCCCCTTTTTTTTTCCTTCGTGCCGGC
>Ga0179593_1482831_pt1 | contig 10399 bp, 16 predicted proteins | sample CZODoug2_1_08_16_FD_185931 | JGI IMG/M metagenome (GOLD analysis project Ga0179593, IMG submission 185931) | Vadose zone soil fungal communities from Angelo Coast Range Reserve, California, USA - CZODoug2_1_08_16fungal (PacBio error correction) | ecosystem: Environmental > Terrestrial > Soil >... | reverse complement strand
CGTTCCGCCCCCCCCTAGATGACTTTTTTTTCTAACCCCTCCCAGGAGGTTGGTTTCTAATGTTCGATAGAAGACCTTTCTCTCCTTCTCCTTTCCTTCCCCCCTTCCCCCCCATGGTCTCTTCTTGCTCCCCTTACCCAACAGCCACCCTCCATTCCTCTGTCTGAAGATGGAGGTTCCTCTGAACCCTGTCGAGAAAAGCCCATTTCACCCTTTCTTTAACTGACTATTGTTTCTGCCCCCCCTCGGTTAGTCTCCTTCCATCTCCCCCTTCCCTTCCCCGGTTTGCTCTTCCCCTTGTTCCCTCTTAATAGCCTCCTCCCTGAATCTGTTCCTACGTTTAGAAGATGGTTTCCTCCTTCTTTTCCCCCCGCACCCATCTACCCCCTTGACAAGATCCCATTCACCTGAATTGTTAGGGTGACTCCGTCCCTTTCTCTCTTGTTTCCCACGTCCCCATTCCTCTCCCTTCCCCCCTTATCCAGTTTCAGTACCCCTCTCTTATAAGAAATCCCTTTTCTTTCTGATGTGCGCTTCCATCGTTTCTCAACAGCACTTTCGTTTTGCTCCGACATCGACGCTTCTCTTCTTTCTCCGGTTCCTGAGGACCTGTCACTTTTTGCGGTCTTCCCCTTCGTTTTTATAAGAAAGGACCCCAGTTTTTTTTTACGGCGAGACCGTTCGTTGCTTTCTCGCTTTCGACTTCCTTTCCTCTTTCTTTCTGCTTTTTTGCAGTTTTGCGACCGGTGCAGGGTATTTGATTCCGACTGTCCTTCCCCTTCTTTTTTCTTATGATACCTTAGAGAAGTCTCCCCTCCCCCTGGCACTTAAAGTTTGTCCGCGATTTTCCTGACCCTCCCCCTGTTTTTCTTCATCCTCTTTCTCCTTCTTCAAGTCAAGTTTTGCAGGTCCCCCGATTTCCCTCATTAGTCTTCGTACTTGAGTGATCTTTTGAAGATCCTTGAGCTTTGGAATACCCAAGCTAGTACCGTGTTCTCGTCCTTCCCTTTCCAGCCCTGTCCCCCCCCCCCTTTTCCCCCTGACCTGCCCGACTTAGAGATGGCTACCAATTTTTCCAGTAACATTTTGATTTAGAGATTTATTTTTATAAGTTCATCGGAATTCCACACTTTCTTTCCGGGCTCTTTGATACTCTACTCTCTGTCTTTCCTTGAGACGCTTTTTCCTCCTCCCCAGCTTCTCCTCCCCTTAACTTCTGTTCTCTAGAGGGGCGGAACCAGAGGAGGTTTAGTAAATTTTGGAAGCCTAGTGAGGAGTTATCTTCTTTTTCCTCTGCTTTTAATCCTTTCCCCATTTTCCTTGTAGCTTCCCCTCTTTCCCAGATACTTCTCTCCCCCCCCAGGACTTTTATATTCCCTAAAGCTACTTATTCTCCTCAATAGACTTTTGCCATTCCCATGTGCTTTCGTTCACGTTTGTACCTTGGCCTCCAGACTTACCCCCTTAGTTTGCCTTTTCGCACGTTCCATTTTAACCCGTCTTCTTCTGGATTGATTTCTTCTTCCCGTCTCTTTTGATGACATTCACAGCTCCCTGTATGTTTACTCCTGGTACCTTCTTTTCTCGATGTCCCTTACCATTTTTTCTGGTCTATTCGATATTTTCTTTTCCCCCCACTCCGCCCTGTTCCCGCGAAGTCCAGGATATAGGAAATTTTGGCCGTTCTCCCCCTATAGAAAGTACGGGACCAGTTCTTTTCCCCCTCCCTGATCTGTTGACTTTCCGTCTTTTCCCCCTGTCCCTTCAGCTCCTTAACCACTCCCTAATAGCTAGTTTTCCTAGACTTTCAAATCTGCACCCTTATTACGGTTGTTCTTCCCTCCCCTTTTTTTTTTTGCCCCATTAAGAGCTTCCTTATCCGATCTTCCCTTCTCCATGATGTTTGTTTCTCACGCGTCCCCCATCTCCTCTCTAGATCGACCGAGTTTTTCAGCTCATTGTTTCTCCCCCCTTCCCAGGATGGGTTCCCGTCAAGCAGAAGCGATGTTTTGGCAGCCCGTATTTCCCTATTTGCTTTTCATTTTCCTGAAAGTCCCCAGAGTTTTTGCCCTTTCCTCGTCCAGTGTTCTTTTCTGGCCCTCTCGTCCTTTCGTAGGATCTTTTATTTCCACTTTTTCCCTCCCTGCTCTGAGTTTAATTCCTCTCACTAAACTTCCTCGGGGCTTCGGATTTCCTCCGTTTTTCGTATTCTCAGTTCTCTTTCCCCCGCGACCGCTGATTTTTTTGTTCTCTGACCAGTCTTCTGGATTTCTAGCTCCCCCAATCCATTTTTCCCTCGAAACTTTTCCCCCCTTTCCTTCTCGACCCCTTTGTTTCCATTGTCGAGTATGGGAGTTATCCCTCCCTACTCTCTGGCCTTTTTTTTCCTGTCGTCTGATTTTGAACCCCTTGTTTGGCCTTTTTCTTACCCCCATATCCCCCGTGGGGCATCGGCAACTTGTCTTCTGCAGAAGGGCCGTCCCTTCTTCCTCTTCTACTGGTTGACGCCCCCCTTTCCCCCCGCAAGCTTTTTTTTTTTTCTTTCGTTTTTTCGCTCTTCTTTTCCTTTTTTTTCTGCCCCACCATTCCTTTCTCTTCCTTCCCCTGTCCCGTCAAAGCTTTTCTCCGCCGTCGTTCCCTTTTTAAAGAGTAGCTATGCCAGGCTTTCCTTCCACCCCCTTCCCTTCTCGGCTTTGCTCCTTCCTCTTTTCCCTCTTCCTTCCCCGCTCACGCGCTCACCTGCTCCGACACCTTTTTTCATCTCCTCCTTTTTTCGGACTTGCTTGATGTTCCCAGACTTTGCCACATGTGTCCCCCTCATATGAGTTGTTTTTGTGAGATTTCTTTCCTTCCCTTTTTCGGTCATTTCTGGCTTCCCCTCCTCACCCGATTGATTGAGGGATTCTTACTCGCTCTTTTTCTGCTTTTTTTCTAGGTGATTCGTACTCCCTATTTCCTAACCCAGATTCCCTTTACGCCCCTAAGCTAAGTCTGTTTTGATAGATACTATCCCCTTCCTCTATCTTCCCCCGCACCCCTCCTTCTCCTTGACAGACCACCCTGTCCCTCTTTCTTTTCGATCGATGAATTGTTTTTCCTAAGTCAGTCCGGAGTCTCGTACTTCCTCCCTCTGTTCTCCCTAAATGAAGCCCCCTTTTGCCGGTCCCTTCTCTCGGTTCCTGAAACTAGTCCTCCTTTTCCTAGTCTGTAACTGAGGCCCCCAGCCTCTTTCCTTCTGTTTTTTCTAGTGTCTCCCTTAGAAACGGGACGTTTTCCACCCCCCCCTCTGAATATTGCCCCTGAGAATATTATTTTCTTTGGCCCTTTTTTTTTTCTGCTTTCCATGCTCCAAGGGCATATTTGTCCGCCCCCAGTACCCCTGTTCCCTGGCGTCTTTTTCTAAGTGATGTCTTTGATTTTGAGCGACCTTCATTTCCTTGTGGTCCCCCTCCGCTCGTTCTTCTGCATAGGATGTCTTCTCATGATAAATCGTTCTCAAAAGCTCCATCCTTCTCCCTGGTAGTCTCTTATTTTTTTTTATTTCTGTGCACTCTTGATCCCTCCCTACCCAAGAGATTTCCCTCGTCTTGTACGCCACATAAACTGCTTTCTTCTGCAAGTGAACTTCCGTCCACCTCCCCCCCCCCCAGGACGCCCTAATCCCTCCGACTAGTGCCACACCCTCGCCTTCTAGGGACCTGAACCCCCGATGAAGACCCCCCCTTCTTTTTACTTTTCTCCCGACTTGGTCTTTCCCTTGTTCCCCTCCTCCTTCCCTTCCAGCTTCTACTTTCCTCTGCTAATGGCCATTCTTTTTTTTAATCCCCTTCGAATGGGTCCATTCCCCAGGTCCTCATCACCCCTCCTTTGTTTCTTTTGCTTACTACTTTTCCTATCCCCTGTCCCTCTCCCCCTCTCCCCTTTTTCCCCGCCTTCCTCCCCCCTCTTGGCCCTTTTTTTTTCTTTTATCGCGGCCGGCCATTGGCGAGAGAGTGTCTCCTTAGCGCTCCTTTGCCTCTGTTCGACTCTTAGCATAGTTCAAAGTTGTTTTTCCCTTCTCCCCCAAAGATAGTCTCATTGGAAAAGCCCCTTTTAGATGAGTGACAGGTTACTCTCTCGAGTTTAATCTCTGGTTCCCCCGCCTCATCGTTTCGTCCAGAAGTTCTCCTTGACCCCCCCCCATTTAGCTTTGGAGATTTGCCCCTTTTCCCTTCGTTTCCCCCTATCCTTTTTCCCAGCGATGCGGCGTCCATCCCACCTTTCCGTACCATGCTCCCCTTCTCCCTTCTCGTCCCTCTGGTTGCGTTCCCTTACTGTTGAGAGGTGGTAACCGGCCCCCTCTCGTAATCCAGATTTGCCCCCTTCCCCGACACGAATCGTACCACCAGGTTTCCACTCCTCGTTTCCGAACCTTTTCCCCCCCCCTCTTCCGGGTTCCCCCCCTTTCCTTCTTTTAGCCCCTCTCTCGTTTCGCGTTTTCTTCTTCCTTTTTGATTCTTTTTCACGCGCGGCAAGTCCTACGTTCGGTACCACTGGCAGCCTTCTTTGCTGACCCTCCCCCTCCCTGCCCACTATCCCTTTTTCTTCCCCCCCTTTTTTTTTTTCCTTCCCCAGATCTATCCATTTTTTGCCCGGAATTGATTTTTTCCTTCTCCCTGACGCCGATGACGCGACCGGTTCTTTCCTTTTCTTCTTTTTCTTCCCACGTTTATTTTATCTTTCTCCCTCCCCATTCTGCAATTTCTGGTGTTCCCCCTCGACGCCAAAATTTTTTCCGCTTAGAGCAGTTGTCCCCTCCAGCGACTTCTCCCCCCCTCTCCTCCCGGCATTCCTTTTTCCTTGTCTTCCTCTCTCTCAAGAATGATTCATTCCTCCGGTCTCTCCTATCGCCCCTCACCCTGGTCCCCCCCCGTTTTTTTTTCTTTCACCTTGGTTTCCACCCAATTATAGAACCGACTCCTCACCCCCTACCCGAGTAGTCCCCACCCTCCTTCGTTAGATCGTTTCTCCCAGACTCACCCTTTTTTCCCTTATTATAACCCACTAGGTCTTCTTTCTCGTCCCCTTTTTACGGTGCGCTTTTTAGATTAATATCCCTTTCTTTCTTCTCCTATAGAAGAGTCGGTTGCCGATTCTTTTTTAGCATTACCCCCACACCTGCACCGTCTGTGGAGGCGCGAAGTCCCTACATCCTGCTCTCCTTTTCTTCTGAAGACCTTACTTTTTTTTTTCCCCCCTCTGCTTCGAAAGTGCTTTTCTTTCCAACTAGAAACATCTCTTTGTCTCTTGCAGCCTTTGCTACGATCTGGCCGCCCTTGTTTCTCCCCCCCTCGTCTTTTTTTCTCGTTTTCCACGGCCTGCAACCCCGACTGATGTTCTCTTACCCGGTTTTCCCCGGTTCTTCCTTGGTAGAGAACTTTCGCCCCTGGTCTCCCCTGTTGGCGCTGAGCCCCTCCTTCTCTTCTTCTTTTTTCCTTCTACACCCCCACCAGCGGGTTTTCTTCCTTTCTGACCTCGAAGTTGCATAATCTTCTTACGCTTTTTTCAGGGCGACACCCGTCCTCAATTTCCCTGTCTGGAACCCTGCCCTCTTGGCCTCCTCATTCTTCTGCACCCGATTTTTCTTCCGGGTCTCATTAATTTTAATCTTCTCCAGGTTCGTGCTTCTGCCGAGAGATGGCGCCCGAAGTTCTGCCCAATGATTTTTCTCGAAGAAGCACATTCTCTCACTATCCCTAAATTTCTTCCTCGTGATGTTTACCCCCGTTCTTCCCCTCCTCCCTTGCCCGCCTTTCTCCCTCTCCTCTTCGAACTCTTTGTTGCCGCAACCCCCTTTCCAATGGTTGCGCGTTCGGCTTTTTGCTGTTTCGAATCCACCATTCCCCCCGTTTCCTTCTCCCAGTTTTTCTTTCTTTCCACCTGCTCGCCGACTTTTTTCCCCTCTTCACTTTTCGTCTAGTCGACCTCTAGCAGTCGTATTTCTCGAAATCTCCTCTTTACCTTTCTTCCCCTTTCCTAGCTCGTCTTGTCTCTCTTACAGGAATTGATGTTTCTCCCTCCTTCTTCCCCTACCAGCCCTTTCCTTTTTCAAACCGCTCGGCCCTCTTAATTTTTTCCCCTTGTCCCCCCTAGGCGCTCCTTTGTTTTCCGATTAAGGTCCTCTTTTGAGGTTTCACCCCCCTCTGATCCCCTTTTTAAACGTCGTTTAATCTCTTTGAACATGGTCTTTCATCCTTCTTCCCAGCAGCTTTTTCTATCGGCCCTGGACGTTTGAACCCCCCTTCCCCTACCGACTCCTGTCCTTTCCTATTCTCCGTGCACCTACACTTCCTTCCCTTTCCCTTGTTGGAATGGATCCCTCTCCTTCGGATGTCCACGCGGTTTACCCTCCAGTCCCCGTCGTCCCCCCGCCCCCTCCCTATCCCCTGGTTCCTGTTCGTCAACGCAGTTCCTGTTTCCTTTTTTCTCCCTCCTTTTCGCAGTTTCGCCTTGCCTCAAACTATTCTGCCCCTTTTCCCCTTTTCTTTCCTCCTACTTTCGATGGCTTCTTTTGTGTTGCCCTCACCTCGCAGACCGTTTTTCTTTTTTTCCTTTTTTCGTCTGCTCTATATAGACCCTCCCGAATATTCCGCTTTGCTGTATCTTCTTTCCTCCCTTTTCCCCTCCGTTGTTTTTTTTTTTTTCGAGAGATTCACACTCTTCCCCTCTTTCTTCGAGTGGAGGCTTGCTAGATTCCGCAACTCGTACCGTCCAGTCCATGGCCGATCTTTTCTGCGCAACGCCTCTTCCTCTCCCCATTTTTTGAAGTTCCCCCGAGTAGATCTTATCTTTCCCCTCTCCTTCCGGAAGGCGAAATATGCACTGCTCCCTCTCCCCTTTTGCCTCTTTCCCTTTGCATTTGTTTTCGTCGCCTGTCCCATGGTACTCGTTTTTTTTTGTTTTTTCTTTTGTCCCCCCGTCGCCGAACTTGTTTTTTTCCCCCGATTTTCTTCCCCTAGCGGCGGTGCACAGCATTGTGATACTGACTCGAGGTCTTTTTGACGCATCCTCTCATTCGACGTCCCCATTTTTTCTTTTGCTCTTTTTTCCTTTCCTCTCTTTCCCGCGGATGTTTGGTTTTTGTCCCCCCCTTTTTCCTTGCTATTCCACCCCTCTTTTGCACGGCCAGTCTTTGCTCCCCTTTGTTTTCAATCGGACCTGACGCAAACTCTTCTTCCCGGCTTTTCCCTTTCCCCCCTTCCTAAAGGACGAGCTGTTTCCTTCTCTTTTTGTCAGTTTTTCGATGGCTGATCACCCCGATTGCCCTGCCCTACCTTCTGCGGACCCCGTCCTCCTCATCCAGAAATCCTTTTATTTTGATTTCGTTTGGAGATTCCCCTTGCTCCCTCTTTATTCGGAGAGTCCCCTTCGGAGGGCACTTTGGTCTAGTTTTAATGGCGCGCACGAACATTTCTCGGTTTCTTTTCGCAACTCCTCCCCCTCTTTCTACTACAATTTGCGCACAGGGCCGCCTCTCTTCCTGCAACCCCCTCTTCTGGACCTCGCTCGCTCTGCGCACAGACCCGGAGACCAACTCCGGGGGGGGACCCCCCGGGGTGGGCACCCTTTGGGTCGGGGGGGGTGGGGGGGAGTGGGGGGGAGGCGGGGTGGGTGGGCCGCGGCTGGGGGGGGGGGGGGGGTGGGCCAGGCCCCACCCGGGGGGGCCTTCCCCGGTCCCCCACCCCTCCCTTCCCCATAACCAGTCGTCCATTGGCCCCCTGCTCTCCCCGGATCCCTCCCCCCCCCCCTGTGAAGTGAGCTTTTTGAATATTTGGGACTCAAGTGCCTTTGACAAGGTTGGCCGCTGAGACTATTTCCGTAGCCCCTCATTTGCCTACCCTTCCTCCCTTTTAGTATGCCAACTTTCATTCTCTCGTCCACGAGATGCCCCTCCCTAGCCATATTTTCCGTTGGATCTTTTATTAGTGTGACCCGTTTTCCCATTTTCCGATAATTTTATGCGCCCTGACCGCCCCGATTCTTAAGATGGTCGGCCTCTATTTCTTAGGAGGGCCCCTCCCTTCTCCCGTTTTTCTTTCTTACGCGCACTCTGTGTTTTAGATGGCCCCAGAAATTATCCCCCGGTGGTTTTCCCCTTTTTGCTACCTAATAATGTTCGCCGGCCTCCCCCTTTTGAAGCGTTTGGGGTTCCCCTCCGGCAAACTTTTTTTCCCGATGTGGGTCGGTAAAGTCCAAATGAATTGTGGGTGCCACTCCGGCCACTTCGCGAGCTCGGCCTGATTTCAGTCCTCCTACCCTCCCCTCCCTTTTTTTCCTTAAACCCCTATCGCCTTTCTTCAGAGGGATGATTTCTTCTCCGTTCTATTTCCCCATACCTGGCTCTCGATCGTAAGCGTCGATGAGGGCTAGGAGGCCACTTGTATTTCTTAGGTCAGTAACCGTTTTTTTTGATAAGACTGTACGTGTTTTCTCGAGACTCCCTCCGATATAGTTCTTTGTGTTGATCCTTTCTTTGGTTTTTTTCGTTCCCCCCGAGGTTTTTTATTGTCGGCACGCGTTTTTTTCTGTTCCGTTGCTATATCTTTTCTGTCCTTTTCGTTTGATTATTGAATTAGTTGCGAATTTTTTTTTCTCCACCAGGACCAATTCATACTGTCTCCGATGGCTATTGATGCAATAGCTCGAAGCTGTTGAACAGGATGGCAGTTCCGGTCCTTCGTTCTCCTTCCCCAAGAATGAGTGGATTTTTCCTTTGAGGACCTTTACTCTTTTTGATTTCCTTTCCCAATAAGGCTGACGTTTTCTTTGCCCCTCGAAGGATCACTCGCGTTTTTTCCCCCCCCCTCTTTCCAGACTTTCTCATCATTCTTGTGTCAGTGACGAGTTTGCGGATTTCTTTTCTTTCGATATTCTTAGACTTTATAATCAGGATTTTTCCATACGGATTGAAAAGAAATGTTCGCTTTTTGCTTTCGAGCGTGATTCTCCAATTGTATCGATTTCTCGCTATCGTGAAGGAAGAATAGTCCTGACTAAACGTAGGTGGCGTTTTTCTGACTCGGTAGGCACAGCGTGGTCGGTTTGCAATCTACAGTTTTTGACGAACTCTTGCGGCCGATGTTTTATTGCGTGCATCGTCTTTCCATTTTTCTTCACTCAAAGTACTTGTGAAACCTGGATTCCGAGCCGAGTCAGTTCGGCAAATGGTACGCGGCAAGTGCTCCTTATCGCTAGACAAGGTCTCGTTTGCTGTCGTCCGAGCAGAGTTCTCCGCAGTTTTGGCGGCACGTCTCAAACGCTCGGCTCTTACGGATTTAGCGGCGCGCGCGCGCAGTGACCATCGGCGCGTCGATTGCTTGTCCGCTTAGAGCGCGACCGGCACTTGGGGGGCCCGGAGCGAGGCGAAGCTTCAGCGATTCACCGCGCGCGGAGTTTCCCTGCTATAGACGCTTTCGTCGTGTATAGGAACGGGTCAAGACTTTTTCCCTCCTGTAATCGTTGTGAAGGGCCTAAGAGGCCCTGTACGGACTTACCGGATAGTCTAACATCCTCTGGGGTTATCGACTGGATCATTCTTGGCTATTTTTCAGCAACCGGCGATTAGCGCCGACGGCGAGTATCTTCTGGATGACCTGCGTCCGTTGTCCAGATTCAAGATCTTCGATCACTGTCATCAGAGCATTTCACGAAGTCCTTCTGATGACCGAGAAGCGCTGTTTGTCCGCTCGAAGCGGATCGTGTTCGGATGCCCTACCTTTCAGACTGGAGATCCTTTACTGCGGCAAGACATCCCCTGGCCGAGGATTCGTAGACTTGTTATGGATAACTCTCTTCAACAGAATAGGCGTCAATACGAGCTCGGGCCGTGTCGCTGGCTAGACGAGTTCGTATGCCTCCACATAGGCAAACGAGCCCCGCGCAGTGCTCCAGAGCGCGGTCCAGAACTCCCTTTCTGCAAGCGACCCGCCTTTCCTCGATCGATTCGACAATATGCCTGCGAAGGGAAGTCATAAGCACAATCGGCGTGGCTCGTAGGCGGATGTGCCCCTCTGCGGTTGCGTCACCCTCCACGAGGGCATTCGCCCGTGTGATGCTAGCCGCTGGCGACTCCATGTGAGGAGGCGCTTGTCCGCTCGCCTTTGCCGACACTGTTCGCCGCTTTCGTCAAGACTTCACCGAAGTCGGAGCCCAACTTCAGCGACTCTGGGACGCGCGACCAGCCTTTCCCGCGCTCGGTCCCGTCAAGTCCCCCTAGTTGGTAAATGGACCCCTTCCCCAAGTACGCTGCCCGTGCCGGTAAGCTCACAGCGCGTAAGAGACAGTCCGCTCCAACACGAGCAGCCCTTACCAATCGCGCTGCCGCTCCTCATCATCTGTCTACTTGTTACGAAACGGCGGG
>Ga0179593_1379686_pt1 | contig 10399 bp, 13 predicted proteins | sample CZODoug2_1_08_16_FD_185931 | JGI IMG/M metagenome (GOLD analysis project Ga0179593, IMG submission 185931) | Vadose zone soil fungal communities from Angelo Coast Range Reserve, California, USA - CZODoug2_1_08_16fungal (PacBio error correction) | ecosystem: Environmental > Terrestrial > Soil >... | reverse complement strand
TTGCATTTTCGCCCATTCCCGGCTTTTTGATTGTACCCATGTGGAAGTTACGGATAATCGCCGGTTGTCAAACTCATCTTTTTTCACTTCCTATGGTCGCCGGAGGCCTTTTTTGTTGATGTTGATTCCTTTAAACCAATAACATGCCGAGCTTCGGGTTCTTGATATCGGACTTCGATACCCGCTCCATCGATGAGGGATGCTGTTTTCTCTTTCCACCCCTGTAGCTGTCATAACTACCTTCCTTGCGATGCGCATCCAGCCTCTGCAAACATCTTTTTTTTGGAATTCGTTTTTCCCCTTGATACGATCCTTCTCGTGGTGATATGGTCGCTCCCCAGCTTCCAGGATTCCAAACTCTCCCTCCCCATTTCACTCGCAACTAAGAAGATGGGGTTTTATTCACGCCGCCGACTTTTTCCTCTCTCTCCTTCCTCTTGACGCTTTGCCGGGGGTTTAGCCATTCTCCATTTTGTTCACCTTGCGACGCCCCGTCATGATGGAAGGGATTCGTGTTCTTTTCTCCTCCCCTCTTTCCCCCTGGGTTTAACAAAAGGCCCATTGTCAGGAACTTATTCTATGCGCCTTGGGCTTCCCTCATGTATTCTATGTTTTATAGGGTTTGCCTCAGTGACGATTTCCCCCCCCACCCCGATCTAGGAACTTCCCACTCTTTTCCCCCTCTCCCCCAACCCCCGTCCTTCATCGGCCAGGCGCCTATCCTTCACTCTTTGCAAGCAACGTCCCTTCTTTTCCCTTCTGTTCACCCACACGAAGGTCGAGCCGATTTTTTGCTCAGATTTTGCTTTCTCCACCTCGGAGGCGCTCATCGTTTTCACGACTGATGTCGATCGCTCCCCTGATTCTCTACCCTTTTGTCCCCCCCCCATCCGCTCTTGGGATCTGGGACAACTAGGCCTGCCTTAACGATCCTTTTCTACCTGCCCCCTGGAGAGTTGGAAACAGACCTATTTCTTTGCCTTTTTTCAATCCTCCTCAGAGCCTGACTCGCGCCCTATCGTAGATAGTGCGTCGTCCCTCTCTTCTTTCCTCGCCTTCCTAACCCCCCGGCACATCCCGTTTGAACGCTGACCTGATGGCGCTCCCTCCCCTCCTTCTTCCCCCTGCGCTTCGCGCTTTTTATCCTTTCGATATTTCACGCTTGTGACGAGCAGCGGCGCCTTTCTTGCTTAGCGGCGCGTAAGTTTCTACTTGTTTTGCGACCGTTGTATGCTTTTTAGTCGTTTCTCTTCACTTTATGCAGACTGGGTCCCTCCCTGCACGGATTTTTTTTTCCCCGCAGGATGAAGTTCTTGGCTATTGCCCTCTTCCTTCCGCTCCCCCTGCTTGGTCCTTTGCACCTCGCGTTCCCTTTCAGGTGCCGATCTGCCTGAGAAACAGCATCATTTTGGCCATTTAAAGGGGTCGTACCTTCAACATGATCCTTTCTCTCTTTCGCCATGACCCTTCTTTTGTGTAAGTCGAGACGGGACAGTATTCCCTCCCCCCTTCCTTCCTTACCCCCCGAGACACCGGGTCATATTGGAGTCATCTTAGTGCCCAAATGGAATTCCCCTTTTTTCCCCTGCGTATTTTATGTTGTGTCCCGGTTACTTCTTCTTCCAATCTTAGCGGACTCTATCCCCTCGTCTTCCGTGTCCACCGACTTTTTTCCCCGATTTCTTACCTTCTGGACTAAAGATAGTTGCCGGGGTATCCTTTTTCCCCTTCTCTTTTTTTTGAGCGTAGACGTTATGTCGGTGACAAGTCGGTCAGTCTGACCCTAACCCTGCTATACAGTATGACCCTCAGATCACCGCGTGGCCCTATTTCCCATTTTCAGTTTACTGGGCGTAATCAGCCTCTCTTCTTCCGAGAGGATTTTTTGGAGTATTTTTTTTGCGTGACATGAGCCCCCAGACCACCCACATCCTTTTCTTCGTTTCCTCTCGGTTGTGGGTGGGGTCAGCTTCGAATGGCGCGATACTTCTTTTATCCATTGCTTCGCCCTATCTTTACCACCTTTCGTACGAAAGCTAACGACTTTCACTTGAGGACTGTGCAAAATCTCTTACCCACCGTGACACATTCCGTAAATGTCCAAATCCCTGCTAAATATGACTTTCTTCCACGGTAATGTTTTTTTTATGTGTCGGACCCAGGCCTGGCTCGTTTTTGTAGGACTTTTTTCCCTTCCTCCTGTCTCGATCCCTCGGCCGGTAAGTCCTCCTTTTCAGTCTGCATTGTTCTCTTCATTCGGTCCTAGGGTCCTTCCCCTTCTATCTTTTGTTGTGATAGATCTTTCTGAGAGGATCGACCGCAATAGACCCCCCCCTCTCTTGCAACGTTATACCCGCATCATCTTCTTCCCCTCGCGAGTCAATGTTCATTGCAAAAATTCCGGCCTGAGATAAATAGCCGCTTCCTCTCTCAGAATGCCACCATGATTCTATCCATTCTCGCACTTATCTTTGAAAGACTACGGAAGTTTTGCCCGTGGTTTGCCCAAACCCCCCACCAGTTCCTTCTTATTTTCAGAATTGGTTCCTGAAATTTGCCCCCTCCGCATATCCATCCCATTCATGCTCATCCCAACCTATCGCCCCTACCCTCCCCGAGCCAATGCCACCCCTTCCTTGGGGCGCAATGGCCATTCCCCCCCCCAGACGCGCCTTAGACTTTCCGTCCGAGATCCTCCCCCCCGTCTTAATACGCTGGAAAATTGACCCGTCCGTTGTGACAAATTTTTGCAATTCTTTGTCTCGCTATCGGTCATCACCCTGTGCTGAGACGCCTTCTATCGTTTTCAAGACATTCCGCCCGCGCCAACTCAGGGGCCACCTTGCCCACTTCCCTACTTCTTTTAGTATCTTCCAGCGGTTACCGTCAATTTAAATGGTTCACTTCCCCGTCCTTTCCTAGAGTATTTCCCCTTTTCCACCCTTTTTCTACTTCTCCGGTGGTGACGCCACAAAAAGACTTACCCCCCCCCCCTTTCTTTTCAAACGTCCGTGACTACGAGACTCCCCCTCCTTTTCCCCCCGGATTTCTGCCTTTGTGTTGTTGACATCCATGCGCGTGATCTTGTTTTATGCCACTGACTCTTTCCCCCCTTGTTACATCTGGGTGAACGCGCGCCCTCTATCTCTCCGTTACGGCCCCTGTGGGAGACTCTCGATTCTGCCCTTTTCGTTTTTTCTCGGCCTCTCCCTCCCTCGTTACAGCGACCTCCGGCGGTCTTGGTTACCTTCGCTGTAATACGCTATCAAAGGAATCCCCGTCGTTCCCGCCAATAAGTGTGCTTCGCTGACTCCCTTTACTAGGAACCGGCTCTGTGCCCTCTCCCTTTCTCAAGTACACGTTCACCCAAGGGTTCATCGTTACCGTGCCATCTCACTCCGCTGTCCCGCTTGTGTCTTTTCCCAGACTGCTTCTATCGAGCGCGGAGCCACAGTAAGCGCGGCCATCTCCAGCGCTCTCGCGTTCCCCTTTTCTTCTCCTTTTTTTTCTAAGTGCGGAGTCTTGAATCTGATTGAAGAGGCTGACCACCTATCCGATCTTCTCTTCTTCGAATCCTCTTGCTATCCTTGGAGAGCGTCTTAACTCTTTTCCACCTATTATTCTGTCAAATGTGAACCGCCAGCGGCGTCGATTTTCTCTTTCTGGTGGATGCTCTGCATCCTATAGGATACTCTCTAGCACGTCCCGATTTAAGTGCTAGGAGGTAGTCCCGCTTTCTTATCTGACCCTCCCTCCTTGCGACAGACGCTTTTTTGTCCTTATCGCCGCCAGGTTCTTTCTTCTTTCTTCATTATCCTGAGCTCCATAGTCGTGGTTGGGGCCCAAGGCCGTTGACGGGCTTGCTCTTTGTCTTACGTTCCTTTTCCCTCCCCCCCCTTGCCGCACACGTCTTGGAGTGGTCCAAGAGTTGGCGAACAGCCTAAAGCCCTGCGCGCGTCGGAGGCACTTTGCTACCCTCCCGCGCTATACCCAGCAGTCAAAGGTAGAAGCATACACGGTTCCCCCCCTCTTTCTTTTCCGCATGCTGTTCCCCAACTTTCAGACCTTCCAACTTTCATCTTTCACGCTTTGACAGAAGACCTCGGATGTTTTTCTATTCCGACCTCCGACTGTAAGAGCGACGTCGGTGAGCTGCGCTCCTTTTCTTTTTTTCGAGTGATGAATTGGGTGCTGCGCGTTCGAATGCTGTGGCCTTGCCGCAGGCCCCTCCCGTCTTCTCCATGACATAAGCCCCTTCCTTATTGTGTGCTTCCCGCCGATTTGCTTGCTTGCGCCTTCGAGTTAGGGGAAGGAAAATTGTTTTTCCCCCTTTTTCTCCCTTGGTTGGGCGATTTCCTTACGCCATACAGCAATCGACTCAACTTCTCTCCGATCCGATCTTCCCCCCTTCCCTCCCCAATGCCGCCCTCCCGCGGACCAGACACAATCAGGCAGGTTCTCTTCCCCTCCCTTTCCTACGTGACACAGTACACACGATGATCGTACTCCCCCCTCCTCCCTGTGAATTTGCCCCTTTCTGTGAACTCGGCGATATGTGCGAAGATCTTCCTCCCCCCTTCCCCCTTTTTACTTCTAGCTGTTAGCTCCATGAGCCATTACGATTGTGGGAAGACCTGCTTGCCCCTCTTCCCGTACATGCTTTTTGACTCGATCCGCGGTGTTCCCCCTCCGACATGGGATGGTTTCGAGCCCTGTGCGGCGGCTTTTTTTGATGACCTACCAGTCCTTTTCCCTTTGATGTGTTGTTACTGCGATCGGATCGATCAGCTTTCTTTGACCATCCTGATTGCGGAGGTATTCTGGCCCCACACTTCGCTCCCTGAGTAAGACAATTTCCTTCAACTTCTTTCCCTTCCGCCACAAGCCGAAATTATCGGTGAAATGCCCCCCACCCCCCTTTTTTTTATCAAGATCTAGTTTTTTTTGCTTGGCGGTTTTTCTTTTAGTGCGTCCAGGGCACAGCATCATTCACTCACACAATCCCCTTCGAAACCTCGAAGAACGAGACCGTCTCACCCACCAGTACATTTCCCCCCCCTCGTCCACCCCTTCACTCCCCCCCCTATTCTGCCCCCCCCCTCTCCTATTTCACTCCCCGTCTCCCCATTCCCCCTCCTCCTCCTTGACAACTCCCTTATCCCACCCCCACCCCCTTTCCCGCCCCCATACCCCTTACAATCCCCCTCCCCCCTTCTCCCTCTCCCGCCTCCCTCTCCCCCCGTTCCCCCCTCTCTCCCTCCCCCCTCTTCTTCCCCTCCTTTTCCTCCAACTCCCCTCACCCCCTCCCCCTACCCACCACTCTGCCCCCCCCCACTCTCCTGACCCCCGCCTCCCTCCTATCTCCCTCTCTTCCCCCCCCTCCCCCAACCCTCTTCATCGCCCCCCTGTCCCCTCTCTAACCTTCCTTCCCACCCCACTGCTCTCCTCCTTCCAAGTCCCATTATCCCCCCGCTTCTCCCCTTTTCCATCCCCCCACCCAAGCTCCCTCCCTCCCTCCCTTCCCTTTTCTTCCCCTACCCTCCCCCCCCCCCCCACTTCCCCTTCTCTCTCCCCGTCCCCTTCGTCCTATCCCCCCCCCTCTCTCCCCCGTCCCTCTCCCCACCACTACCCCTCCTTATATCCTTCGTATTTCTCCACTCCCCCCCCCCTCTCCCTTCAACCTTCCACCTTTTCCCCCTACCCCCCCCAGGCCCCCCTTACCCCCCCTTTCCCTATCCTCATCCCCCCTTCTCTCATCCTCCCACCCTTCCCACTTCTCCCTTTCGACCTATTCCCTCTCTACTACCCTCTCCACCACTCCTCCCCCCCCACCCCTTCCCTTTCTCTTTCCTCTCTCTCCCCCTCCTTCATCAAACCACCCTACACCCACAAAAACAAAAACCCCACCACCCCGTGGTATCTTCCTCCGATTCTGCTCGACGTTTGACTTTCCCTGTCAGCATTGCTGTCCCACCTTGCTTCCTTTTCTTTTCCCCAGTTGGCAGCTACAAAGCAGATGGACTGGTTTTCTCCTTTTGGGATTAATCCTTGACTTTCATCTTGGATGCCCTTATCTGCGCGAACGTGTCTGCTTTCCTCCTTCTTTTTCTAGTCTCCGTCTTTTAATGGGCTCCCTGACCTCGCTAGGTTTTCTTCCCTTTTCTCCAACTATTTTCCCTCTCCCCCAAACTCGCTGTTATCCGACCCCGTTTTTTCCGTTCCCCGCTTGGACAAAATGACCTCCCCATCTTTATTCCTGTCCCCCCCCCCCCCCTTTTCAGTTCGAGCCTGCTGATCTCTCCAGAACCCACCTCGGCGGCGATCATTTCGCCATTTTTCCCTGTCGCAACTTCCTTCTGTGACCTACTAACGCCTAGCCCCTTTTGACCATCGACCGAGGGGCATAGGCCGGTGTTCTTTGCCGATCCTCATTCTAGACCACAGTGGACGACGATTTCCTCTTGCTTTTTCCTTGAGAAAACCCCTAATAATCTTTCGGTCATTTTAGGAGACCAGTCATGTTCTTTTTTCTTCGATACGAAATCTCGCGATCTCTTCGTCCCCTCCTCGCCGCTCCAACACCCCCTTACTTCGTGGTGACCTCTGATGACTTTCTTCTGCGACCCCGGTACCGGTTTTTTGTGTTACCTTGAGATACTTCTTGGATTCGCGCCTATTTCGTACCTTCCGCTTTTGCCTGCCCCCGATACGCTGCGTCGATGCTCTCGCGACTGTTCAAAACAAACCCATCTCTTTTTTATTTTTTTGGAGAGGTGTATGTTTGAGAGGGTGGGTTCCCATTCACTGGTTTACGATGCTCTTTTCTCCAGCAACCTGCGTATTTCGGTACCGAGTTTGTCCCCATTGACCTTCTTCTCCCTCTCGGCGCGGGTTTTTCGATGTGCACGGATTGCGGCCAGATCCCAGTTTTGGTGTTTTGCCCCTCGCCAAGGCGTAATCTTGCTTCAGATTGCGGCCCCAGGCTCCCTTTCCCTTAAATTAAACGCTTATTTATAGGGCTCTGCGTTCCCCTCCCCTGCAGCCGCCATTTTCCTGAGCAAGCTGGCCCCCCCCCTATCCTCCATGTCTGCCTCCCCCCAACCCTCCAGTTATCAGGGTACCTTTATTTTCTGATGCTTACTCCCAACCAACGGAGTTTTTAGATAATGCTCCCCTTCTTTTTTTTGGGAGTCCCGGTTACAGTGCTCGTGTTCACCTCTGTCCCTCTGCTGACTCTACTGACAGCGTACTTTAGGAACCAGTTCCTTCCTCGGTTGATGCCCGTGCACTCAGATAGTGATTGTCTTCCCATTTTCCCCCCCCTTTCGCCGGGTTCGCTTATTCCTAGCGCTGTCCCCCTTGACATTCTTTCTTATCTGCATCATGTCGCCCTTGACCGCATTCAGTTGCACAGGTCGTGCCCTCTTTCCTTTGCAACGGCCTCTGAAGTTTCCAGGGACTTTAGCCCGCTGCGGTCTGGCTCAGGGGATTGCTTTTCGCGTCCTTCTGGTTTCCTTGCCCAGTCCCAATTGCTAAGCCCCAACCTCCTCTGAGGCATTTTCGGTTTTTCTCTGTTATCTTGTCAGACCGTGAGGCATCCCTCGACGGAGTGACCGTTGGCCGTAGGCAATATTCCTCGGTGGACAATTCGTCGTCCGAATCAACCCGCCTGAACTGAGTTTTTTTTCAAATCCGGTTTCCCCCCCTTGCCATGAAGTACACCGTCCAATAAAGTCTCTTCTACTGGATTTTCCAGTCTCGTTGGGCCTCTTCGTCTATCCGGATTACCGATGATTGCTTTCCGCGAATGCGTCCGGATTGTTTACTGATTCTCCCTGAACCTCCCCTAGGCAGGTTGGTCCTTATTGCCGTTGAGTGCTATTTTCCGTCTCGGAGATAAGGGACAAACTCTCTTTTCCTCCCCCCCTAATCGTGGTGTTGTTGGATTTTTTTAAGTCGTCCCCGGCCGCTGACCTAATGACACTTCTATTAAACATTCAATACATCCCAGCCTACCCTCTTCGTCCCTTCCCCTCAAAAACCAGGACTACTCCCCCCGCTCCACTTCGCATAAATTTTTTCGACGTCATCGATCCAACCTCGCCCCCCAAGACTTCTGGCATCTCCCTATCCCTTGCTTCCCTTTTCGGAATTGGACCTCTTTGTGCACCGCGATTTGCCACCCCCCCTCTTAAGTCCCGGTAGTTTCTCTCGTTACCCGGAATTTTTTTTCCATACATCATGTGATACCTTCCTGCTTTCTCCCGACAGTCCGCTGCTTTCTTCAATGAACCCCTACCCACTTCCCCGAGATTCAGTCCACCATAAAGGAGTCTTTTGCTGCTAACATTTTCACCCCCCTAGACGGCGCGGACTTTCCCGTCACTCGAGCAATCCGGTTTTATACCCCCTGTTTTCCCAAGAAGAGGCACGTTTAAATGTCAATGTTACGATTCTCTTCCTTCTTTTTAACTTTCGACCGGTTCTGCGACCGCCTGTACTTTTCCACCGTAACATCTGATTTTTCATCCCCTCAGAAGCTTCCAACCGCCCTCTCCGGGGACACGTTGCGACACCCTATCTTTCGCTTCCAGTCGTTCCTTTTTTTCCCCCCTGCCCCCTTAGAGCACGATCCTCGTGTTCCGTAGGTCCGAGCGACCTCCTTTCACTAGCGTTTACCTTTGACCTATCCCCACCATCCTTCCCCGCTGTCCCAAACGTCCTTTTTGGCCTTCCTGCTGACGGGGGGGGTCCTACAACCCTCGGTCTTAGTGTGTTTCTACTCCTCACTTGCGGGAGCTGGGGTTTAAACCTTGTCTACTAATGACTCGTGAAAACTCCCTTTTGGGAGGAATTGAATTGATTTTAAGCTTGATTAAGTAATTTGAAAGGTAATCCCCATTGTGATACCTGAATTTCGGCGGGTCGCCCAGACTTCTTCCTGGCCAGCTGTCCCGAATGTGAAAAGTGTCCAAGGAGGGTGTCTCTTCTTCGCGTTGCCCAACTTTCGCCTGTGGCTTCTTCCCCTTTCTCCCCCTGCCCCCCGCGGCTCGATGTGCCAAGGACATCGGAATGCCGCTCTGTGCCGCCGCTCCCTTCCAAAAAATTATAAAGCATAAAATATCAAGCCCCCCCCCCTGTCTCCTTTACCTGAGCGCGCACGCTTGACTTTCTTCTTTCTTTCCCCTCTTTCAAGCGGCCTAAGCTGACCCCATTTCCCAATAATCCGTTCCGGTCGCAGTCTATTTTCCTGCCCAGTCTTCCTTCAATGGGATTGCCTGTTTTTATTTCTCTTTCTCTCTTACACGATAGACTTTTTTTTATCGATCTTTCGGCTCTAGGAGAGGGCCTGAGTCCTCACAGATTTGCATAAATCTTTCCCGGGTCTTCCCCCTCCCCCCCTCCCTTGTAGAGCACTGTCTCTTTATGTGCTGGCCTTTCTCCCTTAGCTATCCACCATCGGATCTGATTTGAAAGTTGGGAGTACAAATCGTTTCGCTCTTATCGAAATAATAATTTTCCTCCCTTTACCCTCTTCTTCCATTTTTTTCTCTAGGTGTTCGGAATTTTCTATTCTCTACCTTTGCGTGTGTGGTTGACCGGACTACGTTTATGTACCAATTTTTCCCCAAGTCCTTTCCTTCTTCTCGATCCATTCTTTTTCCCTGGTCATCGGTTGGATGGGTCCACCGTCTTTTCCGAAATTTCCGTCCCCGAGAAGGAGGCAGTTAGAGAGTCCCTCTTAGCCCGCCCCTCGCGTTCTGCTTACCTACCCCTTTCTCTCCTAAGAGACGTTGTCCCCAATATTTTCTTCAAGTCTTGAGTTAATCCAAGGTCTTCCTTGAATTGGAGATGTCAAAGTTTATTACCTCACATAAGCCTGGTTTTTTTTTTTTCATCCCCCCCGGTCCCCCAATTCTCCTCCTTCCCTATCTAGCTAGTCGTCTTCTGATTTTTTCATGGATATATTCTGTTCGGGTTTATGATGGGTGATGAGAGTTTTTTTCTAATTTCTTATTTTCCATTTCGCGCGAGCTCCGATGCTCCCCTGCAACCCGCTCTTCTCGTTCTCCCTCCTTTGCATCTTGCATATTTGCGTGATTAGCACGAGTTAGGGAAGGTTTCCCCTTTTTATAGACACCGTCTTCACTTTTTTTGAAGCTCGTCCGACACCGAATTTACTCTTTTATTGCCTCCCCCCCTTCCTTCCGATTCCGCCTTTTCAACGCGCGCGGCCCTCCTTTTAAGCGGCCTCACCAGCAATCCCTCCTCGCAGTGACTTTCATGCTATGGATAGGAGGGACCCTTTTTCCTTTGACACCGCGCTTGATCGTAACTTCCATCCCTTTTCAGGGTCCACCTCGTTCTTCCCCTTCTAATGTTCCGACTTTGCACGGAT
>Ga0179593_1366364_pt1 | contig 10399 bp, 13 predicted proteins | sample CZODoug2_1_08_16_FD_185931 | JGI IMG/M metagenome (GOLD analysis project Ga0179593, IMG submission 185931) | Vadose zone soil fungal communities from Angelo Coast Range Reserve, California, USA - CZODoug2_1_08_16fungal (PacBio error correction) | ecosystem: Environmental > Terrestrial > Soil >... | reverse complement strand
ACTTTTTTTTATGTTTTCTTTCGTCCCTTCCCCCCCCGTCTTGTTTCGTGATAACATCGTCCCGATCTCCCCTGTTTTGCCGCCTTCTTTTTTGTACTGGCACTTCCGGCGCTTTTTCGTTGGTTCGCCGTGGGGGTTATGTCTTCAGGTTTCTGTTCGTTCTGTTTCCTTCGCACATTCCTTCTTTGTAAAGGAGACCTTTTGCTGATGGATCTCCGCCTCTGTAATGAACCTTTGTTTGTGTTATCACCACCCCGTCATTGTTTTCGATTCACCTCCATCGTTATACCGTCGTGGTTTTGATTTTGCAACTTTTTTTGACGTTTCACTTGCTCCTAGCATTGTTCTTTTCAATCTCCACTGTTCGCCTGCCTTTTTTTTTCCGGAGTGACGGTTTACGTAGCCTTTCTTTAATGGGGTTTCACCTGAATTGTTTTGGCTTGTAGAATTGCGTCCTATTGCTTGTGTAGTGATTTGTTCGCTCTTCCAGACAAGTCATTTGTGTCTACAATCAGCTTACACCCTGGAATATTCACAGTCTTTGCGTACCCGATTGTGTCAAACGTAGTGATGCTGGGACTATTCCTTGTTGTAAGTTTGACATCCGCGATATGCTGCGTTAGTTTCCCCCACCGACTGCTTTGACCGTGTTTGAATACTCTCTCAAGGTTCTTGGCCTCCCGCTATGAACGTGGTTTTTTTCCCTTGTTTTAATTGGGTATGTATTTGCTCCGGCCGAGGGTAAGCGTCCCAATTTGTCCCGAGTCCCCGGGGTTTTTTTTATTTTCTCCGACCCATTTGATCTCGTTTTAATTGAACTGGCCTTGTTGGTTCCCAGTTTTACCTTTGGACGATGTCCTGCGCCCTTTTCGTGTTGTGTCTGGCGGTTCGTCCAGACAACCTCTGCCTGTTGATCCCAGTTCATCACACCGTACCCCTTTCTTGGTTACCGTAAGGATTTTCTCCCATGGCGATTTTTCTTCTTCCCCTATGGCTGTCGCCGGATTGTGGCCAAGCCCCTTTTGTTTATCTGCTTTCCTCTTTGGTGTTTTGTTATCCAATCGTTCCCAAGAACCTTTTTGCCAAGTAAGGTAGTTGTTTTGTGATGTTTGCTTGCACTTTTCCCTTTCCCCCTCCCGCGATGCGATCTTTACCCGCCTCCCCTTTGCGATGTGACAGGTGTCCTTGTGTTGTCCAAACTGTTTACCCCGTCTACTACAGATCGTTGTGCAACTACTTCCCTCGTTCCGTCTCATGGTTTCAAATTTCTTTATGTAACGCTGTTTTCCCTTGCGGTCAAGATCGTGTGATGCCGGTTATGAAAATAACCGTTAGTTTAGGGACGTCCCCTTTTACGCAGCTGCCCTAGAATTGTCAGCCTCCCGTTTCTCTAACTGTCCCTGTTTGTTCATTCACTTTTTGGCGACATGTGCTTTTTTTTCTCTTTGCGTTGTTGGAACCGTCTCTTTCTTTGTTCCGCCTGTTTTTGTAACTTTGCAAGTTTTTTTTTGGTTGTGGTTCCACACAACAGTTCTCTTTTTGTTACTTTGCGATGCTGGCCCCTCAATGGCGGGGAATTTCGCCAGCGCATGGATTGGTCCTCCTTTTATTTTCCCCTGTGCACTTTCCCCGTCCCTGGGGAACATTGACGCGCTTTGAAGGAGTGGCCTCACCTCCCTTTTTGGCTCCTAAAGCTCCGAGGTCTTTTCCAGTTTCCTTCCCTGCTTTCTTGCTTGTTACCCTTTTGGAGCTTTTGACGGTGCGTTTTTTCCTTCCCTCTTCCTCTGCCTGGCTATTAGTGACCTCCTTGCAACGTCAGTTTTTCACGTTTCTTGTACACGCTTTGCCTTTGGTCGTCTTAGGACCTTTAGCAACATGTACCCCCTCTTTGCCTGTACGCCGGGCTGTGGCCCCGAGGTTCTATTCTGGTCTGTAGATTTTTTTTGGCCTTTTTTCTCTTGTTTGGTTCGGTATTGTCCCCAGTTTTTGATCATCCAGTTTTGTCTCCCCTTCCTTCTGTTATCTTTCTTTAATACTCAGTTTTTTGTTGTTCTTTTTCTTCTCTCCCCACTCCGGTGCACCGATCTTTCCCTATGAGCAACCCAAACCCCTTCCCCCGCCCTACCACGCCCGAGGAACTTAACCTTTTGCAAAACCTTGGCCTCTTTTTTTCCCCCCTTCTTTGTCCCAGGCGGTCGTTTCAGAAGGCCTGCCCATTTTTTTTGACAGAATCCGGTAATCCACCTCTCCTCCCAAATTCAGCGGTATAGACACAGGAAAATTTCTTCCACCCCCCTTTCTGGTCTATTTCGTGGAGCCATTGAGTCTTTTGATCACTCCCGGTCCCCCTGACGTCCCCCCCCGATCTTCCCTGCCCCCCCTCTGCCATCCAGTGGCGCAAACTTAGAATATTTCATGTCCCACCCCTTCGGTCGCCCCCCCCATGGGTCCTTTTTTACTTCCTCCATTGTAATTCCTGACCCCCCCCCTGTGCGTCGCTGTTAAAACTGTGGAATGATGGTCAAAACCGTGAGTTTTTGTAAATCCTTCCTGGCATTAGCTCTGTGGGTAGATCCGGTCATGTCACCCCCCGCCAGACACAATGATTGAATTGTCGTTGGATCCCCCGCGCCTCGGTTACTTTCCCCCCCACCCGTTACCCACAAACCACAGTCGGGGCCAAATCCCCCCCTACGCGTGGCACATGGCGCAGACTCGTCCCCCCCCCCCCCCCCCCTCACTCATTTCCTGCCCAAACCCCACGGGAGTCGGTTTGGGTCTTTCGCGACTCACTGTGTTTTTCTGTTCGTCCCCTTTCCCCTTCCGCACCCCCCCTGGTGAAACAAAAACTTTTCATCGTTGTCGGTCATCGATATTAAACGTGCCGGTTACACCCCTTCGTGTGTTCGACTAAGAATGGTTCGTTTTTCCCATCTCCCCGTGAAGCAATGCTGTTTGAATTTTCTCTTTTCGTTTCCTTTTCACCAACCAGGTTAAAATCCTCAGCAGCTGACCCCCCTGGGATTTTTACTGGACTCGCATTTTTTCATTGGCCCCCCCTCCCCCACCTACTTTTTCACACGAATTTTCCCGGCCGTCCCCTCCCCCTTCGTCACCCCCCTTTGACATTCCTTTTTGAGGACCCCTTACCCCCCGTCTCCCTCCCCCACAAATTGTTCCGTTTTAGATCCGGGGGTTTTTTTTTCTCCAATGGGGTTAGCCCCTCCCCTCTGGTCCACCCATGCGACTGTGTGTGATCCTTACCCCGGTCATGTTCCTGGGTTTCAATCAAACCCCACCAAAAGAGTTCTTCACCTGTTTCTTTTTCCCATTCGGAACCTCAGTTGGAAAAGTCGGAACCGAGATCCCCTTTTTTTCTCTCTCACCCCGCTGGTTGCTATGCAATTTCAGATTCCTATTCGGTCCCTTTCTCTTTTATCGCCCCGGCCCCATGACTTGTCCCCCCTTTCGTGCGTCACCGTTCCAGCTTTTTAGGAACCCGCAAGGGAGGATAACTTCCACCCTTCCCTTCCATCGGGCGGTACCCCTTTAGAGATTTTTATTTTGCCCCTCCCCTTTTCCCCACTTTCGGCGGTAATCAAAGACTTTCAGTGCCTTGGACCCCTTGCCCTTTTCCGCAACCGAAACTTGAAAGTTCCCAACATTGTGTACCGTTTTCTCTTCGACCCCCCCCTAACTCCATGAGGTACCACGATCCTCTTTTTTTCCTTTCCACCCCTTGACAACTCCCTCGCTATGTTAAAACGCCCCCCACCCTTTCCCCAAAAGGGGTGCCTTGTATGATCCGTTGTTTCCACTTGGGAGTTTCCCCCTTCCCGTGCCTCCACCCCATTCTTGCTTTGATAACCAACTCTTCGTGCCCCTTTCCCCCGACGATTTCGCAGTACAACCCAACTAGTTGCCCCCCAAGCCCCCCCCCTGTCCGTCCTCTTTTTCGTCTGTCTTCGTGCGTGTTTGACCTCCAAAACCATTTTTTTTTTTTTCACCCACGGGTGAATTTTTTTTCCCCTCGTCCGGCTCTTCTTCCGGCACCACAGGCCTACAAGCCCTCATGCCCTTTTCCACCCGACCTGCTTACTTTTTTCTCCCGTACCACTTCCGTCCCCCAACTCTAAGACTTTTTGGGCGTGTACACTGCCCTGCGGCTCCCCATTTTTTCCCCCGATGTTGGTCTGCTGTGTCTCCAACTGCTTTTTTTTATCGAGCAACACCGACACCTATACCGACTCTTTTTTTTCCTCTCCGTTTTTTTTTTGTCTGTTTCGCTTGGTTACCCACGTCTTTGGCGTTGTGTTTTTTTCCCTCAAACCGGCGAGCCCCCAGTGCCCCCGATCGATCTTTTTTCTCTTTTGGTCCCTGAGGTTGTAGGCAATACAGTTCTATCTTTTTTTCCGTTGGTTTTATTTTTTTCAGGTCATTTCTTTTTTTTTTTTTCCGTCTGGTCCTTTTTTTTTTTTAGGGTGCAGGTGTGTCTTCTGACGCCTCCAGTTGAAATGCAAAGCTTTTTTCTTTTTTCTCCGCCACCCCCGTGCCCATGTCCCGAGGCAAAAGATCCCCCCCCGATCGTATTCCCCGCTTGTGGTGGATTTTACTGAGTTTTGTGGCACTTCTCCCTTTCGTGCCGCCTTGGCTGTTGTCTCACCCCTTGACCGTCCAATTTTCCCCTTTCGGACGGCCGTTAAGATTCGTCTTTTATTCGCCCCGTTTGAAGTTCTCAATCCTTTTTGCTGTATTACCCGTTCTCTTGGCGTTTCCCCTGTTTTTTTTTTGTGTGGGACGGCTTACCCCAAATTGGCTATTTTTTTCCCCTCCATTCGTCCCCTTGGCTGACGTGTTTCTGTCTAACGACTCCTTTCATTCCCCCCCAGTTTGCAGTCTTTAACTGGTGATTAGTGCCCGCCGCACTCACTTTCGCCGCCCTCTTTCGCGTACTTATGCGGGTTTTCTTCTTTTTCGGCCGCCGAGATTTACGTGTTTCGCCAGAGGTGCCCACAGTTTCCCTTTTTCTATCGATCCGGTCCGTCTCCTCGAAGTGTTTGACCGAAAGACCGGCGTTCTTCGCAATTTTCGTGGTGCCGCCGTTGCCCGTTCCGTGTTTTCCTCCTGCCTGACTCTGGCCATTTTACGAACAGGCTGTTGTGTGTGGAAACGTTTTCAACCCCCTCTCTTCTTACCCCCCTCCTCCGTTTTCCCGGATGGTGACCGCGGTCCTTTTCCCATTGCGGACCTCATCGCTGTCCCTTCGCGTGCACATTTTAACTGATTTTTGTTCCTTTGATTTTTTTCCGTCTTTTGTTGACTTTGAGCCCGCCTTTCCACCCCTGTTTGACCCGTTGCTTTTTATGTCTTCACCTCGCTTTGGCGGCCGATTGCAGATCGTCGTTGCCACCTGTTTTGACCTTCTTTTCCTTTCGGAATGCCCCCCCACGCTGGCCACGGGGATCATTTAGTCCTGTTCTTCCCTCCGTCCCCTCCATCCCACACCTTCGTCCCCCCCCCTGGTGGTTCCCCGGTTTCCGCCTTTTCGGTTTAAGCGATGAAATGTTTCTTTTTTGCCAGTCCCTTTCAACTCCTTCGGTTCCCCCCGCATTTTTTCCGTGCTTCCCCGCCCGCCGCGCCCCGTTGGTTACGCGTACTGTGTGGCTGTTTTTTCGCTGTTATTTGTTTTGGTTGGCTCTCGAGGTTCATTTGCCCAGCCGTTCATTTTTGTACGTTTGCCCCCCCATGAGGGTCTTTTCTGGCCCCGTTAGGCCTCCGTTTATGATGCCCGACTTTTCTGGGAATCGATCCCTGCGAGGCCTACTGCACCGGCCATGATCCCCCGGAACGTTTCAGCAATGTGGTTTTCCCTCCGACGGGGCGTCCTTTAGTTTCTTGATACTTCTTCTCCACCCCTAGGTTGTTCCGTTGTCATTTTGCCTTCCTTTACCTTTTGATTTTTGTTTCCCGGTGATGAAGTTTCGCTTTTTACCGTTGTGCGTTTGATGGACCCCGCTGCTTGGGGTGCCACGGGCCAGATGTCTACCCCCCCCCCGCCTTTTGCCCCCCCGTTCATTGTTTTGTTAGAACCCGCTGGCCGTAGACGCTGTCGTCCTTTCTTCTTTCACAGAGCACTGTGCGTTCTGGACGACCCAGCCTTTTGATATGTGTGGTTCGTTTTTTGTTTTTTTTTCCCCTGTTCGCTTTTTTGTCGCTGTGATTCGTTTGCTCTTTTGCCGGGCATGATCTGGCCCGGTTTCTTTCTCTCTCTTCCGAATAGTTTTTTTTTGTAATTCACCCAACTTTAACGCCCCTTTCATTCCGGTCATTGGGTAGCAACAGGCCACTCAAACCCGCCGCCCCTCCCCCCGTTGGACCGTGCAAAGCCGGGGTCGCACGGTTGGCCCTCTTTTCTTTCGCCCTTTTTCTTCCTTTTTTCTCACAAACGGGACTCTCGCAACGGCCAGGCGGTGGTCCATTTCTCTCCCACCCCCGGCACCTTTTTTCCAAAACAAAATCCCTTGTAAGATGGTTCGGGTTTTTCTCCCGTCCTACTCTTTTCCCCAAGTCACACCAGTTCGATGCAATAATCACCCTGTTGACCCACCCAGTTGGCCCATCAGCCGGGTCAGGTCTGAACCCCTTTTCTTCATCCCACACTTTTAGCATCTTTTCGGGACCGGTTTTCCGTCCCCCCCCCGGCAATTTTTTTTCCCCGGAGGACGTCGTCTGTGAACACTTTTCGTGCCATTCTTTCTGTGCCCCTCCTTTCGACTCCTCCCCATGAGTTCTCTTTGCGGTCGAATTTATTCGGGTCGCCCCCCTCCCTTCTTTCCGGGGCCTAAGTAGCCCTTCTCTTTCAAAGCATGACCACACCCACCGGGCGGGGGCACCCCTCCCTTTTCTCCCCCCACCCGGTCCTGTCCAGCCATCCCCAATCCCCTTCGCCAACGCCGTTTCCCCTCCATAACGGGCTTGGCTTCTGACGCATGCGGTGTTAGCGGGCGTTTCTTCCCCCCCTTGGCCCCCATTTTAGCTGACCGGCCATTCACTATTTAACCGCCCTTTGACCACCCCCTTCTTTAAGCCCCCTTTCCCCACTGGGGCGGTTATTCTAAGAGGCAGTCTTGTTGCCGAATTCATTTCTTTTTTGTCCGCCGTCACGGTGTGTTTTAATTCGTCTTCACCGATCACCGGGGGGTCTCGTTTACCTATCTCTCTTCCGCCGCGGTTGTTTTTCACAAACCCCGTTTTTTTCCTTTCCGGGCGGGCTTGCCGGAGGAAGTCCCTGTTATTGACCCCCGAGGCATACCCATGGGCACGGATGTATCCGCCGGGTCTCCTTGCTTCCCCCTCATTGTTGAGGCCCACCCCGCCCCCTTCGGTCACCTACGGTCCCCCCCTTGGTTTCTTTACTTTCCCGTTTATCGTGTTTCTGGACCCCCACGATACCCCACACGCCCCTTCAAATGGGCTGCTATTTCACCCGGAACCCCCCCCATCGCGGCCCCTGGGTGGCACCGGCTATTCCAATTCGCGCTTTTCCACCCCCACCCCCCCGTCCGTTCTTTCCCCCCCCCTTCTTTTTTCCCCCTGCTATTGGACATATCTCTCCCTCCACAACCGGCCTATTCATTTTTGACGTTGTTCTCCCGTTTTTCCCCTTTCTTCCCGCCCTGGCGTTTCTGAACCTTCAGTCAGGCCCCCTTTTTTTTCCGTTCGTTCCACCGTATCCGCTTTGCTTCACTGACCCTTCCAACCCAAACAGTATCGGGTGTTTTGAATGTGGTCTCTCACCCTTCGGCTTTTTCACCCCTAGAGGTTGCCCCATACCGGTTTAAGCTGCCGGCCTACCCCCCAATAGTCATGGCGTTTTGTCATCCCACCGACCCCCCTCCTCCTGTCTACTAAACCTCAATGGTGCCGTGTTTTTCTTCCCTGGTGGAACGTGCCGCTTGACCTGGCCGGTTCTGAACGTCCTATTGAAGTGCGTAACATGCCCTGTCCCGGTCCCGCTTTTCGGCTGGTCCCCCCATAATACCCCCTCCACCCCCCCTCCCCACTTGCGGTTCGTTTCTTGGGTATCGACCATTTTTTTTTTGTTTTGCGTACCCCACCCCCCCGGCTTTTTTTCATTCCGCGGTGCGTGCAGCGTCCGCAGAATGCTCCCTTCACCCTGCCTGTTTACCGGTCCCCGTCCTCCTCTTGCGGCACCCTCATTCCCTGCTGGTTTTATCGGCAACGTTGCTTCCCCCCGGTCAGAGTGTGTTCTGTGTCGATGCACCTACCACCCCTCCCACCAGTCCGCTCAGTCTCCTTTTCCTGACCCACCCCCACCCCCCCTGCTCCACGAGCCCCTTACTCATATATCATTTCGTCGCCGCCCGTCTGTTGTCCCATGTGTTTTTATTTATCTGTCAATGTTTTCTTTTTTTTTTTTTGCTTCCACACCCCACCCGTCGTTCTTGGTCGTGAGCCCCGAAACGCTGGGAATTTCCTTTTGCCTCCCGTTTGTCGAGTTTTGTTGCATTTGCGTCCGGTCTATTTGTGCCGCATGGGGTTCGTTTATTCTTCTGGTTTTTCATTTTCATTCCCCCCTTTTCGTTGTTGTTCCTTGAGTCCCCTTTTGCTGGTCCATCAGCCGGTTCCCCTTCTCCCGCGTGCCGCTTTAGGAAAACTTCTTTTTTTCTTTTGTTTTCTCCCCCCCAACACCCTTTCGTGTTGTGCGACCCCCTCCTCCCCCTATCGAATTCCTAAGTTTTTTGCATTTCACGTTAAGTTGTGTTTGCCCCCCGACCCCTCGTCGTTTCATGTCCATCCCGTCGTCCCAGATTTCGGCCACCGGCCTTGGGGTTCCGCGTGGTTCACCGTTCTCTCCCCGGTTAACAATGCCTTTGAAGGTTTGGGTGCCCTTTCCTTCGTCCTTGTTGTATTTGACGACTTCCGTCCAAGTTCCATTGCGGCCGTTCAAAAAATGGTGATGGTTGGGTCCTGTCCCCCCTTTTTTTTTTTCTTGTTCCACTTCCCTTCCCCGGTCAGCCCGCGATGTTTCCGTTGGTGGCAAAAAAGCCGCGATTCTTTTGCGATCCGATAATTGACGTTGAATTGCATTACTTCCGGTTTCCCGTTTTCGCTTTTGAAAAACCCTTGTCAGTTGCCCGTTCGTTTGTTGATCCTACCTTCCCGGTGTTTCGTCTTTCAAATCAAATTTGGCGTCAGCATTTTTGTTCCTTTCGTCCCATTGAATTCTGGTTTGGTGGCCGGTGATGTTTACGGCTTTGGAAGATTTGAGGCAACTTTCCCCTGACCGGGGTGGTTTGTTAGTTTTGATCCCTCCTTCCCCCCGTGGCCCTGGATTCACAGTAATCCTTTTACGGTATTTTTTGGACCGAGGGGTTTCTTTTTCCACCTTGGCCTGGGACGACTGATCCTTGCATGCCGCTAACCATCTTTTTCTTGCTCGAGGCGTCTCTTTTCCCCCACTGGTCCTGTTTCAATATTGACAATGCCCTCCGGGTAATGAGTCTCGTGCCCTTCTTTTTTTGATTTGGTCTCCCCAGGAGAGTTGCCTGATACTCGTTTTTCCCTTGAGGATAAATTTTCCCACGTGGCTCGTCCCCCGGACCCCCTATATCTTTTCAGCCTGTTTTTGGAGAGTCCCCTCCCAGTATCTCGTCACGTCTTTCCGGTGTTAATTTCTTGTCGTTTCTGCCATGGTTCGGGTTCTCCGCGGTTTGACCGCCGCCGTTGCTCCCCGGGCATTTTCGCCAGGTTCCCTGTGCAAGTTCTTAGTTTGGTTTACTGTTGATGGTATGGTGTTTTCCTATGTGTTTTTTTTTTTTGGGTACCGTACTCGGTGACGCCCGCCGGTAGTGTGTGTGCATACCGTTGGGTTGCGGCCCGAGACTGGAGAGAGGATGCCAGACTTTTTTTTGGTGACTCTTCGTCCCCCTTTTCCCCGCCAAGTTATGGCGTTTTCCCCTGCTAACTGGTTGCGCATTCGTTCCATTTTCGCGAGCACGGCGGTTTCTCTGTTGATACCGCAGGTCCCTCATTTTCCCCCTGTTTGTTCGCCCGTATGGCCGCCCTTTGCAGGGATGATGACGCTGTTTTTTTCCGTTTTTCTTTTGACTTATTGAGTGGTGGTGCTTTTTTTGCCGTGTGCTGACTACTCTTTTTGTCATCTTACCCTCCATTGTTTTTCACAGAAAGGTTGCCGTTGTGTGGCTATGTCCCCCCTTTTTGTCCTGGGTGGTCGCGCCCTCCCTGCATTTCGTAACTTTCACAAAACTTTTTTTCTGCGGGGCCGGTGCTTGGCGTGAGCTCCGAACTTTTGGCGTATGGTCTTGGGGCGGCCCCGGTGATGCCTTTTCTTCCTGGATACTCGTGTGCCGGTGTT
>Ga0179593_1293528_pt1 | contig 10399 bp, 15 predicted proteins | sample CZODoug2_1_08_16_FD_185931 | JGI IMG/M metagenome (GOLD analysis project Ga0179593, IMG submission 185931) | Vadose zone soil fungal communities from Angelo Coast Range Reserve, California, USA - CZODoug2_1_08_16fungal (PacBio error correction) | ecosystem: Environmental > Terrestrial > Soil >... | reverse complement strand
AACTCCCCAGAAGGGTTTTGCAGATTCGTTTTTTTATTTTCCAGAGTTCCCGACGTTCGTGACGCCTTTCCGTTCGGGCCGGTAGGATTTCTAAGCTTTTACTTCTTTCTTTTCTTTGACATGCCAGGCCCACCCCTCCCGGTGCTGGAAGATGGTATGGCTTAAGGCTCGCCGAAAACTCGCTTTGTAATGTTTTGCTTGTAGTAGCGGCAGATGATCCTTTTCCTTTTGTCTGTTCACTTTTGTTCCTCTTTTTTTTTTCAAGTATTTCTTTCCGGGGCTGCTCTTTGTTGACCCACTTCGATAAGTTCACCCGGTGAACTTGGCTTTTCCCAAAAGTCGTTCCTCCCCTTTTTTTTTGGCCACGTCGGCAGCATTTAGCGGCGCCCGGACCACACGGAAAAATGCTGTCTTTATCCGAACCAGTTTTTTACCTAATCCGATTTCATTTTAGTTTCTCCCCCTCCTCCCCTTTTTTCCTGTATAGTGAAAAGCCCAACTTTTACTCCCCCCTCATCGCCAGGTGATTGTCCCTGCCCAAAACGCGTTATTGACTTTTTTTATTTTCTTTTTTCCTTGAACCCACCGAGTGCTGCTTTCGTTGCAATTTTCGTGAATTTCGTTTTGCCGCTTGGGTTTCGACGTCCCTCCACGATTAGAGGCACCGCCCGAGCGATAGGATAGTTATTATTCACATTCTGTCTCGTCTTTTGCCCGTGACGACCGTTATTCGTCACCGCCCTTGGCCACCTTTCGAGTCCATCGGCCCACACCGTGTCCCATTTCGACTACGTAAATGGTCGAGGCGGTTTTTCTTGCCGGTCCTGTTATTTATATTTTCATCATTCCACTCTTTTTTTTTTGATCTTATACAATCTTCAAACCTCCCCCGACCTTTTTTTCTGGTGCAGTCTGTGTTGGCCGCTCGGCTTGCCTTCAACTTTTTTTTTTTTTTTTTGATAAGTTGTGTCCCTGCTGTTCCTCGTGCTCCTAGGTGCCGAGGGGGAGCTTCCTTTTCTTTTTGGGTGTGCGGGTTTTTCCTTTCTTCCCCCTCGGCCCCGCCGAATTGTTCCTAAGGGCCTCCCCCCCTGGTGGTTGCCCTCTCATCCTAGTCCCTCAACGCGTGTGGGTAGGGTTGGTTGGCCCCTCCTCGCAAGTTGCTTCGATGTGCTTTTCTGCTTCCTCAACTCATTGGCGCGGAGTGGCTGAGGCGTTTTTGCCTTCCGTTTTCTCTTTCAAAGGCTTGGTTTGGTGCGGGCTCCTTTCATCTAAGTTAAATTGTTTGTCCCTCCCCATTTTTCCAACGCGCGGGTCCCCTCCCGTCTTCGATTTGACCTGGTTCCACGAAAATGCGTGGTTCTCTTGCTCGGTGGCGTCTGATCTGTTTTCCCACAAGATCGCGCCGGTTTTGCCATTCAATACGGAGTCAGCCTTTTAAACATTGCCCCCTTGCTTTCTTTAGTCTTCGTCGATGCCAGACCAATCCCCGCCGGATTATTTTGGACTGCCTACCTGACATCGGTCCATCTGTTATCGTTCTTTCCTGTGGCCTGTCCTACATTCAACTTTTGTATCCTCTACTTTGCGGGCTTCGTCAAACGGCGGCGGTAGCTGACACTACCCCTTCTCGTGCTTTCCCCTTCCTTCTGGGGTCTTTTTTCACAGGGAACAAGTGATGTTCTTTTTTTTTTCTTTTCCTAACCCTCAGTCCTCCCTTCTGCCTGAGTCACCCCATTCACCGGCTCTGGTTTCCCCTTGGACATACCCTTTTACCGCACCGTTATTTTTTTCGCCCCTTTACGACGTTGTTTTTTCTTTCACCTGATGAATCTTGGTCTTTTTATTCTGTGACAATTAGTCCATTTCGAGGGGGGAGCCAGGGCTCCGTCTCTTTTTGGTTGGTTAGCTACCGTCCACCCAAAGCGCGGACCCTAATCCCCACTCAATCTATCCGTCCCCTTTTTCTGTCCTCCACTATTATTTAGCAAAAGGCCCACTTTACTATGTCTAAGGCTCCGTCTTTTTGATGTCCTTCCTTTTCCTTCCGGCCAGTTTTTTACCTTCTTGTTAGGGCTTTGTCAGGCGTCTGTGATTCCCTGCTGGTCGCGGTGTTCCCCCTTTTCCCCTCGTGCACGCTTTCCCCTTTGTCTCTTCCCTGCTGGGAGCTTTGCGTGCTTCTTGTTCTTCTTGACGCCTATTCTCCCCCCCTATTTTTTTTCAGAAGTGAGGCCGCCCGGCGACTCTCGAACCCTGGCGTGTTTTTTAATAATGAAGCCCCCTTTTTTTTTTTTTTGATTTCTTCCCTCCTCCCTTTTCATTCCCCCCCTCTTTAAAGTTCATCTGGTATTTTCACTCTTTATACCTCCTTTTGAAACGGTTTGCCCCCCTGATTTCCCGTGTTTGGCATGTCCTGGTCGGCGGACGGTGCTTTTAAACCTCGTTGGTCCTTTTTTCTTTTTTTTTCTCTTCCGTGACCGTTATCCTGTTTTTAATCCTTTATGACCACAAGGCCATTCAATTGTGTTCCAGTACCCCCCGTGATTTTTTTTTTTACTACAACCTCGTTGACCGTTTCAGTTTTTCCTTTCCTCGAGTTTTTTTGATTTTCGCTTTTTTGTTTCCATCCTTCCGTTGCGGGGCCCCCTTCTGGGGCTTGTTCCTTTCCTTTATTTTTTCCCCTTCGGCCCGTACCCCCGAAAATTGTACGCGTCCCATTCGCCACGCAGGTCCTTTCGTTGATTTGATGGGCATCTTTCTCCTACTGACACTTTTGTTCCGCGCTTGCTGATATTCACCGACCAAAGGCTTACTTTCCCGCCTTTTACGAGGTACCAGTCAGAAGCGCGCAGTACTTTTACGTGACCTTTTTCCCTCGCCGTCTCCCGATTTCGTCGTCCTTCCCGGTCGTTTCAGGTAATGTTCCCTCTGTCGTCAGGGGTTTTTTGACGACCAACCCTGCTGGGCTAATTTGTTTTGACGGCCCGCTCGGTCCGTTCTTATCTCTTTTTTCCCTGTTGTTTTGTGTTTTCTTAATACGTGTCATTCTGCCCAGCTTTTCTTTTTTTTTTTCTCTTGTACTTCCAAAAACAACCCGTTCTGCCCCCTTTGGGTTGTTTCCTTTTCCCGGTCTTTGTATTCCATTCTCCCCATTGCCCCCTCTTCTCAGCTTCTCGATTCCTATTAGTGTGCCCCTTCCCAATCTTTTTCTTCTCGTCCTTGAGTAAGTCTGGCCGTACTTGTCACCGTTGCACTTTTACCAGTTTTCCCTTTCTTACGGGCTTTGTGATATTTTCACCCCTTTTCCCTCGGACACCCTCGTCTTTCTCAATGCCTTTCCCTTTTTTAGAGGCACCTTCTGGTTTTCCCCGACCCTATGTTTTCTATGGTCCGTAAACAAATTCTTTGGTGTCGTGTCCGACCTCAACCGGGCTGCCTCTTCACAAAAAGGCCCCCATTCAATGTTTGCAACCGCTTCCGCGGAGCACTGATTACCTGAATCCCTGAGATTAACCCCCGATCAATTAGGATTACCCACCCACACTTTCCCAAATCTTTCCCCTCCATTTTTTTTTCTGTTCACCATTATTCCTTTGTTTTTTTTCGACAGTTACCAACTCTTAAGCGCAATTGTTCCGGAGAATTTTTTCTTGGCTGCCCTTTTTTTTTCTCAGGTCCCTCTTTCCCCCAAGTTGAACTGCGGCAACAACGGTGTCCCACACTCTACGGCGTTTTTCCCTTTTCATATGGTGATCACCGAGTCTAACGGTTCCTCACATAGTATTTCCCCCCACTTTTGTTTTTCCCTTCCCCCCTTTTGAAGTTCCATGTCCTCTGCCTTTCCAAGCCTCACCGAATGGACGATTGATTGACTCTTCGTTTAACGCTTTTCTCCTTTTACTTCGTGTGGACGTCCTTCTCCCTCGGAGGTTCAATCCAAAGGCATAAGTTTTACCAGATCCAAAGGCCGCCCTTTCGGTCCCCTTACTTGTCATCTTGCGGTGCGGGGGTTTAAAACAAGTGACCTGGTCGCCTTTTTCCCTCCCCCCCCCCCCATTTACCCTCATCCCATTCCTGGACCCCAAACTCGACCCCATTCCCCGTTTCCCCCATGGACGACAGTCCCCCTGCCCACTCCAAAGCCAGTGCTTTTTCTGACCTGGGGAAGTACGAACCCAACACCTTCCCTTTCCTGGGGTGCATTCAGATTTTCCTTTTTTTTTTCTAAACATACCTCTTCTGTCGTCCTATTCGGATCTAGATTTTGGCCTTGTTCCCCCCTCGGGCTGGGGCTGCGTGTACTTTTCCTAGACTTTTTTTTGTTTGATATTTTCTCCCTTGCCTTAGCGTCACTCGACTACCCGTTCTTTTTTTTCCCCGGATCCCCTTCGATCCTCGGGAATCGCCGTCCCCCCAACCCCTTTTTTTTAGTTCTGCGGACTGATGGACCCGTTGTCTTTTTTACTGTGGGTTCTTTGGAATCACTTTCACCCTCTTTCCCATTATTATTGTTTGTGGGAGTCTACAGTCTCCGGTCTGATGGTTTTTTTCCCCCCTAGTCTACCCCCCCTCCTTTTTTTCCCCCTTTAAATACGGTCCCCCTAAGGCCTTGCATGTTGTTCAAGAGAAGGTCCAGGGCTCCCTGTTCCCGCGTTTTTTCGCCTTTTCCTGTCTCTTCGACTTTTTTTCATGGTGGTATGTTTTTTTTTTGATGTAGCGGGCACAGGTTAGTCCCCCAGAAAGAAATCTCCAAGATGGGACGATTCTTTTGAAGGTTCGCCTTTGTTTTGACCTTTCTGGTCCTTGCGGGGAAAATGTTGTTTCTCTTTCCCCTTTTATTCGGAGGGAGAGTACATAATCGGCCTTTTTCCACTTTTCCATAATATGCGTCCGTACAATTGTATTTCCCACCTTTCGTCTTCGTGTGGACCGTGACAGTCACCCCGCCTCTTGTACGCCCCTTTCCCCGTGAAACCTTTTCTACCAATCGCAGTTTCCTGGTAGTTGACGTCTTCATCCCTCAGCTAGTTCCCAACCCTTGGCCCGTTCCCCATTGGTCTGCATAAGCCCCCTTGCCGCCTTTTTAATTGATGACCCCTCTCTTAGGGCTGTCACGCGGGGTCTTTTCAGAATTGACCGCCTACCTCCAAATAGGTCTTTCGCTTCCTTTAGTCTCTCCACCCCGCGTTTATTTGACAGGTGATTTTGCCCTCCCCGTTCCCTTTTTTTTTGGGCCTTTTCTCGGTTGGCCAGGTGCTTCTTTCTGTTTGTCTTGTTGAGAAGAACGTCCCGACCACATCTGCCGTCCCGTCCTTCTCGTAGGAGGAGAGAGCTCGGTCTGACACCATGAGCGATGCCTTTTCTTCGCTTTCTTTACGTCACCCCCCGCCCAACGCACCTTTCGGTCCAAAGGCATTCCCTTTCACCCCTCATCGTCTCTCTTGCCCGTACTCTCTTCTTGTTCTCGGTGAGTGATTTTCCTCTTTTTATCTCTCTTTTTTGTTTGTGCTTCCCCATTCACCTTTGTCATCCACCGCTTCTTCCATTAACTGTCCGTTTCCTCTTTGGGCCTTCTTTTCTGCGCTTTTTTTCTTTTTTAAGCGGGCTTTTTGGGTTGTTCTCAATTGCGGGGATGAATTTTTCATGCTCGAACTTTTTTTCGATTTTCTATAGAGGCTTTCGGGGGACGTTCCTGGCGATCGGTTGTCTTTTTTTCGTAGGTCCTCAACTTCCAGCTAACACTTCCTCTGGTCCTCGCCTCCCCGGTGGTCGCAAGCGTCCCCTCCCAATACTTTTTTTTTCTCCTTCCTTTTGCTGACTCCTTATGGAGGAGGGCGTTCCACTTTTCACACGGCTGCTTAGTTGTATTTCGCGTATTGGCAAGGCGTTAACTTTTTTTTTGCGGAATCATCGTCTTTTCCGGTGTCTCGTGAAGCTCAATTGTTTTCGACTCCCCCGTCTTCTATGGATATTTTTCTTTCACTGTACTCTGGTGCGTTCAGGCTCGGAGTTCTGAGCCGTTACCATTTTTTTGTTGTTTTCTCCTCCTAAAGGGGTGCAGATCCTGCCAAAAATTTGTTCCCTCTCGCGGTTTTCTTTCGCGCCGCACTCCATCAAGCACAACCTTCCCGTTCCTCAGTGTCCTCCTGTTGGTCTTTTCTCCCTGGCCTCCCCCGCGGGTCTCTAACAATCCCGGCGCTGCGATCTTAGTGCGTTTCCTCGCTTTTTTGTTTTCGCTGTTAAACTCCGGCGCGGTCTCTGCCGTTTTTTTTTCGGGGTATGGTTACCTGTCTTTTTTTTTGGATGGTCTTTTTGTACAAACCCCCATCAGCCCCTCCCTGGCGATGCGCTCAACCCCACCCCTCCCGTATCCATTTTTTTGCTTCTCACCCCACCTCACCGCAAAGCTGATCGCATGTCCCTTCGCCTTGTTTCCCCCTTTGGCCCCTCTTTTCTCTAATTCGGCTCGGGCCTTTCGGCATTTAGAGGCTTGTAGAAGGACGGCTGTGATTTCCGGGTATCTCGCTTTTTTGCAATCTTCTGTTTACCTCCTCACAGCATCTACTTCGATAAGCTGTCACAGCACGTCACCTATTCACTTCCCACTCTTAATGTCTTATTCTTCTTTTTCCCGCATGCGCGGCTCTTTGAGACTTTTTTCGCCTTTCGGTGTTTTTTCGTACCTTGTTAGTCTTTCTGCCGTTATCCTGTGTTTTTCTGAGGCCCAGTCCTTTAGTCGTTCATTTTTCTTCCCCTTTTTTTTTTGCCATATGTTTGACTGGATTTTGATCTTGTTCCTGCTTTTGGCCTTTGGCTGCCTCGTTTTTTTGAGCCCTGCACCATCCCCCCTCTCGTCGAGCTTTTTTACGCCGAGAGTTATTTACAATCTTGTTCATCTCCCCCCCCTGTCAGTGGAGGCTGTGACTCTCATCTTTTTTCCTTGGTCCATTGCTCCTGCTTTTTTCTTTCTTATGGATCAATTTTGGACATTATTGTCACCCTGGACAAACGCCCTTAGCCTCCCTTTTGGTTTTCCTAGGCGGAAACGTCTTCCACCTCGTGGTCAACAGACCGAGTTGGCATTCTTCTGCCCCACATGTCCGCTAGAGTGAACTTTCGTCCGACCCACACAGTTTCCTCAGTCTCCCTATTTCCCCAAGCTGTCTCAAAACTTTTTCGTTTGACAAAGTTCCGTTTTTAGGCGATTTCTATGATCTTTTATCTTCCATCGTCATTGTCTCGTCCTTTGCAGAGGTTTCCGTGCATTCCTTGTTCCTCCCGCTTTTATGAACAGGGGTCCTGCCGCCGAGTACTCCTTTTTTCACCATGGGATTTACAGGGGTCGATTCCTTCTCCTTTAGGGTGCACTTGAGGAGCTCCCTCGTGGCCCTCCTTTTTTGCGATAATTCACGAAGACTGACCCACGGTGTTCCCCCCTTTCACCTTGTGTCCAGCATGTCTCTCCTCCTTTTTCTTCTTCCAGGTACACAGACCCCTTTATCTCCGTCCTAGATAGTTTGACACTTTGAAAGCTGAATCTTTTGTTTTCATTTCCGGTCGTTTTGACGCCTTTTTTTTTCCGGTTCGTTCCTTGTTTTTCCGACCCAAACCCCCCCCAACATGTTACCTCCAAGGGTGAGTAACAGCGAGACCCTTTCCCCGGTTTTCTCTTCCGTTGTTTTTTCTTTTTTTTTTTCCTCGGATTCTTTTTTGCTTTCCCAGGGCGTTCACTTTCTCGGATTTCCCAACAAGCCCTTTTTTCTTCCCCCCCCCCCTCCTGTGGTTTTTTCTTTTTCCAGGAAACTTCAGAGATAGGTTGTAACCGGTGACTCCCCACCCCTTTCCTGTCCCGTCCCTCTTTTCTAGGAGGCAGTTTGGGCGAAAACTCCTTTTTCTTTGGTGAACGTTCCTGTTTCTTCTTGGCATTTGCCCCCCTTTTCTCGGCCAAAGTGCCAATTTTCCTCCTTTGCTTTTTTAATCCTTTCTTTCCCCAACAGTGCCTGTTTGCTCTTGGACACACTCTGTTCTCCTCCTATCGCCCCCCTTTAAATGGCTGTCAGAGTCCCTCGTCCTTCCTGTTTCTTCGCCCCTTTTTTATTTTAACCGACACCGTCAGTCACAATTTGTTTTACCAGGCCAGGACATAGTTCAAAATTGGCCCTTTCTTCGCATTCACCCCCCCTGAACCTAGTTCCCAGTTCGAGTCCCCCCTCGTTCAATCTTCCCTTGGGCTCCAATTTATCCCTTTTCCCCCATTCCTGACCCCCCCCGGGAACCAAGTTTCATAACGATTTTGCGCCTTTTTTTCTCTTTAAACAACTTATGCCCACTTGTTTTTCGTCGTCCCCCTCCTTCCTCGTTCTCAGTTTTTTTTGCGCCTTCCCCCCCCCCTTTTCCTGGGCTTGACCCGACTTTTTCAATTTGCATCCGGTCCTCCCCTCCCCCGCCGAACCTTGGTGAATGGTTCCCCCCACACCCACTTTTTTACTCTTTTCGTTACCAGTCTCTGGGATCACCGGGCTTATCCCTGAACGGAACCCCCCTTTGTTCTTTTGCCACCTTCATGCGCACGGAACCCCCCCCAGGATGTCATACAAGTCCAGCCCTTCTTTTGTTGCGCTTTTTCTTTGACCACCCGCGTCTATACTACGCCCGGTCCTGCGTTCCTTTATACGGTCTCTTCTTTTTCCTGACGGGTCCCCTTTTTCCCCGTTTTTGGCCTCCCCCCCAGGCAATGCAGTCCCAAGATCAAATCCGCCCCAGTGCTTGCAACTCCATTTTTTTTTTCCTGTTAGACTTCCCCCCCATTGCCCCCTTTCCTCCGACCATTCCCTGGAAACACACTCTAACCCCCAGCCGCAACCGTCCTGCCCCCCTTGTGCTCCTCGTGTTACCACTTCCTTTTTCCCCCCCCTTCCCCTGGGGCCGCGCTCGGGACGACCCCCTTTTTTCTCCTTCTTACGATGCTTTTGCTAATAACTTTTTTTTTTTGCTTTTAGGTCCGTATCCCTTCCTTTTTAGATTTCCTGTGTGCTTAGGTCGCCTTTTTTTTTGCTCTTCTTTTTGCAGAGTCAAGCGTTCTCCGTCTTCATTTTTTCCTACTGCCCCTGCCTTAGCCCCGTCTGAGTCCGCAACGTGGTCCCCGATTCAAGTCCTTTTTCACTTTCTGCCCGCCCGTTGTCCCCCCCCCCTTAGGTCTTGCCTTCCGATTGTTCCGTTTCCAGTGACCCCGTTGTGGAGTTTTTTGGAACCGTTTTTTTTACCCCATCATCCGCGTAGGATTGGTTTTTGCGTCTTCCCCGTCCCGCCCTGCTGCTTGCTTTTTTTCCACCTCCGCTCACAAATCCTACGATCACTTTTTCGTTTTAGTAAACTTCCTTTTTTTTTTCCCCCCCAGCCTCCGTTCGAGGAGGCGCTTTTTCTAAACTGATCACCCCGCACTACGTCCCTGGCATCCCTCTGTCGACGGCGTGATCGCAGGCGCCGTTGCTGTTAGCCTTGCCCCCCTCTTTTTTTTGTTTTTTCTTCCTTGGACACTCAAAGAAAACGCTACAGATGTTAGCGATTTTTCGGCCATTTTTTGCCTCTTTTTCTTTGCAGGGCGGGACTTTTTTGCTTGTGATGTTGCCTTCCTGGGGCGTTTGAGCGTTTTACCTCCCTTTTCTTGTATGAAACTTTGTCCCAGGCATCTTTCACTCTTTAATCCTTCTTGATGCGTCCCACCCCGGACGAGATCCTTTTTTTCCTTCCCCCCCGGCCGATCTCTCCCCGCACCAAGGGGCTTACGCTCCCATTCCCCCGGCTCTCCCGCCTTTTGCGTTCCCTGAGGGAATGAGGCTTCTTTGTTTTTGTCCCCACCTTCCCCCTTGGAAAATGCGGTATGATCCTGCAACACCCTTTTTCTTTTTTCCCGCAGTGTGCCATGGGACTTTCGATTTTTTCTCCTCAGCGAGAAGAAATGTCAGTTTTTTTTTTCTGTTCCCCATTCTTTTCCACATATTCTCTCAGTCCTTCCTCATTTCTCTTCTTTCCTCTCAACAAACCAGCGGTATTTACTATTGTATCTGTGTCTGCGGACCACCTTTTATGTCTCTGCCTCGTTTTTTTTCCCGCAACTCCCATTTTTTTGTCTGTGGGGTTCCCCCAGAATTTTTTTGGCGTCCGTCAAGGAACACACGATCGACCGGCCCTGTCCGCCTTTTTTTTTCGACGAGGCTTTTTGGCCCACCCCCCCTTTTTGAGTCCTCGGCACCGAGTGCGCCCTGATTTTCACCCCCAACTGACCCCGCTCGTGCCACGGCGAAACCTTTTTGTATCTGTCCACACCCTTTGGCCCAATCTCCCCTCGCCTTTTCCCCTCGGCCCGAATTTGCGCTGCCCCTTCTTTTTTCGTGTGAGAATC
>Ga0179593_1260132_pt1 | contig 10399 bp, 11 predicted proteins | sample CZODoug2_1_08_16_FD_185931 | JGI IMG/M metagenome (GOLD analysis project Ga0179593, IMG submission 185931) | Vadose zone soil fungal communities from Angelo Coast Range Reserve, California, USA - CZODoug2_1_08_16fungal (PacBio error correction) | ecosystem: Environmental > Terrestrial > Soil >... | reverse complement strand
CGGTAGCGAGACTGTCCTTTCTCCGTCGTTTCCTTCCTCCTAGCTGAAACCGGCTCGGATCGATCCAACCTAGTCCGAAATCGTGGTCCCTAGTGACAAGTGGGGCCTTGGTTTGGCCCCCTTCTGTTCTCTTTGGTTTACGGTCCCCTTATTTCTCTTTCTATCATGGAGCAGGTTTCTTGCGCTAATTGGTCCGATTTTTGCGACGATTGTTTTTTTCCTTCGTTGTTCAACTGTTCACGGATGCCACGGCTTTTTCCCTTCTGCCGCTTAGTAAAAATCCCCCCTTTACTCTACACTGGCGATCTGTTTTTTCCCTTTTTCGAGCCTAATCACCGCCCCGCCGGCTTCTTCTTCCTAGAGAATACAGGAGATTTGCACCAAGGTTACTTTCCTATAAACTTGGGCCATTCAACCAGTTTAACTCTTTCGACTACCTCCCTTGCAGCTCTAATTTACAAGTGCGCTCCCCCCCCATCCCCTTTTCTTTCTCCACCCATTTGTCCTATTGGTTGTTTCCTGACTTCCTTCTTGATACTCTGCTAGAACACAACGCTTGTCTGCCCCGACCATCCATCACCTCCCGCCCGTATCCTATGTTAGTCTCTCATGCGGTATCTCGAGTCTCCCTTTATTAGAGCGATGTAATTGTTCCCTTGCCGCTTGACCCTCTCGAAAGGCTTTGTCTCGATTCGCTCATGGCCCACCCCTCCTCCCCCGTCCCAAAGAGATACGGCCCCAGTTCTGACCTCCCCTTTCACCCGGGTTCAACTGGGAACCGTGGCCGGACTTGGCCTGCCCTTCGCTGTCCTAAATAAACTCCACCCCCATTCCCTGGCGCCGGAGATGTCCTTGGACCCGGCAAACTAATGACGGCTATTAAATCAATCTATTCTCCCCCCTTTCTCCTCTTCGCACTTTTTCCCCCTCCCCTATTGTGCCGCGTCTTGACCTATCACCTCTCCAAAACCCCGCTATCTCGCTGCTCACCTCGAAACTTCCATTTCTTCCACCGTCACCAGGGTATCAAGGCAGGATGCCCCTTGTTCAACCTCTTTCCCTTTCGCTCCCATGACTTTTTTCTCCCCCTTCTTTTTAAGGATTGAATTTGACCCCGGGAGTGCAATCCATCTTTTTAATCTTTGAATGCAAACACTAAAAAGTTTTCCGCATGAAGAGAGTGTTCGGTGGCCCATCATGGTCAATTTTTCCTTCTTCCCTCCGTTTGCCCGCAAACTCAAACTCCCGAGAGTTCCATCGTCACTTTCGGTCGTAACAAGTTAAAGGCGCTCTTTTCCCGGATGGCCCTTCGTTCGAACTGTCACCTTAGCGCTGCGAGCCCGGGCTCACCGCGAAGGTAACTTTCTAACTACCTTTTTTACCGGTTGACTCTCTGTCCCTCATGAAGTGCCTGACTTTTTGAAAATCACCAGCTGGGGCCTTGCCAGAAAACTTCAGGATGGCCCATCCGGGGCGTTTTTTTTTTACCCGCTGAAAAGTGGACCTCTTCGTGACGTTACGGTGTTTTCTGTCGCCTTTCCCCGACTTTTCGCTAGGCCAATCGTCTCAGAGTTCTCTGAGATTTCTTAGTACTCGCTTCTTAGCTCGCCAATCGCCAACACCCTTCGCCCAACATAACGACACGTCCCGTTTTTTTCTCCTCCACCTTCCCTGACTCGACCTACGAACGAACGGCCTATGAGTGACCAGAACCGTGCAACCTTTCTGCGCTCGTATCCACCAACTTTTTAACCGTTTTCTCCCCCCTCACCCACCTTCTCCCTCAATGACGATCTCCGTTTGGTCCCTTCCCCCCCCTATGGCAACGTCCCCTTCAAGTCCGTACAGAGGTTTGCGCCTTGCACATGGACTTCTCGCAACTTCCCCCTCAGATCGCACCGTCCGAATCTCCTTTTTGCCCCCCCTCTCCATCGCCCCCTGACCTCTTTTTCGTACTCCGGAATCTCCATTTGGACCCCACCGCCAATTCAAAGACTCCGGTCGCTTCTTCAACTTCGGTTTCTTGCTTATGCGGTAAGACCTTTTAAAAGCGTCTGATTGCAAGCCCATTCCCATATCGCTAGCTTATTCCTGATAGACTTCGCTGACCCGACCCTAAGCCAGAATCTCTCCTCTTCTGCGTGCTTTTTTTCATCCGTTCTTTCTAAGCACCAGCACCAACACTCCATACTCATCCTGGTCGGCTTTTAGTCTTTCGCCTTTTGCGTTAGTTAGACCGCGTCCCCATTCTGGCTAACTGACCTCTTCCCTTCCACTTTTATTTTCCTTTCCGCCTCCTTTCTTCGACCCTACACCAAAGCCCGTAATTTCCCAAGACAAGCGCAAGCCAAGCCCTTCATGCTACATCTTTCCCGCCAGACAAGACCTTGCCAGTTCCCATCGTCCCTTGCCTTCTACCCTCCCCCCCGTCTCTTCCTTGGACAATCACTAGGCACCACTGCAGCTCGGTCAAATCCACCCAAGGGCCCGAACCACCCCATTGTATCCAGTCCATGATGCGTAACCAATTCAGTTTTTTTTCCTGGTCGGCCCCCCCCTCCTCTCGTTGCTGACCACTCATCCCTCTGGCTAGCTCCAATATCTTTTTTTCTTTCCTTTTTTCGGAATTCGTTCCCCCCAGAAGGAAGCCTCTCTTCCCTCCTTTTTGAGAGGGAGATGATCCTTGTGATAATCGGCTTTTACACCCTCCCGCACTATTTCCTTTCTTCTCCATCGGATTACTTCATCACTGATATTATGCATCACCCTTTCCCTCCCGGCCTTTTGTTGATTTAGCTTTTTTTTCTGAGATACGCGACTGAATATGTTTTTGTGTCCCCCCGGATCTTTACTTCTCTTATGCGTTTTCCTGAGTCCCCCCCTTCCTCCCCGCTTTCCGTTTGCTTGTATCCCCTTAACTTTCCTGATTTTCTTCTTTGGCCATCATTGCCTATGGTGACGAAACCCTTGTCTGATTTGTGGTTCTGTTTCTTGATGGTTTTTTGTCGTTCGGGCCGGCGGTCCCTCTGACCCATCTGATGTCCGTTTTTCTTCCGTTGCCTCCACAGGACAGACCATTTCCGTTTTATTCTGACTCCGCCCCCCGGCGACTTTCGAGAAACTGAGTGGACTTTACACTTTTTTCCGCCGTATGGCTTGGCCCTTGTCTCCCCATCCTTCCTTCCCCCGCCCTCACTTCCGGCGAGTTTCTGGGCCCTCAGTTCCGTTGTAATGTCTGGTCCAGGGCTGCGATCATTCTCTCCCTTTTCCAGGCATAGCTTTTCAACTTTCACGCTACCTTCAAACGGGTGATGCTTTACCGGCCGTCTGGCGAGCTTAGTCAGGACCCATTCCTTCCTTCCGATACCCCCCCCCCTTACTTGAATTCGATGATCGGATTTGTCCAACAAGTCTCTTACGGTTCTCTTTTCTCGTTAATTTTACGACTGTTTGAGTATCCCCCTCTGTTAACTGTTTAACATTCGGCATTGTACTTCGACTGGCTTTTTCTTTGTTATGAACGAATCTCTTTTGGACCCTTCGTTTTTGTCGGTGGATGCCCCCCTTTTTTTTCAGAAGACCTTTTTGGATCCTTCCCGAAATCTCCTTTCTGCCCCTTCTGACTTCCGCTTCGGGCGTAGGCTTGAGTGAATTTGCTTGCACGTTTTTCCTGACTTACGATTTGGGTTGATCGAGCTTAGCGAATATGCGTCGGGTTCAAGCGAAGACCTTAAATTGAATCTTCTTTTATGAGGCGAAAAGTTTTAAAAACGATTATCCCTGGATAGGAAGATTTCCTTTACTTTTCCTCTTCTAATTTGAACTGACTCAGGAGTTTTCGGTAGGGCAGTTCGAATTTTTTCCCCCCCAATTTCTGTTTTTTCCGTCGGAAAGATCCTGTAGGGTCCCCTTGTCCAAATGTCTTTCTAACTTTCCGGATTTGAATTTGCGGCCCTTGATCCTCACTTCTGAAACATTTAGAATGCACTCCTCATCCGTCTCCCTGCTCCCGGTTACGAACCGCTTTTTCCTCTGGGAAATCGTGTTTTTCTTGAGTTTCCGCAGACTCGTCATCTGGACAATAACCCAGTGAACACGTTTCTTCCAACGGATCACATTGTCCTCTTCTCCTTTTTTATTTTCTTTTCCTCCCGATAACGATGGATTGCCTCCTCAACTTTCCCCTCCAATCAATCTGGTTCTCTTCTTGGCTCGGTGACTGCTTGAGCTTTCGCATCTTTTAATACCTGGTGTTTTTTGAGGAGTTTGGAAGTCGGACCTCCCTCTCTCGAGTCTCAGACGAGAGTTTAATCTGAATCCTTTTTTTTTGGGCGGTTCTGGGCCATTGATCGGGTCTGCCATTCATTTTTGCTTTGCCGAGACGGCTGCTTTGTTGGCTACCCCCCCCCCATGATTTACCCCTTTCCCCTTCTCTGATTTTCGAAAGTGGTCCCATTCTCCGCTTCCGGAATGTATGGTTTGGAGTCTTAATGACGCCCCCCCGGGGCCAAGTCCCTTCCCCGTCCTTTTGCACCTTCTTTGCGCTTTTGTCACGTCATGACCATGAGAGCTTGGGTCGGGCGGGAGATAGTTGGTTAATCTCGCCACCCTTTGAGGCTTGTTTCTGCGAGCGGCCCCCACATTTTTTCCTTTTCCTTCTCATAAATTCTCTCGCTCCCCTCCATTCATCCTCCCCCCTTTTTGTTCGATTTCTGTTTTTAGAGAGCGTTGAAGTCCACTCTCCTTTTTTTTGTTTTGATGGACAATCGCCTCCACCCCCCACTCGTCTCCTGGTTGGCCAATAAACGGATGCCGCCTCCCTGCTTAGAAACGTATCAAATACTTCTTGACGTTTAGTCCCTTTTTTGTGTCGCCTCATTTGCGACTGGTTCGTCCCCGGCAGTCCTTTTTTTTTTTTTTTTTTTTTTTTTTTTTTTTTTTTTAAATCATCCGGAATCGCTCGCCTGCCCAATTTACTCATCCCGACTGGGTGATTGCGGAGGTCTCTTATGTGACAATCTACCCTTTGTCTTTCCTTACGCTTTGAACCCTTCGTGGGGTTTTTTCGGTTTAGCCCCGCGACGGTTAGGCCCGGCTGACAGTCCCTTTTCATTCGACTGACCCACACAAAGAGGTTTTCGCCGGATTTTCCTAACTCCCTTTCCATTTGATATCAAGTGCCACTGTCCCTCCCCCCCCCAGAGCAAGATTCACCCAGTTTATTTTGCACCACTTTTTCCCTTTGACGAACTGCACGATTCTTTTGGTTTACGGTCGAGATCCCTTTTCTCTGCCCCCCCGGTGAGTCCCCAGGGACAGTCCGCCGTTCCCGATCTCGCTATTTCTCTCCTTTTTCTCCTTAGATGGTTTCAGTCCTGTCCTTTGCCCACCGTTTGCCTGATTTTCCCCCGTCGTTCTACAAACCTCAGTCGCCCTTTTCCCTTTCTTGACATGTGTCCCCTCCAATCATGTTCCTGACGTCTGGCTTGTGGTAACTCTTAGTGTCTCATTGCAGTGACTTGCGCGCTTTTTCCGATGGCACTTCTTTGTGGTCCCCGTCAGTTGCCCTTCCCCTTTCTTTTTCCCCCAACGCTTGCGTCCCCTCTTCCCCTGGCGCCGGAAACAGTGCCCGTGGTACAGCGTACATGGAAATGCCCCCACCATTGGTTGACTCTTTCCTCCCCCCGCACCGCGTGGTAATGCCCCTCGGAACCCTCTTTTGCAAGTATTCGGTTTTCTATCCCTTGTCATCGCCCTTCTTTGGCAGAATGCTACTTCCTTTTTTCAGCCTGCTTTGGTCAGTATTACGCAGTGCGAAAAGCGCGTTTCTGAGCCCAATAGAGTCCATCGATATTTTTCCCCTCCTCGCTCTTGCCGAGTGCCTTTCTCATTCAACCCGCCCCCCCTCCCCTCCGCTACAACGGACTTTGTTTACGGATAGAAAATTAGGCGGATGACTTTACCTTGCTGTTTGAGACCATTTTTTCCAGGTTGTAGATTCGTTCTCCGGCCCCACTAGCTCCCCGCCCGCTGTCCCACCAGGCCTTGTTTTTTCATCCGGTTTCCAGCCTGCCAAACCTTCGTGTGTCCCAACTACAGCCGGGGGACTTTTTGCCACCCGCTCGCTTTTTCCCACCTCACCCCCCCACCATACATCCGCTTTCTAGTTCTCGTCTCCCTTTGCTTCTGCACCTAGTCGATTCCAGGGCTTTATATAATCACTATTGTCCACCCCAAAGTTCCGAGTCTTGGCCAAAGCTCATTTTTTCTTCCCCAGTATCCTTGCCCCGACGCAACCCCCCCCAGCTCCGCTTCCGTGTTGCTACCTCGACGCTATGCCGCCCCCCATCCATGCACAAGTATCTCCCAAGGCCTTGGTAACAGACCGCCAGGTTCCCGTCTCCCCCCTAGGATGGTTGGGCGTGTGACCCCCCGCACTGATGGCATCGGCCTCTTTTCTTGCAACCCCCCAACAGCTACCCACTGATTTTCGTGCGTCCCGGGACAAGACTTTTTTTTCATCTCTTTGAATATGACCTTTGCTGCCTTGAACCCCTCCCAAGAGACCCCTATTCCCACACGTCGGTCGTACCCGTATATTCCATCTTTCCTTAGGAAACCGTGGACATTACCCTGTTTATTTTGATGAATCTTTAGTCGGGCTCAAATCCCTTCATTTACTGTTAGAACGACCATGATTTAAACGGTGAACTCTCTCGTCAGAAATGCCGACTGACAAGAACCCGCCCCTTGGTTTTTTTGAATTGCCCGATTTTGTACCGCGTTCAGCCACTTCGCCGCGAAAAGTGCCTCTCTGACTGCCTGTAGGGTGGGGTAATCGTGGTTGAACGACTTTTTTTCGTACCTCTGTCGAAGCCTTGATGTTTCGTCGATTCCAGCTTTCTCGACTCTTCTCCATAGCTCCCCGGTCAAACATAACTCACCGTTGGCTCGACAAGGACCTTTCCCTCACGACCGTGCCATTTCGTTACTTACCCTCATTGCGGCGTGCCACTCCTTCTTCTTCTGGCCTCTACCAACATTCTTCTGAAACCGGTTTTCTAACCGAAAATTTCCGAATGACGATATGCCCCGTTGCGACCGCAAACCCCGACTTCCCTGCGGTCGCTTCATGTTAACAGGCCCTTGAATCGCAATGGAAAATTCCCTACCCCTACTTTTCCCCGAATTCGTGAATCGCTCTCCAAGGATTTTCCGCGCTCGGACACCTTTTCCCATGGTCACCGGTTCCTACGTCCAAGAGACTCGCTTTCTAAGACCTTTCACTTACATTTGCGTGGGTTCAAGACTTTCAATCCCCTTTTGTACGTTCTCGCACTGATCGCTCTTTCTGTCATGTTGCCTTGAATGACCGCCAGGAACTTTTATCGCTCGCGTGAGGAATCTTCGCACAAGCAAACGCAAGGCCGTATTTCCACTCTCTCGAAAGGTTCGTGGTGCGTTTTTCGAATGCCGAAATTACGGGTCACGTTACTGACAGTACGGTCGGTGTCGGCCTCCGTTCTTGCTAACGCCCCAACAGTCCTTCATTCTCTATCAGCCTGAAAAGAGATCGTCCAATACCTAGGTTCGACTCCGAATACCTGATGCAGCTGCCGTCCTTGTTACCCAGCCCCCGGAGATTCGCTGTTTTTACATGCCTCAGGAACACCCTCCCGCGCTCTTCACTTGGCGGAACACCCCCCTCTTTCCGGTCTCTCTATCTCACGTCCATGACTTGCTCCCAAAGCAAAGTGGCGAGGTTTTTGAAGCGTTGCAAGTAGTCGTTCCTGACTCCCGAGGGATAGTGCGGAAGGTGTCACAGCTATCACCCGCCTGAATCTCTTCCTCCTCCTACGGGAGGATATCCTTTGAAATAGGTATATTCTACCCCCCCCTTTCTTATTGAGCTTACCTCGTTCCCCTCCCCTTTCCTCACCCCTTCGCCCCCTGCAACAGTGTTGGCCTTATCTGGAGATATCTCTCCTGTACTCTTTTTGGTTGTTCCCACAGTTCTCGAGCAGCGTCTTTCTCGATTGTCCCCAAGGTTTCACTACCGTTTTGGTTATAGACCACTTAAAGTTAGTGATCCTTCCACTAGGTCTCTGTCTCTTTTTTGAGTGACATGTATTCTTGACTGTCCTTTGTTTGATAGCGATTATCGGTCTTTTTCTGTCGTTCGATACGTACTAACCTCCAAAACAGTCTGATGTCTTTTGGCAGCCCCCTCTTCTTTACGACCTCTGGTTCTTACTTGAAAAAGGAGCTCGTCAGCGGGGAGCCCTTCCCCAGGATGCGTATTTGCTTGATCTATCCCCCCGGCGCTCGCTGAGCCTTCTTGGCCTAAGGGTGTTTCTGTCATGCGACGTCTCTTCCTTGACAGTAATGCGATCATTGGCTATAACGGTTTTGATCCGACGTTAACTTTCTCATCACTCCTCCCGACACAGGGGAATTCAGGTCTAAGGCATTTCTCTGCAGGAGCCCCCTGTGTATTTCCGGAGTATAACCTCTACGAATGCGATCTTCCGAAAGATTTCGGGTTTGAGATTCTTTCATTTTCGCTGCGTTTCCCGACTTACAACATTTTTTACCACATTACTCACAGGTTCAGTTCGACTGCTCCCCTTCTCATACCCGGAGTCTTTATTTCACGTTATTTTGCGGTGGGAGACACCGTTTTCAGCCAGATTGTGATAGCAGGGACAAGTAAATATCCGGGTCCAAGGCCCTCCCATCGAGTCGCCCCTCGTTTCTTGTCGTGCTTCGCGAGTCTGCCGCCCTGACTGGCCTTATGTTTTGGTAAGCGGGCCATCGATTAGTTTCGCCCTGCGAGCCTTTTTTTAAAGCGCGAGGTCTCATCCTATCCGCTTCGTCCTGGCAGCTACAATTCTTTTTTTTTTTCTTCACCCGGCTATTCCCCACACGGTAGTCACGAAAGGTCACTTTGCTTAAATGACTATTAGTTGTATCTCCCTGGCCAGCTCAATCATTCCCCCCATTGCCAATTGTTGTTCAGTCGTTTTGCTTCTTTTGCCAGGGCAGAGGTTCAACGGGCCAATCTTGCTTTACCTTTGTCCCCTTCCCGGCTTCATTACCCCTCTCTCTGCCCATGCTGTGTAACATACGCGGTGCTACGAGCCCTGCCAGTCGGTTAGACCGAACCGTTTTTCGATGGGCCTCTCCGGTTCTTTTTGAGTTACGGGTTTAAGTTCCATCTTCCGAGTATACGGAACCCAGTAATTCCCCTTTGATAAGGTGGAGTCCTCTTACGGGTCAGGTACTTTAAGCCAGCAAAAAGGCCTTTCCTCCTGATCTCCGGTTTCAATCCTCCTATCATCCGGGAGTCTTCTTTGGGCGAGATTTTTCTTGAGCCCGGAAACGGCGATACTGCCTTGATGCGGTGTTGACTCCTCCCATAGCTTAGATTGTTATTTCCGGAGCGCGCCAGATCCTTTTTTGCGTAGGGAAATCCGGGGTCCCAGTCGGCCATCCAGGATTCCCCCCCTCTGCTACGGATTGACTTTGGTTGTCTTAATTCGAATTTTCTCACCTGTAATGCTTTTCGGGTGGCGCTCCTGGCGCATCTCCGCTCAACCGGCCGTGTGTATGTTTTTTAGTACAGATGGTGGGCAAGTAATGCCATGAGGTCCCTTGGTTCGTCACCGTTACCAGGATCTCTTTTCCTCGGCGGATTGGGAGTAGTTGGGGTCCTTTTCAAGAATCGCTACCCCTAGGTTTATTATTATAGCGTGCCAATTGGATGCACACTACCTTACTAAAGTCTCTTTCTCGATACCGCACCCTCCGACCTCCGGTCAGGCGGGGGGTGGAGTTGGAGGAGATGTTGGTGAAGTCGCAAGCCGGCATCTGGAGCGAGTTTTGGATCCATACGATCTTAACTTCCACAAAATCGCTCATTGGTGGTCAATAAAAGGATATTTCACTTTCTGCAAAAGTCTGCCAGAATGGTTTAGTTCTCTGCAACGTTTTGCGCCCCTCCCTTGGCGATTGCCCAAGGGGATCCTGACACCGGAATTTGACAAATATCAATTCCTTATTCATTACTTCCGCTGTGCGTTTGATCCTCTTAGGTTCTCCCCCTCAATGGTGGGTTCTTTTGTCTTCTTGTACGCTGGAACTGGGTATTGGTAGAGTGAGCCTTCATGCCCCCCAGCCTTCGGCCCCTGAAAACCGGCTCATTCTTCTCCCCAACCCCCCAAAGCGCATAGCCATCGTGCTGAACTTGTGTAAATACCCTTCCTCCCCTCCGGGCCATCACCTCTGGGGGAGTGAAGGGCCACCCTTTGTCAAGGGTGACGACCGGAGAGCGTTTACCGGGACAGACCCCTATTCTTCTTCTGGCCAAGCGCGCCACAGAAATGCCTTCCCTCTACCG
>Ga0179593_1683052_pt1 | contig 10400 bp, 10 predicted proteins | sample CZODoug2_1_08_16_FD_185931 | JGI IMG/M metagenome (GOLD analysis project Ga0179593, IMG submission 185931) | Vadose zone soil fungal communities from Angelo Coast Range Reserve, California, USA - CZODoug2_1_08_16fungal (PacBio error correction) | ecosystem: Environmental > Terrestrial > Soil >... | reverse complement strand
GAAAGCTTGGAGGCGGTTCTAGAAATGGAGTGGTCCATCTGGATTTGAAGTGACGCGTCGGCTTAGAGGACTTTTGACCCTTATCTTTCACACCGGGCCGTGAGCCACCGGATCGGCGATGAGTGTTAGACCAGTTCTCTTTGAAGCATTTGCTCCCCCTTTGCCGACACGCCTAGAGCGCGCGGTCCGGCCACGGCGCCTGGTGGGGTTCTTGGGGTGGTTAAGGCTTGGTGCGTGTTTGACTTGGGATCCCGCCGCCACTTCTCCTGCCCCGGCCTCTTCGCAGCGCCGGGAGTCCCCGCGAGGCGGGTGTTTTTATGTCTGACGTCCGGTTTTTGCGCCTCATTCGTGGCTGAGAGAGTCACGATTTTTTCTTCTATCTTCCGCTCCTCCTTTCCTTAGAAATCGTGCTGCCTAAGGAAGTTCTGGTCCGTGTATCCTGCGTTTCATGCTTCCTTCCAAGGAATCCAGGCGTAGATGCGCTCTGCCGTTCGTCTCTGATGATCGATGAAGATCGTGTAAGGTTTTCATTCCTTAGAACCCTTTCCTTCTTTCCCGATATATTTTTTGAGATCAGACCGTATCAGCTTGTCGGGCGAGGCCAATGGTTTCACATCTCTTTTATTTACCCCCGGCAGGGTAGTCTCTACTTTAATACCCTGCTATTTCTTACGACGGAAGATCCCCGCAGCCCTCCTTCCGTCGTTCGAGGGACAAGGGGTTTTTGTGTGGCCTGTCACCGTCTACAGTCCCACCGATCCTCTCTTTGCCTCTCTTCTGTCGGGCGTCTTCTGAGCTAGCGCGAGTCTCTGCTGGCCCCCTGACGCGCTCAAGCCTCCGTCTAAGTCTCCGTATTTGAAGAGGCCTAGCGGCTTGCCTCGGCGCCTGGCGTGCACTTTGACTCTTCTCCCGCTCTCACCGTCATTTTAGCTCCGCTCGCCCGTTGAGAGATTAGCGCGTCTTTTGCCTTTGGCACACCTGTTCCCAGCATCGTTCTTGGATGAAGATTTTGCGTAGTGGTGACCGGATAAAGAAGTGAGTCTTTTTAGAAAAAGGTTTTACCCCTTTTCGTTCGACGCCCTTTTCCCCTAGTCCCTTCGAGCTCCATCGCGTGCGAGTTTATGCGTAAGACGACCAGAATGCCTTCACCCCTTTTTCCCAACGTCGTCTACGCCACCCTTAGCTGCAGACGGTATTTGGTTGTTGCATATTTCCTTCTGCCGTCCTGATATGAGCTCCTTGGGTCCGCGCCCGCCGTGTGATCAACAGGGTTGGAATCATATCCTAGTCTTCTCTGCGTCACCGCCTAAGCCTAAGACTTTCGTGTCCCGATCGAAGCGGCGGATCTAGGTGAGGCTCGGACCCTTATCTCCGCTCAGTCTCTTCTTCCTACGTCGATTGGGCTCGGTCGAGCGCGAGCGTCGGGTTTCCCAATTCCCCCTCAAGTAGTCACAGAATTTCTGACTTTCTTATTCGCCTCTTCCATGAAGATAAGTAGATGTGCCACGAGCGGGGTCCGCTCGCGGGCCGAGATGACCGTCCAGATAAGGAATTTCCCTTTTTTCTTTTTTAGATACGGCTTGCCCCGAGTAGGATGACCTCTCGGACGCCCGACCCAACTTATTTCCTGCCTATGTGCCGCCGCGAGACAAGATCGGCAATGGTAGTTCTTTTCGTTATCTTTCGTTCTCATCGTCGTATCTGTTCGAGTCGCCACTAGCGCTTTCCCCGATCCTTTTTCTTTCGGATCCAAGCGAGCATAAGCAGTCTCCTCCCTGTTTCACGCCCGGGCCACTCGATTCCGTAGTTTCTTCCACCTCCTTTTTTTATCCCTCCTCGCTGCCGGCTCTCGAATACTCGGCCGGTATCGAGCAGCCAGCGTGTTCAAAGGCAGAGACTCTGTTGCGGATTCCGCTTCGTTTTTCCTGTGTGCTTAGGCTATGTGATCCGCTCGCCTCTGCTTTTAAGAAGAGCCAGTTTCCCCAGGGTTCTTTGGCCCGTCGCTGAGGGTGGACCTTCTTTCGGCGGAGATCGCGGGACGCTCAGCCGAGATTCCTTCTGAGTTTCAGGCGAGTAGTCCACTCTTTCCCTTTCCTACCGTTGTTGTTTGTTGGCTCATTCTTTACCCCCCCCCGCTTACCCGCACTCTTCTTTGGCCTGTCGCCGCGACGACCTTCAGCCGTTCCGCCTCTCGGGCCACGACCTCCGGCTTGGCTCGTCGCCTTCCGAAAGGAACTTATCAATCCCTTCCCTAGCGTCGTTTCCCCTCCCCCCCCTTGTACTCCCAGGTGTACGCGCACCTCGCACGGGGCTGTCCTCGCGCCCCCCCCATGTCACCCTATTTCATCGGCGTCCCCAGGAACCTCGTAGCTCAACGAGGTTCTCCGGGGGATTTCAGTGGCCCGGGGGCTTAGTGGCTGAGCTCTGCAGGAAGAGAGGCCCCTCCCGTCCTTTTTTCTTTTCGCGGTTAACGTTTCGACTTCTACCGGTCCTGCGCGCTTAAGCATAAGACAGCTCTCCTACCTGCCTATCTTTTGTTCTCCCTTTGGGCTTTTCCCACATAAGTTTTAGAGGCCGCCCGGCTTATCAGGATCGAGGCCAAGCGAACCCCCCACCCCCTCCCCCCATTACCCCGTTCTAAGGCCCTTGGAGGCCACGAGCGCGGCCTATAGGATCTTCTATGCTTTCCTCCTTTTCCCTCTGATTCTGTAAATGCAGGCTGATGTGAGCGAAGACTCTCTGGGCTTCATCTCCCGCGTCTTTCCCCTATCAGAAGGTACGGACGATCGGTCGGAGCTCCTAGCGGATCGCAGTAATATCCATATCCGACCAGAGAGTATACTTGCCCTTCCATCTTCCCCCGACTATCTTCTGGGTGGAATCCCCTAGGCCTCTACGATAGTGTTTCTCACTGGTCATTCGCCAACTGGATAGGAAAATCTTCCCTTTTTATCTGACTTGGCTACCCTACCGACACCGGCGAGCGGTCCGGCTCGTGTCCGGTGGCTACGGTTGGGCTCCGACGCGGACGCACTACACTAGCCGTCGTCCTAGCGGTACTCTACCTTTTGTGCAGCGGCTCGGCGAGCACTTTCGGGATCCGGGTTAAAATAATATAAATTTCTTTTCCTCCCCTCCCCGATGCTGTTTTTTCACTATACAGTAGCGAGCAACATGCTTGGCACGTCTACCTGCGGGAGAAGAGGATTCCGAGATCTACCCTAATGGTCCTCCCGAGGCGGCTGCAGTTTAGCACTATCAAGGTAGACAATCCCTGAGTGCAGCTATTCGCACGCAGAGAGAGCTTTTTGAATCGGTAAGTGCGACCTCTTAACCCCCCTGCGCAACTGCGGTGCTCTCGACTTTTCACTTCCCCCCGACTAACCAAGTGGGGTCCCTATTTCTCTCCCCGAGGCTGCTGAGCTTTCCGTCATCCTGGTCGCACGGGGATCCATGATCGATCGAAAAAGACCAAGCCTTTCCTTTAAAGTCGCCCCAGTGCCCAATTCGGTAGCCCCTTCCACCGCTCCTCCCCCGGTTTCCGTCCTAGATACGCCAGCTCCGGGGCGCCTGCGCTAAAGTACACGCGGGTCCTAAGGATCCTTTTCAATTTTTTTTTATTTTAGGCACTGAGACGTCGCCCCCGAGCTCTCCCGTCTGTCTTGCACTCGCCAAGCCGACCTCCACGAAGATTCACATTCTTGACCCCCATTTTTCCTCCTACCCCACGTTTGAATACAGATTGTAGCTACTCTACTGACAACTTATGGACTATCTTAGCCCCCGGTCATCTTGCTTTACTTAAGCTAGATGACATAAACCAAACGAACATCCTTAGCCAGAGTCCCCCTTGCGTGCTAGAGGCCCGAATCCCTCAGAATTATCTCCTTCGTTTCCCCCTTCACTCGAAAGTCCCCGTCGGCCAGTGGTACGTTCTTTTGCTTCGAGGCGGTCTCCTTCCGTCTTGGCGCCAAGCTGCTGAAAAGATCGCGGTATACACCAGCCTTCCTTTTTCCGACCTATCCCGAGACGGCTTGCAGAAGGCACTCTCGGCGCGACGCTCGCCGTCAGACGGACTCCTGAATAGAAAGCCTAGGAGTTGTAATCGGTGCCCTTTCCCTCCCCACCACCGCATGAGAGCCGCACACCGCCGGGCGGTGGACTCTACCTTTAATAATACGTTGTCTTTGTGAGAGATCTTCCTCCGGATGTTTCCCCGGCGGGCTCGCGAAAGGAGGGCGTAGGCTGCACGTGCTGACGGTCTTGTCACTCAGACTCCTGCGAGCCCGGGAGAGGACGTCTTCCCTTGTACCGAGCGTCTCCTGAGTCCGGTATCGCAGCCACGTATTGCATCGGCGATTCTGAGGTTTCATCCGGGGTTTCTATCCATGCTTTGCCAGAGACCCGGCATCCAGGCCCTTGCCGGCGCGACGTCTGCCCAGGAGACGATCCATGTTTGTAGGGATAGGCCGCGACGACCGCGTGACGGGGTAAGCACGCCATAAGTAGTCCTCGACTTCTAACTATCCTCTGAAGTGAACATAGCCGAGAGGGCTTGTGTTTTTTTTTTCTCTTGTGGGTGTGTTTGCTTTTATGTCCCCCCCAGAACGCGTTGAGCAGCCTGCGTCTTCGGCTCTTCCCCTCTTCGTTCGTCGATGCTTTTCTCACCCAGCGGGTCTCATTTAGTGAACATCGGCTCACGGACGTTCTGGACCTGATATCCTGACTGTGTGCAGGCTTCCGTTTTCTTCCAGTTAGCGCTCAGCGCCTCTTGTAGCGCCGTTCTCTCGATCGATCAGGGAGGAGACGATTTTACGGATCCTATTCGCCCGGCGCGTGGCCCCTATTCTCCTATTAGACCGAGGCGCTTGTCTGGCTAGCGAAGTGGGCCGCACGGCCGGAAGGATTTGAGTATTGAGCAAACTGGAAGGGTGACGCGCATCGCAGCAGTAGTAGCGTCGGCACCCAGGTGTCTCGTTTCTTCCAGTGCGTCTGCGCAACCGCCGCGACGTCTCGAGTTCGGCCCGGTCTTTCGCTGAAGCCGGCCCGCGAGTCTGCGCGGCTCGCGATCCCCGCGGGAGTTTAAGCTAGCTGACGCTGGACCCCTCGAGGGAAGACGGGCGCCCTGGCGGGCATCTCGCGATAGTGTTTATTTCGGGCTCCCCTGCTTCCCTCCGTCTTATTGTTTGCTGCCCGTAGCTCACAGTCGGGCCAGCTAGTGGCTCGTATGAAGACCTTGGCCTTAGGTGAAACTTATCCCCTCCTTTGTTCTCTGTGCCCCAGCCATGCGAGAGCCTCGATTCCCTTCGTCGACCATCCGGCGCTTGCTATGCGTTCCTTTCTGAAAGCATGCCCTCCGTAACCGCGGTATAAGAGTAAGACCCCCCCCGCACTCCCCTCCTCAGGGTTCGATATCGGAGGCCTAGGCCGAAGCCCCCTGGTTCGCTCCTGGGCGTGTGAATCCCTTTTGGTCCGAGCTTCTTGTAGAGGGCATTGCTCGCCAATACTGGGTTGTTGTCGTTTGCTGTATAGACGACGACCTGCGATTTTTTTTTTTTTTTAGAAGGATAGTCGGCCCACTATAGAGTCCTCCCCGGTTTTACAAGTATGCCTCCGGCAGGGCGCGAGCGGAGACCACTCGCAGTATTACACAGCTAGTTAGGGCGATAGCTCAGCTGACTATCTGAAGAATATTTTTTGTCAGTCCATTCTATGGCTTAATAGAGGAGTGAGCTTCCGCCGCGTCTTCAAGCGTTTCGGTTGAGAGGTGATAGCTTCCTAGGTCTTTTCTCTCTTGTGCTGACTTGTCCTCACGACTATGGAGACTGGGCTCGCGCTCGACCCAGATCGGACAACGGACTTCCTGTTGTCGTCTTAGCTCGGCGGCAGCGTCAGGTAACGTTGCCGAAAGGGCCGTTTTTTTAATCGTAGAGTTCTTCGTGCGTATTTACGTTGGCCCCCGAAGATAGGCGCAAGATAGAATCCCTGCCCCCGAGGCCACTCGCTCCCTTTAGGAGTCCTTTTCTGACTTATGCCGGGTTTGAGGACTTTCTCCGAGGACGATTCCTGCGAGTCTCCGACTTCTGACGAACTCTTCGCGCCACTTTTTTATAAGTAGCGGAAGGTCGTTGCAGTCCGTGCCGATCGTGAGCTCCGCTCATTGCTGCCCGCAGCCTCTCATGGAAAGGCCGCCTGTTTTCGTGGCCCTCTTTTCGTCCTGCTGGAGTGGTCGGAGATAGCGACAGGCCGAGAGCTTGTTCTTCTCGAAGCGTAGCGATCTCTCCCTTCTTTCCTTTTTTCCCACTCCTTCATTTTTTTGTTTTGTTTTCTAGTTTCGCTCTTGTAGAGGAGCTCGTCTTGCACCGCGTCTCGATCTTTCCACTTCAAAAGTTCAGACACTATCCGGTGCCCTCCCTTGGTCTTTCCTTTTTTTGCTCTCCCCCTCAAGGAGTTTCATCTCGTTCACTAGCGTGCACACCGTACCTGCGTACTCCCGGTCCTGAGGTCGGAACGCTTGCAAGCTTGCCTTCCAGCTCCGCCCTAGGTTATCGCGTCGCCACCGGAGGCGATCAACGAGGTGTCCGACTGGCTCCGTCGTTTCCCGCGGGGCGGTGATCTCTCTCGCCCGGCGTGATCCCTGCCGTCTCTGGAGGCTGATCGTGGTAACGTTCGTGGCGACTTCCCCGGACGCTTTCGCGCCACTACAGCGACCATATGAACTGGGTCGCCTCGCGGCGAAAGTCTCGCCATCACCTGTGTGGCTGGTCTTCTGCATACGACCGTAAGAGAGCACCCTCTACACCCTGCACGGGGCGACCTTCCCTTCAGTGCGCGCGAGCGGTTTCCCGCTCCCCGATCTGACTACCGGCTGATGATCGAGGTTGCTTCGCTACGCGCAGACCATTCCCGCATTCTTTTAGCTCCTTTTTTCTCTGTTGTCCTCCCCGACTCGCGCTGACTGCCGAGTACATAAGAAGCGCGAGTCTCTCGCTGCCTTTTTCTAGACTTGCATTCTCGCTCTCGCCGTTTTTCCGGCTTATCTTGCGAACCGGAGGATGTGGTCTAGCGCACCTCTTGCTATACGATCTTTTCTTACCCTCACCTGGTTACAGACACGGGCTTTGACCCGGAGCTCTTCCTGCGGCGCTGCCTACGTTTCTACCCCGGTTCCGCGCGAGTTGACGAGAGCGCCACCGGCGGTTCATGAGATTCCCCTACTCCGGCAATCACTCCCCCCGAGCTGAACTACATCGGTCACCGCCGGTCTGATCACGAGAGGCGTTTGTCGCTTCCAGCCTTTTTATAGTACCTAATCGGCCCAAGGCTTCTCAAGATCCCGATGCTTGATCTACCGGTTACTACGTTTCACGTCTGATAACTTTCACGGGCGATTACCTACCTTCCCTGTAGACGCGGGGTAGAGCTCCCGCCAGCCCGGTTTTCGTCCGAGTTTTTTCGCCCGATTCCCTTTCAAGCTGATACAATGATCGGGATGCTCATTTTCCGCGCGGCCCTATTTAGGCTGGTCTTTCCTTTTCCTGCCCCCCGCAGTCCTAGCGAACGTGCTTTGCGATGCTGCAAGACGGGCTCCTAGTCACCTTCCCCCCGTTTTTAGAACGTTTTCAGAGATGTTCTTCCGAGCAGTATCCCGCCCGTTCAGGGGATATCGAGCCGACCTCCGACAGCATCTCCCGGTTCCCGTGCTCCCAGTTCGCACGTACTCTCGGTTTGCTCATCGACGCTCCGAGAGGGTGCGGATCGTTACACCGATCGGCATCTGATGCGGCATAAGACGAGGATCCCCCCCGACCTGCTTTGCGGCTCGCGCTCCGGATGAAGCACGTCACCCCTAGTAGATCTAGTAAAGAACTTTTTCCACCTTCCCGGTCAAGCTTCTCCCAGTCACTACAGCCCACCTCTTTGACTGATTTTTTCCGTCCCCGCCTGCTGCTGGGGTCTTTTCTCGCTTGCAGTTTTTACACACCTACCATTCGTGAGACAGACTCCCCTTCTCCTGTTACGAGGCCTTCAAAGAATTTCTTCCGTGCTTCTCCAAGTACCCAGTTCAAGTGCCACACGAGGCGACGAGGGACGTATTTGCCCCTTCGAGGAGGCCTGTCCCCCTGGCAGAGGGAAAGGATGTGAAGCTCTCTTTACCCCAGACCCCTAACGCCGTCTCACCTTTTCTTAGTGGTGGCAACGGACAGAGAGGTGAGTCACGCTACGCTCTTCTACGGTAGGAATAGAACGACTCTGCTCCTATAGGGGCTTCGGCCCTTTTTTAGAGCCCAACCCCTGTGAGAGACGACGCGTCCCCCCACATCATTATTGCTCATACTTATTTTTCTTTTTTCCAATACTGGGGTTTGAGAGAGATCGACCCTTTGTTTTTCGGCCTGTAGCGCAAGGGCGGAGGCTCTGGCAACCCCGTTTCCGGTAGTAAAGTATAGCTGATGGTTAGGAGAGGTTCCTCTGTTTTCCCGCGATAGCGTCGAGCTTCGTCTCAGCCACTTCTCGGGAACGGTCTATTAATCGGGGGTAGCCGCGAGGGGTTCCAAGCCGCGTCCACGGCAGAGGATTCCTTGCCGTTTCTTCCCGTCTCACCGGCCCCCCCTGATCGGGGTTCAAGGGTCGGAGTCTTCGTTTTTTTTTTTTTATGTTCGCCGACGACCAGCGCAGAGAAGGTTCTTTCCTCAGCCCACGTTGACACTAGTCGCCCGGTAGGGGGTCGGGGTTCTGCTTGTCGTCCGTGAGGCAGCTCGACGTTCCCGATCGTCCAGTGGTCGTAGCGCTCCCGGCTCCCGCCTCTCTCGCCCCTCTTTCTGCTTGGCATTAAGTTTTTTTGACGTATGATATCTTCAAGGTTTCCTTTCTCTCTAAGGTCACGGGATCCCCTCGATTCGCTCTTGCTCGTCTCGCCCGATTTCTGCCGTTGGTACCCCCAGAGGCGCCGTCCTCTTTGAGTCTCGCGTTCTTTTCAAAAAGAGTCTTGCAGGTGTAGTTTTCTAAGTGGTGCCCCGAATTGAGATTTTGCTTTAGGTTTCGTTTAGTCCGGCCTTCCCCCTGCGACGTTGACGCGTCCGTCGACAAGTAGTTTTCTTAGTAGATTGTCCAACATTGGTTGAGTTCCGGAACAGTAGCCACGTCTTCCTAGCCCACCCGACTCGACCCCGTTTTTTGGCGTCCCCTGTCGTATGACTCTCGGCCGACGCTCTCGCGGGGCAGCGACCTCGAGGTTTTTATGGTCAGAGGGTCCTCTGAAGTCATGGATCGGCGCCTGTCTGGTCTATCTCGCTCTCCAGTCGGCGTTTTCCCTCCCGCCTTTGGGCGAGAGCAACGGAAGTGTTTTCCCCACGTTGCACCCCGGTTTGTTCTTCATCTCCTTGGGCGTTGCGGAGTAGTAGGTGAAACGCATCCACAGAGTGTTCGCCCCGTTTTTGATGCATGATTGAGCAGACCTTCTCTGTAACTTTCTGGGCTCTCTCCTTCTCGTGTCGTCGCTTCGGTTAACGCATGCCTTCCCACCTCCCCCGCTTTTTCTCCACTCAACCCTCTCGTGCATGAAGTTCGATTAGCGGGGGCGAAGCGTCCTTAGCAAACTGGTCACGCGGGCGTGTGGAAGAAAACTGCCTAGAGGTAGTGCCTTAGTTTATGAGATCCCTCCCATCCTCAGTGTAGGTTGAGTTACTGAGAGACTTGGTTGCTCGTCTTTCGCTTCGAGATTTTTATTGACGGATCGTTCGACGCCCTTGAGTCTAGGGCACGCGTTCTTAACATACCGCTACTTCGTCCCCAGAATGATGAGGTCTTGCTTTTCCCGCTTGTATTTCATAGTCTGTCTGCCGCCGAGCGTGAGTCTCTACTACCTTTGCCCCGGCTTTCGACGGACGTCAGCGTTGTCTTGGGAGGTTGCGTCTTTGCCGAGGTCGTTCTTTTCAAGACCTTCCGGCCCCGCGCTCGACCTAGTGCTCTCCTTTCCCCCCGCAGTGCGACCAGATCGTCCTGGTGTCTCGGTTTAGCGTCGCGCGCAGCGCCATGTCGCCGAACGTTTTACCCCGCTCTCGCTCCAGAGCCTGGCGGATACTCTCCTCAGCTAATGGCGACCTCAGCCGCTCCCCCGTTTTTCACCGACCCTTCGGAGGCACCTCGTTGAGGACCGGGGTTGCCGTTCGCTGCGTCCGGGGCTCCGCGCTATTTTTATCCCAGGTGGCCCTCAAGCCGGCTAGGGAGCACCTCTGACGGGCCTAGTAGCTGCCGGTTGTGGACGCTCGTCTTTCGTATCTGCCCCCGTGAGCCCAATGCTCCCAAAGCGGTAAAGGGAGGGGCGTTTCGCGCTGATTGCGGACGGTGGAAGTTTCGGAGATCGCCCAGGAACGACTGCTTTCCGAGCCCTCCTGCTT
>Ga0179593_1435048_pt1 | contig 10400 bp, 10 predicted proteins | sample CZODoug2_1_08_16_FD_185931 | JGI IMG/M metagenome (GOLD analysis project Ga0179593, IMG submission 185931) | Vadose zone soil fungal communities from Angelo Coast Range Reserve, California, USA - CZODoug2_1_08_16fungal (PacBio error correction) | ecosystem: Environmental > Terrestrial > Soil >... | reverse complement strand
TCTCGGTCTCACTTTTGCTCTTGTTTAACAGGAGTTGTTTATCCCCTTTTCATGGCGTCTTTTTAGCTTGCTTGGGGTCCTTTCCTCTCCGAACGGTCTTTTGAGTGACCAATGTGACGGTTGATGGCAAGTTTAGCTGCGTTTTGAGCTTGCCTTTTCCCTCTGCGGGTTTATGATACTCTTGGCGTGCAATGTGGTTAACTCTTTTATCTAATTTTTTGAATCATTTTTTTTTCCAGTCCGACTGCAGTCTGTGGACTGGTCCCTCGCAGACCCTACTCATGCTCTCCATTCAAAGCGAGGGCTCTACCTGTTTTTCCAGACTCCACGTCCCAACACCATAAGCGGTTCCCAGCTGGCACGTCCGGTCCTGACGCGTTTCCTCCCCCTCGTGGAGCACCGTTTAGAAGCTCTTCATTCTTCTTCTAGCTCCGAGTGCACTCTCCCCTCCTTCCATGCGGCCATCCCTTTCTCTCGGTCCCTCTCTCCTTTCTGTTACTTTGCCGCTTGAATATTCCGTCCCTCCCTCCTCGTCTCTGCAAGGCCCATTCGCCGGAACGGGTCCTTTTCTCTGGCTCAGTTACGAGGACGCCTCCGGGTGTCGCCAAGAACGTCCCGAGTTCTTTTGGGCGCATTTTGAAGCTCCCTGGTTAACCCCCCCCTATTATTATGCTCCATTCCCCTTTCGATCCGGGCTTGTCAGGGTTCGGTTCCCCCAAACCGCGCCTTTCTTTTTCTCAATTCTCTCTGGTTAGCGGCAGCTTTCCGGTCTCTCCCGATCGCAGCGCCCTTCCTGCCGTTTTCTTGCTGAGCTAGTTCAGCTGCTGAATTCCCGCCATTCTTCGCCATGGCCGAGATCAATTCACAGTGAAGGCTTTCCGGCCCTTTCTCTTGGCAAGGCTTTCCTTCTCCCGCGGCGGGGGTTGGTGTTCTGCTTTTCACCCGTTCATTTTCACGGGAGTCTTTTACCGTTGTCCGGCGTTTTCTTCCCCGGCCTTTGACCTCGACATCCAGCCCATTTTTTTTTTTTTTTTTTGACTTGCGGGTCGCTTCGAGCGCCGAAATCCCTCCCACCCATATCTTTGGCCCCAACGTTCCTTTCTCCGAGCGGCATTCCGTTCTACATCTTGACCCCATGAGCCGCTTAGCGGATTGGCCCCCCCGTGGCTTTTACCCTGGTGCCTTGCCTATTCGTCTTTAATTTCGCTTGATGTTACATCCCCCCCCCTTCGTCCTGGCGTCCGTCAATCATACTTCGTCATTACGAGCGAACAGGTATTATCTTGAAACTCGGTCGAACCCAATTACACCATTTTTTTTTCCTGATTTTCGGTAACGGATTTTGAGTGAAGCCTTTTCCCTTGCCACCATCCAGGTGGTTCAGGCTGGTCTGCGTCTCGGTGCCCCTACCATTACGTTGCAAACTGATAACGTGTTGAGGCTCTGCATATGCATTTCTTTTCATTCTCTAGGAGGATCGCCAGCTATCTTTTCGCCAGTTTTAGTTCTAGTTTCTCGCTTTTCCCTCATGTCGGCGCTTCGAATGGCTGAGGATTATTTTTACTAAGATTCGTCGCATTTGACACGAACTTTGAACCTCGCTACGGCGACCCTTTTTTTTTCAATACGCGAGCCTTGGGCTGGTTTTCAACCGGCCTGGTCATGCTATCCACTGACTGAATTTTTTATTTGCGCCTCGATCGCGCCCTCCCGGAGGTTGGCGTGTGACCCCCATCTTTTTCATCCCCCCTTTTTTTGCCTGGCTGACTTCCTTCGCTTATTAGGTAAACTCTCCGCCGACCCACTCTTCTGCTTACACCTGGCTGGTCACCTGAGCTTCGGCCTTCCAGTAAGTTAGGCTTTACCTTTCCGATGGTTTTTCTGTTTCGCTTACTCCTATCGCCTTTCGTACCCTCTTTCCCCTGAAGACGCTTCTGCCAGCTTCTCGTTCTGGATAATTTCCACCAATCCTCCAGTCTCCGTCCCTCCCTTACATATTTCCCGTTCGATGCTTCTTGGATTCCTTTCGCAACGTGCTGATTTTAATCTGTGGCTGGCGTTCTATTGGTGTTCCTTTTTGGACCCACCCCTCTGCGGTACGTTCACCATTTCATTAATTCCGCCAATTTACTTTTTCTCCTGCGCTCATATCGCGAAGGCCATATTTTGATCTTCTTATTTTTAGCGTGCGGTCCTACCGCGCAGATTTCGGCCTGTGTACGGCGACTTTCATACTTGCTGGCTCGCACATTTCAAGTCTTTTCTGGGACCCCTTTAAAGACCCCGCAGTCTAGTTCCAGGGCCTTCCCCGGGTAATCTCTTGCCTCCGCCCATACCCCCTTCTTCGAATGCTTTTCCGGGTCTGCGGCCTACAGATCCGTTCAGAACCCCGGTGGGCAGATCTGTCGGGTTATAAGCTCTCTGCTCTGTCTTTCAGATCTCCCTTTTTCCCTCCCTGTGTTGTTTATAACTAGGCGTCCTTACAGCATTCTCTTCTGCCCCGTCTTTTTCCAGGGATCGGGTTGCGTCCGCCATGAAATCCCTCAGGATTGCGATTTTCCTTTTCAGGTTTTTTTTTTGAGCGTCCCTTTTTTGTTTGTACTGCCCGCCTTTGCCGACGGGTCCCATTCTCTGCCCCCTGTCTACCGGCTCAGCAGATGTCTTTGCTTTCCGTAGTCCGCAGAGGGCTAGTTGTCCCTGCTTCTCAGGCTCCATCCTTCCCTCGCTCCTTTCTATGGTGGCGTCCCAAACTCAGCTGGCGCACACTGACGGCCCCTGGCTTTCATCCCGGCCGCCCTCTTCGAGCCAGCCGACACCGAAGCTGTTTAGATCCCGGAAACGTAATCATTTCGCCCTCCCCACCACAACAGGTAGATTGTCCTTACAGCTTTTGCGAGCCCACGGCCCGTTTCTACATGCTTTGCGACGACGTGATTTTCCGTAACGAGATGCAGTTCTTTCGAGAATTTTTCCGCCTTTTTTATACGCGGGCGAAGAGTCTTCGGGCCCAGTTCGTTGAAGGCGAGGCACTCTGAGCCCTCGGCTTCTTTGTTTCTTAACGCAAACTCAGAGCTGGGTCATCGCTGTGCTGGTTTTCCAGCCGAGTGACAGTCGGTGTTAGAGCCCCTGCCTGCGTTCTACGGGTGGCTTTCGAACAAATTTTCTTATTGGCCCCCGCCGTTTTGTGTCTCGGTTCCGACACCACTTTTTTAGGGCGCGATCCCTCGGCGCACGCGTCGTGTCTCTCTTTCGTAGCCCTTGTCCCCCCTGGTTTTTCCCCCGATGGTTCTGGATTGATTTCTTTGCCCCGTTTTCGGCCATTCTGGGGCCCGCGTTGCGCCGAATGCGTCTTGCCCCGCCTACCTGCCAGGTTACTCTTTCCCCTTTGTAGTCTTGTTCGAATCTTTTCCGTGCCTGCGGAGTCTAGCTCGCGTTCGTTTCTCGACTCCCCCCCCATCGAACAGCAGATCATGCACTGTGTCCGCTCGGTACGTGAGGCTGATTTTCACCGGCTGTTTGATGGGCGCACTCTGCCGATTTCCTTTTTCTTTCCCCAAATTTCCGCGACATTTCATCATAGTATTTCGGGTGCCCCTCCCCGACAACTCTTCTAGTGTTCCTTAGTTTTTAGGCAAGGGATTTTTGTCCTCCTCTTCCTTTTTGGGCGGAAATTCTTTTCCGCGTCTTCGCTTCGCCAAGGGCCTACTGGTCGCGTAGGCCCTTATAGATACCTCCTCGCGATAACTGAAGGAAAGGGTGAAAACGGCCTCAGATTCGGAGAAGGGGCAGCTTGTCAAGACGAAATAGATCAGGCCCGGTATTCTCCTAGCCCCCCTTCATTCGGCCCTTCATTTTCTTTCCCGGCCCACTTCGTGGGACGCTTCTGCGGATCCGGCCGCCAAGACTTTTTTCCCCCGACCCCACCTTGGAGGTTGCGTCAATTTTTTGGTGAAGCCTTCCCCAACTTTTCTGAATTAACAGGATTTTCCTTCTGAAACTCTCCACCCCCCCACCCAAACCCGCCCGCTTTTTTATTTTATTCGACTCCCTTTTAATAAAAAGTTCACTCTCTTAGGTCCGGCGATCCTCCCCTGCGGGGCCTTCCGCAGGATTGAACTCCCTACCCAGCCAGAAGCCTTACTGTTTTTTGAGAGGCAGTTTTTCGAACTTTACCTAGCGCTCCTGCTACATCGAAGCATTAACGCCCCGTCTCTGTTACGGTGATGTCCCAGGTTACCCCTTTTCTCGAAATTTTTGTTTGGTTGGTGTGGACATTCGAAGACTTTGTTGTTTGGACCGTGGGAACGGTGATACGCACTTAATTCCTTTCTTTCGACCAGTCTCGTTTTTCGCCCTTCCTGAGTGACCCCCCTCCCAGTAAAGTGTTTTACCGGCGAACTGAGGCCTGGCTCGACGGAGATCTTGCTGACGGCTCCTTGTTAACGCCTTTCGCAGCTCTCGGTGGAAGATCCCACGTTATTTAAGCAGACTTGTTCTCCTTTAGATAACTCTCTGGTGCGCTTGAGCCTTTGATGAGAGTTAAGGTATTTGCTCTGGTCGGCCTCAGGATTTTATCCGGCAGGCGGATTCCCTCGCCATTGACTTTCTATAGCTGAGGTCGAATACCCCTTCCGCGCATCTTTTGAGTCTTTCGGGAGATTTTTTTTAGGGAGCTTTCCTTTCACTCCCCAGAGGATCATCTCCCCCTCCGAGCGTGTTTGCGCGTCCTCAGTGATCATAGTCTTATTTGTTTAAAGTACTTTTTCCCTACCTCCCTTTTGATCATCCGGTCCCAATCCAATCTCACGCTTCCCCCATTTCTCTGGCGATCTCCACGATTAATGTGAGCTTATCTTTTCCTCCTTCTTCAACTCTTTTTTTTCACCAGCTGTTTCATTACCCTCCGAATAAAATCCTTCCTTTCTATCCTTTTCTCTTCTTTTTTTAACGTCGTTCATTTTGAACAAATAGGGGCTATGGGTTGCTCTCTGAGAAGTTTTTTCCACCATCAGCGGTGAGCTTCTTCCCAGTCTCTCGCCTTCCGTCGTGATCTTTTCTAGGCGGGAGGAGAGAGCACGTTTGGGAAGTGACAAAATGTTGCGGGGTTGGCAGAGCGAGGATCGTTTCAAGGATTCGGCGTCCTCCCTCTAGTTCTTCTGTCCTGTATACTTTGGTCGCACTTTCTTGCGGACGCCTCCGCCCCGCTTCTTGCGACCTTATTTTGACGGCTTCCTATGGTACTATCCGCGATTTCATTCCTCGATTTCTCCCTTTTCTGTGCCGATTCCCCAATCCTTATGTGTGGACCAGAGCCTTCCAATTACCCACTTTTTGGTTTATCGCCTTCTTAGAACGTGCGCAGCGATTCCGGGCTTCTCCCGATGGACATCGCCCCCACCATAATACCCTTTGGACACGTGTTGATATACTTACAACCCCCTCCCCTACCTCTCCCCCACCTCCGCTCCGTTGGCTGATGAAACCTCGGCCTCATCCGCTTATTTCCGTTTGTCCAATTTCGTCCCGGAACGGCATGTTCTTTCGGCCTCGGAGCTGAATTTTGATCGGCACTCTCACGGGTACTCCCAAAAGCCCAAGGAGGTGCTTTACGTTTGCCGATATGAGGCCCAAACACTTTCATTGAGCCCTTTCCCCCATCCCCCAGATCCGGTCTCCCCGGGTCAGTGACCGTTTTTTCCCAGGCGACGCGGTATGTTGCAATTCTTATGTCGCTGCTCTCTCCATGCTCTCGTTCTTTAACGTTGAATTTTTCTTTTTTTTTTTTGTGGCCAGATCCTTGAAGTGGTCTGGCTGAGCCGCTTTCCTCCTTCGAGAATTCCGTCTTGCGTTCTCCCGGCCTTTGCTATAGTCTTCTGGTTAAGGCGAGGGTCCCTTTTGACGGCTCGACTCTCCCTCGTCGTTTTTTTTTGGGTGCGCTTTTCTTCTAGAGGTCCCAGTCGTGACTCCTGATATGTCCCCCCCTTTTTTAGTCAGCATTGCATCGAAGTCCCGCCCATTTTTTTTTGACCCACTTCGTTCGGTCCCCTTTTCTTCCCTTTCGAATCTTTGACAGTCCTACTGGCCCTTCCCGACTCTGAATTTGAGATGAACAACGTCCCCTGGGCTTCATTTAGAGTTTAACCCAAGCTTGTTCCCCCTTGTTTAACGTTCGGCAGGAACGGGGAATTGTACCCCTTTCTTAAGAGAGGATTACTGATTTTGGCTTCTTTCAGGGCACTACATCACGAGTCCTTCTGAGCGCTTCCTAGCTAGCCTCGTGTCTCAAGGTCCACTCTGGCACGAGGGTCCTTCGCCGAAAAACTTCACCTCTCTGTTTTTTCTTTTTTCTGATCTTTACCCTTTGATAACGAGACCGATCGTGGCACAAGATCCAGGGTTTTTTATGTCGGTCGAGTCTCCCCTTCCACCGTCCGGTTCCGCATTTACCGTGATGAGGATATGAACAGCTTCAGTCGCGCCCCTCGTAATTTTCGTATCGCCCGCTCTTTATCGCAAGGAGTCCACTTCTTTCTTCCCAAGTCCCTAGTAGTCCCCCTCCGGAGGATTTTTCGATTGGCTTTAGTCTTTTGTACGCATAGTCGCGCGGCAATAATGGCAGATCGACCCCTGGAACCCCCCTTCCCTACGCAGCGCTGGCTGTTTTCCCAAGGTATAGTTTCTGGGACTCTTTGCCCCTTGCGCCCTCTTTTTCCTCCCCTTGCTGCCATCTGTGGGTTGTCCCCCGAGAACCCCCCGACCCTTCTTCTTTCCGATTTTTTCTGGCTGTAGGTAACAACCGTTTCTCCAACAAAACTTGCCGTCCATACCCTTCGGTCCTTTTCTGCTGGCGCCCAAGACAGGCTAGATCTTCCCTTTCCTCGCGTCTTCGGTTTACAAAGAACTCTCGATTTACATCTGTCCCGCCGGACTTCCCTCATGTCCTTTCTGGCGAAGTCCCCCATCCCCTCCAGTTCTTCTTAACCCTTCCTAAAAAAACCGTCTCCCAGGGCATGTTTTCGAGTGTCCGCAAACGTGATGTCCCTTTTTCATATACTTTTTTTTTTCCTGAGGTTCGTTGTCGTCGTCCTTACACACCTTTCTTCAGCGGAATTGACGACTCAGTCCATTTTGCGGCTCTGTGTATACCCCAGAGAGATTCTCTTTTCCTGCTTTCCTCTTATGCTTTTCCATTTCCAGTAGCTCCTCTGTCTGTACAGGACCTATACTGTGCGCGATGGAAAGTTTCTTCTGGGACGAGCAAGCTTCCTTCGAGGGCCCCATGACCTTTTCCCTTGGTGCCCTCTCCCATTACCGCCCGGCCCCTTTTACTACCTTTTCGTGACATAGATTTTTAAGCCCCCACGATCCTAGTTCAAGACTTTTCCTATATCGCTTTCCCCTCGAGTCTCTCCTCCTTTGAATTCTCTTTTTTTTCCCTTATCTGTTGTTTGTTTAGAGTTTCTGAGCTGAGAGTATCAGCCGGGTCCCTATATTTCCAGTCTTTTGGGCAGACCTTCTTGGCGTTTTCAGCCTTCACCCTTGAGCCTCTTTCATTGCTTTTTGTTGCAGGGTGTTGTCCGTTGAACGTGCCATGCTCGACTATTCTTTGCCTATTCCCCCCAGCGGACCTTTCCCCATGAATTTTTTCATCATTGAGGTTCGAAGATCTGGTAGTACGCGGAGCTACTTGGCGTCCTTCAAGGTCCAGAGGCACTCAGTTCCTAGCCTTTTCTAGATCTTTTTTTGCGACTACGTTTATTTACGGAACGGAGGAAGTCTTTTCTTATGTTTTCCTTTCCCGTGTGACCTCCACAGATTTTTTTTTGTTTTTCGAGCGATATCCCCCCCCTATCCCCCCCAGGTTTCTATCACATGCGCCCCGTTTTTGCGTACCGTGCGACCATCGCTGGAGCCGGTGTTTCGTACGTATGCCATACTGTGAATTTGATTTTTTTTTTCCCGACTACCTGTTCCTATCCTTTCGGATTGGTAGGTAGGCGTAGGAGAATGGTGGTCCTCCACGACACACCCCTCGTCTTTCTCCCCTCGATGAGTCGTTCTCCCCGCCGCCTTTGTTCACAGGAATTTTTAGATAATCTTTGTTTGTCTTCGGCTTTACGGCTGATCACGGATAAGGGCCAGGGCCGACTTTTGGGTTTTTCCTTTCTTTTGTCCTAAACCTTCCCCTTTCTTTCCTCTCCTCGATTCGCCAGGTTGGAGAATTAGTTTCGAGCCGGGTCCCGTTGTTTACAAAAGCTTTCGTATTGATTGCGTGTTTTCAAATTTTGGTCACCTCGGTCCTCCTCCTTTCGTGCAACTTCCTCCCTTCCGCCCATTTAAGAAGCCCTCTTTAGTTCGGGAATCTGATTGTAGACGAGACGTACTCATTTCTTCTGATCGATGAGATCTTTCGATAAATCATCACGTACGGATTGGTAAGATTTCCGTGAGTCCCCTTGGAGCGATTTTTCGAGCCTGTTAGTGTGCGCCACCATAGACTTTACCGACTACTCTTCTTTGCCGTGGGATCGCCCCGATTAACTCAAGTTCCCTGTTCTCATAATTCCTCCTAAGAGCTTTTTCCTTTGTTTGTCTAGAGGCCCGAATGGCCCCCCTGGATAGCCTCCCAGGCGGGAGAAAGTCAGGGGGAAGATACCGTTATAGAGGAGGATTTTAAGGACGTAAATGGTCCTGAGTGACGGCATAGCGTCACAGCATCAGAGGACACTACGCACGGGGACCACTTACCCCCGGGCCTTTCTAGGGCAGGGCGGCAAGCTTTTGCGCTAAATCTCTGTCATTCCCCCTTTTTGTTGGTTCTTTTTTTTCTTTTTTTGGGTTTTTTGTTGTTCCCGTCCCAGAGTCTAGTTTTCATGCTCGTGCCTTCAAATCGGTCTTTTCCGGTAGACTAGTTGAACTCGACGGCCTCCGAAGGTTCCAAACCACGGGCGGTCTTCTATTCCTCCTGCTCCATCCGGGACACCGTTTAGATAATCCAGTGGGAATTATGACCCCCTTCCCCTCCCTCGCCCCCACCCCCCCCGCCGTGCTGTTTCTTTACATAAAAGGGCTCTAACTTTCCCTTTTCCTCTTCTATTCCCTGTTTTGGTTGCCCGGCTAGAACCTCCCTTCTGACTCGATTTTTTGAATCGCTCCTCATCGTCTGGGTCAGAAGTCTGTGCTAAAGATTGAGCCTTTTGTCCTCTGCCTTTCCCCCCGAAGAATTCCCCCCCCCCTCCCCCGTCTGTTCGGGACGGTTCGTTCCTTTCTGCCCGGTATAATGGGGACCCCCTCTGAAGCATCGTGTGTTTTCCGCGGCACGTCCTCCCCCCCATCACTTGCGTTTTTCTTGCTAACGTCTTCTTTTCTGATCCCTAGCCTAGCAGAGGAGTACAAGAAAGGAAGGGAAACAAGTCCTTTTTCATGGGGGGACTCTAACAGTGTGTTACTGGGGTGTTACTTTGGGGGTTTTTTTTTGGTTTGGGGTTTTTCCGGTGTGTTTGCGTGTGGCCCCCCAAGATGGGTGTTTGCCCATTCGGGCTTTTCACTTGACCCCGTTGTTGGTTCACTCATTTTGGTTTTGTTTTGGGACAAGGTTTCTTCCTTGTCGGGAGTAGTTAAGGTTGGGTGGTTGTTTTGGTGGAAGGTTCTACTTGCGTCGGGGGGGGCCACCGGTTTTTTCGGCGTTTGGTTTACTTGTTGGTTTTGGTACACCAAACCCCTGCCCCGTTCTGTTTTGATGTTTTTTGTGTTGTTTGTTTTTTTGGTTTTCGTTTGCGTTTAACTTGGGGTTCTTTTGGTGCACCTGTTTTTTTTTTCACTTTTTGTCTTTTCCATTTTTTTTTTTTTTCTTTACCCCAGGTCCACGTCCTTTTTGTTGCTTAGTCCAGATCGCCTGAGGTCCCGATTCGTTTTGACGGCTACCCCGCTTTTTTTTTAGCCGATACACCGGGATGTGTTGTTTTTTTTTTTTTTCAATTGATGGTGCCTATTCCTCGTCGACTCGACCCCGAGAATTGAGTTTAGACAGAGTTTTCGGGGCAGACCGGTCAGGTCACTGCAGATGGATTTGTTTTTCTAAGGCTGGCTCTGCCTTCGCCAGGAGAGCCTAGCGTTTAGTTATCTACTGCGGGGATGACTTGAGCCTCGCAGCGCGTTTTCCGCGGAGCGCTAGTTTTGTACGGTTTTTTTCGCTTGAATGTCGCCCAGCGGATATACGTTAGGCAGTGAGAAGCACGGAGCATTCTTCCATCGGCCCCCGTCCAAATGCATCATCTCGTATCCCCCCTTATAATATTCTTTAGGCGTGATTTTTTTGTATGTTCCAACTCGCATTTGTCGCTGTTTCTTCTCCCGCTCCTCCCTTCAACGACCAGTCCGACGAGGTAGTAACGACCCGC
>Ga0179593_1410251_pt1 | contig 10400 bp, 16 predicted proteins | sample CZODoug2_1_08_16_FD_185931 | JGI IMG/M metagenome (GOLD analysis project Ga0179593, IMG submission 185931) | Vadose zone soil fungal communities from Angelo Coast Range Reserve, California, USA - CZODoug2_1_08_16fungal (PacBio error correction) | ecosystem: Environmental > Terrestrial > Soil >... | reverse complement strand
CGTTGTGCTTGACACCTTTCCTTCTTTTTTTCCCTACTTGCCGTTGACAATTGCTTCCTTAAAATGCGTCCCCCCCTTTTGCACAACTTCATATATTTTTTTCCCCCCACCCCCCCCCCCCAGACCCTGTTTTTGTGTGTTTTTCTTGATCTTTTTTTCTTGAAATCTGTGGAGCAAATTGCCTTTTCCCTGGTTGTTCCTTTAACCTTTTTTGCCTTTCCTTGTTTTTTTTTTTTTGACTTCCCCTAGACGGAGTTTTGAAGTGTCCCACCGACCCCGGGCCTTGGTCGAGTTTGCCCATAAGTGCCCCCTTTTGCTATTGTGCATTCGTTCGTCTTTTAGGACCGACCTGGTTACCTTCCCCCCTTTTCTTTTTCGGTCTCAATGTTTTTTTGAAGAGCTTCTTGCTGATTTTTTTTCTCTTTCGTTCCTATCAGGACTTGCTAGGTTGGGACTTTTGCGGCTGCATCAATCGTCACCCCCATCCCCCATTCTTTTTTCCATTTTGTTGATTCCTTGAAGTTCCCCTTTTGGTTGCTGGCTCGCGCATCCTTCTTTTTACCTCAATGTGGGTTTATTCTTTTAATGCGTCCCCCCTAAGGACCATCCTTTGCTGGAGCTCTCCCTCTTCTCTGACAAATTTCTTTTTTTGGAGTTTTTAAAAAATCCCTTCCGCTAATGCTTTGGGTATTCTCCCCCCCGCATTTTTACCAATCGCTTTGACGTCCTTGCCCTTACTCATTTTATATTTGACCTGTTCTCCCCGTAGATGACGGTCTTTGTGCCACCCCCCCCGGAACCCAGAATTGTGCCCTATGTTTTTCCGATAAAAAATTCTTGCCCTTCTTGATTGTGCTCTCCACCCCCCGTGCTTGCTTCCGAAAAGAGCACCCTGTGGGATGTTACTCACCGTTATATCTCCCCTTCATTTCCAATGCCATTGTTTATTTGTTGTTTTGTTTTCGCTTCTTCGCTACCCCCCCCCCTACGCAAAAGGAACCAAATTCCCACCCATATCTTTTCCCACGTGCCAGCGATTTCCCCCCTGATGGGGTGTGTCTTTTCGCTATTTTTTTTTTTCCCATTTCCTTTTGTCGCTTTTTGGTGTTTTTTCTCGCAGAAAGGCCACCCCCACAGCGCTCTCCCAATCCCCCTCGTTTGTTGAAAAGCCTTGTGGTACATACCCATTCCGTTTTCCTCGTTTTTCTTTTTTTGGTCCTGCCCTTTTGATGGTTTTTTTCCCTATGTTGCTTGTCAGGATTGTGTGCCTCCTGCCCTTCTCTCTAGACACAAGCGACCCGGTTCTACTACTGTGCCAGGCCACCGACCAAACGGCTCTTTCTCGGACGGTGATTGTCGAGTTTTGTTTTTCCTTTACCCAGTTACCCAGCACCCAATTATTTCGTGTACCTTTTACCCAGGGGACCCTCGCTAAAGAGACATGCTCGTCTGTCGGGTTCTTCGGGTTTTTCCTTGTTTTGTGTCACAACTGTGCGCCCACTTGCTTCTAAATTGTGTAGATTTTGTGTCGTTGTATTTTTTCCGCGATTTTCACACCCCCATCCCCGAATTCATGTCCACATTTCCTTGATTTCCCCTCAGTCAGCAGTCGGCCGTGGGAAGGCCCTTTGGTCCTTGATAATTTGTTCAGTTCGTTGATTCTACCTTTTGTCCCCGTTGCCATCTTCCTTCATTTATCTAGGTTTGAGATTAGCCTGATTTTGGTTTCTTGCCCCCTTACAAGAGTGTTGCGACGCACGTTTGGTCCACCCTTCGTCCCCCGTTCCCCTCCGGACTGTGTTGAGGTCTGGCTGAACAGTGTTTCCTTGTTGTATTGGAGGTTTTAGCTTTGCCTGCTATTACAACCACGAATTGCGCATTTGTCGGTTTCATACCCCCTTCCGCCATTGTACGTTGTGCGCGGCAGACCCGAGACACCTCCACACCATTTTACGGTTTTTGTTGGATCTGTGCAGGGGCGGCTACGGTTTTCTTACCCTCCTTTGTGTTAGCCCCATTGTTGTTAGTTTTTTAGCATTAAACTACCGTTTTTCCTTTGATTACCCCCTCTGTTGTGGGTCCAAACTCTCACCCCCGAAGTGGGTCCCTCTGCCTTCCTTTTTTTTTTCCTTTCCCCTTGCCCCCCCAAATCGGGGTTTTCTGTTTTTCCCCCCGACCCACTCCCCTGCTTGTCGTTGGACTTTACTTTTTTACTAAATCATCACCTCTGTACTTGGTTCCCTCCCACCTTCCTTGGATTGGAAGATTTGTTTTCCTTCCGATTAAGTTAACGTATACGCTCCCCCCTTTTCCCCCCTCTCCTTTTGTTTTCCCGACTTTTTTTATTGGGGAATTTCTTCGTCCTTGGTTGTGTCCGTCTTTTTGGTTTAATCCCGTCCTTTTTCCCCGCTCCCCCATCTGTTCCCCCCAGTACAAACAATCACTAAGAGATACACCACCACCACGCCCCCGCCGTAATGTACGTCCCTCCGTTACTGGGGTGATCAGCATATTTGCCCTCAGCCTGGTTTCCCCGCTTCATTTTTTTGTAAATTTATCCTTTTGTAGTGTTCTTCATTTTTTGGATGTTGCGTCTCTGTTTCAACCCCTCGTTGGCGGGTCCCACCATATGTTTGATAACCTTTTTGACCTTGCTTTTTGGCTTGTCGCCTTGCAATTGGTGCTCCTCAAACCGTCTGTGCACTTTTTTTTTTCTTTGGGTGGTCCCCCTCTTCGCCCCCCGTTAGGGAAGGCAATGGGATTCCTCTTTTCCCTGTTTCTTGGCCTACACACGTCCACCTTGTTCTTTCTGTGCTTCTGTCCCACTTTCCCTTACCTTCTGTCTTTTTGAGATCGCCCCTACCTATATTTATTTTTTGAACTGCCCACCTAATTTTTATCTTCTTACTGGTTTGCCCTGGCCAGAGTATTATTCAAATAGTGTCCCGCACAACCATCCACGCTTGCTTTTCATGATCCCCGTCCACCCTTTTGTTTGTGCACTTTTTTTTTCGTATAGTACTGCGTTTCCGATGTTTGTACAGTCCCTACATATTGTCAGTCTTTGCCACGCAGTTTTTTTTTTTCCCCCCTTGTTGATGGTCACTACCTTGTTTACCCCAGTTTTTCTTTGCAGACGCCACCTGTTTTATTCCTAGGTCCCGATGCCTGTGTTTCTTACCCCTTTTTTACGTCCTAGGCAGCGTTTTCTTCCCATTTTTTGCACGGCTCCCCCAACTCCTGAACCAAAAATTTTGAACGCAGTACCAGTTTTTTATTTTTTTTTCTTTTTTTTTCTGAATATTTTTGTACCAGTGTGTGAAAAATATCCGTCTGCTTTCCCGCCCCCGAGCCCGCCGTCTCTCTCTCAGACGACTTTTTTTTTCCCCTTTCACCGAACTTGTTGTTGTTGTTGGCTATTCTCACCTGTCCTTTTTTGTTTGCGTAGATCGGAGATGTTCCCCTATCCTACTAAAAACCCGTCACTCCCTTCTTCTTTCCTTTATCTTTTGGTTGCTTCTACCCTCCAAAACCGTTTTTCTAACAAGAAAAAAGACTTGACCCCCCAGTCGTCTGCACTTTTTCACCCCAATTTTTTTACCCAACCTTGTTTTGTTATAATTGTCTCACGCCTTCGCAAATCCTGCCTTTCTCTCCCCTTCTCCTACATTGTTTCATCGTCTCGTCAGCTATTCATTTCTTTATTTAACAGTCCCCCCTCCGGTTTTTTTTTTTTTTTCCCTTCCTGGCCGCCTCTCTTTCGAAGCTTCTCCTTTTACCCCCCGTATTTTTTTTTTTTTCTTTCTCCCGCTTCCTATGGACGCCCCTAACCGTGGCGTGCCCGAGGTTTAACCACTTCTTTTCCTTTCCCCTCTTTTCTACCGAGCGCGTTCACCCCCTTTACTTGCGCTCCTTTGCTTGGCGAGTCTCCTTTTTCACTTTCTCAATTTATTTTTTTCCCTTTGTGGACACGACTCGGTTGAAAAACCCCCCAGCTTTTACATTGAGCCCACTTTGCCTTTTCCCACAAAAAAATGCCATTCCTATCTTTTAGATCTTTCGCTCCACCTTTCCCCGTCCTCTTTGTTTCCTTTTTTTTTGGGTGGTTCTTTTTTTTAGAGTGTTTCAAAGCCCCCCTATCCAGCTGTTACTCCTGCTTCCCGCCGCAGTCCCCCCCCCCAAAGCTTTTCCTGCCCGTTTCTCTTGCCCTTGGTATGGCCCAGTATCCGAAACCACCAATGCCCCCTCCCTTTATTTTCCGTCGTGCTGGTTCTTTGAAACCCAGGATCACCCTCTTTTTTGGGTGCCTTTAACCGCTCTTTTTTTTTTGTCCGTGGCGTTAAAAACACACTGTAACCCTCACGTTATACCTTTCCCCTTTGACCCTTCCCTTATACGAAGGTGCTTAGCGGGACGAATCCCAAAACGGGTCTTTCTGCCTCCTTCTGGTCTCAGCGACTTTGCTTTCCGTCCACGGGTCCGCTTTTTCCCCAAAACACCCTTGAATGCAGTTTTCTTTTTCTTGCAAAACTGGCGGCAAGTTATTAGACCTCCCATTAGTAGTCTTTTATTTTCTCCTTACCCTCACCACCAATTCACCTTTGCAGCACAGCGCCTACTTGCGTGTTTTACTTTTTTCTTCACTCTTTTTCCTGTGCGTTTCGGTTAGGCCGCCCCGTAAACCTTTGCCACACCCTCCCTGTCTGGTCATTTTTTGGTTCCATAGCGTCCTTTCCCCTTGACCAAGGGCTTCATGCCTCTCTTTATCCACCCCACCCCCTTCCCCCCGCCTTTCAAGAAGGTGGCTCCCAGTTATAGGACCCTGCACATGTTAACTTCTTTTGCCTTTCTTTTTTTTTTTTTCTTTTTTTCTTTGTTTTTTTCTTTTTTTTTTTTTGTTGTTTTTTTGTATTTTAGAGTTTTTATTAGGCTTTTTAGCCCTCAATGGTACCAGCATATCTTTGGTTTTGCTGTTTGAATTTCTTTTCCCCTAAGAAAATTCGTTTTCACTGTCCTTTTTTTTCGCCCCCATTTGGTGGTCGTCGTCTCCTTGATTTTTTTCGCTGCCCTCTTTCTTTCCCCCCCATAGCTGGCCACGTTTTTTCCCCCCAAATTGGTCCATTCCACTCCCCTTGGTAAGTGCTTTTTTGCCGCACAGGATTTTCCTTGGTTCACTATGCCCGCCCTTCTTCTTTTTCCTTTAGACTAGCAACCACTAAAATTTTTGACATTTCCCCAACTTTTCGCCCCCTGATTGGCCTTATACAGTGTTAAACCGCGGTTGGGTTTTTTTGTCCACTTTTGGTCTTATTTTTTGTTCCTGTTTTCCCCTTTACTCCCCTCCCCAGAGGAGCCCCCATCTTTTGCTACACTCCTCCTGGGCCTCCTTTCCCTTTGCAAAATGTTTTTTTTTCGTGGGTAAAATATTTCCCACTTACCCCTTCCCCCAATGTTTCTGGACCCTCTTTCTCCAGTTCGGGCAAAATATTACTTCGCTTATGCAGTTTCCAATGTGATGACCTCTTCCCCCCCCTTTCATTATTTTTACTCGAGTCATCGAGCCAGTTCTTTACCTTCCAATACTTCAGAAATTTTCTTTGATTCTTGATTTTCTTCCCCTCCTTTGTATACATGGGATCTATTTCGGCCTTTTGACTTCCCTTTTTTGCCGTTATACGTCTACTTCCCATTCTGGACCCCCCTAGTTTCCCCTATCCTTTTCTTTGCTCCTGTGATGAATCCATTCTTTTACTCTCTCTGGTCTCTTTTCTGCCTGTACAATTCCCCCGAAGTTTTTGTGTATAAGGTCTTTGTTGTTAGCACCAGCTTTTTCGCCCTTTGGCCCCTTGAGTGCTCCGGCTTTCTTTCAGCTGTTGGACAGTGATCTTCTGTTTTTTTACCCCCTGTTCCTTTTATGGTTTATGGGTTTCTAGTTGTGCAAATCAGCGTTAGACGTTGTTTTCGCATCTGTTTGGTTTTGCTCGTTCCTGCTCTGATGTGTATTATCCAAGTTGCCTGTTGTGTTTAGCACCCGTTTCTGTTTTTCTGTGTTAAAAATTTATCTGTGTGTGCCTGTTGAGTTTTGTTTCTCCCGTTGTCGTGCCAACGTTCTTTACTTTCCTTGTCTTTGTGAATTGGGTCTTCCCCTTTTCCCTATGGTGCTTTTTGTCGTTTTTTTCTTTGTTGTGTCCTATCTCCTGTCGTTTTTGTTGTGTGAACTTCCTTGGATGCCCCCGCCCCCCCGGGCTGTGTGTTTTGTTCCAGCTTGTGTTAAATATTTGTGCTCAATTCTTTATCCCTTGTGCCCTACCAACCTTTTTTTCGGTTCCGATTGTTGGCTTTCCCTCTTTGCATTGCCCCGTACAATACTTTCACCCCCAGTTTTTCTCCGAAATTTCTGTTTGGTTGCCCTTTTCCCTTTTAGTTTTTTTTTCCCCTTTCCCATGGTCGCATCTTTCACTGTCCCCAACCGTCCAGGAGTATTTCCCTCTTTTCCTTTAAGTATTGGTTACCCACCCCCCGTTGTTTTACACCCCTTTATCTCCTTTGCGTGGTGGGAGACGTCCCTCTTTCACCAACGGACCACATTTGTAAGTCACTAAATGTGTTTTGTCAATGGGTTGCTTTTGTGCTCACTGACTGCTACCACTTAGTCCTACATTGCCCGCATTTTTTTACATTTACACCCCATATATGTGCAGCTTTTAATTTTTTATTACCTCCCTTCCCTGGGGATACTCTCCTTTTAACCCGCATCACTTCTTCCTCCCTTATTGGGTGGTTGGATCTTTTAATTCCTTCCCCTTTGTCCCGTCGAAGGCCTATAGGTAACACCCCATTATTTTTCCTCATTGTTTCTTGATACTTTTCCCCACTCTTTCCCCCCCCCCCCTTTTTTCGCCGTTCGCACTCCTTTTTTCACCTTTCCTCACACCACGGCTTTTCCCTCTCCCTCACAACCACACCCTTCGGGTTTGATTTCCGCCCTTATTTTTTTTCTTTCCGCAATTGTAGGTCAACCCCCGCCCACACAGTCCAGTTAGGCTAAAATATGGTGGAAACACTCCCCCAGCTTTTGGGTCAGATCCCCGTTCCCCACTGAACACATCAGGTACATTATTTTACTTTTCATTGCGGCCCCGTGTCCTTCGAGACCCATCGATTGCGTCTCTGTGTCGTCATCACCTGTGCAATCTTTTATTTTTTTTTTTTTTTACCACTTACACCCAAATTTTTTTTACGCAAGGCGAGGTCCCCAAGTCTGTCCCCCCCCCTTTTAAACTGTGCCCCCCCCCAAGGTTGCTGATTAAAAACCAAGCTTGGTCCTATGCTGGTGGCGACTGAGGGAATCTTTGATGCCCTATCCTTCAACCCCCCTACTCCCCTGGCCAGAAAAATGGTTGACCACCAGGGGTAATTTACTGCCCCTTTTTCTCCGACCCGTCTTCTTTTTCTCCTTTTTCCCTTTTTTTTCCATGCCTTTTTGTCGTCTGTGTGTTTTTTTCGTCATAAAACCCCCAAGGAAACAAAAGACAACCCCTCGATACCATCCCTCCACAACCAGAACTTCTGTGTTCGTCTTTTTTTTTTTTTTGTCCTCCCTTTTTCCCCCAACCAACATTAAAACCTGTTGGGTTGTTTCCCTGTCCACAACCTACCCTCTCTTGTTTTGTTTTTTTTTTAGGTTCTTTTTTTGCATCCCTTGGCTGGTCAACCCAAGACCCTGTTTACCTTCCTTTCTCGGTGGTTTTTGCCTTTGCTTCTCCCACTGCGCGTGTCTCCCTCCCCGTTAACACCCAACATTTCAAGGGGCGCCAAAGTTTTCTTTGGGTCTTCTTGTTTAAAGGAATCACCCTATCTCAAACCACATTTCTGTGGTACATTGCCTTTGGCCTCACGGAGTCCATGCTTTTTCGTAGTGCCTCTTTCTTTCCTTTACCTTGTTCCCTCTCCCCTCCCCCTGTGAAGTCCACTGCTTGAAAGCTTTCATTTTTTTTTTTTGCTTTGGATTACCTTCTATTTCAGGAGGCCTGTTGAGTGTCGTTTTTATTGCCCCTCCCCCCCCGAGCCCCCATACATAAAGTTGGGGTTTTTTCTTCTGTGATTTTTTTTTTTTCCTTCAAGACTACTGCGTTTTATGACCGTTTATTTGTTTCCAAACCCTTGAAGTCACGTTGTACCCCACAATGGCAAGGCTTTCTTTCCCCCAAGTGGTGTAAGGTTGTGCTTTGCCCTAGCACACCACACTTTTTCATGTCCTCCCATCATGCCGGGTTTCCTCCCTTGCAAGTCCCGTTGGTCTCCCATTGGAAAGCCAAGTTTCTGTTTGTTTTAGTTGCGGGCGTTCCTTCAACTTCCAGCGTAATCTTTGATGCCCCCCACTGGGCAGTCCAGTTTTCGCCCCCTTCAAAGCCCCTCTTATGCGGCTTCTCTCCCTTTTTTTTTTTCCTATTCCCTCCCCACTGATTTGCAGTGACTTTACTTTATGGTGCCCGTTTTTTTCTCCCATCACCCCGCCAAACCTCCGGTTTGTTTGCCTCTTGCCCACTTTGGCAGGTTTCTCTTTTCACCAAACCCCTGTCCCCACCGGGCAGGGCGTGCCCCCGGTCAGGGGTGCATGTGTGACAGATTTTTTCGACTCTGCTATTTTCCCAATTTTTTTTTCTTCCTTTCAAGTGCCCCCGGGTAGTTTGCACCATTTACCCTTTATGCCCGTATTTTTGAGTTATTCTTCGCCTGTACACTTGTTTTCCTCGCTTATTCCGAACCCACCAAACAAATGCCCCACAACGGGCTCCTTCCCCTTCGTGTTAAGGTTCGTTTTCAAGAGGATCTCTTCTAACTTCATTTTTTTTTCAATTTCTTTTTTCACGATGCCTTTTTTTCTCTGTTTCGTGCCGTGCTGTTTCCCCGTCCATCGTAAGGCTGGTCACCTTTACAAACTTAGTCCCCCGCCTCATCGTCGACCAGCAAGGCCCCCCAACCGCTTCGCTGCCACCGTAACTGGTTTCCCCAGGCGCTACGGTCCCACAAAGGGATTTTTTTCCTGAGCGCGAGTTTTTTTTTAACCTTTCTTATGCCCCCAGTAGCGGTACCCCGTTTTTTCTTCTGTTCTTTTCGTCTGTCCTCCAAATCCTTTGCTTTTACCCCACACCTTTTAGTTTTTTTTTACAGCTCTTTCGTGCCCAAGATCGGTGGGCATTCTCTTAACAAAATCTGTGCTTGTTTTTTTTTTTTCTTTTTTTTTACCGCTTTTTTTGGAAATTCCCCCCGTCATGCAAACCCTTTGTGCCTTTCCCGAGTCTCCTTAATATTGCTTCAAAGATTTCTGGTTTGCTGTATCCAATATAATCCTTTTCCCCCTGCTTGGGGTTGTTCCTGGTTTTTCTTCTCTTTTCCCGCGGTCTTTCCTCCCTTTTTTTTCGTTTATGTTCCCACGGTCTCCTGGCTCCTCCCTCTTCGTGTGGGCCAGCCCACCCTGGTTTTTTTTTTTTTTTTTTTTTTTTTTTTTTTTTTTTTTTTAGCTTTTTTTTTGTTCGCTTTTTTTTTACACCTTTCCTCGATTGTTCTAACCCCTCCACTAGTGCGTCCGTCTCCCCTTTCTCGTCCTCCGATCTTTGTTTTTTGTGTTCATCGCTGATTCTCTCCTCGGGTTTGGAAAAGGTGCCCTCCCTCTGATTTTTTTTTTTTTTCCACGCCCCTAGACTGCTAAGCAACCCCCTTTTTTTCACGTCGAGGGAGTTTCCGCCTTTTTTTTTTTCCTTTAAACGTGTCCCCCCCTACCGTTCATCTGCGCAGACTGTAGACCAATGACTGCGTTGGAACCACCCCCCTTCCTCCTACCACCACTCTTCCCCCCAACCAGTATTTGTGAGATTTAACTTCTTCTAAGTCAGACTCAAATCAGTCTTTCGAATCCTCGGTCCTTGTCCTCTTCTCCCCCGTGAAGTCTTGCCCTGTCACCACTGCTTTTACAATGAAAAGCGGATTTTTCTCTCTTCTCCCCTCTGTTTTTTCGCGCTCTCCATGTTTTTTTTCCCCCCAATGCTTTTCTTCTCCTCCCCTCCGCTCTCTTTTTTCCTTCTTACCGTGGGATGGCCGAGAAGTTTCCCAAAAGAGGCTTTTTCCGCTTCCTTCCCTTTTTTTTTTTTCCCCCCCGGCGTCGTTCGTTACTTCTTGCTCTTTGGCCTTCCGGCGCTTCGCTCTTCGTTCCTCCCTTGGTTGTACCACTTGGTGCAGCCGGCCTATTCTTGGTTTGGACACAATAGTTCCAATTCGCTAAGGCATTCAAAAACATGATTTAAACTCTGGAGGATTTTTTTTTCCCTTCTTTCTTCCCCTCCTTTTCCCACTAGTTCCCCCTGCGTAACCTTTGTGTTTTTCTTTTTGTCGAGGTTAAA
>Ga0179593_1283399_pt1 | contig 10400 bp, 8 predicted proteins | sample CZODoug2_1_08_16_FD_185931 | JGI IMG/M metagenome (GOLD analysis project Ga0179593, IMG submission 185931) | Vadose zone soil fungal communities from Angelo Coast Range Reserve, California, USA - CZODoug2_1_08_16fungal (PacBio error correction) | ecosystem: Environmental > Terrestrial > Soil >... | reverse complement strand
TACATTTGCCGCGTCCAAGGTCACAGCTCGCGTTGCACAGGAATGTGTTCATCCCCTTGCTTGTAATTCGCCTTGGATTTGATTTCGGGAGTCTTCGCGCAGGCCTCCTTCCTCCGTTTCGAGATCTAACACCTGGTTCCAATCAACAATTCTTCACGAAGGTTTTTCCCAGTTTTTGAGAAAAATCGGCTGCCTCGTGACCGTTTGCTAACCCTCCTCGTTCTATGATGCCTCCCCACCCGACTGTTTTTGGCGACGTGTCCACGCGTATCACCCCCCAGTACGCCGTTTACTCTCTCTTTGCTTCCCCCGGCTGTCCGAACATCCTGAGTTTTCCTTGAATAGATCTCCATCGCTTTCCTTCTCGGCGAAGCCCCTTGCACTCCCTCTGCTACACTGATTTCTCGGCCTAAAACCCCCCTCCCGGGGAGCCATATAGCCTTCTGATCCCCCCCACTGGATTTTTTAGTCTTTTTTCCGACCGCGTTTTCAAATTCCCCAGGCCTCTAGCTTTCTTTTTTTGACCCGCGCGGGCCCGGCAAGAAGGGAAATTCAAACGGTTTCACCCCCCTACCCCTTTATTAACGATCTTTTCTTGTGTTACTTCTTTTCTCTGTTTCGATGGGCTTTTTGAACTCCAGTAGGTACGGCTGCGATTCAACTACCTGTCCCAGTTTTGACTTCTTTCTTCTCATTCCATAGCCTAGAATGAAACATTCCCCCCCCGCGCCCCCTACTTGCTCCCTGGAGATTCCCCCCTGCTGTGATTTTTTAATGGACCTGTTCAGTGCCGCCTCGCTTCATTCATCGGTCTACAACGGAACCCGTTCAGCATCCAGGCGTTCGCACCCCCTTATGAACAGAGTATAAGCCCCACTTCCACAGCGATTTGAGGAGTTCCAGCACGGTCTAAACCGTTGGTCTTTTTTGTTATTTTTCTTCCGACGGATCGCATTTCGTGGCCCTTCATCTTGTTGCAAATGCACCCTGAAAGAAGAGCAACCCCCCCCGTTATCATGTCAGAAGAGGCTTCAGAATCATCCCTCGCGCGTGATGAACCAAATCCTTTCCCCTGGAAAAGTTTTTACCCGTTGCTTTTCCTTTCATAGCCGGCACCCTCTATGACAACCAATTCTCTTTAGAGTCCTCTCCTGCTCTTTTGATTTTCTTTGTTTTACTCCGGGAGTGCCAGGACGTCTCTTTCCCTCCTTTCTTTTTTCTTCCAACCGCCGCGGGCGGCCGAGTTGGCATAAATTGTCTCATCTAAGACCCCCACCTAGACGGAGCTTCCGGCGTCTCAAAAGTAGTTTTGCTAATATTGGCTAGTCTCCCAGCCCTTCGCGCAGACCCCTACTTAACAGTCAATTCATGTGGTATCATTTAGTTTTCAGCTTCCTTCCCCCTCCTGGTGGCAAATATGGAGATGATGCCTGCCACCAGCGACCAGCATGCTACCCGCGCCACACCTAATAGTCCCTTGCGTTCGATTCCCCCGTTTGGAACTGCGTTCAAAAGGGATTAAACCCCAGATCGCTTTTCCATCTTTACCTTTCCCCCTTTTGTTTGCAGTTACCAACATCACGGTTTGGGTCTTTCCATCAAGTTTGATCTGTTCATACTCACCTTGCGGTTTTGACCGAAGATGTCTAATTTAATACCACTGCCGTTACCCGAGAGAATTTTCGGACCGTTTCAACTCTCGATAGACCTGGTCGAACACCCACAAATCGAAAAAATCCAACCGGCTTGGAATTTTCCCTCAGGGTTTTTCTTTCGAATTGTTTGGGGATGCGCAGGACCCCTCCATTCTTTTCATCCCAATCCTGTTCTTCCGGTGTCTCTTTTCCCACTTTTTCAAAAATCGGAGGGACGTTCAAGAGAGCCTTTGTTTCCGTATCTAAATACGCAGGTTTCCGTTCCCCCTTCCCCCGTAACCCCTGTCCGACAGCGCCCGTCTGCTCGACAACGCCCTTTCCCCCTGTGAGGGTTCTAAAGTGTTTTGCTTTTTTCCTTGCGCAGATGCCTTACCCAGGTTGCATCTTGCATTTCCTTTAAGCTCTACACTATTACCTCCTAATTTTTCCTTTCTCTCCTCCCCTAGGGCTCGGTAGTCCAGCCTCACGCTGTCCGTTTCAACTCTAAAGCTCCTCGCAACATCGCGACCATTTTTTTTTACCCTGGTAGTACACTTCATCCCCCCCAGGCATTCGAGCAATCCATCTTCTGCCTAATCGGAATGATGATGCCTCTTTCGCCATTTTCCCTCCTTTCGTTCTTCCCTCTTCGGATATTGGATGTTCTTCGCACGTCCCCCCACGTTCATTTCACTTTCAAGGCGCCGCAGGCTGTTCTCGATTTTTCAGTACGTCGAAAAAATACCCGACGACGGCTCCACCCCCAGCTGTTCTAGTCTTCGAGAGGAAATTCCGTTGATCTCTTTGGAGACTGTTTTTCTCCCCTTGCGGCTCTCTCTCTTTTTCCCCCCCGTTGTTGGATTTCCTTTTTCTTGAGCATGCTTTTGACCGACAGGGATAAGGAGTCTCTTTTTCACTCGCTAGATTTTTCCCTCTCTTGGTAAGTGTTTTGGTCTTAGTTTTTCTCATTAACTCAGCGAAAGCCTGCACCTCGCCGTTTCACTGAATGGGTCAAGTTTGACTGGAATTTGTTAAAGCAAGATCCCTCCAAGCTCAACGAGGATGGTCCTTTTCCGTTTCATAACCTTACAAGGGACGAGTCGCCCTGTCGATCCTTCCCCCTTTCTTTTGCGGACCGTTGAAAAAACTTTCTTTAATCCATCTTTTTGCAACCACGGGATTTTTCCCGCCTATTTCTCCTGCTTTAGTCGTGCGAACGGTCCTTCTTCGACGCTCCCCCCTTTAGGATCGGCAATGTTTTTAGCCCGAACCTCGCTGCTAAATCAGTTAAGTTCCTGTCGGCTTTGGTAAAGACTTGTCTCTGCTCTAGATCAGGCACCGAACCTACTAGATTTTCGTTCTTCTCCCCCGCTCTCATTGGTTTCCTCAGACCTCTCTCAGCAGTGTCCTTAGTGCTTTTTCGCCCTTCCTATGTCAAAAACTTTGTTCATGGTCTGGTGAAACGTCTTTTTTTTTTGCGACACAGTTTTGAATTTTTCTGTCTCCTTTACATGGGGCGTCTTTTCCTTCGCATCCCTGTCCCACTATACAGAGGGAGTTCAGCAGTCGTCCCCCAGGTCAAGCTTAACTTTTGCTTTTTCTATTTTGTGGTTGTTTTTTCAGACCCGCTCGTCCCATTCTCCCCCCCGTCCGAAGCCCTATCGCAGAACCTCAGTGGTGATCTTTGTGGTTGATTCGCGCTTCTTGGGTAAGAAAGATGGAATATCTGTCATCTTCACGATGGATGGCCCGAGCACCTTTCTCGGGTTTTGCGCACGGCACTTTCAGTACACTTTAACTATTCTTTTTTACTTTCCTTTTTCGGTGATCGCGTGCGAAGGACAGTGTGCTTTTTTTGTTTGCGTTTTTTCCTCCTTTATGTGGTGTGTTCGCGCAATATCCCGGAGTTCTTCCTTTCCGGCGAACGCCTTGCTTTTCCCAACATTCCCTTTCGTTTCGATTTTTTCGTATGAGAAGCCGATTCCTTTTAGATCGTGATGCTCGCCGGTTCTATTTGTGTGTGTGAGGGGAGCCGCCCCCCCCCAATGTAGCAGCAATGTCCCTCCTTCTTCTTGACGCCAGCGCGCCCCTTTTTATGCCAGCCTTCTTCTTTGAGTCCCACTGACTGGACCTCACCGTGTTGATGCTGATGGGAATGGTTCTTGTTTGCCTCGTGCCACTCCCCTCTCCGGAAGATCAGTAAACTCGGTACTTTGCCGGGGGATTGTTAGCTACGCGCTTTCTGTTCTTGCAGTTCTCGACACTCTCAACGGTTCGCCTTCCCTTGCTTGTGAGTTCGCTGTTCTTCATGTCGGAGCAGAGATTTACCCAAACCCAATGTGCGCCAAGTTTCGTCATGTGTCCTCCCTTTCTGAGATTCTCTTTTAGTGATGCTGTTCTCCCCCGTTCTCATGCTTGTTTTGCGAACGCCTTTACCGTCTTGAACAGTGTAGACCCGGTTTTAGCCCGGAATTTCCTGACGATGAGATCCCCCCTAGTAAGTGATGAGCGTTATGAACCTTTCTCGTGCGCTTTGATTCGAGGTAGAGCGCATTCCCAGGCTGCGTCCTCCGTCTTTTTGGTTACACTTTTTTAGGATGGGATGGCCCTCCGTACTAGACTGCACCATCGAAAAATCCCCCAAGACCCCACCTTCCTAAACCACCGCCCGTAAGAAAGGATGTTCTACACTTTGGAATTTACCTTCTTGTTCTCTCCTTACCACCTTATTTCCACCCGTTTTGTCATAGTAAATGACTTCCCCCCCCTCCCTTCCGGGAGAATCCTTTTCTAGGGGATTAGATTCCCCTGAGCGTTTTCAGTCTATTACGCTAAATTTTCCCATACTTCCTGGATTGCAGGTTCTCGACCGAGCCATTAGCCCCACGCTTAGACTTGTCACGAACAATGGATTTTAATCCAGCCCCCCTTCCTCCTTTCTTTTTCTAAGGCCTCCTCATCGTGCTTACATGGGTTTTAGAAGGCTCTTTAAAGTGGTGATAATCACATTCCGTTCCTCCCAGTCCTGAAAGATGGGTCCTCGTATATTCGTTGTTCTCGCCCCCCTGTTCATTTTCTTCTCCTGGTTTTCCTGAATGGGCTTTTTAGCTTTTTTTTACTCTCTCTTTTTTCTTAATACCTGTGTTGTTTTTTCGATCCAAAACTCGCCCATAGATTTCCGCCGCGACCATTGATGTCGATAAACTCGGTTTTTCAAGTTTTCCGCGGCCACCCACAAATCGTGCGAATCTGGGTACCCCCTTCAGTTCTATCGACCGTCAAGTCTTCTAGTTTTTTAACAAAAGTTGCCCCGTTGATGCCGAGACACGCACGGCTCTTCGTTCCTTTCTCAAGGAGTGGCGTGCCTTCTCTCCCCCTCCTTCTTCCCCTGCCGAGACCTTCAATTCCTGCCACAGTAAGATCGCGGTTCAATTCCCGAAACCCCCCCCCCTTTTTCCTTTCAGCCAATTTTTTCCATCTCGCCAACGGTTCATTTCATAGACGCAGTAGTGGCCGGAAAGTTCATTCTTTTACCCCACATGTCCACACAGCCCCCCTTTCTTGCGCTGTTTGTACGATCGTTCTTCTGCTGGGTACTTGAGCTGTGAACAGCGTTCCTACTCCTTCTAGTTTTTTCCCCCCCCGTATTGTGCTTCAGGTCTCCCGACGACGGTACAGATTGTCCCAGCCGTTTCCAGACTTGACGCACCATACACTCGTTTCATGCCTGGGAATGCGCGCCCTGACTACTCCACTCGTCGCATGAAATGGGGAAACGCGCGTTGCTTTGACCTCTTTAGGGCCATGACCCCTTCAGGAATCTCGTACAAAAGGCAGTTACCCTTCTTGATAAGTTTTCTTTTCCAACACAGCTTCAACCGGCGCATTCATTCCAGCTCTCTGAGGCTTACAGACACGGTTCTCTCTTTAAACTTTTGTCCCTTTTGGACGACGCTTTCATGATTCGTTTGTCCAGAGAACCCTCCCTTTTTCACTCTCTCCGGCTCGACAAACCCCTAGCATAACCGTTCGATGGTCGCAGCGGTTCGACCAATAACTCGGTAGTCTTTTCGACATTACTTCCCAAATGCCCAAGTAACGGCTTGGATTTCTCCTTACGATTTAAAAGGAAGAGCCATTCCATTTTTTACAATCCCCAAGAGAGCCAGAAGATGATTAGTTCGTATTTTTTTACTCCTGGACGTGAGTGGACCTCCAATGGGACGATAGCGCGCCTTCTTAGTAGAGTGTCACCCCCGCGCAGAGTAGTAGTCCTTCTGGCTACAGCTTCCTCCCCCACCCTTGTCCCACCCCCACGCCTGAGTATTGCTTCTAATGAGTACGATAGGCGTATTTGTCGCTTCTTAGAAGTTTTCCCTTCTCTTATCAGCCCAGTCGGTTGTTTTTGCGGTAGTCCCCCCCCCCTTTTCCGTCCGCCCTCGGTGTCCAACCCCCAAAATTCGCGGCCGCTGACAGGGCTTCAACCGCGCCCCACCCAAATGAATTTTCCTTTATGACTGATGAGATGTTTTTTGACCGCGAGTCCCCCCTGAAAAAGGTCCCTATCTCTTTTCCTTACTGAGTCCCTTGGGTCTTCAGCTCCCCCCCAACCCCTCACCCCGGTTGTTTCGTTCCATCCAGCTTTATTCTTACTTCCGTATCAAGGGTCGTCGCCCCTGACCTTCAAGCGTGCTCCCACCCAACGTCTAATCCCCGGGAAAAACGCGCCTTTCGGTTACGTTCCCCTCCCTTCGTCGCACGGGTCGCAAACCACATCTGAAAAATTACCACCTTTTTCCTCCCTGCCTGCCCGATAGGAGGCTCCCCCTCTATTTCTGGTCCAGCACGCGCCCGATGGTAAGAGCATACCTGGTCTGTCCAGCCAATCGGGAATGCGGGGTAACCCCTGTTCTGAAAACTGCCGGACTTGCCCCAAACCCCGTCACCACTCGCGTTCCGAGTTTTTGATGCTAATACGGATTAGTCCACAGACCCCGGAACACTTTTCTCCTGATGGGGAATCTTCTTTTTGCGCCACCTCCAGAGATCCCGCTAATCTCTTTTGATTACTTCCCCCCCACTTTGCTTTTCTTCCTTTTCAGTCGCTTCTACTAGTCCCTTTGCCCATCGTCGTTTCGTCACTTGTCCCTAGGTTAGTCTAGCCTAATTCCTCTGCTCAATGTACCGGTTAGGGTTAGCCTCACGCACCGCTGCCTTTTCCTTCAACCCCCCCCCCCCGGCTTACAGCCCCCATCTCCCAATCTCGCACCCTCACCTTTCTTCCCGTGGCTCGGATTTTCCCGGTCGCAATTGAATCTTCTCCTTCGGAGGTGACGGCGGACTCTCCCGTTCTTGCCTTTGATGCAATGACCCCCCCTGATATGTCCCATATTAAGTTCTCTTCATGTTCGTTAAACGTTACCATTCCTAATTGCGCGTTGTTATTTCAAGAGTATTCCCCCCCTTCCCCATCTGTATCCCCCCTCAGGCCTAAATCGGTTCCCTTCAGTCTGCTTTTTAATAACGTTGATCTCCTTGGCGTTGTTTTCTACACGGTATTTTTTCGGCTACTCTTTTTCTATCACACGTTTGTTTGAGAGACCCTGCATACCGCAAAGAACTGATCCCAACTCCTTTTCCCGGCCTCTCCTATCACGAGGTTGGTTTTGATTGGCTCCGTCGCTGTTCTTTTTTTTTCTTCTCTTTAACCCTACGACCAGACTGACCGAGTCCCTGTGGACTGAAATTTTCCCCGGTAGGCGACTGAAAAACTTTCCGGAATGTTTTTTTTTTTCATAGAGTCTTTCCCTGCCTTGAACTCTCTCCCTTTACGCTTTGACGTACGAGAGCGCCATGTATACTGCTGGTTGCTGTGCGTTGACCACCCCTTGACTTCCACCCCCCTCGTATAAAACTTTGACTTAGACGATATATGGCTGGATCAAAGCCGGCCGCGTGTTTACGTTTGAGAAAGACCCATTCATGTCGCGGCCTGAATTTTTATCCTCCACTATTTCGCTTCCATCTCCCCTGCAATGATTATTTTTGGCACCCTACGTTCTGATTACTGAGCCCCCTCCAAGGAGTTCCACCTTTTCCCTCTCTTATCCAGTTACCTTCTGCATTGGCGCAAATAGTTCATCTTTCCTCATTTTTTATAGATGTTACCGTTGCCCATGCCGTCTGCAGGTCCCAACTCGTCCGGGACTTCCCTGCCTTTTTTCGCAGATCCTTTCATTTCTGGGTCGTGTACCCGTTATGATAGTACCATGGAGGCTTTTCGTTTTTGACCTCACACCTCATACGGGACTCCTCCTCCTCTTCCAATTAGCACGTACTTTTTCCTTTTCGCCCTTTTTTTGTTCTGACCTTTCTCTTTCAGGACGTTTCTGACTGTTCCAAAGGCATTGTTGATAGCCCCTCTCTTTGTGGTCCCCAGACTCGCTTCTCTGTCCGACGTCTTTTCTTCTTTCTTCCTTCCAGTCTTTAGGTTTTTGCTTCGCGCACCGTGATCGGTGGTTCCGGCCAATTTACAGTTTCTTCTGGAAATCCCTGATTTTTATCCGTTTGTTGACGTCTTTTACGAACGCATTTTACTCCGCCACACCCCCTTAACCCCGGTCCTGTTTGAGAGTGTTTTTTGAATGATGGTGTCTCTTTTTTTCTCTCTGTCCCCAAATTAGGCCCACTTTTCCTCCTCAGACCGCCATCCCGTTACCCCAACACTTGTGACTGGTAGTTTCCTGATGTTCTGCGCCTCAGAGTCTACTAGCCCCCTATCTCAAAACATCTTTTTGCGCGCCCCCTTGATTTTTTGCGTTGTGTGGTCCCCTTACCATTAATGCGCTCTCCCGCTGGGGTGACCCGCCTAGTCCCGAATGGTCCGCGAGGCATGGGAGTCGCCCGTACTTCTTCCGTAAAACATTTCATTCCACCATCAAGCTTATGATCCCTCGGATGGTCAATCGTTAATTCTTTTTGCCTGTTCTCTTGCTATCCCTCTGCGCCTTCCCCCTCGGTACGTTGCCGTTGTCGAAGAAGATGATTTTTCTTTTCCCGTACTTTCTTCAACTTGGACCGTTGTTTTTGCTCTTGAGTCGCGCCTGCATTTGGTGCAGGCAAGTTAGATTTCGCTTTTTTTACCACCCCCTCCTTCTCATCAGGACCTTTAGAACCAATGGTGCGACCTTTTTCCGCGTGCGTGGCCGAGACTTCCTTTTATCGTTTCAGTGATGTTTCCGCCTTTTTTCTCCTTTTTTTGTTTCTAACGGCTTTAACTCTTTCACATTTTTCCCCCCTTCTCGGTTTTCGAAACCGAGAATGTCCTGAAGTATGTCTTTCCCCAGCGCCACTACGACCTGGTTTGACGCCCTTTGCGATTTGAGGACTGAGTCGCGCGCATTCCTGGTGCTCCTCTACTTTATGGGCGTCCCCCCCCCTTGTTTTGGCTTTGGGGCCATTTTGCAGCCGTTCCCCAACGTAGGGAGCCAATCGCCCTCACAGAGCCCTTCTCCACAATACTGTACCCCCAAGAGGCTTTTCTTCCCGCTTTCATTCCCGTTCTTGGGACTCGGCGTTCAAACGCTATACCCCTTCAGCTAGGCCCCGGTGCCATGGTGAAGAGGTCCTGGCATTCCCTCCTTCCCGGCTAATGACTTCCGTTTTCTGCGGTATTAGCGTTTTTCACCTAGAGGGGGGTGGAGCCTGTAGTATGTGTAACCTTCCTTTGTCCGTTCTATTCAGAGAAGAACCGCCTCGATAGATATAAGTTACTTACTCCATTCTGTACCCTGGCACATTTCGTCTTGTTAGTTGTCCAGTAATCTAGAATCCTATCTGCTTGCTTGTAATTTGGATTGTGAGTTCCATGCTTGACGAGTCGAAATCCATTCCTTTACCAATCGACAAATAGTTAGGATTGGCCCATCTCAAAAGGTTTCATCGCACAAGAGTTTCTCCCTCACACACCCCCCCCCTGCCGTTTCAGGGAAACCCCCCCACTGGTCACATCTCAGCCTGGTCACTTTCCTTGTTTTCTTGGGCGGTTGGGAAGCTTCTTTCGTCATTGTTTTTTTTGCTCTCTTCCCCCCAAGTGGCCATTTTCCAATTCGAATTCCCTTTTGACTGCTTGTCAGCTGATGGCTCTAACTCCCGGTCTTCTGCGTGCCCCGTTGTCTTCCCCCTAATACTCTGCCTCCTCTGCTTTCACACGCATGTCTTTCATCCGTACCCAGTGACCCTGTTTTTCTCCCCCCTAAGAACCTCTTTTTTGTCTTCTCGCTATTCGTCTTCGACCCGAACGGCGGCCTTTTACTGATTGTTTAACATCCTTGAGTGGCGGGCGGGCCCCTTCTCTCCCAACTTGTCGTCTCTGGATATCCCCTGCAAAATAAACTTTCTTTTTCTACACACGATCTCCCCCCATGCTCTTCCTACCTTCTTTCCAGACTATGGGACATCACTAGCCTCCCCTTTTTTAGTCGTTCACCTAGTTGGCACTCCCTCCTTTCTTTTGATTCCGTATCTGCACGGACTCACAGTATGACTAGTTCTTCTCACTAGTAACATCCCCCTGTGTATCCCTCCCAATTCACGCATTTTCTCCCACTTTCTTTGTCTCCACATGTCACTTTCTTTTCACTCCTTCTTTGATTTAATGACGTTTTTTCCCAGAATCCTTGAATTTCCCAGCGTGTATAACATACTTTATTAGTATATTTTTGGGGTTAAGTTTCCTTATTTTGTCTCTGCCGAGTACCCCGACGG
>Ga0179593_1810139_pt1 | contig 10401 bp, 13 predicted proteins | sample CZODoug2_1_08_16_FD_185931 | JGI IMG/M metagenome (GOLD analysis project Ga0179593, IMG submission 185931) | Vadose zone soil fungal communities from Angelo Coast Range Reserve, California, USA - CZODoug2_1_08_16fungal (PacBio error correction) | ecosystem: Environmental > Terrestrial > Soil >... | reverse complement strand
CTCTCTCTTCTTGATAGAATTGGATTTTTTTCCCATCTCAAAATGTCGCGTCTCTTCTTCCCTGTTTTTTCGCCCGTGCCCGTCCCCCGACGACGAATTTTTTCTATTTTTTTTTTTTTCCTCCTTCGACCATGCCTTGGACAGGGCGGTCCTTCATCTCGGGTTTTTTTTTCCGAGCTCTCGTCGCTGGCGGTTCGCCCTTTGCCTTCCTGCAGCTTTAGCCCTGCCAGGACGCTCTTCCCGTTTTCAGTTCTGCATCTGAGCCCGTTGCTCTTTTTCTTTGTTTTTTCTTTTACTTTTTATCATGGTGTTGAGTCGCCTTCCCTTCTTCTCTGTTGCATTCGCCTTATTCGCGAGCGCGTACTAAGCGTAGTATCTCCCATCGCTACCCTTCCATATGTTCCCCTAGATACGTCATGATTCAGTCCCCGCTTCGAATTTTCTCTCTTTTTGCTGTTTGACTTTTTTGAACAAGTGACAGTCTTCCGAAGAGTTATCTGCTCCCTTAATGGACTGCTATTTATCTTTCTCTGCGCACGTTTTTTGTCGAGGTACCTTTCCTCATGGTTGAGAGATTACGCTGACTTCCCGGCGCGTCAGGGTGATCCCAGGTTCAGAAGAATATCTCCTGCACCGGTAGACTCGTTGAAGACCTTTTTGTTGCCCGGTCGTGCGCATTCCTTATTCGATCTGCATGACGTATAGTAGGATAGTTTCCCTCCTACCCCCTTAGATGTGACCCCTCTGACTTTTTTTTGGTTTTCTTCTTTAAGGCTCCCGCATTTAGCGGATCCCCGCGACCCTTTTCTTCTAGGTCATCCTGTCGCATCTAGTATTTTTGCAGTATCCCCCTTTTTCTTCCCCTATGCAGTCCCGTTTTTTTGCATGACGACTTTCTCCCGTCGCGCTTCCCAGTTCTCTCCCCCCCCCCCCCCTTCCGGAACTGTGTGAGACATAAGATCGTACCGGTCATTAGCCGTCCGGTGCTTTAGTCTATTGTCGCCGGCCGCTTATGGGAGCATTCTTTTTCTCTGCTTTCCCTGTAATTTCATCCTGCGCAGCCGTTCACCCTCCTTGTCCGTCTCTCAAGTTCCCCATCTGCTTCTTCTTTGCATTTGTCATAGGTACCGGTGTCTGTTCAGCTCGTTGATCAATGGCCCCCTTACATATACGATTTCGTTTTTTCGCTCCCTGTCCCCGCGGCGTTTTTTCTAGAAGACAAATCTGTCGATTTCTTTTTCCCCGTCCAGCATCCATGTTTGCCTTTTTTTTTCCTTTCTACCCCCTGGGGAAAGACTATCTGAACACCCCGAACTGTTGACCCCTGTGGTCTTCTTTTGACTTTTGCGCGTACGCACTCTTTGAACCACCGCCCATCATCTCGTTCCTACGTTTTCCCTTCCTGCCGCTTTCCTTAGACTGCTCATCTGCCTTAGGAGGTCGCGCTGGTTTATCTTTTCCTTTCTCACCCCCCTCCGTAGCTGGCGAGCCCCTCGTCCAGTCCCAGTGTTTTTCGGGGATCCACGAAGCAATTTACTCTCTTTGGTTCCTCCTGTCATTTCTCATCTAACGTTCCGGCCGAAGTCCCTCGTACTCCTCCCGGTTTTCCCCCCCTTTGCAGTACGCTAGTGCGTTCCATAAGTCATCCATTCCTCCCTGCCCTGTTGACCAGTGTTACTCTTCTGCGCGGCCCTACCCTCCTTTCCCCGTACATTTCAGACCCGACCTTCGCTACTACCGACATGTTTCGAGCCCCTCTTTTTTGCCTTCTGCTATGGACCCCGTCTTTCCGCAAAGATCAGATAAGACGTCTTGTAGGCCCTACATTCGAGCAGAATAATAGTTCTCTTTCTACTAGGAGAGCCTCCCCCCATCAGGTTGGCCAGACGCTATAGAAGGAGAATCGAGTATTCTCCCCCCCCTCTCTAATCTTGAAGGAAATGTCCTCAGGGAAGTAGTCCTCAATTTTGTTTGGTTGGCAGTGTGGGAAGTTTTTTTTTTTATTTTTTTTTTTTTTTTTTTTTTTCCATTTTTTTTTTTTTTTTTTTCTTTTTTTCTTTTTTTTTTTTTTTTTTTTTTTTTTTTTTTTTTTTTTTTTATTTTTTTTTTTTTTTTTTTTTTCTTCGCTACCTGTCCCCCGAGGCTGGCTTTCACTAAGTTATGCTCGATAGAAACCTTGATACGAACTCGAGCTCCCCCCCCTACCCGACCCCATTTTGGACGTGAATTTTGTAACAAGGCCCCCCCCTAGGGTACTGTTGCAGACAGTCTTTTTCGGTCCCGTGACTTATTCTTCTGTCCTCGCCCGGCCTCTGAAGCGAAGGCGTTGGGTTTTGCTATTAGCCCCGTCTTCTGCGACCGCCCCTGTCCTCCCACACCCTTCAGTATTTTTTTTTTATATGCTCCCCCGACTGATCCCTTTCACGCCTCAGTCAAGACCCCACGTCCCTCGAAGTTTCCACCGATGCAGCCCCCACGCCTCTCTCCCGCTTCCTCTTTTCGACATCTTTTGTCCCCTCCTTACAGCATTCGGCGATTGCGCCTGCCATCTTTTTTTTTTTTTTTTTTTTGTGTTTTTTTTTTTTTTTTTTTTTCCGCCCCCTACAGGCGTCAGGATTTTTCTCTTGATTTATCCTTCTGCACCCCCCTGCGCTGAGAGGCCAATTGCAGTTCCTTGGATTCCCCCCCTCCGGTCTTCTTTCAAAAGGCTGCAAAAGATACGTCCCCCTCTACTTGCCGATCCTAACTTTAGCCTCTTCAATTCAGTCCTCGACAGTATGCTTGCGGAGTCCTGCTCCCCCTACCCCCCTCTTTCAATACTCTTTTCATTTCTTCCGAGACCGGCCGTTCGCTGACTGCTTTTTCTGCGCGCAGTGTCTATAGAAATCCCTGTCTTTCCTGTTTTTTTTTCACTTTACCCCCTTCTGTCAGGTCTATGACCTGCAGGTCTTCCCCCTTTTATCCGTATTCTCCCCTCGCATGTGCTTCGGCTCCCCCCCGCTGTCCTGACCCCTTTCGAGTGCGAAGTTTTCCCGTCGCGCCGGCCCGATGTCGTCTCTCGCTTCCGTTCCTCCGACCCTTGCCTTTTTGTAGGTACAAACTCAGCCCTGTTTTTTTTTTGATTGATCCTGCCCCCGCGCGATTTCAACCCTTTCGGAATGACTGTTTTTTCTATATCACCCCTTTTAGATATGTTTGTTTCCAAGGATTCTGCCTATCTTGCCTTTTTCTTTTCCCCCTGAAGCCGTTCTTTTCCTCCTGATTTTACAATATTTTTGCCACCTGATTTTTGGCATTCGCACTTTTTTTTTTCGAGCTCAGCAAGCCATTTTTCAGACTCGGATCGCGTCCTGAATTTTTCCGCTTTTTGCTTTTTCCGAATGAACCCCCCTTCTCTTGATCTGTCGAGCACTGCTCCCCTTTCCCTTTTCAGTTAAAGACCATCCTAACAAAGAATCCCCCTGTCAATGCATTTCCCAGTGCAGAAAAGTCAGCTTCGTCGCAGCACACCGCCCCCCCCCCTGCTTTTCCCCCCTCACCAAGTTTCTCACTGGCTAGACCTTTTTTATGAATTGACCATGATCTCGACTCCCTCAACCCTTTTCTCACCCCCCCCCTTTTCATCCGGTCCTCCTGAACACTGATTAGCCAGTCGTTTTTTGCGATTGTATCGGCCTTCGACGGTGACCCTTTTAGCATTCGTTCCGTTTCGCACTTCGCCCCGTCCCTACAAATCGGCACAGTTTTTTCCCGTTTTTTGGGAAGGTTGTACCGGTGGTCCATCCCTACCTTCCCCCACCATCCCCTCTCTCCTCGTTAGACAGTAGATCCGCTGTTTTGTGCACACCCTTCCCCTTCCCCACCGGACTCCGTCCCGATGCAATCGATTACCGACACCTCTTACACCCCCCCCCCCCCGAACAGTTTCCAGAATTTTTACCCCTTGAGTTTTTTTTTCCCCGAACCCGCTTGTCGAGACACCCATGTTCTCCTTTTTTTTTTTTTTTGAGCACATTTTTTTTTGTCCCTGACCAGCGAGACCCCCTCTTCCTAGCGCACGCCCTTGACAGGTAGTTTCTGAAGCTTTACGTCTCCCCCTGCCCATACCCCCCACTCCCAAACTGTACTGACATGCCCTTGGTCCTGCTACATCTAGTTTCCATGACTGCAAGATATTCCCCCCCCCCCACCCCCCCGTAATGTACTCGACCGCCGCCCTTTTACTTCCCCCACTGATCTTCCCCCCTCCTTTTTTTTTTCCTTTTTAGCATTGTTATGACCACAGCCCCTTTTAACAGGATCCCTCGCTCCTTTTCCCTCCCGTCGCCTAGCTTTCTCCCTTCCTTGCCGCATTTACGAACCAGGCCTCTTTTTCCCACGTCCCTTAAGTGTCCCCTCCCCTTCCCCCCGGTTGCCCTTCGAGGTTTTTCACCCCGCCCCCCTTTCCCACCCCCCCCTTTATCCCGGATCCCCCTTCTTCGCCCTTTATCTGTCATTGCCCTCAGATGCCCCTTTGGCATCTTTTTTTTTTTTCTCGTCTCCACGGCCCTGCTGTTTCTATTTCTGAATTGTTTTTTTTTTTCCTAAGCTCGCCGCCCCTATATCCCTAGTTACACACCTATACGACTTCTGGCTGAGTGGGGCGGTTTCGGGCGCTAGCTTCTGGCCGTGTGCCCCGCTCGGATAATCTCCCCCACCTCGGGTTCCCCCTTGATTGGTTCTCCCCCCGCACTAATTGCCCCCCCCCGGCACAAAAATCCCCCCGGCCTGCTTCGGACCCCCCCTGCCACCTCCACCCCCCCATTCCCGGCCACACCCCCCCCCCCCCCCCCCCCCCCCTTTGACCCCCCCCCCCCCGCGCCCAAATCCCCTTCTCAACCCATTTGCGCCGGCCCCCCCCCAATATTTTTTTCCAACCCAAACTCCCCCCCCCCATATTTTCTTCTTCATGGTCTGTCCCTCATTACGTTAGAGCGATACACGCTCTCCTATCTGTTTTTTAAATTCCTTCCTTTCCCCGAATGCCCTCTCTGATAGTCGCTTGCTAAAGGTGAACCCGTTCCCCCGTTCTTTTGGGTGAAATCCCAGCTCCTAGCTTGCACGCCCCTGGTTCCGCTTCTGTCCCCTCTAACCCGTCCAGACGTAGAGCCTTGTATAAGTAACCTAGTTCTACTTTGACCTTCCCCCGCTATTTTTGCACTACGCTGCCCCCCAGATTTTTTTTTTCCCCCTCCATGCCATGAGTCTTCGGTCTTCTAGTCCGCCAGAGAACCAGGTCTGCTCACATTCTGCAGCCCCTTAGCCAACGTAGAGATAGGGATTCTCTGCTCTCTATTTTATTCAGCCCTTTCCCCGACTTCGCCCCCAGATCCCCCTTTCATGACCCACCCCCGCCACGCCCCCCCCCCCCCCCCCCCCCCCCCCCCCCCCCCCCCCCCCTCCCCCCCCCCGCCCCTCCCCCCCCCCCCCCTCCCCCCCTCCCCCCCGGCCTCCCTTTTCTTTTTTTTCCCTGCCCCCAGCTTGTGAACCGCGCCTAAGCCATTTCCCCTTCTTCCGGCCCGGATCCCCGCCTTTTTTGAACGGCCATGCTTGTTTCTCGTTTGGTTGGATCCCCGATGCTTTTAGTTGCCTTTGGCCTTTTTTTTCTTACTGTGCTTGCGTCTTTCAGCTTTTTTTTGTTCTACTGTGTCCCTCTTCCCCCCGACCCGCGGCTGCCCTTGTCTCCCCCGCCTCCTCCCTTGCTCTTGCTCAGAGTCATTTTGTATGGTTTTTTTTTGAATTTCTTCGGTTTCGCCTGGGACTGCTTTTCCAGAGCGCGCCGTGTTTCTTTTCTACCCCTGCCACATAGTCCTTCCCGTATTTTTTTTTTAGCTCCTTGTTTTGGTTTCGGTGTGAAGTAGTACCGGGCCATTCTCCTCCTTTTTTTTTGCCCTCTCCCGACGTCAGCCCCAGCAAGCCTCTTTTTTTTTTTTTTACATCGAACAAGAAGGCCACCTCTTACCCCCGCATCCTGCCCTTCACTGAAGTCCTCTCTCGTTTTGGGTCCCCGGCGGAAACAGTAGTTTCCATGTGGTTCTTCTTGATAAGACCCACCCCTGCCATTGTCGTGATCGTCCCGTTTCCGTCTTCCAAATCTCCCCCATGATGCCCACGAGCCGGTCCAGAACTATGCATTCCCCCCCCCATCCCCGCCCCCCCCCCCCATGCTTTCGAGATTCCCTGCTTTTTTGACGAACCCTTTATCCATGGAAGCTCCATGAGCCCCCTTGAGAGCTCCTTTTCCCAGAAGTGTTGCGCGGCATGCCGCTCTGCTACTTCCCCCCCCCATTCTTTTCGGATGTCCTTTACGGGCCGCGGTCCTGTAAGGAACACCCCCTTAACTTTTTTTTTTTTCTCCTGTTGTAGAGAGTTTCTCCTCAAGAGCCCGCGTGAAGGTCCGCGCCGACTCCTAATTTTTTTTTCATGAGGACCCTAGAAGAATAGCCGAAACGTTTTGTTCCCCCTGCTGCCGACGGCCCTTCCTTTTAGAATTTCAACAGCCCTGCCTGCTCTCTTTGCCTTTGAGTAGCCTAAAGGTGATCTGCACCTCTCGTGGCCGATGATAGTGTGCGTAACTCCCTCTTAACCCTTTTATACTCACCCACATCAGAAGTCCTACCCTTGTCTCCTCTGAGCCTCTTTCCTGCCCCCGACTTTTTTCTGATTCGAGCGGGATTTGTACTCCTCCCCTTTTTTTTTTTTTTCGTTGTCACGTTTTGCACGCGAAGTAAGATGTTTCCCCCCCCCCGATACGTCTCTCATGAAGTCTTCACTCCAACATGGCCGACATAGTTCTCACTTCCATGCGCCGCCCCCCCGGTACCTGCTGCTTTTTCCCACTTGCACGACCTTGTGCCCCCCCCCCCCCCTCGTCCTCCTCGCTGGCTGCTAGATTTTTTTTTTTTTTTTTTTTTTTTTTTTTTTTTTTTTTTTTTTTTTTTTTTTTTTTTTTGTTCCCTCAGTATTATCGCATGGACTTTTCCCCCCCCCCCCTAGAGGGAATACTTACCTAAATTGTGATACAGAGTCAATGATTTCCCTTTTGTCTCCTTCCCTCTTTTCTCTGAGCCCTTTTCCCTCCCGCATATGCCCTTCGAACACTATGTGACGTCGCGGCCTCCCCTTACGCATGAGAAGAAAACAGTGAAGAACCTTTTTTCCTCCTTACTTGACAGAACGCCTCTTGAGATTGCTTAAGACACCCTCCACCCTCGCAAGAACTTTTCTCACGAAAAAAATTTCCCTAAAAATCCTGCTGCCCTTTTCAAAAGCCTTCGAATTTAATGTGAGTGAGAGTGCCCCCCCGCCTTTTTTTAACAAAAAAGTATTCGTCCCTGATACCTCAGGTTCCGCACAACGTCGCTTCATTTCTTTTGAGACCGGTTTTTCGCGGGTCTTCCGTGCATCCACAGGAGACCCCCCCCCAACCTCTTTTCGTCCCTAGCCACTCTCCCCCCCCCCCCTTTTACCTCCGTGCTTGCGAGGATTTTTTCGTATCATTTTTTTACCTTCAACTCCCATAGGTCTGGATCCGTTCCCCCCCAGGTGGCACTGACTTGCTTTTTTTTTTTTTATTGGTTTTTTCTTTTTTCGTTTTTTTCCGCCTTCATCGCGTGCGATGACCTTGTTCGTCAACGCTCTTCGGTGCGGTTCCTGTAGCCCTTTCCTTTATGACTCTTTTTCCCCCCCCCCCTGCCTTTTAACTTTTTTTGTTGACTCGTTCTTCTGTTGGTGTTTTTTTTTTTTTTTTTTTTTTTTTTTTTTTTTGTAGTTTTTGTTTGCCCTTTTGGGTTTTTTTTTTTTTTTTCGTCTGCGCCCCCCTGCCCTGTTTTCCTTTTTCTATTCACGTTAGGCTGTCCTTTTGTCTCGATTTGCGTGTCTCGAGAGCGTCTAGGCACTTCCCCTTTTAATTTTCGGCCTTTGCTCTCGGTTCGCAGCGGGCCTATTCCCCATCTTACTCCCTGCATCTAGGTTTTATTCTTCCGCCTCCGTTTAAACTCGATGCTGCACTTACCCCCCACCCTCCTCTTATCCCTTGGTGTCGCTACATACAGTTCCTGCCCTCCTCTGTTTTCTCCTTTGTCGCTGTTCTTTTAGCAGTGCTTTGGCCCTGCTGCCATTCTCTCGCTCCAGAGATCGCTGAACCCAGATGACCCTGCCCCTCTTCCTCCTAGCTAACGCCTAGGCCAAGTCCAGGCACCCCTTTTTTTTTTTTTTTTTTCGTACTTGGCAGCAGACGGTTCGTTTCCCTCTTCCCCTCAATTCCCCTATTAGTCCCTGTTTCCTGTCCATGCCCCCATGTTTTTTTTCTTCCCCCCTCGGCATCTTCGTTGTCCCTCCACGTTCTCCACATCAGCCTGCTGCCGCCGCTCGTGACCGATACCTCCATGGTCACTTCCCTTTTGACATCCCCCCTAGACCTCCACTCTCGGATCCATTTTCCCCCCTTTCCTTTACCCGACTAGGGTTCCCTTTTCAGAACTCACGTGACCCCCCCCCCCCCCCCCCCCCCCCCCCAACCCCCCCCCCCCCCCCCCCCGCCCCCCCCCCCCCCCCCCCCCCCCCCCTGCCTTCCCAACCCCCCCCCCTCCCCCCCCCCCCCCCCCCCCCACCCATACCCTTTTTCCCCGCTCATCCCCCGCCCCTACCCTCCTAACGCCACTCGGAAGAACATTCCTCCCCCTACCCCCCCCCCCCCCCCCGCCCCCCAGAACTCGTCTTTCCCCCCCCCCCCCCCCCGGAAAAAATAGTTTCCCCCTCCCCCCCCCCCCCTCTGCATTGACCCCTGATCCCTGTTCTTTTTCGGTACTGTCTCCTGGTTCTCTTTCCCCGCCCCTTGCCTGACACCCCTTTGCTGCGGAGTACGCCCTCTAATCCCTCGCCCTTCGTAGAGCTTGACCCTTCGTTGCCGCACGGCCTTGGCTGGCTAGTTTCTTTTTACGTTTTTTTCCCTGACTTCAAATATAGACCCTTTCCCCCCTGGTTTTCCGCCGATGTCATTGCTGCTTATTTTGTGTTTTGATGCCAAGCTTTTTGTCGGGTTCGATGTTTTAAGAAAAGTATCCTCTCTTTTTCCCCCCTAACAATGCGATACCCGCTCGCGCGAACTCTTTTTTTTATCTCCTGAGTTTCGGTACGCGTTCATTCCTATTCCCCGAGAATCTTTTCTTCATACCCTGTTCGGTCCAGTCCTCCTTTTTGAGGTGCCGCTCTGATCCCCCCCTTCCCCCAGCAAGTCCCTTGCGCGGAATTCAGTTCCCCCTTTGATTTCCGAGACCCAGCGAGCGAGGGTGTCCGCTACCCAATCGCCCTCCCTCTTCTAGTGCCTGCACTTAACTCGGCCCAATAGGATGCAATCCCCTTGACCTTGAGGTCTTTCTGGCATACGTAAAATAGGCTCACCCTTTTTTTTAACTCCTTGGTCGAACTCACGGAATCGTCGACTGGGCACCGTCCTCTACTGTCCTTCCCCTTCCGCAGCCCCCCCCTCCTGATGACCTATTCTGACGGATTTGACCCTCGATGTGTTACCTCGTTCATCCATATATTTTCTCCCGCCCCCTCGTAGACTGGTCCGGCCCCCCGTTCGGCGTTTTTTTTCCTTTCCTTTACCATCGTGAGCCGCCCCCCCTCCTTTCTATTGATGAATTCGAGCCGCTCTATCCTGCCATGTCACATTGCGAATTTTTCTTTATACCCGTGACGAGTATAGAAGACCCTTTTTCAACTTTCCCGTCCTCGTGCTCCCCGGAGTCAGAATTTAGAGCGCCCCCGCATTATCTAGTGAATTCCCCCCCCCCCCCCCCCCCCCCCTCCCCCTCATGCCAGCGCAGCCTATGTTTGCAGAAGCTGTTTTCCCCCCCCTAGTTTTCCCCTACCTCTCGTGTGAATTTCAGGGAGCAGTCTTTAGCCCCCTTTTTTCCAGCTTCTTTTGACCTTTCTGCGTTTTTTTCAGTGGAATTTTCCAGGATCCCATCTATCTTTCGTCCTGTTAGTGTCGTGAGCCTCTTTTTTTCCCCCCTTTTTTCTTTTCCCCTAGGCCAGTCTGGTGTGTGACTTGCGCTCAACAGATAGTTTCTTTATGGATCGTTGCCCGCGCCCGAACCCCTTTTTCTAATTTTTTTTTCAGCTTGCCTTGCTCTGCGGAGGTCTTCGCCTTTTCTACCCCTCACCCCCCCCCCCCCCCCATATAGAAAATGATGTGCCATTTTTTTTTTTCACTTTTTTCTACCCGTTGTTTAGTTTTTTCTTTGTTTTTTTTTTCTTTTTTCTTTCTTCTTTGGAGGGATCATTCCTTCTTTTCTTCTGTGTGTCGCGGCCTCTCCCTCTGCAATTTTTTTTTTGTTTCCCGTCCCCCCTGTC
>Ga0179593_1611719_pt1 | contig 10401 bp, 16 predicted proteins | sample CZODoug2_1_08_16_FD_185931 | JGI IMG/M metagenome (GOLD analysis project Ga0179593, IMG submission 185931) | Vadose zone soil fungal communities from Angelo Coast Range Reserve, California, USA - CZODoug2_1_08_16fungal (PacBio error correction) | ecosystem: Environmental > Terrestrial > Soil >... | reverse complement strand
TTTTTATCTCTCTGAAAAATCTCTCCTTTCCCATCGTTTGTCACACGGACTCCCTACCTGTAGTATAGCATCTATACAGCCTTTCCAAGCTTGATTGCTAGCCTCTACCCCGGTCACCCTAGGTGTTCTCGCCGCAATAAGTGAAGCCTTTCCCCCCTGAGACCCTCTTGTTTTTCCCCCCTTGGCGAGAACGGGAGAAGTTGGCGCTTGAGTGGAATAAGTTATGCCTACCAGCTTATGTTTTTCTCCCTAGAAGCATAGTATTCCCCCTTTGGTAGGCCCCCTGGCGCCGCAATGACTTGTTTTTTCCTAACTGGGCCGTTCCTCTTACCTAGAACCTCCCCCCCCTTCTCTTGGGCAACGTAACAAACCGAATTTTCCCCCTGCTGGTCTTTAGAATTGCCCACTTTTCGCCCCCCCAACCTCCTTTCCCCCCTGGGTCGACCTTTTTTCCTTAGGCAACCCCTCGTGGTCCCCTCCTTTTACTCTTTTTCTGAGCCTTACCCCTCCCCCTTTCCCCCACGGGGCCGATTTCTACCCCGATTACCGCGATTAGGACATACTTTTTCTTGTGGTCTGGACTTCTTTGAGTTTCCCTTTGGAATTTTTTTCTTTCTCTAACATCAGCATGGGCACATGAATGTTCCTCTTGCCCTTTCTGCCGGGTGGCGAGTGGCACGTTCAGCTGTATTTTTTTTGGGGCCTCATAAGGATAGCTTATTTAATTTTCGCCCCCGTTTCCCTCCTGGCTCTGGAGCAGGGCGTGCCTTTCTCTTGGCGGGATTCTGTGTGAATTTTAGAGCGCGTTCTCCTGCCCCTACCGGGGCGCCTTATTCGTGCATCCGGACCTTTCGTCCTGCGAGGGACTCTTCCTCAACATGTCACGGTGACCTTCCTTCTCATGCCCCTCCCTTTGAAGGCGATGGTCTGCCGCGCAGGACCCCTTGGGAGTCCCTCCGCTAGCCGCTGTTTTCCACCTTTTCTGAGTACGCATCCTTCGGGGGGCAATGGTGCAGAAACTCTTCGACGCAAATTCTGTCTCGCGGGCTTTTCCCCCTGGTCTCTTTTCTGCCGTATGACGGCGTTTCGAAATATACCCCCTTCCCCGTCACTCACTGGGACCTTAGTCTGTCATTCGTCTTTCCTTGCACGCGACGCTCGTCTTCCTCCTCTCCACCCGCTTCTTCGACTCCTCTTTTGCGAGGACGCAGCCTTGGCTGGCAATACCGTCTACTCACTGTCGACCTCCGCCTCCCCCACTCTCGGCGCCTTCGGAACGGTTCTTTGTTTTCCACGACCCCGTCTCTTTTTTCTCCCTTACGGCGACAGAAAACCTCGTTCGCTTCCTTTTGCAGTACGCCGGACCTCTCCGTGACCTCCGCGATCGGGCCCCTTCTCTTTGCCGAGGCCTTTCTTCCCTTTTTTCCTGACGAGACCATGTCCTCCAGGTACAGGAGATAGCTACGTGAGCTTTCGGACCCGATGCCACGGGTTTCTTTGACTTGTGGCGATATTCGTTTCGTCGTCAGGACTCCCACGCAAAGTCTTCCGGTGCTCCCTTCAGTTGGCGGAAGGATGCGCTCAAGCGGGCGCCGGACGTAGCTCGCGCCGGCTAGCTTTCGAAAGAGATGCAGAGCGATCTTTCTTTTGGATGTCTTTGCTCTTTTTTCTGACAGGTGGAACGCGCTGACTTATTTACTTGGCGATGGAGAGACCGTATGGCTGATTCGTTCCTTTTGACCGGTCGGTTTTTTCCAAGTGCGGTAGTTAGACTTTTCGTCTACCCCTACCCCGCAGGCTCTTGGCCCCCCCCCCCGACCCGAGTTTCAGTTGGATAGAGCTCTCGAATAGGATATGCCGCGTCGCAATAGGCCTGTCGGACTCCGTAAACTGACACGTTCTACTGAGAACGGCCTCCCTCCTGGACTTTTGCCTACCTTCTCCCAAGACAAGCGCTGGCAGCCTCCTTCTCTCTCCTGTGACGGTACGGATGGGTCTGCGGCCGTGTAATGAGTCAGGGTATGAGCACCTTTTGCGAGCAGCCGTTGGGAGGGCAGTCCCCCCACCCTTCCCTCTTCTCGTTCAAACCTACATGGTTTTTCCCCCCCTTCTTATTTTAGCGCGCCCGGAAGAAGGCGGTTTCTTTCCTTCGAGCTCTTGATGATGCCCAATCTCTCTCTTCTCCTTAACGTTTTTGTTTGTCTCTCGCTGAATCCTCTCGACGCCGAAATTCACCGCCTTTACCTCTTCCGGTCCACAATCGCAGCCGTCCCCGTTCCCCTTTTTTTTACTCTCTCCTTTTTTCTCCACCACAACGGCGCTCGCTCGAATCCTGCCCTTCTCTGCCCTTCCGATGCGGCGATAAACGTGCCTGACAAGCAGACCTTCACGACCCTTCTCTCGAGACTTTTATGCGCAGCTTGGGCTTGGGAGACAAAGCGCTTTACCTCCCGACAGTCCCTAGGGAAGTTCTGATTTTACGTTCCGGAGAGGGTAGACACGTCTAGTTCGCGGGTTCAGATCCTTCGGTCGAGATCCTTCTCACTCACTCGAAGAGAATGCGTTTCATTCAATTTTCCACGCGCTCCCCTTAAAATTCTCCCCTTTCAACTTGGAAGAGCACGGAATCGTCAGAAATCTTTATCTCTAATCGCCCCTTTTCCATACCACTCCCTTCGCGTTCAGCTGACCACCGTAGATTCCACCTTTACTGACAAAGTTCTATGCCCAATCTCTTTCCTCTTCCTTGACTGACGTTCCGGAACGCCCCTTGTCGCGCCCTCCCAAGTCCGCGTCCGGGCTCTTTTGCTTTGTGCAGGCCGTTGACCGTCCGAACGCCGCATCGCCAAGAAGGAACACTTCTTTGCATCGGGTCGCCCCTTAGAAATTTTCCTTTCTCAGGCCGCAGAGGCATCGGTGGGTCTGCGGGACAAGACCGAGCGAGTCCCCGGCAGATTGTACTGCCGACCCTCTACTTGGTGTTTCCCTACTTTTTTTCCAAGAATAGGGGTTCTTCCTTAGGGATGGTGACCCCCACATATGCCAAACCCATTTCCTACTTCTCCCTCCCCTGGGAGTTGTGTCGGAGATGTCTTTTTTTCGACCAGGTCTTTTTTGCCTCCCTTTAACCTTTCGAAGAAGGCACCGAGATCGGTTTTAGCGTCTCCTTGGACGTCTTTTCCTCCCTCCCACTCTTTCCATGTCTCGGCGTAAGTTTTTGGGGCAGGTCATGTTTGCCGGCGGTTTGGGATTGCGTCGTCAGCGTCTCCTAGCTCCTCGACCACCCTGTTGACCGTTAGGTCCCGTGCTGACCCTAAGAATAAGGAATCGGGTCGTGCTCCACCCCCGATGGTAGAGTTCGTAATGTGGTTACTTCCCTCCCGTTTCACTCCTTCTATATATCTTCCGGTGTGGAAGTCGCTGTTTTTTCCCCCCTCTGCCTTCACCTCTCTCATATTTCTCTCCTCCCCTTCCCACTAGTGGCAAGGTTCGCGCTTTTGTCCGCACCCGGTACGACTTCCCCCTTCCCCCTCATGCCGCTCCCGCGTCCCTTGACGCGCTCGTTTCGTATCCCCTTCGAAGGGCTGACCGTCATCTTCCCCTCCGATGACCGCCGCGACCCTGCCTGAGCGTCCCCGCATCCTGACATGCTCGCTTCCTGCGTCAGCTCGGCTGCTAGCTCCTTCCGATGCCCATCGGTCCTAGACCCGTTCAACCGGACCTCTCCGCCACACTTCCCACACTTCTCTCGCTCATTTCGGCCGTGTGAATTTTGAATTTTTTACTTTCCCCTTTTTTCCTTTCACATGATGGTGACCCTTCTTTTGCCCAGGCAACCGTTTCAAGCGTCACCCCCCCCCAATGCTGACTGTGTTGGTCGGAGAATTTCTCCGGGCTAAATTCCCTGAGTTTTTTTAAGTTGGCCAATTCCCCTTGGTCTTGGTTGTGTAGACACCGCCCCTGTATTTGCGACACCCTGTCGTCGGCCGCTCCTTCTCTTGACAACCCTCGGCTCCACATAAGGGAACACTGCAACGTTTGCACGTAATGGACGAGCCTACTGATTCTATATCCGCGCACCGCCCCGGGTCTTTTTTTCACTACAACCCCCCCCCCAGCTTGGTCGTTCCTTTTCGTTGCTTGGCGGAGAACACCAAGTCCACCCTTGAGGCGTAGGCCTCCCAACAAGCTTGCCAAGGATAGTAATTCTACCCTCGAGTTGTTGTTTCCCCAGATTTTTCTTATATTGTAACTGAGACGTGGTGATCTTGTTTCTCTCGCAAGCAGAGCGCTTAACCCGCCCAATCGGGGTATCTTTCTTTCCTCGGAGAGCTTTTTTCCCCTTTTATCAGTACTCAACCCCTTTTTCCTCCTCTTTTTTTTTCGATGAGAATCTTTTCCCACCCTTGGGTCTCACTGGACGGCCAGTTGCTTGTCGCTCTCCCTCAATTTCTACACAACCCCCCCCCCCTCGGGACCATTGGCCACGTACTCCACACTACACACGTTCCCTTTTCCTGTCATCTCCCTGCTGCGTTCGTTTATCAAGACAGTAGTTCTATTTACCTTGAGGTGCGTGTTTTCCTGAGGCCAACCGGCTCGTGGCCCCCTCGGTGACCCGAAGTTTCTCCCTACATTCCCACACTCCAGCCTTCCACACTTCCCCTGAAAGGTCCCCTTCCCCGGATCCCCATTAGCGTCACTTTCTGTGGCTCTGGACTGGCGCCTCCTCCGGCTTCTCATATTCATGTCTAGCCTCTCCCGATCCCCTCTCTGTTCCACCACGACTTTTATTTCTATGTAGTTTTTTTTCTTTTTGACCAAGATCGGGCATATCCCTCAAGCTTAGAACGGTCTTTAAGGAGACAGCGTCGTCACTTTTTCACCATCTCTTCTCCTGGGGGTTCGCCCCTTCTTCGGGGATAGATTGCAATGCACTTCGGCGCGTCTAGGCGATTGGAGGAGACGGCGAAGGCGAGGCCTTCCGTCGTGCAGTATCCCTTTGAGGACCCCTCAAGACTTCCTCCTAACAAACTTTGTTTCTTCGCTTTTGTTTTTAGCCAGCCGAAAGGCGCTCTCCCTTGCGCCCCCTTGCCTTCCACGGGGGGCTCCTTCGCACGTCCTCGTCCCGCGGCGTTCACCACTTTAGTTTCAGCTACCATTCTTTTCATGCTCACGACCTTCCCTTCCCCCAGTTTCTGCCCCCCTCTGACCGGGGCACGCGCTTTGTTCCCTGGAGGCGGATGTAGCTTTTCTCGTACCTGCTTCCCGTTCTCGCATCATGAAGCCAGGCATCCTTCCCCCCTTATCTCACGATGTCTCACTTTCCGGCACGATCGACATGACGACGGCTCCGCCCGATACTAGTTTCTACGAGAGTCACTTATTGCGCGCTCGGCCGGGAACATCCCTTCATACCCTTTTCACACCCCACCTCCCTTTGTATAACTGGGTTTTGGTCCTGGGAGTCAATCTCCGTCATACCCCCTTTCTCGTCGACGGCCGCCAGCACCTCTCTCCTCCTTTTTTCCGTCGGCTTCTCAGTCCTAGTCGATCTTTCCCCCGGTACACCGATTGTCTGTCTCCTTTTTTTTCCCCCTGCTGACGAGCCATTTTCTACAAATCTATCACGTAGTCCCCTCAGTGATATGTTCTGGCAGCTTTAGCCTGACCCCCTCCTGTCGTTCGGCCTTCCCGGGCCACCTCCCCCCCTCCTTCCCCCTCGGTGACGTTGGAGTCTCTCTTTCTTTCCCGAGAACGTTTACGCCCGGCCTGACTAGCTCCAGTTGATGCAGATCGTTTGCGGTCCGTTGTCAGCATAGACAGGCCTAGCCGCTCTTTTCTCAGGTTTTTCTTGAGTTATCTCTTTGGGTGGAAGAGTTACTTACCTGCGGCTCCATTTCGGGTCTGTCCTGACTCCTGTACCTAGCCTTTTTCTCGTTCCCAACTTCGCGACTTCCTTTAAACCTTTTCATTTTATCGAGCTCTCCGAACTGTCTTTTTCCCTTTTCAGGACAACGTCAAACCTTCCCTTCTACTACCGTGACGGAACGCGTCACCCTTCTTTCCCCACTTTAGGTTTACGTTCTCTGTCACACTCCATCTGCTGCAGTACGACGTTCTTTTCCGGCTGTCTTTTCTCTCTCTTCCTTGGCCAGTGATGATTCGATCCTGATCCTCTCTTTGTTTTTCGGGAACCCCCTCGATGATCGAACACATTCCCGCCCTTCATTTTCCCAACCTTCTCTCTTGCCGGAGCTGCGCCAGGCAGGCACTTCCTTTTCTTGTCTGCTATGATGATTCCCCCTTTGTGATGTCTCTCTCTTACCCGAAGACAAAATTCACGAACTGTCTCTTTGGCTCTGCCAATCGCCGCCGTTTTTATTGAATGCTGACCTGACATTTCGTTTTCTATCCTATCTTTCCTGCACCCCCCCCGGGAGCTCCGCTTTTCCCTCCTTTCCCCTCCGAGGCGGGCTTTTCCCCTTTTTGACCGGCTTTCTCTCCCCCCTATCCTGCAGAGCTTGGGCTTGGTGACACCTCCCTCCCCCCACATCCCGCCGAGGGGGACTTTAAGGGCGCGTTCCCGGCCTGTTTTGACGACGGGCATGTTTCTTCTAAGTAAGGGACCTCTTTCTCTTCCCCCGAAATCTCCTTCAACCCTTTCTCGAAGACACACTTTTTCTTCCCTTTCTCGAAATAGACCACGACGCCTCGTTCGTCGCCCTTGCCTCATTCGAACTCCCCTCCTTTTCCCCAGACGTTAGGAACCTCCTATCCTCTCTTTTCCTTCCAGGCGGTCCACAGTCGCTCCGTCTCTTCGACCAGCCACGGAAGAACTCCTCTCCCCTTCTTTCTCCAGCTGCTCAGGTCGGCGTCTTTTGTTGGCCCGACCTCTGAGCGGCTCGCTGCGTCACCGCGTCTCGGGCCGTTTTTGTTAGACTTTTCCCGAAAGCTCCTTCGCCCCTCCTTCTCTGCAGAAAACCGTGAGAATCGTTCTTTTCGCCTATTTTAGAAACGGGCTTTTTCGTTGCGGCCACCCAGCCCCCAGCATCGTTTCACATCGCGGGGCCACAGGTCAAGGATTCAAGGCGTCCTTCCTACTTTTCTTGAGAAGAGTGGGGCTGGCTTCCCCTACCTATCGACCAAGATACGGGGTGCTCCTGCCCGTTTGACCCACTTTCCCCCCGTAAGGAAGGCGCTTTCCAGCTTTGAGTGGTGGCTGTTTTTCTTCATTATCCCCTCCCGGACGAGAGAGCTGTCGACTTGAACGCGCGTCGAAGAACCTCCCCCGATGATCTTTCGTGTATCTGAATTTCGTAGAGAGTGCCTCTCTTCCCGTCTGCAGGTCCCTCCTTCAGGCCGGACCCCCTGTCTTTTTTGGTGATTGCGAGTCCAGTCCTTACTCTCCCCATGCAAGCTCGGACCCCGTGCCCTGGTTATTGCCCCCTCGCCCTTGGCCGTTCTAGTTTCGTGTGAGATTGAACTTTTTAGTTAGACATGGGTACCGGTGCTGATTAGATCGTCCACGATGTTAAATGTCAGGAGTGGTTCGCACTCCCGTTTTACTCGCCTTCCCCTCCTTAGGTTCTTTTTTAGCGCCGCACAGTGCATTATCCAGGCGTCCGTCCTAACATAGATCAGTTAACCCTGTCACTACTCCTCTCCTCGTTCTCAACTTGCTGAGACTCCCCAATGACTTCTTTCATTACCCCCTCGGAAGCACCCCCCCTTTCTACCCATGAAGCAGACTTTTCGTAACTCCCTCCGCCCTCATGAGAGGACCCCTCCCTAACATGATCGCCTAGCCTCTCCATCAGCCGTTCCTTTTCCGTTCGTCTCGTTCCGTGATAGATGCACCCGTCCCCTCCCACCCGCTAGATCGTTGCCCCCCCCCATCCACCCATCTCTCCCCCCTCGGGCGATACATTTTTTGTGTGAACTTTCTGCTGGCAAATGTGTGAGGGGTCCCCTCTGTCCCGTCTCCACGCCCCCTTTGTGACCACTTTCTCGCATGCAACACCCCGAATTTCCTCTTTTTTCCCGTTTAGACGGCCCCTCCTACGGGGCCGAGCCGGTTGGCTTTTACTTTCTTGCCACCCCAATGTCTCCCTTTTTTTCTGGTTTTTAGGGAGCTTCTTCCCACAAGGTCCTCTTGTTGCCCTCGCCAGGCGACACCGTTGTTAACCTCGCTGCTTTACATCGCAAGCGCCCTTACCTTCGCTTCCCCCTGGGCCTCTCCTCTCCTTTCCGTCGACAGCCCAAGTATTACCCCTGGCTTCTGTGGGTCAGGCTCTTTCGAGCACACCGCTGAACTTTCCCTACTTCGCCCTAAGCCCCCTTCCCCTCCTCATTTTTTTTCCCCCCCCCCCTTTTTGTGTTAGAGAGATATCCCCCCTGATTTGTGGTAGGGCTCCGGTACGTCGGCGGTGTGCCAAGCAGAGCCCTTAAACCACTTTTTGGTCTTTTTTTCGGGGAGCGTAGAGCGGTTCGCCCCTTGGTCCCTAGAATCCGCCAGGCTTTTGCTGCGTTCCCTGTTTTCCCAACCCTGTTGCGCGGGCCCCCCGTGTTTGCACTCTCCCTGAGCGTTTCTCCAAACCAAGACCCATGCCAGTCCCCTAGTTCCCGTTGTTTTTTCTCCGGCACGAAATCGGTTCCGACCCAGTTTCATTGATGTCACTTTCTACATACTTGCGGGTTTTCTCCCGCGCGGAGTCACCCTTTTCTTTTTCATTGCCTCGAGGTCTCTTGCTAGATAAATCAATTTACATCCCCCAGGGCAGTGTTCACACGGCCGATGGAGCCCGGCCTGACGAATTTTGACGTTGTCTGTCCTACCGTTGCTTCAAAGCTCTTCCCTTATTTCGCAGAGCTTCAGGTCGTCGATCAGTCAGGAGCGGAGGTCCTGCTCATTATCTCCTTTCCGAGTTCCATCTTTTCTCAGGGGTCCCTGCTGGTCGGGCTGCTTCGATGTGTCTTTTCTCTCCTACTACTTCCCGATGGATGTGACCGCATTTCGCCCGGCAATCTTTCTTTTTACCCCTTGATCCTTTTGGGAACCAAAGAGAGTCCCCTACCGTGACCAAGGCCTCAGACAACTCCGTTCGGGTTTCCCTTTTTGTGCAAAGTGCGCCCTTCCTCTACCTCGTGGGCGGCGAATTCACCTCGCCGCCTTCCTTCGTCAAGATACCACTGCACTCTGAAAAGGCATGTTGGGGCCTAAATATGGCGGCCCTTTTTTCTCTGGATGTGCTGTTTCCGCCGTGAAGTCTCGCCTTAACCCACCCCTCCCTGCTTCCTGGCGGAGGAGCTCGCCCTCCATTCACTCCCAAGCTCGATCTATTCACGAAGATAAGCCCTTTTCCCTCTCTTCGCAGACGCGTTCAATCTGTTGATTGTCCCCGCTCTTCCCTTTCATCGTGGCTTTCCTCCAGCGCAGTTTTACGGTATTCGGCCCCCCCCCACGTCTGAATGAGGTTTCCCGTATTTTTTTTTTCGTTGTTTGCTCACGAGGCCCCTCTACCGTACTCGGGTCTTTTGTCCTTCAAGCCACACTTGCGCTTTGCGGGACTTCTAGCGGCCGTCGTTTTAACCGCCGAGCTGCCTATTCTCCATCTTTTACAAACTTATGTGGCGGCGTTTCAACGAGCCAGCCTTTTTCTTCACTGTTTTCGACGTCGTCATTCCTGTTGTCGGGCAGAGTGTGCCTTCTTTCCGCTTTCCGTCGTTCGTCGTCGGCCGCAAACAGCGGCCGCCCACCGTCACTCGCCCGAGAGCGGTTTTGAGACCGAGCTCCTTGTTTCGAAGTCCGACGCCTTCTGTCAGCCTCGATATGAGAAGAGTTCCGTCTTGCTTTTTATCGATTACGGCACGTGGCGCTCGGGTCGTACCGGATGGTGGGCCCTTCTTTTTAGTTTGAACTTTCTTCCTTCTAGGACGAGTTCCTGCCCGGCCTTTGTGCGGGTCGCAAACAGCCTTTTCTTTCCACTGCGACGACGACTTCGCGTGGCAAAATTCGTCCTTTACTCCACGTTGAGTGTAGTCGATGTTTCGTTGGCGCTCTCGAACGAAAGAGTCCCTTTGAACTCAGGCCTGTTCTCCACCGAACTTCTTCTCACTCCCTTTACGCCGCCTCTTCGTGCCCCACTCTTTTCTCCCTTTTCGGCCTTTAGTCACCAGCACAAAGCGCTTCTTACCACAGTTCTATATACGGTGCCGGCGCTTGTCTTGGGCCTGTGTACTCAGACAAGGACGGTTTCTCCCCCTCGTGGTGATTCATACTGGAAAACGTAGCTGCTCCGTCCCCAACTACATGGGATTCAAGCACTCCCTCACCCTTCTTGATTTGCCGAGCCTCGCACAGGCAGAAGTTTTGTCCTTTGATTTCGTAGAGATCTGATG
>Ga0179593_1596785_pt1 | contig 10401 bp, 11 predicted proteins | sample CZODoug2_1_08_16_FD_185931 | JGI IMG/M metagenome (GOLD analysis project Ga0179593, IMG submission 185931) | Vadose zone soil fungal communities from Angelo Coast Range Reserve, California, USA - CZODoug2_1_08_16fungal (PacBio error correction) | ecosystem: Environmental > Terrestrial > Soil >... | reverse complement strand
GCGCTGATGAGTTGCCGACCTCGTCATTTCTGATCGACACATCGGTGGCCAAACCCCCCTGCGCTTTTCTTGCCGGCTCCCCCTTTTTCTTTGCTCGCCTTTTCTATTGGTCTTCCAACTGGAGAGTAGCTACTCCCTGGTCAACTCCTATGAGTCTTCTTCCTCCAGCCTCCCTCCGGGATTTATGGTGGAGCGCTCGACTCCTTTGTGACGAGCTTGCGGCGCACCTTTCAATTCCGTGCCATATCCGCCACTGAATCTTGCTGTCCCCTCCCCTTTTGCTGAGCATTGAGAGACTTTTGGCCAAGTTCCCGATTTCGATGTGATCCCGCCGTGGAGGGGTTCCCCTCCATAGCGGCACGGTTCTTCCCCTCGGATATAAGGTCCTCTGGGCTCGGGGTGTCGAGTCTTTCGGCCCACCCGGACTCCCCCCCCCACCTAGTGGTGGCTTCGCGGCTCCGCGATAACGCTGTTCCTCCTTTTCGAATCACGCCCCCTTTCCCCCGACCTTTATTCTCTATGTCTCTTCGACACGACTCGCGACATGTCACGCCGGTTGCCTTGTTGCAACAATCTGTCTGGCGGTCATCTTTGCCGTGTTTTTCCTCTTCCCCCGAATTCAGCGAGCGCTCTCCTCAAAACGAGATACCTACGCTCTTCCTGTTTCAGCCAGCACCACTCACCCCTTGCCCTCTTTCTCAAGTACGACTTCAATAGAACTGGTGTGCACATACCTGTTGAGGCGCGCCGTCCCTTTGCCTTTCGACGCGGACTCTTTCTTAATCTGCTTCCCCCCGCTTCATGTCTGCAGACCTTTCTGGAGGTCTGTATGTCCCATCCGTCCGGAGGAGCCAGCTATGCTCCCGAGTTCTTCTCGAGTTTTCATCTGTTCTCGGTCATGTTCGGCCTTCGCGTGGCTCGATGAAGATTTGAAGCTTCCCAGTGAGTAGACGCGTGAGTAACCACTGAGAGATTCTTCCCCCTTTTTCTTTGAGCGCTGCAGGCGGTTATTTTTAATTTTTCTCGCTGATCCGATCTACCCGACAAAATAACTCTTTAGTTTTCGGTTCGGCCAAGGTCCTTTTTAAGATTTCTGGAGGTCCGCGACGGCTCCCCTCCCTACAACCTGATCTCTCTCTTCTTTCCAGAAGACCTCTTTTCTTCCTTCTTCCCCTTGATCTTTATTCTCTTATAATAGCAGGATTTTCTTTTTCTGGTGCTTCCCGGTTTCGTTTAATTTTAGATAAGCTCTGTCCGAGATTCTGCAGAGGTCTTCTTTTTTTTGACTTCTCTCAATGACTAGAGATAAAGTTAGCTAGTCCGCAAGCAGAACCCCCTTGAATGCGATTCAGTATGTGCTTGAAATAATTCCGGTCTTATCTGATTGTTCTTCCCTTTTACCGCCTTCGTCTCCGGGGTACTCCTCCCGAGTCGCGTCGTTAGATCCGCCTTTTTTTTCTCTCGCGAGTCCTGGGCTACCGCAGAGATTTTCCCCTTCTTTTTCCATGGGACCCCCCCTATTTTCGATGCCCCCGGCCGACGAGAACGCCTTCCTTTCCGTCCAGTCCAGACTTTCTCGATCTCGCCGCGTATTTCTTTTTTCTCCTCTCGCCGAGAAATTGATCCGCGTTATGCCCCCTTGGGATCATACGCTGAATTAGATTTTCGGTCTTTTCTTTACCCATTCATTTCCCCCTTAGCCTCGCAATGACGTAACCTCCTCCCAAGGATGGCGAGATGTCGGGTCTCTCCTCCATCCTCTCGACGCACTTCCCGAAATATTGGGTTCCCATCCCCCTGTGACTCTAAAAAGATCTCCGATCGTAAGACTCTAACCCCGAGCTCAGATTCCCCGGTCTCAGATCCTTCCTAGCCTTCCGCGCTGCGTGATCTCTCGTCTAGATTCGTTCATCCCGTGTCCCTTCCCCACCGCGGCCCCAAGACTTTCTCCCCGACGGAATCGTCCCCCTCCGTCGTTTACCTCACACCCCCTTCCACAGCTTCTCTCTCTAATCTCGATCAGTCCCGCGGCGTTTTTCCTTTAAGGTGACCTTGTCGACTTTCGATCCCACCCGAATATGCTGACGCCTCCGTCCTTTTCACCCGAGCGCTTGGGTTCCAGAGGTTGCGTCGACCTGCGTTCCCCTGACTTAGTACGATTCCTTCTTGTTCCAGACTCGGGACTTCCCCGGTTGATAGACCCGGCTTTCCACTTTCTTTCTCCAACCGGCCTCACGCCTTCCGCTTCTGCGGGTAGCCATTACTTTCAATCCCCTGAAAGACTGTCCTCCAGTGTCCCCCCTCCATTGGTTGCTTAGCGTTTCTTCGAGTTCCTCTCAGAAAAAGTAGGCCGATTTCGCCTCCCCTTCCCGAGGGATATGACATTTCGCTACGAGCCATTACTTCATAGACCGGTGACTTACCTGTTTACCGGCAAGCTCCTTTCTTCCAAGCTTCCGGCTTACTGGATTGCGACTCAAGCCGCTGTCCAGCTCATATCCCCCACGGCCGTGCAAAGTAACTTCTTCCTTACGCTTACATGAATCTTTCTTCGTATCTGCACTCGCCTCGGCCCCCCTTACTCTTCCCACCTGTAAGGGGCTCTTCTTTCATGGCTGTTGTTCTTTACTGACAGGATGGGCTGTGTTTTGGGCCGCAGGTCGGATTTCCTTGCGCGTTTTACTCTCCACCTTAATGAGGTGTTCCCTTTCCTTTCCTCCCATCTTTTTTTGTTTTGCGAGATTAGCGCCCCACCTACTTTCCTTTTTTCTCCATTAACGAGACTTTTCCTGCTCTAACTCTGCTTCAACCATCTCCTTTTCGGGTGACAGCACCAGCCCGGGCGACCTACTTTCCTGTGAACTCCCGCCGATGCGGCGGTGATCGCCCTCCCCTCAATCACGGTAAGGTACTTTCCCCTCTCTTTGACAGGCCTTGATTCTGGGAGAATCTCTCTTTTTGGAGTCGCCCGCGACATCCCGATTGCCACTGCTCCTCTCCTGAAACGCAGCCCGGTCGAGGGTTCTTCCCGATCAGGTCGATTGTAGTCCCTTTCTACGTCGAGAGCAATGGTCCGGACCTGGGAATTCTTCTGCTCTGATATCTTGTATTTTCTCACCCTCAAAACAGCTCTTGTCGCATCTCCTTCGGGAAAAGGTTTTTCTTTCAGGGCGATTTAATTCTTCCGCTCCTAGCCGCCAGATGCTTTCTTTTCCCACTGCAGCTTTTTTCTAAACCTTAGGAGTCCTCTTCTTATAGACCACTGTGTGGTGATGCGCACGGGACAGCTCCTTCCGCCCCGAGGTGAGCTTTCATTCCTCAGGATCCCCAATCGGTTCTCTCCTGTGACTTCGACTTCCCTTGCTTCCTCCACCATAGTTTGGCTCGCGCCCAGATTTTCCACCTTACGCTCCTTCGCGAGACTCCTCGCCGCCGCTCCTTCCGATCTCGGCCATTACCCGTCCTGGGACGACTTTTCATCCGCTCTACGGATATTTTCTTTGTTGAAACGCATATATCGGTGAGGCTCTCTCCCCCTGCCCGCGATCACCCCGATCCCCGCCTCGCTGATCCTTCCCTCGGATCGAGTCTTCCCCTCTCTTCGATCTCTGGAGATCTTTTTACCTTCCCTCCTGTTCGCTAATGTCGTCCGATGTCGTTCCCCCTTTGCGTGCTTCTCCTGACATTTTTTTTCCCCCCCATCCCCCCCCGGTGTTTTTTTTTTGTTCCGGCATTCTGATCTACCTGGGAATGGAGTCCATCAGGAAAAGCCTTCCCTCGATTCCCCAGTTCTTTTGCCGATGGGTCTTTTGATCTGCGAAGCCCCCTACGGCGTCGACCTCTCCTCCCTCGACCTTCTAGGCCGGAGTAGTCTCTCCGCTCGCAACCCTCTTAATTTCAATGCCTTTTTGTGTGAAACTCTCGGCGGACGAGATACTCAGCGAGATGACGTTTCCTTGCGATATCCTCCGGTATCTCGGTGAAAGGTCTTAATAGGCTGTTTGATCGCCTCGACGGATTTTTCCGCACCTGACGAGCATCTATACCTCCCTTCCTGTGGTGTTCTCAGGCCGTATCTCTCTCTGAACAGCTGGTACGCCAGGACTCTTATCTTTTGCTCGATGGCGAAGCACTGACCGTGAATTCTCGTGGACTCTGCGCTCCTTTCCCTTGCATGGCCCAGCAGGTCCTACTCTCGCCGCGATGATTTCTGGCCTTCCCTTCGTAGACCGAAGTCCGAATCGAGGATTTTATTCTGCAATATGCTTTCCCTCGTTTTCGAAGGAAGTCCTCGAGCTCCCCGAAGATATGTTCGCCTCCTCTCCGATTCAGCTTAACCCCCCCCTTCGAAATTTGAAGCCCTTCATTTTCACAGGTTTGTCTCGGCTTCCCTCTGCGAATTCCTCGGAAGACCTCTGTCTCCAGTCCGGCCGCGTCTCCTTGACCAGAGATCTTTCTCGTCTGACCTCCCTCTCTTTTCCTCACTTCTCTTTTTCATAAGGATTTCCAGGCAACGCTGGCCGAAAAGAAGCTCTCTCCTCCTCCCCATTTGTTCAATAGTTATTCTGTCCCTTTGGATATTTCCTCCTGCGTTGCAGCAAGACACCTGCCGTCTGAGACTCCTTTGATATGTTTTTTCCTGCTGCCTTCAAATTAGAGGACAGGCACTCTGTGGTAGACTTCTTTCGCCTCCTAGATCTTCCGTGCCAGGGAGATGTCTTTTCCTGCATATTTGGTTTCACTTATCTTCTCTGCTGGCTGACCCTGACGAAGTACTAGCTTAGGGAGTTTGGAACCTCTCTTCTCCCCCCGATGTAACCTTTCCGTCCCCCCCCTTGAAAAGGCAGCAATTGACGCAGGTCGAAATGGTTTTTCCACGCTCGACCCCCGGCTCTCCTTCTCTTTGGATTGCTATCCCAAGGTGACGTCCTTTCCCTATTAGGGAGTCGTCTGTACCATCTACAGAGTTTATGACGTCTGCGAGACTTCTCCACAAGCTAGGCTTCCGATGTTTGAAGTTGTCTCCCGCGGTTCTCGACCCCTTCTCGCCATCGAGATCTTTCCTCTGCCGGCAAAATTCCCTTCGCGCCCGCCATGTCTCAGATGGATGTCCCCCGCTCGGGATACTCAAATTCAAAAGATGCCCCTCGCAAGAGTCCTCTCCTCTGCCGCGGAGTCCTCCCTCGATTCCCTCATGCATGAACGTTGTTCGCAGATCGTAGCTTCGATACCAGCCACATCCAACGTAGGCCCCGGCTGGTTAAACGTCCCCGTTCCGTTTTTACCCAGGTGTGTCGCCTGAGATAGGTGTACTCAACTCAGTCTCAAAACTTCGAGCATGCAAACGTCGGCCTCAATGCTCGTCAATGTGGGGACCGATGGGTTGTACGACTCCTTCCGAGAGAGGGGTGGCTCAATGCCCTTCTTCTTTTTCTCTTTCCCCCTGTTTAGAGAGATCTCGCTGCCTATTTCGATCGACTCGTCACCACCTCCTCGCCCACCTTGCTCTCCTTGAGTGTCGACATGGGTGATTCGCCTTTCTCGGCTTGGCTTCCAACCTTTGATTCCAGCGACAATCACTTGGTGTTACCTATGACTTCTAGCCGATTCGGATTGTTTTTGCGCATTGACTCGACTCGTACTCTCTCGGCGAAACCTTCAAACCGGTGGTCATGAGGGACTCATCCCTTACATAGTCGCTTCCCGCTTGATCTTTTGCGCAAGTTTCTCACCCCCCTGCGACAGAACTCCTTTCTCTTCGTGCCGATCCTCTTTGGCGCCCGACTGCGTCACGGGTGATCTCCTCTGATTCCTGAGTCTTGCTGAGCCTTGGTGGTGGTCGAGAACAGAGTTGGGCTAAAAAGCCCCCCTCGACCGAGGCCTGGGCTCCCTTCTCCGAACTACACGATTGGTCGAACGCCTTTCCAAGATCCGACGCTCCCCTAACCCTTTATTTAGATGCGCTTCAGAAACCTTCTCCTGACATGACGCACTGTAGAGGCGTCCAACCCAGTTCACTTCTGCGCGTAGGCTCTGTTGGCTTTACAAGCCCCTCCTCTTACGCGAATATTCCCACCCGCAGAATCAGCCTTTCCCCTGCGGTGCAACGGAAACCAGCAAAACCAACCCTTTCAACGTCACGGCCCTCCCACTGTTTGCCCTATAGACTTTGCTCCGACGGAGACCTTTTTTTTCTTTTCCGGAGCGTTTTCGGCGATGGCAGGCACCTGCTTGCGAAGACCTGAGAGCGAGGGTCTTTTCTTTTCTGCAAAGCTTCTTTTCCTACCCAGAGCTGCCTTTCATGTCGTCTCTAAAAGGTTCGAGAACATCCGGCCCACGTCTTCTGTCCTTCGCGTTGACTGGCATCCGACGCTTAATTTTTCTTTCTGTCTGTCTTAATCTGCTCGAGGCGCTTCCTCAATTATCTAGTCCCTCAAATCACCGCAGGGGACTGGACAATTGTGAGGTGGTGTCCATTCTCCGAGATTCTCACTAGAAGACACTGCCAATCCACGTTCGTGACTTTTGCGTACTTAGACTTCCCTTACGATTTCAGAGTATATCCATTAACCCTCCCGCTGCCCCCGCGTACACCTCTCGAAGGACCCCTTCCCCTCCCGGAATCAGATCTTCTTCCATGTTTAGGCCTCTCTTAAGTCAAATCCTTGGGTCTCCCTTGGGACGCTTACCTGCTCCCCAGGGCCGTGTCAAGTTTCCCCCCCCCTTCCGCCGATTTCCCCTGCTCTCTCGCTTTTTGGCTGCCGTGCTTCTTCCCCCGTGAAGACTCCATGTTGCGCGAGCTCCGGGCATTCTCGCACCACCCCGTTATGATGGAGCGACGCGTATTTTGACTACCCGTTCTGTGTTAATATGCCAGCTCTCCTCCCCCTTTCGCGACGGCGTGATCACCCCCTTGCCTGATTTTGCGGCAGTCACCTCGATTGACTACGGTTCTATCTTTTTCCCTTCACATGCATCTTTCTAATCTCTGGACGGCTCTCTCCGTCAAGGCCTTCTCCGTCGATGGCTTCTCTTGTCCTCGCCGCCCTCGTGATTCAGATGACACTCCTTACTCGTCGATCCCCGCTTCCCCATTCCTTCAGATTCCCCCCCTCTTTCCTTAGGATTCTTTCTCTCATCATCTTTCAGATCGCGGTGGACTTTTCCGGAACCGATTTACCCCCTTGATGCACTATCGTACCGTCCCCTTGACCCCCCTCTAACTGAATTTTTCCGTTCAAAATTCTACCCCCTCGTTGTCTTCTGTAAAAATCCATATCCCTTCCAGAGACCCACAGTTCCTTCAGATGCCTGTTCTGCAGATCTCTCTTGCTATTCTTCCTAGGATTGTGTAGAGGAGGGTACTCAACCGTTATATTATGCACCTCTATTGCCATCCTCCTCTTCTCAAAAAGGATCTTTTTTCCGTGTTTAAATTTTACAGGTCCCCTTCCCCGCGATCGAATCTCGATCGGCGCAGGCCTGTTCCTCGCTATAGTTAACGAAATCTGACGACCCCCCGCATAGATCTTTTCTCCCCGACCCTCCCTTATTTAAACCGAGCTCACCCCTAGGGTCCTATCCCATGATCATGACACCTCTCGAACGTCTTCTAATGAGTGTTTCCCTCTTAAGGTAAACTCTGGAGGGTTATAGAGGACTTCTAATACTCTTTTCCCCCTCTTCCTTTAAAGCCCCCCCTGACTATGATTCTTACGACAATATCCACCAGACTTCCGTTTACCTCCCTTCATTTTTCCCTTCGCCCTTCGGTGACTTTCTTTTCTTCTCCTTTTCACTTCATATAACCCTCGCTTCCAGATGATGGACCCCTTCTCTCGCCTGGGCCCCTCTCCTCGGGAACTCGTGAACTAGAAGGCAATCTGAAGGCTTTCGTCTTTTCGCGTGTCTGTATCTTGACCCCCCTCACCTCGATGATCATACCGGCCCTTCCTGGGCACAGAAGGAGGTACCCTGGACTGTACAATGAATTCTGTCGTAGGCCCTCGTATCACCGACTTTCCACCCCCTGTCTAGGAGCATGTTTCTTTCCCCTGAAAGGTTTTCCTTGGAAGCATTCTTCCTTTTCCTGCCGGCGCGTTGGTACCTTCGTTCACAACGGCATAACAGGAGGTGCGAGATCACTCTTAATTTTCTTTAGAGAGAGTTCTTCTTCTGGTAGCTTTTCCTCTTTTCCCGAGACGTGTATGTCCCTTTTGATGACACTCTACCTTTGTGCCAGAACCTCCTTTAATATTCCAGTGTAACTCTTAGCTGGGTGGAGGCGGCTCTGACTCTTTCTTCCTCAGATTTAAGCCACTCTTCCCGTTATTTGCCCCTTTTTGAAGTAGCCTTTTCTTCCCCTTTTTTTATTGGAGTCGCTTCCCTTCCTTCCTGACACTCCTTTCCCTATTAGCTTGCTTTTTCGATCCGCTTGAGGAACCTTGTCGACTTCTCCCTCCTCTATAGTAAGCCTTCTAAATTGCCTCCTTTTCCCGTAATAGACCTTCTCCTTATGACTTTCCTACCCATCGACCGAAATCTACCCTTTGAGATCGTAGGCCCTTTCCTGGTCCTTTAATTTCCCTTCCGTTTCTGAGCTCCCCCTTCCTCAAGCTTTTTCTTTTTCTCCAGGCCTCTTTTTATGAGCAATGTAGTAGAGGCGTTACGCCCTTGACCTTCCGCGGTGGACCATCTTAAAAGATGCTCATCTGTGATCGCTCTTTCTCCTCTATACGATCCCTGGGGTAGCGCTTTTTTTCTATGGCGAAGTCGGACGCAATGTCATTTGCTTTCGAGTCCGACCCACATTCCTTCTGCGCTGTCCTCCCACGCCCCGGCGTTTCCCTCCTAGATGGCCTTCTCCGGAAACGTGAAGCACTGTCACCTACCTTCGACTTTTCGTCGGTGTATTGGGGCATCGGGTTTCCTGAATACTCGGTGAGTTTTCCTCCGCAATCGACGTCTCATCAACGATACTACCACTTCTCTATCCGTGGACTGAGTCTTCTTTCCTACTGAGGATCTTCCCCTTTATCCAGGTTTAGCGACTTTCTCTTCCAAGAGATGGTTCGGCAAGATGGTTCTGTTAGGACGGCCCGATTTCCCTCCGCAATCCCGCTTCTTCGATTTTTGTTTTCAGGCATGGAAGCATTACTCTGCTCAATAGGTCCCGGAACCATCTTCCCGAGTTCTTCTTTCACCGATCCTTTCCCTCAGACAATTATAACGTGGAGCGTCCTGCTCCCCATCCACAGGAGTACCCTTCTCTAAATTCTTGAATTCGTGCGACGACCTCCCGGACGACACATCCTACTCCTCCCCAGTTCTCTCCACTCTCAGGGCCTTAGATCCCCCCCCCAGCGATCTTTCCCTGATTCCTGAGATCTAGCCCCTATGACTAGTCACCTCTCCGGTCGAGGCGTCTCCTCGACCTTTGAAGATCGTGGATTTCTTTCTTTCAGAAGCCCTCCTTTACATAATGCAAGTGTGTTTTTGCTCCTGTCACGACCTCACAGATGATCGCCCTCAACTCTAGTCCCCCCCCCCCCTTCTAGGATCTCCTCCTGCAGAACCTTCCCTTCGGAATAGGCGTACCGCACCCCTCCCCTTATAGCGTACGGTCTATGTCCTTATTTCCTGGGTTACGCTCTTTTCAGAGCCTCACGGCCGAAGGAGCGTCCATCTCTCCTAGATGTGCCCCTGCACCTCGATTCTCGATCTTCTCGCTTGCCTTTTCCCACCTCGTCGACCTAAGGCCACCTGACAATTGTCTTAGTCACTTAGGACAACTGTTCCTGCAATCTTGTCCGTCCTCCTGATGTCATCTTTCCCTCTTCCTTTAGATAGGTTCGATCCCCTCGCTCGCAGCTTCTTCTTCCTGAAACCTCCTTTCGAAACAGCCTCTCCCCCCTCTTCTCTTTCCGAATCCTCTAAACTCTGCTTATCGTCGGCAGATGGTGATTTTGACTCCTGAAGACCCTGAATCTCCTTCCTTTCTTGCGAATCCCTTTTTGATTCCACTTCAGACACGCCGGACATTTTCTTTTCTCCCTCTCCCTCGCCCCCGCGACCCCTTGTCCCCCCCCCTTACGGACTTTATCCTTCCCCTGTGATCTTGGCTGCCGATCTTTCCCTGAAATTTTTCCCTTTAGCGGCGGGCGGCCTGACTGAGTATATCTTCCTTTCGCTCCGATCCCCTCCGGAACTTTTTGACTTCCCATTTCCCGGGCTTCCTTCGCGCATTTCTAAGAATATTAGTAAAGTTATCTCCTCTTTGGATGTCCATTACTCTCTCCCCTCGGGCGAAGCGCTCGCCCCCACAGTATTTCTCTTTGTTGCAGTCTTTCTCTCAGGCTCTCCCCCCCGGATGCCCATACTTCCAGTTGAGGCACCGTTCAG
>Ga0179593_1572384_pt1 | contig 10401 bp, 11 predicted proteins | sample CZODoug2_1_08_16_FD_185931 | JGI IMG/M metagenome (GOLD analysis project Ga0179593, IMG submission 185931) | Vadose zone soil fungal communities from Angelo Coast Range Reserve, California, USA - CZODoug2_1_08_16fungal (PacBio error correction) | ecosystem: Environmental > Terrestrial > Soil >... | reverse complement strand
CTTCCTCCCCCTGGCGACCCAGAGGCGAGGTGGATTCTTGATTGCAATGACCGCGCGGGCTGCCCGCCCTGGGAGAATTCTCCTTTTTCCCCTGCTTTTCGGACCGGAGATGCAGCAAAAAGGTTTAACGCTAATCCCCCTCTCCGCTGACCCCCTCTCTTCGCGAAAGCCGCTGCAGCTCCGCATTCGATTCCCTCCCCTCTCTATGCTCAATGGCCCCCCCAAATGAAGATCCGTAGATCCCTTTACATGCGACGAGAACGGATTTCCCCCCCCCTCCTGGTTGCCTTCCAAGCTCCGCCAGTTTTCCCCCGAACTCCCCCGGACAAGAGGACTCCTCCCTCACCCTCCCTCTGATATCCCCCCTTCCACCAATCATTATCCCCTATGAAGCTCTCGAGCTCGACAGCGATCCCTCTAGTCTCTCGATCTTTTGGGCTTCCGAGAGGGAGCTCCTGTAGTAGTCCCTGGGGCGGCACTCCGAGGGGAAATGGGCGTTTCGCTCTTTCTTTCCTCTTCTTGGCGGCGGATTAAGGGGGACCGGTTGTTAGCCTCTTGCCCCCCTCATTCCTCCCCCCCCCCCTCCCCTTTTGAGAGATATGGTGAGGGAGAAGTTTAGGCTCCTTCCCTGCGTTTGCCCCTTCCCTGATAAGGGGGCCGCCCAGCCCCCTCCCTCCCTCGATAGTCCTCTCCTCGTCCCAGTGAGATGCCGCTCCCCATCGTGGTAATTGGAGCCTGCCCCAATCCCTTCCTTCTCTTTTTCAGATGGGCAAGTCTTGGTCGATCTAGAAAGTCTCATCTTTAGACTCTTTTATGCTCTGCTCTCTCTGGCGGGTTCCTAACTCCGGCTGATGCCTTTTGCGTGATTTGAGGTCGTTATTTTGCTTTTCTCTCCTTCTTCTGCGCTTTTCCGGTCTCTCCCCTGCTTGGCCGAGGACCGCTTCTCCCCTTTTACTTCATGCTTCGCTTTCGGGCTCCCCCCCCCCCCCCTCTTCGTCCCCCATTGTGGTCCCCCCCCTCTTTTTCAGCGCAGACTGTGCAGCGACTTGAGAGAGCCGTTTTCCCCCGACCATTGTCCTCGGATTGAACTCCCGCGATGTGATGTCGCCGGTTCCTAACGTTCCCGTTAGGACCTTTCAGAGTGACCTCGCTGTTCACTAGAAATAGTGGTGTTTCCGCCGGAGGCAGCGAGCTGGCGTAAGATCTGATGGTGACCCTTCTTCTTCCGACCCAAGCCCTTTACAGGTGTCGGCATGCCCAATGGCGTTTGCGCCCCTTTTGATCCCCTTTTAGATGCCGATAAGCAGGGCTCCAGTATGGCCGGTGTTGACTTGACCCCTTTTCCTCTACGCCCTCTGCCGGGATGATAGTTTTTCCTTTTTTTTGTATACTTAAAAATAGTCTTCCTCTCCTCCGGAGTTTGTCAAGTTCAAGGGTCTGCCCGAGACGAAGGGATTTAAGATGTCCCTAAGTTTTCCCAAATGAGGCGGTCTCTGTCGTGTCGCCCTACGCATCTCTCGACCCTTCTCTCTCCTCCTGTCCCCGATCTAGCCCTCCAAACTCCATGAAGGTTCCTTGTTGAGATTTCCCGATTTTTTCTTCTTTTTTCTTTTAAATGTGTTGTTAAAAAATAGAAATTCAATTCCTCTTCGTCTTTCCAGCCAGGTGGACTTCGAACCATAGTTTCCCGTTAGTGTGCCTGGTTTCCCCGAGAAGACTGTGAAAGAGCGGGGTGTCGGCCATTTTACCTGTTCCCTACTTACGTACGCAGGGGCGATCCCTTGCGATCCGTTCCCCCAGGCTCGTCCCCCCCCCCCCGTTTTTTCTCTTCTTTTTCTTGTTCGGTAAAGACGCAAAAGCACTTTCCCTCCTTTGCCAGCGGCGGCGAACGAGGGCGTCCCTGCTGGTCCTAGAGTCTCCCTATCTTTCTCCAAGCCAATCCGCAAAGTCAAACCCTCTTCAGATCGCGCCGGATGGAAGGGATTTTTTTGAGTCTAAGCTAGTCAGTTTTCCTCCTCTACCTGCCCCCCCCTTTTTTTTTTATGTAAGATGTGTGCTCCCTCCTCTCTATCCAGTGAGAGGGGCTTCTCAATACTGAGATGTTCCTTTTCCTTCCCGCCTTTGAGTCGCCATCTTCACTATATTAGCAAAGAGAACCACCCCCCCCCTTCCAAATTCTTTCTCATGCGAGGCGCTTTTCATATGAATCAGGGAGGGCGGGAGTGCCCCTTCTGGTGAAGTATGAGTGTTTGACCCCTCCCAATCATTTTTTTTGTTGTCTATCATAAAGATTTTCTCCGTCATTCCGTATCTTTTGCCAATCCAGAATAAATCGCCTCGTTTCACGCCGCTATGCCCTCGAAGAAGGAACCCTTTCTTGTATCATGTTCATGATATCGATGAAATTCCTTCTCAGCCAGCTCAGGCCAGTCCCTAATTCCCCCCTTTGGAAGTGAGAATGGTCACCTCCCTTATCGGTATTCCGACAGGTACACAAGTTGCGAGCTCCTCACCCCTTAGCGCCTGCGGCCGTCGCGTTCTCAAGAAGAACATTCCTTTTGAGATTTTCCTATCGGTTGGCATGTGATACGATTGTTTTTCCCCCCTATTTTCCCGAGTCTTATCCTGATGACGAACTTTTTCCCTCCCCTCCCTTTTCTCTTTTCTGGGCCGGCTGCGCAGGTCCTGTCCGCGCTGGCGGAGATACCGACTTTGAATTTTTGGGTTGCCGCTGACATATCAAGAGGTGAAGAACGATTCAAAGTCTCCACCCTCCTAGGCCCGAGAGGATTCCTCAACCCCTACTCCCCATTATTAAGCCGATTATCACAAAGCGACCTCCCGCCGAGCGGAAGTCAAACTAGGGCGTGTATTCGTCTCCTCAAGTTTTGAATTCCCACAACAATTTAGTCGGATGGGTACTGATCGCGTTCCAACCGGCGGACTTTTCGTCTGCAAAGCTGGTTGCCTCCCCTCTTCCCTGCGCCAGACCCAGATAATATAGAGGCAGATCAATCTCAGTCCCCTTTTTTCCTAAGTTTTTTTACCCGCCTTACATTTCTTAGATTTAGTCCTCCCTGGACTCATGGCCTAGGACAACCTGTCTCTGGCGTTAATCTCTCTCCCTTTTTTCCCCCTTCCTCTGGGGTAAGGGAATCACTTCCCCCTCAATCTTTTCTTTTAGGCATCTTTGTAGATATCAAGGGAAGCCTGGTCCCCCCCGGACTTCCCCCCCGACCCTGTGTTAAATCGGCCTCGTTTCGCTGTTGGTCTGCGCCCCCTTTTTTTCCCCCCGTTGCGCCCCCCATCGTATAAACCATCATTTCTGACTTCCCCCCCCCTCGTTTCGGTTCACACCACCCCCCCCTTTCCGGAGAGGTGATCATGCTGATGCACTAGGTAGTGCCTCCCCCCCCTTAGGTTTGTTCTTCAGGTCATCATAGCGGTCGACGGCACGCCGATCGGATCCTTCCCTTCCCTGGATCCGCTTTCACGAAGATTAACCCCAACCATATGCTGCTGCCCCTTCCTAGGTTCTGCTTTCCAGCTCCGATAAGGCACGCCCCGAGAAGAGAATTTGGTACAGGTTTAACCCAAGTTTCATTCCGTTAAAGAGCCCGCTTTCCCCCCCGACCAGTCTTCCTGCCCTCTTGAACTTTCAACCCACCCGACCTTAGTAATCGCAAGCAGCCTTCCCCTTCCAGTCCTTCATTCCTCTCCGTCGCGAGAAGCGCTCTTTCAGACCCGTGTTCGGATCGAAGCCAGCTTTCCTTTTGTTTTCGTCTTTCCCTAGGCTCGAAGGTCCAAGTAACACGAGGGTTGCCCTTCCCCCTGATCTGTTGGATCCATTGTCCGCTTAGGCGCTTTTGGGCCTTTCTGAGGTGGGCCCCCCTGATGGGCCCCCATTCGCATTGCGGCGCCGATCGCGACTTCTCACCATCCTTCCCCTCCTATTAGATGGTGAGGGAGAAGGGCTCGAGATAGGAGTAATGTTTTTAAACTCTCCGGGGTTTTTGAGTTCCCTCAAAGCGCCGAGGAAGAAGAGCTCCCCCTTCTCGTCCCGCCAAGGTCCGGACTCCCTCCCCCCTTTGATTTGAGGTTTGTAGGAAGGTAAGTCGTCGGAAGTCCTTCCCCTGATCTATCGACCCAGGCGAAGAGCGCGCCTTCCCCCCTCCCCTAGGGGATGCTGTTATTCCCCCCTGGAAGCGTCGGCTGAGTCATTAGTGGTCCTGGTTTCTGTTTGCCTTGCGAGCGAAGTGGGCCTCTCCCCCCGGTTCGTGAGATTGACGACTTTCCCCCTACTTCTGCCACAAACGCATTAAGAGATCTCGATCTGATACAGTGACCCCTTCCTTGTCTCTCTCCTTTTGGTCTTTCGGTGTTGATCGCGTTAAGACGAGGTTGCGTCCCTTCCGAAGTTTTTCCGTACGGAACCGTTGTGTCCAGTTCTGAGAAAGGGCTCTTTTTGGACTTCGACGCCCTGATCACACGCGCCCCTTGTTTTTTCTTTTCGGTTTGCGTCCTCATGGATGGTTGACGCACGACGAGATTTTCCCCCTCTCGTTTTAAGGATGATTGCTACATGGCGAGCCCCCTTTCTTTCCCCCTCGCGCTTTGACGCTTGGAGCAGGATGCTGCCCCATTTTGCGTTTTTTCTATTCTGACCCCTTCCAGCTTTCTGGATTTTCGGTCTTGATTCAAATCATCGTACCCTCCGATGCGGTCGCTTGGGCAAGGACCGAGTATTCCGATTGTCGACGCCGTGACTAGCGGGATGTAGCCAGCGGCACCAGATTTTTTCCTTCGCCTTTCAGGGATGTTTTCAGACCTCGCTCTTGCCCCTTTTGCGAAGAATTTTCTTTTGTCTTGGCCTCGATCGACTCGGCCTTGGCCCGACATGTTTTTCCAGCTCCTGTGCGGCGTAGAAGATCCCCCGACACGTGGAATGTGACAGTTTCGTGGCCCTTGCAGAAGCGGCGAAATTTGTCTCCTATTTCGTGCCTAACTGCTTCGGCCCCCCACGATGTTGACCTCTGGGCTTCCCTTGTTGTCCGGTCCCCAGGTCGGCACCCCTTTTCCGCCCCTTTGCACACGCCGGCGAAACGGCCGGAACGTCCTTGTCCCGGTTAACCGGTCGTTTGCGTAATCGGTACTCTCGATCGTCCCTCCCTGTATTAGCCAGGACCAACCCGAGATCACGTTTCCTGTCCCTCTTTGGGCTATTTTCCCGTTTTCTCCTTCGGCGGTTGCGGCTCCTCTCTCCCGCCCTGGAAGCCTCCGATCCCGCCTTAGATTTCCCCTCCCCCAATCTCCCACCTGATGATGTTTGCTGCTTGCTTGCCTCCCTACTGGGTACCTATCTGCACGTCACCACCACCGGTTTTGAGGACGACTTTCTCCGGTAATCCCTCCCCTTGGCTCGGTTTGCCCCGCTCCCGGTATTGACGGTGATGAAATAGTGACTATATTTTCCTCCAGAACGTTTTTTTTTTTCTCACGAGTTCTAACAGTAAATACTGATACCTTTTGCCCCTCGCCTGCTTGGATTTTTTTTTTAAGAGTTCCCGTCCCCCCCCTTTTTCTTCGCAGCCCTTTTCTTGGTTATTTGGGTTGCGTCTTTGCTCTCTCCGGTCCTCTTTTCGACCTCTTAAGTGGCCCGCACGCCCAGCAAAAAGAAGAGCCTTTTCTTGCCTCTGGCAATATAACGGCGGTATTTTCCTCTCCCCCCACACCCTCCTAGAGCTCTGAAGCCCACCTCCTTAGCCCTCATTCCTTCATGGAGGGCTCAACCACTACCTACCCTTCCAGTTGTCCATTCTTTCAGGTTTTCTTACGATGGTTGACACTATGGCTGGAAAGGATCTTAGACAAGCCGCTGGACCGCCATTTTCAAACCATGGAAGTTCCTTCCTTTTAGGGCGATCACGAGGAGGAAGGGGTCTAGGCCTTTCCCCCCTCCTCCCCCTCTTTTTGTTTGGCCCCGCTTCGTCAACATCGCGGTTTCGCGCCTGTCTCTGCTTCTACCCGTCCTTCAAAGTACAACACTTCTCTCCCAACCGCATCCCCTCCCTTTGCCCGTGTCAGGCCCCCCTTTCGGGCTTGCACCTGCTATGTGCTGACCCCTGTTTTGTAGGACAATTCCCTCTTCTGTCACCACCAAAGGACATTGCATTCCTTTAATTTTCGCTCATTTCGGAGAAAGCCGTGCTCAATCTAGGCTCTAACCCTCTCCCTGACGCTAGGAGAAAGAGAACGCCAGTTCGTTTAGTAGCTTGCACTCCTCGAATCGGAAGAGACTATTGGTTTTATCTCATCCCGTGCCTCAGCATCGCTTAGATGGCGTAAGAGGATACTCCCTCCTGAATCCTTAGGATCCAAGATGTTCTATATCAGGGTCTTTTTTCTTCCCCCCCTGACCCTGCCCAGGAGGATGACCCTTTTCCTCTTTGTGCCTCTTTTACACCTTTTCTCCTCTTCCCTTTCTTACGTACCGTTCGGTGAATTTCCTTCGAACCTTCACACTGGATCTGCCTCCCTGCTCTAGGACCACACCTATTTCGCGGTTCTCCTCCCCCCTTTGTATGATTCTACGCGGCCGTTGAGACCTGCTTTCTCCTCAGGTCCTGCCCCGCCTGACTTTCGCCTTTTTTCTGCGCAACTTGCTCGCGCTAACGAGCCCCACCCAGATCGCCCCTTCCCCCCCTGCGTTCCCGAAACGCAGCTGCCCCTCGCATAGAACAATCTGAAAGCGGCTTAATCATGGGCCCCAAAATGACGATCCGTAGGCTGTCCTTCTTTTTCACTTTCGCCGTCGGACATTTTCCTTCGCCTATCAAGCCTCCCCCCCAAGTTACACATAAACCCTCCACCCTCTCCCACGCTTCATGGCGATCAACGACAACTCTTCCTTCCGGTAGCGCGAGAGATTCGAAAGTGGCGTCGCTGCGCTCCCCGGTCCTTTCTCCCTTATTGCGCGAAGGTCACAAGTAACAAGAGTGGCTATCTCTTTTCTTAAATGGGTCGACTTATTAGATTACTTTTCCGTCGAGAGTTTGGCCGTCCCTTTTTTGATCTTTTTTTTTTTTTTCTGAGTTACCATTCGCCCTGCGCAGGCCCCCCCCCCCCCCCCCCCCCTTATCTCACCTCTCTCTATTTTCCTCTTCGTTGTTTGAGATTTTTTTTCTTTCTCTTTCCTTCGCCTCTCCGTAATGTTCCGCTGCCCATGAGCCGCCGCGCCTCGCGCCGACTGAGTATTCCCGTCCTCCTATATTCCGCTCCCACTGGCGACCTGATCTCCCCATCGGATTCCCAGTACGCCGCACGGCGCTGCCCCGGCTGGCGCCTCCGACGGTCACTTCAGCGCTCCCTTGCATCGTTTGTCTCTCGTTCAGCGGTCGGCTTCGTTCCTGATGAGGGGTTATGTTGATTGGTCTTCCTAGGTAGGCTTCTATTTCCTCGAGCTACGCCGAAGGACGCATAAGTCGTATTGGCCCCCCCACTTAGCGCTTAGTAGGTGACTGCGGAGCCCCCCCTTGAGTTCGCGCTCGCCTTAGATTAGGAGTGAGCGAGAGGTGCGAAGCTGGCTTCGCCGCGCATTTGATTTTTCATTTGCCTGGTGATCATGCACTGAGAGTCTTGGTTGACGATCTCTCCTTATATTTTGGGAGGGACGGCTCGGGCGTCAGATAGATGTTGATCCTTGCCGCGCTTCACCTCTCGTTCCGGATGATGTCACGTTCGGGAAAGGTTTCTAGGCCAAGAGACTCTCCTAAGACCGAAGGCTCCAGGATGGAGGTTTATGCCTCCCTGTTCCCCTTGCCCAGCGGTCCCGACTTGCCCGGGACGGTTGGATACACTACCCTTTTCCCCCCCCTCGCCCCTCTTTTTCCCCGCTCGCTGACGAGTCCCGAGTGGTCACGTCTGGCGACACCTAAGTTCTCTTTCTATTTCCTTCCCCTGACACTTCCGCGGTCGCTGTCGCCGCTCTTTTTCACGAAAGCAGCTTTTTTCGTCTCTATCGATGTCCTGTCGCCATCGTCCCAGCTTTTACTCCATGCCGCGTTGTTTGACCTCCTTTCTGAGGCCTTAGGAATGGTGTTGGTTCAGCACATAGCTCTGTTCCCCTTCTCTCTCCCTTTCCCCGGAAAAGAAGACGCCTGTTTTTTCGCTGATCTGCGGAAGAAGTTTTCTTCCCGCGTTTTTAGGAGGCGTTGATCTCCCTCTGTTTGACCATCGTTTCATACGGGATTTCCCCCCTTAAACCGGATTCTGGTATCGTCACTTTCCGCGCAACGGAAGGGAGGAGCTCCCTTCCCTTTTGACTTTGCTTCTTGCCTCGAGATACCTTGTTTCTTGCCGCAGGAAAAACTCCCCCCCCCCCTCCCAGTCTGCCTCCCTACGATCGCCACAAATTTAGCCCCCCCCCCCCTTCTTTGCTGGAGCCTGACAGCGCCGTTATCTATATCGTTCGGTTCCCTTTTTTTTCCATCTTGTGTTGACGCCGATCGTGCCCCTATATTGAAGCCCCGAGAAACTCACCCTTGTTCCTTGTTTCCGTTGCATGCGACGGAGTAGCCTTCCCCTTCCGACCCTCTAAAAAAAAAACCAGGGGAAGGTAGGAGAGAAGGTGTGCTTCCTGAATCAAGAGAGATAGGTGTTGTGGGTCACATTAAAAGGGGAAATGTTGATTCTTCCTGCAGCCCCCCCCCCCCACTATTTTCCGAGAGATCCCGATTTAATAACATTCCCCTGAAGTTCCTTTTCACAGACCACACCTTCCTTTTGTTTTCCTCCGTCCCCTTCCCCAATGCTTCCCCCGTTAACCACTGGTTCTTTGGTTGAAGTGGCAGTTTGAACGCCCAGTCGCAGGCGGCATCCCGCAGGAACCCCTCAGGATGTCGAAGTGGCGGCCTCTACGTTCGGATCTTCCCTGACACCCCGCAGCCGCAACCGCTCTTCCGCCCCCCTTGACGGTGCTGTCGCGGCAAAAATAGTACATGCCGGTCGCCATGGCGGAACTTTGTTGTTCCCGTTGGCGTGTTTACTTGTCCTTTCCCCACTGTTCTCCTGATAGGATCCTCTCTCAGCTACAGTCCCCCTAGATTCTCCTCCTCCTTTAGGCGATGGGGCGGGTGCGGCGATACCCGTCTTTGGTGCAGGAGCTGGCACGCGACGAAAGTGTTGACGCCCGGCTTCGTCCTCTCCCGACCGAGCCGCCAGATACCCAAGCTCTTTACAAGACCCCCTCCCCCTCACATGTCAAGCCTGCGCGAGCGGGAGTTCCCCGGACCCCCCCCTGTCCCCTTTTGCGTTCGTCGACTCCAAGGGGTATTCTTGACCCCCCCCATTTATTCCGAGTCGATCCGAACCACCAGGACAAAAAGGCCTTTCTGCCACCAGGTTTTGGGGGGGGGGATTTTCCCCCCTTCGCCTTACTTCGCCGTGATAAAGTCTCTCCTCGCCTCTGTGGTTCGCGACAAGCGACCGCCTTGAAGGTCGGCGTTCGTCTTTTCTCCCCATAGGCAATCCATTCGCCTCGGCCCCACCATTCCTTCGGGCATGATCGTTTTATGCGGACAAGAATCGTTTCCGCTCGTGGGCTTCTCCCATCACAAGCCGAGAGTAAACCACCCCCTAATAGGTCTACGTGTCTTCCATGCCGTCTTCCATCCACCCTCGCCCGGGGAAGGAAATTATCCTTCTGCCTTCGTCAACGGCCCCCCCCCAACGCCATGGTCATTTTTTTTTTCCTCCTTGTGAATTCAGGCGCTTCAAAAACATCTCCTTTTATTACCGCATCGCCGGCGCCAACAACACCTTTGGGCGAGGTGTGATCAGTCTTCTTTCTTTACAAGGGCAGACCTCAGGTTTCCCTGCCCCTTTCAACTCCCCCTTTCTCGTTCAGAACGATAGCTTAGCGCACTCGAGACAACGTTTCACACAAACAACAGATCGCGCTGTTTCCCCATACCCTCACTTCCCCCCCGACCAAAAGACGAGTTGCACCGACGCCCTCTCCTCGCTACTTGATTTTTCTTCTCTGTTTTCCCCACAATGCCGATCCGTTATGCAGAGTCCTATTCTTCCCCTTCCTTCCTCCTTTATAAGTGCGCATAAAGAAAGATCGCCCAATCCCCCACAGGCAAGCCGGTCCGCCCTTCTTGACGCTCCCGCTCAACTCACCTCCTCTCGATGCCGAGAGAGTCTCCCCCTCTTCTCCCCTATTCACGTCTCTGAGCAGGCAGGAAGCTCCTGCGATAGCAAGAGGGACGTCAGTTTTCCCTCCAATCATGAATCTCCGAGAGGCTCGCCTCTTTTTTTCTCCTCCTTTCCCCGGATCTCGTGGTGCGGAGATTTTTTGGTCCCCTTCATGATGGATTTGAGAACTTCTCCCTTGGAGCG
>Ga0179593_1562609_pt1 | contig 10401 bp, 14 predicted proteins | sample CZODoug2_1_08_16_FD_185931 | JGI IMG/M metagenome (GOLD analysis project Ga0179593, IMG submission 185931) | Vadose zone soil fungal communities from Angelo Coast Range Reserve, California, USA - CZODoug2_1_08_16fungal (PacBio error correction) | ecosystem: Environmental > Terrestrial > Soil >... | reverse complement strand
ACAGCGCAAGCAGGACGCGACAGCTCGGCGCCCCTTTTCCCGCAAGACCCGTTTTTTTTTTTTCTGATCTTCGACCGAGACCTTTCTATTTTGCTTTCCCTAGGCTGTCGGGGTAGGAGCGCATAATCTGCTACTACCCGGTCCATATGATTCCGCCCTATTTCAACCCCCTTTTCCTCGCCCTTCAGGTCTTTTGATGTCCTGTCGCTTCTTGCCCAAACGCCCCTTCCTGCACTCTCCTCTCGCTGAAAAGGAATGTTGCTCGCGATTCCTGTTCTCACCTCTTTTTGTCAAGTGCATTGTAAATGGTTCCTCCCTATTGATTGACGGCCTTTTTTTGTTTCCCTCTTGAGTTTAAGTGGGTTTCTCGCCTCTGTCGCGGTTTCCCGAGACTTCTCTCTTACTTCATTACATCCCCGTATTTCTCTTCCGATCGGATTCTCCCTTGCGTCATCCTGCGCGCTTTGATGGGACTGGATTTTTCTCCAAAGCACCCCTTCTGCGCTGGTAAGAATTGCGCATGTCCTCGAAGTGTTTTTTCGTCACGTCTCGCTTTTGAACCGGGAAATCTCCAAATGCCTCCTTGTTTCGAGCTGATTGGCCTTCGGGATGTTCCTTTCCCTGACTCGGTGTAGGCCCCTATCCACCTTCTCATTTTTCACGGGAGGAGAACCAGGCCACGACCCCCCACTGTCTGAAGTAACACCTTCCGTGCAGTTCAGACATTTTTTCACCACTCTCCCCTCATGGACTTGGTTCTTCGGCACCACCCTTCACTGTCGAAAACCATGTACTACCTATCGTCCCCCCACACCCGAGCTCCCCTCCTTCCAAGGTGTCCCAGTATTCGTAAGTATGTTATCGTTTACTCCCCCCCCCCTGACTCTTTTTTTTCTTTTCCCCCATTTCCCCCCCCCTTCCGATCGTAGAGATTAGACGTGGCTCATATCTAGACCTTTCTGTCTTGTTAGCCCCTTTACTTCTCTCTCTAATGAGTTTAGTCTTAACGCCCCCGTTCCCCGGACCCCCATAGTTACCCTTCTACTCTTCATCTTTGATGTAGATCGTGGTACGAATGGGCCAGGCTTCGGCTCTCTTCCACCTTTCTCGTCAGAGTACTTCCATTTCCTACCGCAAGACCCCCGACTCTCAAGCTTACTTCTTTTGATAACTGAAATACAGTCTTTTCCCCTCCCTGTTTCCGCCGCTTTAATTGAAGGCTCCCTTATTTTTCCTTCACCAGGTCGATGCACCTTGCAGTCGTGTTTTTCCTTGCGGGATGTGGTTGCCCCTACATCTTCACCGCGGCGGGAATTTTCCACCCTGGTGCCCTTCCCTTACTTCAGCCTCCGTTCCCCTTTTTTTTGAGGTTCTTTCCAATGGCTGACCACGTTTGTGACTTCGTCAATGGGACCCTTGCCGCTTTTGTTTGCCCGCCCTTTCCACTGAGATTCGTTACCGGCCCATTTGTTTTCGCGTCTCTTTCCCTCATTCGGCTTTTTTTCCCTCTCTCAGCGAAACCGGCGCCCTTTGTTCGCGAAATTGTTGTTAACGTCTTTTGATCATTTATTGCCCCCCGCCTTCCCCCTCTTCCCGTTCTCGCTACACCCTTCCCGCCGACGATTTGGCCCGGTTTTGCTTGACCGGGTGCATATGCCCAGAGGCTCGGCACGCTGCAGTCAAATTTAACTTCGCGGCCCTTCGCTTTTTCAATGGTACCTTCGCCTTTTTGCTCTCCCGCTGCGCCCAGGAGACCCCTTTTCCCCGCTTGGCCCCCCCCCCCCTAAGTCACGAACGGCGCCACCTAAAGTCCAGCGCGCATTCTCGGCCCTTTCCCCTTTGGCACCGCTTGAGGATTTTCTCCCATTTTTCTCTACCAAACATGTTTTTTCCCCTTTCCTCTTTGCGATTTTTCCCGCCTTTGTTGTTACAGCACATTAATACCCCCCTAAGCGCGCCTCGAAAGCTCCCAGTTTCCCGGTCCCCCTCGGCATGAGTCGGGATTTAACCCGCCGCGAAAAACACTGACCGCGCTAAGGCGGCCCACGTTGGGTTTTTTGGTTTTTTGGTATGTTTTTGTGTGTTTTGTTTTGGGTTGGGTTCGATGGCCCAGGTAGAGACTCCCCTTATCTTTCTTCGCTTGTGAATGCGTGGACTTTTGAAGCCTATTTAGTTACCTCCCTCATTTTCTTTTGCGTCACCCCTATCTCATAGCTCCTTTCTCTTCCCCTCCCAGCATCTGTCTTACGATTTCGGTGCAGCAGCGAGCACCCTCCCCCCCGTTTCTCCCCCTTTGCACTCAGGGTCCGTTTTCCATTTCCCGAACCTCGTTTTTCCCCGCCGGGTTGTGCACCGGCTGTTCGTCTCCACCCTTCTATCTTCCCCGTGTCCCCGCCTTCTCCCTGCCGTATTCCCACGCCGAATTCACGGAGTCCCACCACACCTGCCGGCGGTACTCCCCCTTCCCCTAGGCCTTGCGGATCGGTCGTCGCCCCCTCAATCTCCGGTTTCCTGTGCAGCTGTGTCCCTGTCTCCCTAACTCGGTTAGCCCACATGGCGTACTCGGCGAAAGCTCGCGTCAGTTCTTGGTCTCCGCTTTGTCTTTCTTATCTGAGACCCCCTTTTTTAGCTCGACTGCCGTCCTCCCATCGGGCCGCCAACGTTGATCCCGGTCGTTCGCACCCCCAACGCCCCCTTTGAGACGCCACTGTTTCCTTTTTCCGTTCGCCGCCCTTTCTTCACTTTTTTCGAGCACGGCATCTCTGCTCATTCCCCTTTTGCTTGACCATTGGTGCCTTATGGGCGATGTTTTTTTTCCCACACTGGCCCCTTTTCATCAACTCGGGATTTTCCCCTTTCCTCGCCCTTTTTTCCGAGCGAAGTTCTTCATATTTTGCATTCGGTCTTGGTTCGCCTCATTTTTCCCTCACTGGTGTCCCCTATATGAAGTCTTTTCCTCACCACCCCCTTTCCTTTCCGCGTTTCCGCCCAATGAGATCCTTTCTAGATCTGATGAGTGCCGCCTACCCTTTTTTTGCTGCAGACGAGTTCTTCCTCGTCACCTCCTTGACCCCCCTGAGAGCGAAGAATTGGCGAGGCCTTCCGTGACATTCCCCTTCCCCTCTCCCTGGGATCAATTCCCTGTGGTCGAAGAAGGAAGTTACTTTCCCTATCCCCTTTCTCGATGACATGGCTTTCCCCGGACGTCCTGCTTCGAACAATACAATACTTCCTTCACTTCTCTCCCTCCCCTTTTGCCCCCCCAAAGAAAACATTCGTGGAATACACTTCGGGTTTACGTTCCTACATTCTCCTCTGTCGTTTACATTGTCGTGAGCTTGTCCCCCTCTATTAGGCTCCTTTCTTTATTGCGCTATTCTGCGACTCCCCACTCTTTTGGGGACGAGCCCCACCCGCCCTTTTTGAGGCCGACATCGGCGGAGCCATGATGTTTGACACTCCCTCCCACGTCAAGCCTCTGCCCAGGCTTTCCTGACTATCCTCGTGTGGGCCAGCCTCTCTTTTTTTTTTATGAGCGTTTTTCTTTTCCCCTTCTCGAAGTGTGCACATTTGGATTTTGAAACCCGCGTTTTCCCTTAGTTGCCTTCGCATCTCTAGATGTAACGTCTTTAGATTTTCCCTCCCGAACGTTTTTTTTCTATACCCTCTCCCCTACAATGTGGATCTTTTGCTCTCTCAGCCTTCCCCCGACCTTGACACGCTTTCCAAGGTGCGTTTACTTTTGAACTGGTGCAGTTTCTGTCTTTTTTGCCCCCTTGCGCAGGCGTGGCCTTTAGTTCTCCCGCGTTTCCCTTAGCCCTGCGCGACCCAGCGACTCCGGCCTCTCCATAAACATCGAAACCTTTCTTTCCGCCTCCGCCCATCGGACACAGTCTCCTTTCCTTCCCCCCAGATGCCTGTGAAGATTCCTGGAGACCCCAGGGGGGGTCTTCCTTCACACGGTGCTCTCTTCTTCTCATCCTGCTTCCAGGCGTACTCTGCCGAAGGGGTTTCGCCCTCGTTCCCTTTTTCTTTGACACCCCACCTTCCCCCCACGAGCACATCGCCCGCCTTTTTCCTCTCTTAGATTCTCTTTTTTCGCGGTTTCGCCCGCCCCTTTGGGTCCCCTTCTCCCTCCGACAGTCCATGTGCCGGCGGCGGCCGGAACGCAGCGAATTTCCCCCGTACGAACCCGTGCTTTCCCTTACACTCCGCACATCCTTTCGACATTGAGCGTTTAATTTTCTCAACCATTTTTTTCCCACTGTCCAGCTACTGCATATCCTTTTCTACGAACCAAGGCGAATTCTTTCCACCTTTCCTGGCGCTGTCTTCTTTTTCCTTACCCATCTTGTTTGTTAAAAGCCTGTCGTACGGATGAACCCCTCGTCTCTCTCCTCTTGTAAGTCTTCCTCTCTTCGGATCTTGCCACGGACTTGCATTCTTTGCTTGACCTTGTCTTTCCCCCCTTTCTTCTTACGTACCAGTTTGCGTTAGCCCGTCCCCTTCCTTTGGACCGCACGACGTTAAAATATTCCTCTCCTTTTTTTGAGAGAGATGTCTTCTTTCCCAGGACTTCATCCTTCTGAGCCATTCTAGTACTCATTCCCTGCTACCACCGCACCCTTTACTTCGGTCTCCCCGGCCTGCTTCGATTTGATCCCCCTGCAAGCGCTCTCCCTCCACTTCAGTAAGAGCCCACCGGGTTCCCCACCCTGTGTGATCAGGCTTTTCCTCAACCACAAGACCGCGTCCTGCTCCCCTGTGAGTCGGGGTCACTGTATGAATTGCGGATGTTTCCCGTATTCTCTTTTCCCCGAGCGGCATATTTTTTCCTCTGTGCCCGATCCCCCCCCCCCGAAACAGCTCCGGCCCTAAAGGGTAAATTTGTATCTGTGAGGCTCCCGTGCTTCCCGACAAACGTCCACCCAGGCGCCAAGGAAAGTGTGTGTAAACAGTAGTGCTAGTGCCTTGTGTGAATCACTACCGTGTGTACCCATGGAAACTGAAGGTTCCAGCCCCGACCCCACGCATGTAGAAATGCCATTCCTACCTCAACGCGGATTAGCCTCAAGAGGATTCCCAAGGGACCATTGTTCTTGAAATTGGTTCATACCCCTTTTTTTTGTACTTCTAACCCAATCTGAGTAAATGCTCCCGAAAAGGTTTCCTTCAGAGCCGATTTTTTTCTGTCGGTTCGTGGTTTTCTCCGGGACCCTCTCTTTGTTTCCCTCCCACTTTCCCTCCTTCTGCTCGATGTTCTGCTTGTATGCCCCCGTTTCTTTTTTGGAATGACAGGGCATCGCCGTGGCTTTTACGCCCATGCGTGTTTCCCGTTTTTATTTGTTCGCCCCTAAGTCCCCTTCCGTGCCCACTCTGGACACTCCCCTCCCCTTCTCCTGAATCTCTGGTCTTTTTCGTCCCCATCGTCATGCTTTCCATTGGAAATGTTCGCTCTTGATAATGTTCTCGGAGTCACCGTCCATGATACGTTGTTCGTCTTTCGTGACCAAGTTTTTCCATCCTTCAACGAAGTGCTTTAAATGATCCTCCCCCTCCCCGCGGACGTCCCTGATGAACTTCCCCGGTTTTCATTTCTTGGCCTTTCCACGAGACGGGTATGCGCAGTTGAAACACTTGCTTATTAACATATATTTATTTCGACGGTCCCTCAGCGTCCCGCCCCCCGGCCATCGCTCTATTTTCTCTTCGGTAGACTCACGTTTCTCCGTTGGCCCGTCAATTGCCCTCCCCCGCCCCCCTCTCCTGCTTTCCGACGACTATAATCCCTTTTTTACGATGTTTCAGATCGCTTAAGATAAAGGCATCTGTCCTTATGTCCTTCTTTTTTTCCTGCTCCCTACCGTGTTTTCATTTCACCGGACCGGTAATAAGTGTGTCCTTTCTCCCCCCAAAGCACCCCACCGCGCGCGGGTTTGCCTGGGTGTGACAGCGGCCCCCTTTCTTATTTCCTCGTAACACAACCCTTCTTCCTTTTTTACCCGCTGACCTCAGAGGCCGCTTTTTTTCCTAGAGCCATCAATTCTCAGTTCCCATACGGCTCGTCCTTCCCAATGCAGTTTTCTTCTTTCCTGTTATTCGATTTGCTGTGTCCACCTCACCCTTCACCAGTACTCACCCCCTGCGTCCATTTCGACCCCTCCCCCCCCCCGTCGTCCGCCTACCTCCTTGTGCGGAACGAAACCTGGATCGTCCCCCCCCCGCCAGAGCGCTCACAGTGAGTGTTTTCCTGTCCCCTCCCCCCCTTTTCTGGTTTGTCCCTTCTTTCTACACCCCCCCTAGATGACCCGACGCTCACCTCTCAGACGTCAACTTTCTCCCAACCACCGCGGTCCTTGTTAAAACAAAACCAACGTTTCTCTTCCCACCTGTTGAATCAGGACGTCTGCACAGTCACATTCCTTTCTACTCGTCCTCCGTAACTTGGCAATCCTTTCTTAGATTCCCCCCCCAGTGTGCGTGTCCTGTGCTCCCAATTTTTACTCTCGGCACACTGATTTAACCTTTTCCCCACTGGTCACACAGAACTACTTCACACATGGGGATCCCTCCCTTTCCTTTTTTGTTCCATCCTCCAACCGAGCGCTGTGGCTGAAACGCGTTTTTGTCAGATGCTCTCTCCTCTCCCCTAAGGTTTTTATTGCCGGCTACGGATCCCAACTTAGCAAAGGTTCTCCCACGAGAATTGTTTGCTATGAGAGGAAGATATTCTGGCTGAAACCTCTGGTATCCTGCGCCAGGCTGAAAGGGACTATCCTTTGTATACTCCATAGTCGTCATGTCACCTTTCCCTGCCGTGTTTACCGCTACTCACCATAGAAATCCCCTTCTTGAGAATTTCCAAGGTAAATGCTCCCCTTCCCCGTCCAGCTTCCCTTCACCCTCCCTGACGACCCGTCTTTTTTCCCGTGGATCTTATTTCTCCCCCGGCCGACATTAATCTTTCCTCAAGTGGTTTTTTCTCCCCGATGCTCCCATGGTCTCAACCCAACAAGGAGAACCTCCAGTTTCTTCGTCCTCTCTTGCCCTTTATTCCCCTCTGGTATCGACTGTAGGTCTCCCTTCTGGACCCCCCTTCTGTGACCGCTTTTTTGATAAGAGGTCTACTCTTATTTACAGTTCACCTCGGTCACCACGGCTTCATTTTGGCCGAGAAAAAGCCCGATTCTTTCTCCTCTGTAGCCCCTCGGCTACACAGGAATAGTATTCCCAAGCCCCCCCTACCCGACCCTCCTATTGAACCTTTTCGACATCTTTATTGTCCCGCTCTTGGACCCCCCGATCTATATTTAGTCCTGCTTGCTTTTTATCTCCCGACTCCCTTCCTTCGGCAGGCTTTCCCTGAATGAACCTGTAGACCCTCCGGTCCCCACTGCGCGACTTCCCGAAGATCGTTCAGATTTCGCCCTTCACAAAGGTTTTAAATTAACTCCTCTTGGTTTTCCCTCACACCCTAATGAAGAAGGTGCCATCTCTTTTCCCTGAGCAGACCTGATCGTTTCCAATTGTAGATTCCCGTCGCACCTCTCCTTTTCGTCTTTTCTTTTTTGCACCTCCTTTCCATGTGCTTTATTTTAAAACCCGAGTTGTCCCTCCCTTAAACCTTTCTCCAGAAGAGACTCTAATCTTCCCTTGCATTCCCCCCCCGCACAAAGCTAGTTCCCGCCAAGACAATCCCTGTCAAGCGTACATTAATGATGAAGAGCTCTCTCAGGCCCTCCAGGGATCCCCCTACCCACCCCCTGTTGAGGGCTCCCCCCTTCCTAGGCCTGTAAGAGCGCCAATGGATAGTTACGGTGCTGTGATTTTACCTTTTCCCTTCTCCCTCCTTTTTCGTCAAAGGGTTTTTTTTTCCCTTTGGTAAGGTGAGAGTAGCTTTCTTCTCCCGTAGGCCCCAGGTATTTTCCCCTTTCCGAGAAATTCTTATGTTAGACTCTATCTCCGTCCCTTAAGGTAACCCCCCATGTCCGCTTCCTTTTAATAACATCCCTCCTTCCCGCCGCCACAGCAGGTGGTGCCTGCGATTCTAAGCCCCCTTCACATGTCTTTCCTTTAAGAAGGGATCATCGCCCTTTTCATTGGCTTTTCTTTTTCTCAGTATCGTGGCCCCATTAGTGGCCAAATTTCCCTTCCCCCCTTGTTACGCTTTTTATTTGGTATGGAACCTTCATCCTCAACCCCCCCCTGGTACCCCCCATAACGCTTTGATTTGGAGACCCTCGTTCTGGAAGACTTTAGGTTCTGATCAGGAGCTGGTGATTTTTTTACGCCTGTCCCCTGCCCCCCCGAGCTTGACCATGTTTATGAGCCCTCATTAGATTCGTTCGGTCTAATCCTTCCCTATCGTTCTTGACTTCCTTTTACTATTGTTAGGTTTTCTGAGTAAAATATTTTCTAGTCTCCGGGCGTTATGATAGCCGCCACGTTGCACTTTTCCAGGTTTTTCAAATCTCTTCTTTCTCCAATCAGCTGTTTGTGAAGCTCTCTCATTGTCCAGGTTGTTGAGTTCTCATTTCTCGCTCATTGCTGAATCGGCATTTCCCCTCACTATCTCCTCGATCTCCTTTCTCACGATCCATCTCCTTTTTCGATTTTCCCTCCGAAATCTTTTTCTCCAAGAAATGTCAGTCGTTTATGTACAGTTGCTTTTTTCTTTTTCCCCTCCGGTGCCCTATATCAAGCCGATCTTCCCCTCTCCTCGCGAAAACTTTCTCTTGGATACAAGTGTGGATGCGGAATGTGTTTACTGAGATGTAGTCTAGCTGACTCGAAATTTTTTCCCCTTGTTGAGAGCATTTTCCTCCCCCCTCTCCCATCCCTTTTCCCCCGGTGGGCAGGTTTCCATTTTTCTGACAGACTTCATTTGTGTTCGGGCCCTTTGTCCCTTGCCTTAATTTCCTGTGACATCTCCCTCTATACCTGGAACTCTATGAGTTGCCGTCCCCCTTGCTTCGACGGCTTTTGCCCCGCAACCCTCAGGGCCTCTTCGAAGATAATGCCCCCTTTGGGCCTGTTGCGAGTTTGCCGTTTCCCCACTTCTGGTAGAGCTAGTTTCGTGCCTCGCTAGTACCTGATCGAGCGGAAACCTTGTATTCAGCGATACAGTTTTCTTTCAGGTAGGCCCCCTTTCCCATCGTAATCCTCCCCCCGCTTACTAGCACCCCCAAGTGACTAGCCGACCTTCGACTTCTCTTTTTTCTGACTCCTCTTTGGTCGATTTTTTCTCCTGACAGGGTCCGTCCATCGTGCAGATTTCGCCTTCCCGCTCCTTGAGAATGCTCTACACAAGTTTTCGAAAATGCACCCTCCTTCGTACCCTCCTTCCCCCCCCAAACCCCGCCCATTCAGCAGACTGCACGTTCTTACCGCTTTTTTCCTTGGACCACGGTTGAGGACGATGATTCCTTCCTCTAACCGTTATCTGTTCCTCCCGTTTCCTGGCATATTTCGTGAAAGCCTTTTTATGTTTACCTCCCCCTCTGCTCTATCTGCGCCGCGACCGGTTTCATTTTCTACCCGGGTTTTCCCTGTGTTCCTAGGGTTTTTTCGCTTTCTGGTTAGTTTTTTAGTGATAGATGTCAACACTTTTTCCGCACCCTCCTTTGGTCCCCCCTTGCCGATTTTACCATAAGGCTGTCTCCCTGGCAGGAGTTCTTCCCTTATTGGCAGCCTATCCCCCCCCCCCATTTGCAGACTTCCTTTTTTGCAGCCGCCACGTGAGCTTATATGTCGGGCTTTCACCCCGCGTGGCGTTGTCTTCTGCACGACTAGCTCAGGCTCGCTCCTCTCCTCAGAGGCATCTTTCCCCCCCCTTTCTCGACCTAGGTCATCAGGGCCTACGCGAACCCCACTCCAGTTCACCATCCTTATTGAGGGGCCCAGCCTTTGTGTTTTTTCGGACATGTGTGCATATCCCTTTCCAAAATAACTTGAAGATTATCCACCCTATCTTAATAAGCTCCCGGGCCGTCCATAGCGAATTCAGGAGAGGTAAAATCAACCTGGGGCTTTTTTCTCCATGCTCTGCTTATTTAGTCCAGTGTTTTGAGGTCAGACTTTTCCTCTGATTCCGTTGTTCCCCACAGTACCGCCGATTCTCACTATCTCGTCCTGCGCTACCTTCTTCTGCGGAAGACTCTAGGTTTTTCCTTTCCAACCCCCCCATGGAGCTTTCGCAGAGCGTCTTTACATTTCTGCCTTTGTCTCCGCACTTTGTTGTTTGGCGTATCTCTATTTCTTCCCCCCCAAATTTTCTTTTTCTTCTCGCCGCCCCTTCTTCCGCAAGCGCGCTTTGTTTTTTAGAGACACCCAAAGTTTGTCCCCGATCCCCCCCCCATTTTCATCTCCAGTTTTTGCCCCTTCTTTCGCGCCCTCCCTTGG
>Ga0179593_1507549_pt1 | contig 10401 bp, 10 predicted proteins | sample CZODoug2_1_08_16_FD_185931 | JGI IMG/M metagenome (GOLD analysis project Ga0179593, IMG submission 185931) | Vadose zone soil fungal communities from Angelo Coast Range Reserve, California, USA - CZODoug2_1_08_16fungal (PacBio error correction) | ecosystem: Environmental > Terrestrial > Soil >... | reverse complement strand
GCGACTTTCCCATTGTTTTCGGCTCTCCGCGCACGAGTGTTTTATCCCTTTTTATGAAGGGAGCCAGTTTTATCAATGGAACTGATTGATCCAGGGACTCTCGAGTTTCTCTTTCGAGATACTTATCATGGTGATCCTTGTCTGAGCTCCTGCGTTCCCTTGCGGCACCCACCTAAAGCATTTTAGGAGCGCGTGTTTTTCTCGGAAGGTTTTTTCCATCGAGCGGCGGCCCGCCAATCCCCCCGGTGCTCGACAGTTACGACATGCGGTTTCCAATTTGCTTCGTCTCGAGACTCCTATTTTCCACATGCGGGTTTTAGTTTGCTCAGAATTTTTACCCTGTTCTTCGTTTTCTCCTCTCCCGTTTTAGGCAGCGTACTGGTTGGCTGCTCCAACCCTCGTCGTGACTTTGGATCTCTTTTCGTTCAATTAGTCCTTCTCCCCACTTTCCTTTCGAGCAGCTCTCCCCCAGTCGCTTAGGCGAGGTGATGTCCTTCGTTTCCCGACTTTTCTTTTTCCACGGCGCCTCTGTTTTGGAGGGTTTCACCTTGGTTGCCTTTTCCTAGAACGTTTCCAACGGTTTCCTCGTCTTATCCCTGTCACCAAGTGCCGGCATGAGCCTCAGCGCGCCCTTCTTCCTTCACCTTCTCTCCTTCCGCTCTTCCTTCATGCCAGCGTGTGATCTGTTCCGTCCGTCCCCTGCCACCCGTTCCTGTCCTTTCAGCTCTCCCCCATTTCGCGCCTCGTCCCTTTGTTCTTAAGCCCTTTGAGTGCCGGGGAATCACTTTTCCTTTCCTGCCGGGCTACACTTTCTAGGACCAGATCCAGAGACTTTTTTTTCTAGCACACGTCGCTCAGTCGTCAGTCTCTTCGTTGATCCTTTCGGCCTCTTTTCGTCCGCCGACTGCTTGGCCTGTTCCGGTCCTTGCCCCTCGCCAGTATATTAACTTGCTTTTCTTTCCGTGACGGATTTCCGGTATCTTCTGACCCTCACGCTTTTTGCTTCTGTCCCGCTCGTCACAGTTAGCCGCGTTTCTCCGGTCCATTTTGCTTAGTGCTGAAGCCGGCCTTCCCCCTATGTGTTCGCCGTCCTGGCCTTCGGGGGTGTGCTACCTTTATAGTCCCACATTCCTCTTTGACCGAGTGTATGATGCCATAGCCTTGGTGTGGTAGGTTTCCTTTTTTAATGGCTGCCGGCGAGGCGTTCGCTCCGGCCGGTTCCAGCTGTTCCTCTACAGTTCATGTGCGGCCCCTCTCCCGGGCACCACACACCCCCTTAAGACCCAGCACATTGGGCGCGACGCTGCTTTTTTTGCCGTTTTTTTTGCCCCGTGCTCGCTCGAGGGTTCCCCACGGTCGGCATAACTGGGGACCTGACACGCTGTGTTGATCTCATTCCTTCGGTTCGTGGTGGGGTGGGATAGTTGGGTCGCCGCGCCCGACTCGAAGGTGAGCCTTTCCTTTTCCTTTCGTTGTCGCGCTCCGGGATCGCTTTCAACCCTCCTCACTCTTTTCTGTGAGGCACCGTCCGGCCGTTACTTTTTTTTTTTCTTTTACGCCTGGTTCCAAGTGGTCGGCCCCGCCCCCAGCGTTCTCCCCGTTCCGGATCTGGGGGGTTCGTTCCCCCCTTTTTTTTCTCTTCTCTCTGTAATTTTCAAGTTTGATCATTTCGTTGATCCCTCCCCTCAGTTTTTCGATCGTACCCACGGTGACTCCCCTTTTTCTTCTAAACGCCACCTCCTCCTTGTTTCTCCGTTAAGTGGACTTCCCGAGCCGTTCCCCTCTGGTTTGGTGCATTTCCGCCGGCACGTCCTTTTTCCCCGGTCGTGCCTGGCCAGGAGCGATGGCCTTGTTTCTTTTCCCGTGCGACATTGGCGAGATTTTTGCCAGCAGCTTGAGTTCACGTCGCGCAGTCGGTGCGCGCTGCCGACTTGCGACAGCCTACAACGTCACGCCTTGACTCGGCGCTCACCGCATCGTCATGGTGCTGCGCCTTCTTTTTTGTCGCTTCTGATTCACTGTGCCCTGCCGTCCTGCGCTACCCTTCCCCTCCGCCCCGTCGCGTCCAGCCAATGTGCTTATTTTTTTCGTTGCGCGGCACTTTTGGAGCGCCGCGATTGGACCCTATTTCCCCCCCTGGCATGAGAGCTCTCACGTTTCCGGCGTCACGCCTTCTTTTTCCCTCCCCCAGGAGGTTTCGGCTTCCGCCCACTTTCGGCGAGGACGTCGGTGCCGCCAAACTTGACCGCATTCGCACCTTCTTTCGGGCCGACGTTTTCGGCACTCATCACTTCGTCCCTCCCTCCTTCTTCTTTTTCCGTTTGCAAAAGCTTGTTTCCTATGCGTTCGGGTAGGCGTCATAGGAGGGTTGAAGCCCCTTCAACTAGTCGCGGTAACTTTTTCTTTCTCTTAAGAGACTCCCTGAGATGACATCGTTCCTCCTTTCTTCCCCCCGGCGACCCGATACTTTTACTTGCTTTCCCCGACTTCGCGCTCTCTTCGGCTGTCTCGGAAATGCGCTTTCGAAGAAGTTAACTTCCTACGGACTTTGCTCTTTCGAATTTTTCGACGCCGGTTGTTTAGGGATTAGTTTTCTTGTTCGCTTTGCCGGCAGATCCCATCCTCCGCTGCGCATTGATCTTGCGCGCGAGTCCCCCGTGGACTCTGTTCACTTTCCCCTTCTGTCACGTTTTTGCCGATGTGTTTTCGTCTCTCGGTCGCGTGACATTTGAGTCGACCTGCTCGTGTTTTAACAGCTCCAATCGCCCCCCGGCGCCGCGCACATCCGACTTCACCGCCCTTTTGTCTTTTCTCTTTGCGCCCGTGTGCTTCGTTTAGCCGTGTTTTTTTTGGCCTTCCGCCGCTCCTTTCTCCGCCCATTCGCTACGGCCACTGGTTTTTGCCGCACACATCTATTCTTTCCTCCCCCATTCGGCAATTCACTCGCCCTGGTCGCTGGCAGGGGGCGTTGCTCGAGCCGGTTTCCCTGACTTTCCCCTCCCCTATTTCGGTCCTCGAGTTTGCGTTTGCAGTTACGCCGCTCATTCACGAACCCCCCCTTGACATCCCCTTGAATGGTCTTTCCTTTTCCCCATCTTTCTCTTGCGATGTCCCGCATTATTCGCCGTCCTACCTAGCCCGAGCTAGAGCCCCTTTCGTCTGGGGATCTCGAGTTTGTCGATGCCCGAGTGTTTGTCATTGGTTCCCGTGATACAGGCTGTTTTGCTCCCGTTTTTTATCCCGGTCCTTTTCGGGATTTGGCCCCCAGAACAGGCTTTCTCGTACGGACGTAACATCCATTCTTTTCCCTCCCCCGTTGTTTTGGTTCTCTATGCTGGGAATTAGACCCGCTATGCATGTTTTCCCGTTAACGTCTTCCCTACTTTTTCTTGCTTGAACACTTTTCTGTCTCCGGCAGATGTTTTGCGCATCGGATCCGATGCCACTGCAAAACCGTCGCGATCCTGGCCTTCGGTTTTTCTCGGTCGGTGCGATCTCGGCTGACTCGGGCCGAACAGAAGCGACCTCATTTTCTTCGCCTTCTGGGCGCGGTTTCTTTTTTTCCCCCACCATTCCCGGGGCGGTCTCTGCTCACCAATCCTTTTACTTAGTTCATGATAACGACCGACGTGTATTTGCGTCCGCGAGTCTCTATTCTTCTTCTCTCCCTTGGGTGAGACGTTCTCGAAGCTTCCATCTGGTTTTCCTTCCTTTTAAAAGACTTCGATCCGTGACTTGAATTGCTCCCTGAACCCTTTCCCATGCCCTCTTCGGCTCGTCGCTTTCCGACTTGGCTGCGGCCCCCAGGAGTTCTCGCCAGCTCTTTTTCTGCCTTCTTTTGATTCCCTAGAGATCAGCTTCCAGACCCCCCCCTGTCATCAGCTGCGGCCTCCCCGTCGTCCCTCTTCGTGTCCGACTTCTTGATTTCTGCGTTCCGCACATTGTCATCCGGCGCCTCCTTGAGCGCGCAGCTTGTGCCTGCCCGTTCTTTGATTCTTCCGTGCCGTGTGTTATGCGGACTTGGCGCAGTGTATTACGGCGCTGGCCCGACCGCTTAGTCCCTTTCTGTCCTCGGTGATCGTTTTGTGCCGTGTCGACAGCCGTTCCTCTTGTTTAGTACTTACATCTCCTGTTGGTCTCTTGCTCTTCCACCCCAGCTTGTATGGGACGGACGCCCGGTTCTTCTTTTCATTTCCACCCCCTTCCTATGTAGTACCCCGAGTTTCCCTCTTGCACTTGAGCCCTTCCTCGTGCCATTGTCTATCCCGTCTGAGATAGTTGTGTGTCGTGTTCACACCCCTTTATCATGGATACGTACTGCGCTCTTCGTGCGCTCTCTCCCAGTGAGCATGTCGATTTGGGGGACTGTGTAGAAGTCCTGCCCGACAACTTTCGATGGTCGATTCGATACCTGCCCACTGTTTTCTCGGCCCGCGCCATCGCTACCTTATCCGCGCTGGTCTCTTTCCGAGCCCCTGCTGTCCTTTTTGTAATCCCGGTCCCCCCCGCCTTCGCGCCGATGGTCCTTTCCACTCGCCCGTGAGCGTTGATGCCTTAGGTCAGACTCTGTCCTTCCCATACCTCTCTCCTCCTTCCCCCCCTGTGATGCAGTGTACCCACGTTCCTCCACTAGTCCACTTTCCGCATGTGATTTCGTGATCCCCCGAGGGGCGTAACCCCTCTTCTCTGCCATGCACCGGTGCCCTGCCCTCGTGCGTCCCTTTTTTTTTTCGACGCCCGTTTTCTAAGTAGCTCTCTCTGCTGCCAAATCCTGGTGGAGGAGTTTCCAGATTCCTCCGCTCGCTTCTTTTCGTCCCCGGACCTTTTCTTCTTCTTCCCAGCCCAGTCAGTCCCGCTGACTGTCGAGAGTTCCTATACTCCGTCCCCTCCTTCCCGGTAACTTTTCTGTCTCCGCTTTTTTCCTTACCTTGCCCGGCCGTTTCGTGCCGACGTTTCCGTCCCATCCCCTTGGTCGCCACAGCTAATATTAGACACTTTCCCCTCCCCGCGGTTTCAGTGTCCGGAACTTTTGAGGCACCCGCGTCCCTGCCCTCCCGCCTCCGATTCTCTATTTCCTTCCCGCCTGCGATCTTCCCCGATTGCAGCGCGGTCTCTTTTGAGGAAGATACTTTCGTTTTTCCCGGGAGTGTTCTTTTCTGTCCGCTTAATGCTGGGTTTGCGGCACCGACCCACGACTGATTTGCCTCGGTTGGTGCTTTGCGGGCACGAATCCCCGCCTGTCGATGGCGGCGACGGCTTCTCTCGGCCGGCCAAGAACGCTTCTCTCGGTCGCTGCCCCCAAGTGCCTCCCCTTGGCAACACATCTGCAAGCCCACCGTCCCATGGTGGACCCGAATTGAGTTCTTTAAGTACATCTCGTGGCGCCCCTTTCTGCCGCTTCTGGCCCCCTGTCGGCCGCCATCATTGCTTGTTGCAACGCCTTTCGTGTGTTGAGCGCCCTCGGTCAATACGTTCCGGTGATGGGGTGTTCGGTTATCTCTTCGCTTTATCGCCCGACGCCAATGATGCCTCCGGCTGTGAAACGTATGGCTGCGTTGCTCCTCCCTGGGAGCGCGTGACTGAACGACGCCAGCGTGTAGTGCGAACAGTCTGAGTCCATTCTTCCGGAGACCCTTTGTTGGCGAGATGTCCCGCGTTGGACCGCTCCTTTCTTGGGGGACTACCTGCCGCATCCCCCGGGAGTGTTTTCGATTTCGCGCCTTCAAGGGGCTTCAATGTACGGATCTCTCCTCTCTTTTTGTTGTTGAGAGTCGTGTCTTTAAGGACCCATCTCGTCGGCGACTCGGCCATTGATCTCTTGCCCCGCCCGTTTTTTCTTCCCTGGGAAAGGTGCACTTCCACCATTCGCCCCACCAGCTCTTCGCACGTCTCGGCCAGGACTGTGTTTTCTACACGTTGCAGTCGTTGCGCCTGATCGCTTCTCCATCGCTTGCGTTCACGCGGGCCCAGCGCCCTCCCGGCTTCCTCCTTCCCGGGATGCACCGCGAAGACGACTGACAACCCGGACCTGTCTTTGAGCGTAACTCAGATTTTTGCTCCCTGTCCTCTTATCGACCGTGGTGGACCGACGTGATCGGTCTCCCCTTTCCGAGATGGGTCGACACCCTCGGTCCCCCAATTGCTGTTATTTGATTGTGTTGTTCCGTTGCGGCATGGGGTCACCCTCACGATGTTACCCGGTCCATTCCCCCCCCCGTTCCTGGTTAGATTTCTCGTCCGCCGCCCGTCCACCGTTCTTTTGCCCCGCGGCGGCTTTGAGTTCCTCTTCGCACACTTACCGTCGGAGATTCCCTTCGTTGTGCTTTTTCACCCCGCCTTGAGGTCCGCCTGATTTCGCCCCTGGCCGGCGACCGTTGTCTTTTTCTCACTTTAGTTGTCCTTCTTCTTTCAGATCGCTGCATAAGTCTTTGATTCGAGCTGCGCGGACGTCCGAGACCGGGTGCCTGCCCCTCAGTACGGTTAATAGATCTTGGCGCGCCGGAGGAAAGGCTACAGATTCCCGTCTGACCCATTCGGCCGTAGTGCGACCAAGATCACTGCCGAGGACGCCCCCCGTCGATCCGGCTAGTTCCGGTTGTATCCGTACGTTTCTCCCGGGAAACCAAATCCCGGCTGCGACCTCATCCCGTTTCTTTTTCGCACCTCCTGCGTTGGGTTTGCTTTCTCTCCGGGTGGCGGCGTGAGCGAGGCAGATTACCCTGTCGTTGCGTACTTCTTTTGCCGCCCTTTTAGAGAGATACCGTGGACAGTTTCCTTAGTGCGCGCTGGCCTGGATGGTGGGTGCCCCGTTTTTAGGCGGATCCTCCCTCGTAGTTAACGCTTTTTTTCACTTCTCACCCAGACGGTTGTGTCGTCTCACATCGGCCATTCCCCATCCCCGCCTGGTCGTATGTCGCCCGCGTCTTTACGTTAGTCTTAGGTTCTCTCCTTCGCAGGTTCGCTAGCGCCGCCCTCCTTCGCCTTCACACCAGGCCTGACGAAAGTCACTGTCCCTTTTTTTCTCTTTCCGTGTGTCCCCCTGTCGGCGAGGGTCTTTTTCTCTCCTCCCCGTCTCGGTTTCCCCCTTCGTTCGAGCACCGGATGCGGAGTTTGCGCCGCCTCGAGGCACGGACGAACTTACTTTCCTCTTCCCCGCCCCAAGCCCATCTTTCCGAGTCTTGCCTTTCGAGTCACTCACTCGGTCTCGGTTTACGCTTTCCTTGCCTTTCGTTGTGTTTCTGAAGTTTTGCTTCGATGGTCTTTTGCCCGATCTCTTTTTCGCGTAATTTGCAGTTTTCATTTCCGCTTTTCCGTTCACACGACGTTTTTCCCTCCTTCCTCTGGCCGACTGCCTTGTTTCTATAAGGTGCCGGACCCCCTTTCCCAGTCGCTCTCTCTGTGTTTGCGATCCGGTGCTTTGTAGATTTCTTAGTCGAGTTCCTTCCCCGGTCGACGCTCACACGGCCATATCTTTTTTTCTGAACAACTGTTCCTCCTGTATCACTGGCCACGGCAAGATCATATAGCCTCTGGCTCGACACACGCCAGAGCTCCCTCTTTTCCGAGTCTTGGGCTCGGAGCCGATTGAGGTATTCCCGTACCCCCAGATTTGTTTGATCCCTGACTTCGTTTTCTGAGCCCTGCGGTTGTCCTTCCATTCGGCCCCCGCCCAACTCTCCCCATCCGGGTCCTCTATCTTACGCCACAATGGCGGTTTTTCGTGTGTCTTCGCTAACGCAAGTGGCCTCCCCACGTCCTAGGAAACGCTAGTGCGTTGAATTGCATTACTGTCCATGCCTGCTCGCGTGGTGCCCCAACAGGGACTGGCCAGAGCGCTGGCGCAGTTGTCGTTCCCCCGACGTCCTTCAACTTTTCCCCACCAGCACGGGTCCCCGACGGTATGTCGTTCGTTTTGTTTTAGTCCTTGGGTCTGGTGGATTGTCCGTTGCCTTTGTCGTTGCGTTTTTCTGTTTTCCCCAACGGCGGGTCGGACCGACTCCTTCCCACCATTTGGTGTTCCATCGGCACTCTTCTTAACCCGTCCACGGTCCCTTTTTCTCCGCTAACATCATTGCCCCAACGCGAGTGTTGAGCCTCGATCCGTCGCGCCACCCAAGCAACCCCCCTGCGTTCCCCACCACGCGCTCTTCTTCTTTGTTCTTCAAGTTCTGCCGATGGTAGTCCTTTTCGGCCCCTGTTTAGTTCTGTCCTTTTCTATTCTATTGCTCCCTTGCTCACCGGTCCGCCGAGCCCGTTTCAGTGTTCGCAGCTTGTCCTCCGTGACTCTCGGGATGCCCCCTGTCGAATGGTCTCGTCTTTCTCGCGGCTTTTTTTTTTTTACTTGACTCCGAGAGCATTATTCGGTGGACGGTCGGCGCGCTCTTCGCCGCCTCCCGTTTTTTTTTCATCGCTTTTCATCAGCTTTCCGGAACCCCAGAGACCTCGGTCCGTTGATGACCGCCACGTCACTTTCCGGGAGCCCTGTTTTCGCGGTCCGGATGCTTTCTGTTCCTGCTACTGTTTTCCGTGGGCGTAAGCCTGCGCTTGTGCGGCCTCCTTCCGTCCCCCCCCCCCTCGGCCGGCGTAGTCGTGTCCAGAGCTGGTTCCCTGTCTTTTTCCCTCGCTCACATTTGCGTCAGTCTCACGGTTGCAAGTCTATAACCAGACCTTTTCCCGCGACGGTCTGTTAGCGGAAATCGCAGATGCGGTAGAACTTGCCCCTCTCCCACCACGTCCGGCGCCCCGACCCCCAATTTTTCCCGTCCCCTCTGTGGAGCGTTTCGATGGGTCATTAGTGTTTGGCGGCGTCATCGATGCGTGTCGCGCTCCGGCGCCGCCGGTGTTTCCTCCGACCTGTGTCCCTGCAAGCGGATGGCGCGCTCCATGAGGAGCTCCTTCACGCTAAATGTAGTCCTGGCTTTAGACCTGGGCCAAGGCTTGTGTGAGATTCAGGCCCGTGCCGCACCCCTTTAGCTTCTGTTTCCGGTCCCTTGCTCGGCATCCCCCTTTCTTCGGTCGATTCGCCGAGTATAATTTTCAAGGGGGATTCCCCGTGTAGGATATTTCTTCTCCTTCCAAGAGATCCCCGGTTCAATGATGTCGCTAATCGACGGTTCCACCCTCCTTTAGGGGGGACCCTGTCCGAGCCGCACGGCGGCTCCTCGGCCCTACGGCACGCATCCTCTCGGACCTTCGCGGTCGGCCAGGACGGTTCTCCGCTGGTCGGCTTCGCTCCATGCAAGGGCCCCGCCCCCCTTTCCCTTCCTTTCGCTCCCCCCCCCATTCAACGTCTTCCCTCCTTGGCTTCCCTCCCTGCGTTGCGCGCGAGCCGCTCCCCAGCCGATTTTCCCCACCTGCACCCCTTTGACTCGTCCCCTCCCACCAAGCGTTCCCCTTGGGCATTTGTTTTTTTTTTTTTTTTTGCCGGCTCCTCTTTCCGAATTTCCTCGTCGGCAGTGCTCTCCCCAGAGTTCTTGCAAGTGTTGTGACCGTGAGCCACTGGCTCATCCGGATGTGACATTCATGATGGAGCTCGTCCCTTTTCCCCTCCACTTCTGGCCACCACCAGCGCTTAAGGCCTTCGCCATACAGTTTTGCGTGACACACCCTGCCCTGACGATTCTCCCCCCGTCCTGGTCGATTCTCCCGGTGACTTCACGTGAGACGGTTGCCCCTTCTTTCGATAGATACTCCCAGGTTCTGCTGAGATGCTTTAGGCGGCGTGTACCTTTATGTTTTGCCCACCTCTCCCTTGCCCTCCGGTTTTTCTCGTCGCTTCTCCCAAGGAACGCGACGCTTCGAGTTTTCTGACGCCCCCCCCATGCGGCCCCTAGGATCGGCGAACATCTCCCGATCGCTCGCGGTGTTTCCTCGGAGCGGGCGGTCCTCTGTTCCGCACCTTTTCCCCTCTGAGCCCGTCAGAATCTTTTAACGGTGATTCCGCCTTTCGACTCCTTTTCCATTTTCTTCGCGACCCCAGTACGCCGGCTCCTTGTCCTGAGTCTGAGAAGTGGATCTTCCTTACCCTCGATAAGCCCTTTACCCCACGCATGTCTCGGTACGGAGGAGATGACCGTGGACCTTCTTTTTTTCGCTCGCTGGTTTCGCCTTGGGTGTGTTAAGTCTTCCTCCCGGCGCGTTTTCCGACTGCCCCCCTTCCCGACTCCCACAGGTTGGTGCACGTCCACTGAGCTCCTGTACGTTTCCCTTCACATTGGCACGACTCAATTTCGGGGCAGCGTGGTTTTACTTTTTCTCCCCCTCGACACGGCACCGAGCGCAGGCACTCGCGAGCCACTTGGTGATGAGCCACCCTCCTTTCCGCTGACCCCCCGGCGCTCTGCCTTGCATTTTTTTCCTAGTCGGCGACTTGACGGCCACTTGGGCTCGAGTCCGACAGGC
>Ga0179593_1409635_pt1 | contig 10401 bp, 9 predicted proteins | sample CZODoug2_1_08_16_FD_185931 | JGI IMG/M metagenome (GOLD analysis project Ga0179593, IMG submission 185931) | Vadose zone soil fungal communities from Angelo Coast Range Reserve, California, USA - CZODoug2_1_08_16fungal (PacBio error correction) | ecosystem: Environmental > Terrestrial > Soil >... | reverse complement strand
GGTTTGCTTCCCCTTCGTGTCTTTTCCTTTAATTTGGCGGCTTTTTTGGACTTTTCCCCCCGCCATAACACTAGTCTTTTCTTGCCCGTCGGATTCTTCCTGAACGATGACCACTTCTGCCAGCGCTGGGTGGCCGTCAGGAACCTTGGTTTGTAGTTTGATCCATCTCAGTTAGTTGAGCTCCGGAAGTTCCTTTTTACCTTAGTCCCAGGACACTGGCCTTCTCCCCGTTTGTCAATGCGTCCGACAGCGAGCCCAGGCCTGACTTAGTTTCGCCTTCTTTGGGTAATAGTACCGGCCCAGCTGCTTGTGACCTCCCTCGAGGTCCTCGATCCTTGTGGGTGTTTTGTGTCCCCACTCCGTCTCCCAGTAAACCTTCGTTCTTCCCCTTCTCTCCGCCCTCCCTTAGTCGAGCGCGCGTTTTGTTTGTTTGGATATAATCTATCAGGACTGGATTATTGCGTCGTTATCTTTTCGTCCCACCAGCACTAGGAACCTTGCATCTTCTTTAACGGTTTTCCCCAAAATATGTCGTTTTCTCGCCCGCAACTAGACTTCCCCGCCCCCCCTTGCCTCATGCTCTCGCCAGTCAGCCTTTTCATGATGCTCCCCCTTGCGCAATGCAAGGCGGAGCTTGTTCGCAGCATCATGGTCGAGCGGGAGGCCCTATCCGCGTTGTGGGTTGCGGCCATAGATCGTCAACGCTTTTTTTCCCCCTTCCTACCATCTGACCCCATCCTTGCAGGAGATAGCTTCATTTGGATCAGTGCCCTGCCCAGCGCCCCCCGTCCCCCAGCCCACCGTCGCGGCTGAACATTTGTTCGGAGCCTAGGTCAGATAGCTTAAATGCTTGCTATTTTTTCCTCTTGATCCTATATTTGCTAGTTTTCACGGTTTTTGTTGCTGTCCCGCTTGTCATGAGACACTCTAGGGACTTTGGATTGCACCTAGCCGTTTCTGTTAGCTTTCTTAAAGCAAGTTCCGCGACCGCTTTTATTTTTTCACTCGCATGGATTCCTTTTCTCCCGACGGACGCGTTCCGCAATTCCCCTTTTTTCTCCCTCTTCCTTGCATGCGACGCCAATCCTCTTTAAGGATGCGAATGCAACGATTGCACTGTTCCCTCGTCCTCTGAAGTCGACGCACTCCACTCGAGTAAGACCTGCCGTTGCTCGTAGGCTGCCACTTTTCGTGAGTTTCTTCGATTGTTTTACCTTTTTCTTTCCTCTTCTTCTTGACCATCGAAAGTCCCAATTGGTAGTTCCTTCCTCCTTTTTGCAGAATCATGGTCGCGGTGACGCAGATTTGCCTTGCGGATTTGACCGATGTCCCCCCCCCTTCGCCTCTTCCCAGTCGATGGCCGCGACTTGGACCTCTTTCCCTGTTTCCCGGACCAGCTTGGGGGGTTTTTTTTTTTTTTTTAATCACCCGGTCCGTCGGGTCAAGCCCCATCCCGGACCCCGCTTTGCGCTCCGCCCTATCCGTTGCGCGGTTTCATGCAGGGGTTAAAGATCTCCCTTAGCCTTTTCTCGCCCCCTTACTGCGATTGCTTAAACTCTAGCCAGGTCTCTTCCAGCGTGTTCGAGGTGCAGGATTTCGTGCCCTTCGAGGGATTCTCGTGGTAATTCCTTGGTGGACGGGTATTTGATGCAGTTGAACGGCTGATTTCATTTGTGCGCTAACTTCTCCCCCTTTGTCCAATTGGGACCCCCCCGCCTGCGTCCTCCTTCTTGGAGCCCAGACCAGCTTTTCGCGAATGAGGTACTTTGGAGCACTTGCGTGTGGTTGTTTCCTCCGCGTTTTTTCACAACATTGACCACTGTTCATAGACTCCATGGAGTATGGAGAGCCGACCGCTCGTTTTTTTTGGTTCTCTTTTCAGTTTTTCCCGATTGTTCTGAGTCCCGGCGGAGATCCTCCAAGGTTTTTCGGGTTTTGCCTTCTTTGCGGACTCTCAATCGTTTCCTGAGGTACAAGCTTTTTAGCTCTGCAGGTCCAATTCCTAGAGTTCATCTTCCTTTTCCTCCTCCCCCTTTTTTTTCTCGGATTCAACTATATTTAATTGTTCTTCATCCGCTCCCCTCGAAATGTGGCCTCTAGATTTTTTGGAAAAGAATTTCTCGCCCCCGACGTTTTTGAACCCTAAACGTGGTTGTTATGCTCGGCTTTGCTCGCAGAAACTCGTCCAACAGTCTCTCCCCGCTCCTCCCCGCGTCCGGGCCGGCCTCTCCGCCGTCTGGGACTCCTCCTAGACCATTTTTTCCCCCTTTTTTCGCACGCCTTGGTTAAACCTTGGCAGGGATCCCAATCCTGCCTTTTTTTTTTGACTCTTTTGGCCTGGCAAGCGACTGCGGATGTTCTTTTTTCCTTTTGCCAACCTTTCGCTGGAGCTTGCCCTGACTCAAGCGTACCGACTTACCCCCCTGACCACGTTCCAGTTTTCAGACACTTGTATTTTCCTTAGGAAATTTCGGATGCTGACCGAACACCTTGAATCGGTCTTCTACCTCGATTTTTCAGCAACTTCCATCAGTTCTTTTTGGTTTCTCTGCCCAGGTTCGACTGAGATTTGTCAGGCTATCTGCCGAGAGGCGGACTTAGCCTCTGCACTCAAATCCTTCATTCCCTGTTTCCCGCGTTCCGTTGCGGGTTGCTTTTTTTTTTTTCCCGAGCAGAGAGGGGTTCGGGTTCCTGAGGTGCAATTTTTTTGCATCGTCTCGTTGTGGTCCCTTCGCGCTTTCTTTTTGTATTACTTACAGCGACCGTCGGGACCCAGAGGATGATGTTTCGACCAGTTGACTTCGCGTCAATCTCGCGCGAGACTGCTCCCAGGGGTTCCCCCCCAAATCGGAATAACGCACGCTTTCTTTTGGCCTTCCTTCGTACAGCGGCATGGCTGACGTTGCTGTTTCGGCGTCTAGTGCGGCTTTCCGGTTACTCGATTTCACTGCCCGTGAGGAATCGGTCTGCCTTAAGGCTTTTCTTTTTTCGAAACCCCCGTTGCGGGCTCTTCCTGAGACTCTGCCGTTTTCCTTTCGTTTACTCCCTTCTTTCGTCTTCACTGTCCTTGCGACCAGCCAACGAAATTTCTTGCGTCCGTTGCGCGTTTTCTCTGTCCAGCGTGCCGCAACACCACCATTAGACTAAGCCGATGTATTCCCGGTCTATCCCCCTTCTGTACGGTTTCTCCCTTTCACCTATATCTTGCTAGGCCTTGACGCACTATTTTCTCCGCGGGACTGCGGACGTTTTCCTCTGTTCTCCTGCCGTATCCTAGCCTAGTGCTCTGACTTTTTCCCAAGATTTTCTTTTGACGGCCCAAATCGTTTTGGCGTTCTTATGGGCCGCTCATCCGGGCGGATGGGTCGAAATCTAAACTGATTCCCCTTGCCGATCGCAGTGTCCCTTGCTCCATTTTGTCGCTTCTATTCACCATCTTCTGATTTTAGCTTGAATTCTTCATGGCTGGGACGTCTCGTTATTAGCTCTTTTTCCTTTTTACCAGTTTTCCCCACGGACGACTCCCTTGGCTCGTGCTGGGTGGTCCTTATCGTCGCCTCATACTGTACGCCTCCTTAATGACTCTTTCTTTTACGCTTGTCGCATCCGAGTCTCTCTACTTCCGCCGCTGTTTCTTCTTGGCAGCCACCTGGCTGTCCTGCCCCAGTGCTAGGCAGCCTTTCTTCAAGGGTTCCATCACTAGATCGGCTTGGCCCCCTTCCGTAGGGAACCAACTCAAGGTTGTTTCTGTCATGCCTTTGCTAGCTTCGGGACTCTGACGCGGTCGCCTTGGCATTTGCCTCCTTTTCGCCCCCCTGCCTTCGTGTCCACTCGGACCTCTCACACACACTAACAAAAACAAGAGGTCTCCCAACGCGTCTGGCGCCCCTTGCCAATTCATCGGAAGCCTGAGACGCGGGCCGCTAGCGTGGTATGTCGGCCCACGCCGATCTTTCTTTCTTTACCCCTTTGTCCTCTTTCGGTCGAGCTCAGACCCTCCCTTTTCCTCCTCTTGTTTTTTTTTTACTGAGAGATGGGTCCTCTCTATCCAAATTTTTCCCGAGATTCCCTGCTTTTTTCCGCTCAGATGGCGTTTGTTCCCCCCTCCCGAGCTGACGGGCCTGCTTCCATTCCTTTGAAGCGCCATCTTTTTTTGGACTATAGGCCCCACTCTGGTTTGCCTTAGTAGAGGCCAGTCGTGAACTTCGGAAGGAAGGTCGCCCCTTTTTTTTTTTCCTTCACCCCCTACTGTTTTTCATAGTCCCGCCTTTGCCCTTCCATTTGACCGAGAGAACTTTGGTTTTACCTCTTTCTTCCCCCGCCTCTCTAACTTGATGTGACCCGTGACCTGCGGCTGGTCGAGCGCTTGGACATCCAGGCTTCCAGACCCGGTCGGTTGTCTCGGGACAGCCTGTATCTAGCAGTTTTTTCTCATCTTTCCTTGGCTTGTAAGTTTTCCTCTCTCCCTGATTGGACCCACCCCATCACGAGGTCCCCCCCGTCGTGATTCAATTGTATTCAGGGAGGCCCAAATCTTTTTGCGGCTCGCAGACACCTATCCCCTTCCAGCATGTGATCCCTCTTGAGCCGGGCTGCCAGCCCCGTTTTAGGTTCGAAGCTTGACTGGTATCACGTGGCCCAGGCCTGCTCTTCAGCATGACATCATGGATATGTGACTCTCAGCCAGGGGCAGTGGCCCTTCCTAGATTAACGTTGATTGTGTTCCTTCCTCCAATCTTTGCCATCCGTAGTCGTCTTCCTCCTTGGCCCTTCTCTCCAGACCAGCTGTGCAGTCCCGCAGTTCTCGGCGCCCAACATAGTGAGTAGGAGACCTTCTGGCCGCTAGATTTTTTCCTTTTCGTCGATTTTCCGTATTTTTTTTTTCTCCTCTCGGGCTCGTCTCTTATTTTTTTTTTTTTTTTCGGTTGCTGCCCCTCCGTGTTCGATAAACTGCTTACTGTATTCAACGAGCCCGTGCGGTTTCTTCTTATCCAGGAAGTTCGACTTCCGCTTACTCCCCCCCCACTGATGTCTTATGTCTCTTACTTTCTTCTTTTATTAGATACTTGGTTCCTCTCCCCCGCCTTCCTTCCTACGAAGGATTTTTCCCTATTCCTCGCGTTTTTTGCGAACCTTCTGAGTCCTCCCTGTATCTCGTCGTTCCCGACTTCCACATTTATCCAATGAAGTCTTGGTTTCGTCTTTCCCTCATTTTTTTTGTTTTTTTGTGAATTTCGATTTGTTTCGTTTTGATCTGCTTCTTGTCTCTTACGGACCGCTGGCGAAACTCATCCGCTTTCCCTGAATGGTCGCTTGTTGCCGGTAATGGCTGCGTCTTTCCCGATTCCCCAAGAGAAGATGAAAGAGTTTTGGCCTTCGCTTTTTCCATCCTCCCCCCTATCGCGCGGTCACTCCTTTCTCGGTCTGTTTTTCTCGGGCCCTTCTTGCGATTTTCTTCTGCGCGCTATGACGCGAGGCAGATGTGTTTACAATTTTTCTCCCTTTTCCCGCACCCCGCGAATGTTGATTGCTGACTACGTCTGTCGACGCCGATGCCGGGGGCGCTTTTCCCTCGTTCGTCGCAATCCCTCGCTCCCCGTCAGCCGTTGGCTTGCCCAATTTTCCCCCGCGTTCTTACTTCTGGATTTGATGCAGGAACGGCTTGTGTGGAAAGGTCCTGCGCCCTGGTTTTTCCCCTTTTTTCTTCTTTGCTTTTTCGTGGCCGTTCCAGCCCCAGTTTTCTCTCCTTGGGGGGAGCTTGGCTCCTGTCGCGGGTTTTCGCAGCCCGCTTGCCGAGAACTTTGCCACTTCGTTTCGCTTTCCAGACCATGGCGTACCTTAGAGGCGACGCCGCTGGCGGACCCTTGTGCTTTTCCGGTTTTTTTTTTCGTCGATCCTTGTCATCCTCATGTTTGAGGGGTGCGTCCCTTTCGGACTCGCCCCGCTCGTTTCCCTTTCCTATGTCCAGCCTTTCGCTGTCTCATTATGCAGCCCTTCAATCGTTCAGCTCTTTTCTTTGTTTTCCTCCTTTTTTTCTGATTTTTTAACTATCTTTTTGGCTACCGTCCCTTTTCTTTTACATCGATATTGAAACGATTTGGCCCTTTAAGCCAAATGGCACCCCGCCAAACTTGTTTGCTGATCTCTCTTGCCTACTCCCTCTTGCCAAAAGGACAAGATCACAGTCCGCCGCGCGACTTCGGCCCTATTACCTCCTCTTCTGGACCTTCTCTCCCCAGTGTAACATTTTTCGTTACCGCTGGCTCGAACCCTTGCCGCGGCAATGCATAAAGCTTCCCCTCCATTCGTTCGTCCCTTTTATTTTTCTACCGCGCCTGACCCGAGCCGGACTTGGTCCCCCAATGGAAAACATGGCCGCAGTTGATACGGCAATCCCCGCGACGTATGCCCCCCCTTTTCCCCCTAGTATCCTCGTTTTCCTTGCAAGCACGGCTTTCGCGGTTCTCCCTAACTGCCGAGAAGTTTCCCGCGGTCAACACGGCATCGGAGTCGGACCTGCGATATCCGCACTCGCATTAGGGGTTCGCTGGCCTGTTTGCGATGAGATGTATTCCCTTGAAGTCTGAAGCAGATGAGGCCCTTCGGTTCGCTTGTTCATTCCCCAGCGTTGCCCTGGAATGAATGGACCCGCGTCAGGACCTTTTTGATCAGGCTTTCACCTTCTATCGTTAGGACCGTCCGGTCACAGCCTTCAAGCAGTATTTTCATCGTTCTGCTTTGGGGGACATCGTAGATTTCGTGGCAGAGTGTTACCCATCGACCCTCTGGGCTTTCCGGGGACGCCTGAGGATTCCGAACCTCCTTTTGGCCTGCTCTTTTAAACTCGAATAAGAGATGAGAAAATGTGGCGCCAACCCCCCCCCCTCGCATTAACTGTCACCGAGGAAGGGGTGAAGAAGAGAACGGCGGCAATTGACTGTTTTGAAGCGGTTTCGTCGTATTCGTCCAGTTGTGCGTCGATCCAGAACGTTTTCGGACTGCTGTACTTGCTTCCTCCCTGGCGATTTTTTTTCTTCCGGCAGGCGTGGGCTTCTCAACCGATCCGAGGCTGCGCTCCTTGCGCCATCCTCACTGCATGGAGTTTCTACAATGTCGCGGAACGTTTCCTGTTTTGCGTAACGAATCCACGACAGGGGCTCGTCAGTACCGTCTTACGCGGGGCGCGGACCGTGTTGGAGCCCAACACTAGACTCGCAGCTCGTCTGGATACGTCCCAATGTTTAGAGACATTCCCACCCTACTATAGGATTCATAGGCCCTACGCACCCTATGTACCGCCGCTTACCCAAACGTCTGGCCCCCGGCCCCATGTGTCGCTGCGCTAGTAAACGATATTTATCTCTCACTAAGGATGGTCTCTCACACCTTCCTGTCTGGACTTACCCAACCTCATGTGATGGCTCTGGGTCAGATGAATGAAAAGGGGCGGATGGGGTCCTAACCAAAGTGTCAGTTTCAGTTCGTTGCCGATGATCTGTGGCCCTTCCTGTCGCGGGCGTCTAACTCAGGGGGGGGATCCAGCCATGTTTTTTTCCCGGATTTGAGTCGCGTTCTGGCTAGTAAAGCCGTTCTTGCCGAAATTGTTCCCCGTTCAATCAGGATGCCCGAGGGTAATTAGTGATTGCTGTTGAGAGGACGGAGAAGACGAAAAAAAGGAAAGACCCTCTTTATTTTTCTTCTGAGATTCTCTGCTCTACTACAGGATGTCGTGTCTCAGTACATTCTTTGGGATTTCTTGCAGACAATTTGCTCACCCCGGCTTCGGCAAGCCGCGTCTCAAGGGGTCACATAAAGGATATATTCTGTTGCCCACCCGTTGTTCGATAAAAACCTCAGGCGCAGACGCGTTATTTTGCCCCGCCTTCTGCCCCTGCGGTGGAGGTTATGCCCCTTTGCTGTCTGGCATGGCAGACAGTTTCTCCCTGCCTTCCGGCGCCTTTCCACGACTGCATTTCCTACTCCCCCCCGTTTCCCCAACCCCATTTTTTTACGTCCCCAAACTGAGTGTCCCCCTTTTTTTTCCCCACTCTGGACGAAGAGACCCTTAGCTCGAAGCGTGGTATGTCGGGTGCCCGCCGTCGAGCTTTTTCGAAGGACGGTTTCCCGCCTTTCGTGAGACGTCAGACCCATCGCTTCTCTTTTACGTCCACTCCTCCGCCTCAGAGTTTTTGCGCCGAGCTGTTTTCGATCCTCCCCTTTCTTTTCTTCTTAGCAGTTCTTCCTTCTCTTCGCCCCGGTCCCTCGTCCTACTACCTCTTCGCGCTTTCGTTCGGCTCCAGATTTGAAATGACAGTCGTGTGCTCTTTTTTTTCCGTTTTTCTTTTTTTGTCTGTTGTTGACTCGCGTCTTCGTGAAGTGCGGAAGGCAATGGTCGAAACTTTTTCTCCCCTTTTGCACCGTTGCGCATCGTGCTTTCTCGAGCACAATTCTCTGCTTTTTTCTTCCTTCTTTGTTTTTCCTCTCCACGTCCAGCCTGATCTTTTGACCCTTGAATAAGGGCTCTTCTTGCCTGGCCATCACTGTTTTCCCCTCCCCCCCCTTCCCCTGTCGTTTTCCGGTCCTCTACACGCATTCTTTCGAGGTCCCTTCGTTCACGAGAATGGATGGATAGGATCCGTTGACCAGGCGCCGCTCCGGCCCACCAAAGAACGATGTCCCGTTCGGCATTCCTGATGAACTTGTGCCCCACGTCGCCGGCTCTTCCTCGCCTACAATGATGAATGTCCCAGCCTGCCGATACTGTAGGCGCATCGACCCTTTTTTTTTCCCCTCGAAAGCGACATGGCGTCAAGAAACGGCGGCTCGCTCTATCATAATGGGAGATTGGAGAACCCTTCATCCGCCCGTTTTTTTGCGGCGCAGGACCCTCTGATCTTTCCCGATTGGTTGTCCCCTACCATCCCTTTTCCCCATCCGAGTAGCTCTATTAACTTTTCTTATCTGCTGATGACAGTTTAACTTTCTCCGTTTTGGAGACCTAGTGTTCGGAGATAGGACGATTCAGGTCAAACTTTTTTTTTATGATCTCCCGGGATCCCTCGATCTGTCTAGTATATTTGTTTCTTTTCGCAGGTCGAGAATCGCGTCCCTTATTCCCCGATCTTGTCTGGGTGCTTCGTATCCGTTTTTCCGCTTCCCGCCGTCTTTATGTAACACCTCGGTCCTTTTTTTCTCGCGCCGCATCCCCGGATAGTGTCGCGAACCTTCCTGCCTGCAGACGGAAGTGAAAATAGTCCCCCGGTCAGTTTGAGAATGAAATCGAGTCACGAACCCTTTCTCCGTTTTCCGTCAGACGACCCTTTTTTTCGCTGTCGCTGTTTTTCTTCTCCCGTGCCGCGTGAGTGAACGCTTTGTTGTTTTTGACGAAACGGAGCATTCGCTTTCCCCCATTTTCCCCCCACACCCCCCCCGAACACTTGGGACACCCCCCCACGACGGCAAAAAGCTGTTCTTTTCACAGGCAGCCGCTTTCCCGACTATGGTTCGCTTTTCACGAAGCGGGCCTTGCGATTCCTCTCCACAAGAGACGCCCTTTGCTTTCTTGCCGCGCTTACCCTTACTGTTTTTGCCCATCTCGGGTGCCGCACGCTGTTTCCCCGGTCCCTGATTTTTTCACGCCCTTATTGCACGCCTTGCTGCCCTTCTCGACGAAGTCCGCGCGCTTCCCGATGCCTTCTGGACTTTGGTTGCCCTTCGGTGAAACCAGAGGCTTTTTATGTCATAGAGAGTTTTTAGAAGCTGATTGTTTTTTTCGTCTGTAAAGAAGTTCGCCTCAATCGCTACCGTCTCAGCCGTTGGTTGAATTCACGCTTGTGGGACGGATCTTTTTAGAAGGAAGGCCTTTCTTTTCTTTCTTCGCCAGGTTTGCTTTGGTGGACCCCTCCGTCCTTTTCTCTGCGGCAAAGAACAGCTTTTCGCGTAATGAGTGAGCTGGATCCCTTGCAGCTTTTTTTTTTCGTCGGCGTGCACTCCCCCCCCCAATTGTGCCTTCGCGGAGAGGAACCCACTCGCTGACTTGTTTTTTCCATTTTGGTTTTTTGCCCACCGGGTATACTGTAACCCTTTCTTGGCACCCCCCCCCCTTTTTTTGTTTTGGGCCCTGTGTGAGGTTCTTTTTGATTCACCCCCTTTTTTTTTTCAACCCACTTTTTGTTACAAGTTTCTTTTTTTTCCCCCCCTTTTCTACCCCCTACTTCACCCCCCCCCCCCCCACCCTTACATGGAGGTAGGAGATGTCCTCCGTAGCTGCTCCTCTTTTTTACTTTTTTTTGCTTTCGTAACGACGTATATACAACCACGGTTGCGGCTGTGCCCGTCTTTGCAGTCTCCACAGAATCGTTTACACTTTCTTTCCCCCTCCATTTCATTTTTTCAGTCCTT
>Ga0179593_1332362_pt1 | contig 10401 bp, 13 predicted proteins | sample CZODoug2_1_08_16_FD_185931 | JGI IMG/M metagenome (GOLD analysis project Ga0179593, IMG submission 185931) | Vadose zone soil fungal communities from Angelo Coast Range Reserve, California, USA - CZODoug2_1_08_16fungal (PacBio error correction) | ecosystem: Environmental > Terrestrial > Soil >... | reverse complement strand
CGTTGGCACACCCCAGTCTTCTCCTCTCTTTCACTGCCTTTCTGCGTTTTATTTGAAAAGGAGGCCTTCTTCTGTGGTTGAGTGTTTCCACTAACGAGGACCGGTTCTGTTACCCTGTTTTTTTCATAAGATTTCCGTATTGTCGCTGCTTTCTTTTTTTCTTCTTGATTTCTTATTGCGGTTGCACCCACACACCCCCATTCAGCATAGACCCAATTGCTGCGTTTGTTTCCCCGAAATTGAGGCATTCCTTTTTTCCTAAAGAGTGGTTTTTGCGTTCCCCCGCAAGTATGAGCCTTTTTCAATGGGCTCCCCCTTTCACCCAATTTTTTTAGACAGTCTCAATCATCGCTACCCCCTTCAAGAACCAGACTTTTTCGGACCTGTTAGGATTCTATGAGCCCTATATTTATGGACATTGGTCGGCGGACCCCATCGCATTTCAATTTCCTTTTAGAAGAGATTAGGACTACCTCACAAAGCCCACCCAATCTCTTCTCGCTTAGTCCTTGACTGTCACGGAGTCAAATTCTCCCCCATTTTCTTGCTGCACTCAACCGCTTCACCCCGAATTAAAGTATCCTGCCAACCAGACCCGTCTGAGCGGTCCAATTATCATTTTTTTAGGTTGTTCTTATAAGAATTTTTTCCCACAGATAGCCGCCCATCGCGACTACCTTTTTTCTTATGTCACCAGAGCCTTTCTCTTCCCATTTCTTGGTCTTTTTGGTACTCAGTTTCGGGCTTGAGGAGGCAATCACAGTAGATTCCCCCGTATAAGCTTGAAAACGTTCTCCTCTTCCTTTCTGCCAATTTTTCAAAGCCCTTCCTTTTTGTCTATGGGAAACGTCACCCCTAGAGATTCTTCATTTTATTCTTTTTGCTCCTTTTTTGATCCCTTCTCCTCTATGAGGACCGAATCTTCGTCACCCGTTCAAACCGTCTTAACTAATTCCCCCCCCTGTTCTCCGACTTTCTGTCTATATCCCAGCTCTATCCCCTTCCCTTTTTTATGAAATGGAAAACGCCACCTTATGATATGTACCCTTATCCACTTGACAAAGCATGGCACAGCGAAACCTTACCCTCGCTCGACAGTTTTTTCCCCTTCCCCCCTTTTGTCTACTCAATACACCCATGAAGATGTCTCGTTGTTTTTTTTGATTACATCAGTGTTGACACCAGTCTATGGACATCAATCGAGCCTTTTCTCCCTTGCGTTTTTCTGCGCGCCTTTCTGCCCGATTTCGTCTGGGATTTCAGGTTCCTGTCTATGTCTTGATTCCAAACTTTTGGTGACCTTCGTAACCGACATACTTCTGCCTTGAATGAACCCCGTTTTTTTCCTCTGCTGTATCTCCCCGCCGTTTTCATTTCCCCTCCTACTCACATTAACCGAACGGACAAACAGGTTTCTAACCTTATCTTTTTTATATTCCATGGTTAGGTGTCTTTTCTTTCGTTCCCTCAGATCACCCACCAGGGTGCGTCTTATTCTTTGTTCCCCGTGATTTGGTATACCTGTTTTCTCCTCTATTTTAACCGAAAGATTGCTAGTCTCCGTCCTTATACGGCAATAAGTTTCCTTCCCCACTTTCAGTCCTGTGGCCAACGCTCGTTCCCCGTGGTGTTTTTCCTCTACATTATTTTCCTGTTTTTTCTCTGGGTAATTTTCCGGAGGATTGTTAAACCAGTTCTTTCGATTGATGTTCATTCGAACCTGTTCGAGTTTCTGGAACAACCTCCCTTTCTCCTCCATTGACCAATTTTGCTATTTGACTGGTCTAACTGGCCCCTTCGAGGTCTTTCCCCCCCCTTCCTCCCAATCTACCTCCCCCCCCGGCAAGCAGGCGCACCAAGTTGCTCCCCTCTCCCCCCAAGGTGTTTTAACCCTTTACTTAACACCCAAATGGCACTCGAAATAAGGTTTTTTATTTCTTGCGATTAAACGCTAGGATTCCTCAGTCGCCAACCCAGCTCGCTTAAGGGTCCTTTTACAGTTTGTTAAATTTGAACGGTCAATATCTTTCCCTCCCCTTCTTTTGTTTGTTGCGATCCCGATTTTTTAACGACCGTACTTCTGCCACCTCTCAGTCTCCTTTTTTTTTTTTTCTGAGTAACCCAGACCGGCCAATAACCTCCCGCTCAGGTCGAGTGCCTTTCCCGTGTGCCTTTTTTCCCAGTCCTCTTCCTTCCAACGTGGGTCTGCGCGATTGCGGACATTGTCCCTCAAGTCCTTTGATGCCAAAACCAACTAAGCTAGCACCATTTATCCTTCTTTTTTCTCCAAAGGGATGAGGAATACCTTCAAGTGTTTTTTTTCTCACCTGAATCGGCCTTAACGAATCATTTACTTTTGCGTATGATGCTTGCCAATTAAACCCCCTTTTTCCTTCTGTCCTGTCAACCACCACTGGAATCCTTATTCAATTGCCCCCATTTTCCGGCGGAATCTGGGGCCGTTCGTTTTCCTCTTAAATCTCTTGTTCTCAGCTCTCTCTTATTGACCTTTTATATTTGCTGGGTCCCTCCCACTCGGGGGTCCAAAGGCTTAGCCAGTTGGAGAGGAGTAAATCCCCCTCCCCATAACCTTGCCAATGTTTTCCCTATCCTTCCCTCCCCGGGAAACTTTATCGCACTTTTTTTTCCCAGATGAAGTAGTTACTGATTCCTCTTTGGTTGGCCTTCTTGTTGTCTCCCTCATTCTGATCCAGTTTCTTTTCCTGTACAGAAGTTACATCTTTCGATGGTTTCCTCCACCGACTCCCAACCCCCTCCAGATCGTGAAAAAGGGACACTTCAGACTCCCATTGGAAAGCATTTTCGCTGACAGAAAAATTACAAATAGAGCTTGGCGAGGACCCATCAGACGCTATTTCCTTCACCTTATGTCCTTCGTCTCATCTCCGATGCCTTTCTCTTTTCTCTCCCGTTCAATTATGTGAGAGGTTCCCGCCCCATTCAACACATGGTTTTTCACAATTTTCCTTCCCTGTTGCTGCGTTACTTTTTATCAGATTTATCTTTTCCCTTCTAATGATGGTTTGACGAAACTTTCCCTTGATCCACGACCGACAAGAGTCCCGGGCCCTTTTTAAGGAGCCCTCGTTAAATTACCGGTATCCTGTTTGTTTTTTGTTGGGGTGTTGGGTTGGTGGTTTGGTTTGGAACCCCTCGGTCCATATCAAGGTTCATTATAAACGGAATTCCTCCTTCTGTCTCCCTTTCGCATTTTGTCACTGTCCCCTGCCGGAATGTCCTCTTCGCCTCTACCCGCAAATGTAAGCCCTCAAGAATAAGTTGTTAGACCTTTTATCGATTGTCGGCCCCCCCTCCTCTTTCTTTTTCATATACCTTTCTGCCCCCTCTCTTTTTCCCTCCCCACAAAATACATTGTTTGAGCGAATTGCTGAGACTCTCACCGGTTTGGGGGGGGACTTACTGTTGAAATCCAAGGGGAGCAGTTTTCCCCTACTAAGCTATCCTTCCCCCTCTCGATATGTCTGTTTTTTCATTCCTCCTCTCCATGTTCGGAGTCTTTCGCTGTCTCATTTTCTCCGTTACCTCCTCATAGTCATGTTATTTGGCCTTTTTTGTGTGGAGATAGGTCCCCTCTTCGTTCAAACTGTTGTAATGTAATGAGATCAGACCCCTTACCTTTCACATACTTTCTCCCTTCCGGACATGGGACACCCGTTAAAGTTCTTTTGTCTCTCCCTCTTCTTTGACTGAATGTATAATTCTCCATTGAGGACACCGTCGTCCTCCCCCCTTCTCCACTGCGGAAAAAAATTTTTGGCTTGACCTTCATGACTCCTGTCTTCCTTTTTTTTTTTCAATTGCAGGCTTCTCGGATTGGTGTTGTGCCCACAAATTTCCTCCCCCCTCCCAACCTTGCCCAGCGGAACCTCATTCCCATACATGTCCCTTTTACAACTCTCTTCAGTAAAGACCGGCTCGAGCCTTAAAACACTCCCCCAACCCGGCAGGCTCATTTCGCTTCCCCAATCTTGCCCAGATACAAGTGAAATCGTTTTCTCTTCTTTTCCCCTATCTTCTTTTCCTTCATCTTCTTTTGTTTCATGGTTCACCATGTTCTTGCGATTTCATCTTTGGAATCGTCTATATTTTTTTTGATTCTCCATAGCAATAGGATGATTTTTGTTGTCTTGTTTTTCCGGACCCCCCCAAACCCTTCGAGCCTGTTATTCCCTTCTGATCGGTTTTATGACCCGATTTGTTGCTGCTTCGCTTGCTTTTGTCTTTTCTGCGGCTTTTTGCGCACAACCCACAAAATTTCTAGTTCCCCTTGATCCCCCCCCCCTCTTCCTCACTAAGTCGTTACATGAAGCAGCAGTAAGTGTTTTTTTCGGTTTTGCCGCCCTCGATGAATTTGCCGTTCCCTAACTTCAGGTTGTCCTCCCTTCAAACCTCTCCCAAGTATGACCTTCGTCAGCACCGTGATCGGAACTTTGTGTTCGCTTGCCGCCTCGACGCCATTTGATGTTAAATCTTTTTGTAGACCCTGATTCCCAGTTTGGCGAAGGAGCCATTCCCCTTCCCTGACGGTCATCAAAACAATGATCCCACATCTTTCTAAACTCTTGAATTTTCCCTTTAACTGTTAGCACGAGCCCTTCCCCTCTCTTTCCCTAACCATCGCTTCTAATCAATGTCCTTCCAACAGACGTCTTCGACCCCCCCCCTGATCCCTTCCTCTTTATATGCTCGACGGGGCCAGAAGGCGCCCTCTCTACCGTCCACTGTATGGTATCCCCTAATAATCCTTATTGTGAGGATCAGTAGAAGGGTGTTACTGATTTTCTGCCTTTTATTCTGATCGGCAATCCGTCGCTGGTCAAAACTCCTTCCGAGGGAAAATAATTTCAGGCCTTCTCTTTCATTGTGCTTCCCAGAGTAATTCCTCATCTTTTCAACTTTACAATGCGAAGCTTCTGCAGACTATGCTTTTGTGCCTCCTTTTATCCTCCCCCCTTCTCTCTCTGTCGCTTCGATGAAAGACTTCTCAGGTTTGTAAAGGTAAATTCAACCACGCTTTACCCCTAATTACCAAATGATGTACAATTGACGCTTTTTTCCCTATATCCCAGTTCTATTATCCCCATGTACTTTCGGCAACACTGGACACAACCCCCAAAGATGACCCCATAAATATGATCAAGACCTGGGTGACCCCTTTCAGTCGCCCACCTTCCCCTTACGAGGTTGTCCACCCCCTTTTCACTCCAATTTTATAACTAACTTTCCATTTTATCATAACCGCCTTATTCCTGCCTTCGGGGATGCCCTATTTTACTTTTTTGAAAGTTTTCGACGTCGATGGCCAATCTCCCCCCCCCCCCCCCCTCTAATACGCCCTTGTTGCATAGCCAAGATGGCTCCCAGGTATGGTCCTTCCTTTGCGGCGCTTTTTTCTTGATAACTGTTTGTAGGTTGCAAACCATAGAAGTAGGTGTCCAGAAAACCCTTCCCACTCTTTTACTCCTCTTCTTTCGCCTAAACGAATCCCATCTTTCCACATTCTCCCCATCATTTTTCATATTTTCAACCCGTTATGTATTCCTAAGTCTTCCGGATTCTGTTCCCCTTTGGTCGGTGATGTTTTGTCTTGTGATGTCTCCTCGTGCTCAAGTTCCCCGGTGCTTCAGTTTGGCCACAGGATGGGAGACTTCAGACCCTTTAAAATAGAAGACTCCCGTCTTCCTGTCCATCTCTCCTGTCTCCACGTCCTTGCGCGCCATAAACCCCGAAATTCCCCATTCCGCGTCATTGGCCACTTTAACTTGCGTCCTGGTTGTTTAAGCCTCCCAGTTTGTAACCATTTGATCTTGGATGCCCTTTTGGTTCCCTTTTCAAACCGTCCTCTTTCGGTTCGTTAAGGAATCGAGTTCGCAAAACCACTTTTTGCCAAGGTATCCTAATGACCCTCTTCCGGGATCCTCCTAGGAAATTCTGGTTTTTTTTCCCTTACTTCTCCCCTCTCCGCCATCGCAGCAGTCGTCCCCCCCCCCCCAAACCAGTCCTCGCCAAGGCAAAGGACCTGAACATATCACACTGTGCCCCTTCCATCTCCCTAAGCGGGCTGGTATGGAGCCTAACTGTCTGGTTTTTGACGAAGGTCCCCCAAAACCTCGGACTTGCTAAAGATGAGTCTTAGTCCCGTCCCCTATCTCTTTCCTCCTTGTTTTTTTGAGGAGGACTTTTTACGGACCTCCTTTTCCTCCCTTTCCCCCCAAACCTTTTTTCCCCCCCTGATTTTCGGACTTCTTCAAAGCCCGCCATCACCCTCCTCGTTTTACCCAAATGCCCGATGGCACTTTGAGGTCACGCCTTTGACCTCACTTGCGCGAGCGACTGGTTGGTCGCTGGCGCTTGAGAGTAATTGTCTCAGTAAGGGTACCCCCAAAGCCTCCGCTTTCCCGGTCTTTCAATTCCCTCCCAGAGCCACATCCTTTCAAGTGTGTTTTTCTCCAACTACCCGCAGCCATAAATCGACCACCATAGTTGGTGTGTCCACGAAATCCGGCTGTGCCACGTCCCTCTCCAAAACATGTACTCCTTTCCCCCTTCTTAAACCAACCAACTTTACACGTGGGCGGCAGATTTGGAATCCCTTTTTCGACTGCGACCCGTTAGATAGTCTTTACCCCCTATTTCTATTTTTTCTTTTATTAATTTCTTTTCTGACCAGGCTCCCAAATCCTGTGGTAACCAGAAACACTGGGTTCTCCCCTTCTCATCAAGACCCCAAAATTCACTAAAATACCAAGGAAGCTTAACTGGAATCGTCCGAATTCGTCTCCCTTGTTGCGCACACCCTTCCTGTATTTCTATTTTTCCCCCTGTTGAAATCCAAAGGTCGCATAACATCTCGTTCTGTAGACTCCACTTTCCGAGGCGTCCGAAAACGATCCACCCCCCCCTTGAATCCCTTTCACGAAGTTGAAGCGCCGCCCATCCCCCCTCCCCACATGACCTCTGGCAGCATTCGCTGCAGCAAACGCCGCTAAATCTAGATACCATCGGCAGGACTTTCTTTCCCCTGATCATTTTTTTTCTCCGAGACCCCTTAAGCTTTGTTATTGTTTCCCCTGTAGAGTGTTAGCAGGATAACCCCAATGTCGTACCCCCCCTTTCTGAGGTTTCCCCCTCTGTCAATTAGGTCTTTATGGAGATTGAACCTTCCCTTCCTAGCTTTTTGATTTGTCCATCTTTCCATCCAATCGAGTTTATCACCCGACAATGTTTTCGGGTTAAATGTTGACTCTTCTTTTCGCGTTTGGATTAGTTACGACCTAATCTTCTGTTTCTCCCCTTAACTATAGCTTAGGCTAAAAAAGGGATGACCCCCCCCCAACCAACATCCCCCCCTTATCTACCCATAATGACAACTGTAAATCGTTCGCACTTTCCTTCTCCCTCGACTCATTGCACAACTGACATACATTCCTGCGGGTATCCCCCAACGGCCATAGAAGTGATGCTTTCTCCCGATAATGTAAAAGGGCACGTAGAAGCTCCCCTTTCTGACCCTTCACCCCCCTAACCTTCTTCCTTTCTGATGCCGCTAATAACTGTCGAGATGGTCCTCTCTTGTTTTAGAAATCTCTCCCACACTTCAATCCTCTGCTCTTGTGCCCCCTCTACTTGTTTTGGCACCCTGAACATTTCCTTGTTGGAGGTGAAGGAACGTGGTCTCAGTCCTCCCTACTGCCCCGTTAGACGATGTTTTGATACTTGTGTGCTTCCTTGATCGGAACTCCCCTCCACCCTTAAACTGTCCTTTCTTATACTAACCGCAATATATAAGGTTCTCTTTACCCCAACTTTTCCAAAGTCGCCACGTAGTGATCTTTTTTCTCCCCTGATTGTCCTTTCTTTGGTTTTGATAGCCATTTCTACCCCCCCCTTTTCCCTCTTGTAGAGACAATTGCGGACCCCAGCAACACACTGCGGCCTCCTCACCTCATTGCATTATTCCCTCTGTCCTCATTTCAAGCTATGAGCGGTTTTTGTTTTCCCCCCCCCACACGCAGACACAACAAGCCCGCCCCCCCAATTGTATCAGGAGCACCTACAAGGGCAAATCTTTAAAAACCTCGCGCTTAAACCTGAGTCTCCTTAGTTTGAGTCGCACTCCCAAACATATTCCGCTGTTTTTTTACTATTCTTTCTTTATTCTTTTTTTCACTATAGCACTATTCACCGCCCTTTTCTCCTAATGTTTGCTGTTTATCCACTACGTTGTTGTGTTTTTGCTTAGAGCTGGTTTTTCTTCAAGATTACACTCTCTTCATTCTGCGACCGTGCCATTTCTCTCATCCTCCCCCCTTGCCTCGGGGTCTCCTTTTTTGTTGTTTTAAGACAAACGACTTTTCTGTTCCCCAATTCCCTCGACCTCACCAATGTTGTATTCTAATTCCGCTTTGTAGTTTGCTGTCTTTCTGTTTTCACAAACACCAACAGCCTCCTCTCCCGGCCCACATATTATGAAGGTGAAGTGGCTTCAGGGCAAAGCCCCTCCCAGTGTTTTATTAGGTCAAGAGGCCGATTTGGGTTACCTTCTCTTGTCCGTTGCCCCAAAAGGATCTGAATCATCGCGAATTAAGGACAAGTACCCCTTATCGTTACTTTTTGTCGTTCGTCGCTCTTCCCTTTACATTAGTAATTGTCTGGAGCCAGTTAAAGTTCTCCTTCGAAGTTCTGACGGAATCCCCCCCGCTCCACCCCCAGGAGAAATTTTTCGACTTTCAGGTAAACGTTCAAACTATTTCCGTCTCAGAGTTTTTCACACCGATAAAGTCCCTTTTTTTTTACCTCTTAAGTGCCCAACAACAGTACCGTCGATGCTTAACCTTTTTAGTTTAAGTTGTATATGCTCCCAGCCCTTTCTGTTTCCCCCCAGTATCGCCCCCCCACATCGCGTACCGCACCTTGTCTCGGTTTCTACCGAATTCGATTTCTTGGTGCGGATCTTCGTTCGTAGGGTAAATTGCCCCGTGTGAGCGTAGGATGAGTTCGGTCAATAAAGTTCGATTTTTCCCCCTTCTAGCGGATAACGCACCCGGGTGAGCAGTGGTGCAATGTTCCTTCTCTATTTTTTTGACTGAAACTTCGAGATTTGAGTTCCCCATTTATTCTTTTTTCATTCGTTTTACCCTGGTCTCCTAATGAGGATGCCTTATGACCGAATCTTCCCTGTGTACGTCCCGTAATTCAACACTCCCTTTCATCCCTTCCCCACCCTGTCTTGTACCCTTCGAGTTTCGATTTTCACAGATCTCTCCCCCTTGTCATTTTTTCCCTGCGTCCAAACTACCCCCCCCTGACTAACGTTACCAGCGGGAAACCCCTGCGTCCCCGAAATAAATTTAGGTTTTCCCTCCCCAGGTTTTTGACCCCCCAATTTTCTTACCTTCCCCCCTACCCCCCCACCATGCGAACGAAGGGAGATGCGACGCTTTTTTTACCCCTTTTCAAACCGATTCGATTCTCCTTGCCCCCCAATCGCCCTCTCTGGCGGCGTTTTCTGCAGCGACGCGCACAGAAGCCTGGTATGTTGTTCAGTTCCGTGTTGCCTCCTGAGCTTTTTGATGTTGGTACAGTTTGCGTAACCCCCCTCCCATCTTTTCTTCTTCTACGCGAAGCCCCCGAAACTGTTGAGAACTATTTGATCACCGAAGCCCTCTTCCCCCCCCTTTATTCGCCCACCAGGAAAACGTGAAATAGTTCCCCCCAGTTTTCGAACGTTCTATCCTCCGGCTTTCTTCACATTTTTTCCCTTTGATTATTTGTCGGTAGGCGCGCAGCGCTCCACCAGTGTTTCCCTTTCTTGTTACCCAGGTGGATAACTTTCCCTACCATTCTAAAATTCCAAGAAGACTCTTTCTTCTTAAAGCTTCCCGAACTTTCAGTCATTTTTTACGGCGAACTCACACCTTCCCCCCCCCCCCCTCTTCGTTCCCTGGTTTTCTTTCCATAAACTTATGCCCCGGTTACAATGCCTCCAGTTTCTGTTCCCTTTTTGGAGATGTAATTTCCCGGCGGATTTCGTGGTCACCCGTCACCATCATTTGCGATGACCTGTAGGCCGGGAATTCGCGCCACCACACTCCCGGTATTCCTCGGGGGTCTATCTGTATCATGTTCTCCTTCCTTGCAAATTCTGAGCTTTGTTCCCCCCTTACTTCGCCATTCCGCCCACGCTCCCTTTTTTTAAACAGTGCGCCTCATCAGTTATTGGAATTCAACTGACTTGCCCCCACCTTTACCCTCATCTGCACATAAGATGGATGATTCTTTCTCCCCGATAACCTTGTCCCTGAGGTACGCAGTCGCCCCAAATTTTGGACTCCTTTGTTCTATGGCAAGATGTTTACG
>Ga0179593_1592465_pt1 | contig 10402 bp, 13 predicted proteins | sample CZODoug2_1_08_16_FD_185931 | JGI IMG/M metagenome (GOLD analysis project Ga0179593, IMG submission 185931) | Vadose zone soil fungal communities from Angelo Coast Range Reserve, California, USA - CZODoug2_1_08_16fungal (PacBio error correction) | ecosystem: Environmental > Terrestrial > Soil >... | reverse complement strand
CGGGTACCCTTGGTGTCTTTCCCCTTGGCCGATCGAAGGGCAGCATGCCGGGCCTTTTTTTCTGTGTCCGGGCCCGAGACTTTCTTGCTTTTTTTTCTTTTCCCCTCGCCCAGGGCCGCCCGTTCGAGGTGCGCCAATCAATCTATTTGTTTTTTTTCCCTCTTTTCTTCCCACCACGGGGGAAGAGAGACGTCTTCTTTCCCCCGCTCGAGTGACAAGTGTGTCGAACCTTTTCCTCTTTTTTAAGCCGGGACATGCGAGGATGGAAGTTTGCCCCCCCCTTCCATTTTTTCTCCCCTGGCGAGCAGGGTGCCCCTTTTTTTCTTACCCCGTCGGAATTCTCTAACCCCTTTTTTCCCTTTTTTCGAAGCGGCGGGCCCTGCCGTCCCGGAGACGAGGCCGGGTTCCCCTGTTTCCTCCCCTTTTTTCCTTCCCCCGGCGGCCTTGGCCGGGCGTTGCTTTTTTTTTTTTTTTTTTTTTCGGCGCGGACCAATGGTTGGTATACAATTTTCCTCTGATCTTTTTTTCCGTTGGTGGTGCCGCTCGAAACCTTCCCCTTTTTTTCCGCCGCCTGGAACCCGTACTTTTTTGTCTAGAAGCGCCGCCACCTTTTTTGAAAACACGGATTTTTTTTGGTCCCCTCCCCAGCCATAATTGGCCATATTCCCCCCTTTTGATCAAGTTCACTCCACGAGTGCTCACTCTTTCTTATTTTTTTTTTTTCTCCTTTTTCACACAGCACCGGAACATCTACCGTCTCGATTATGGACTTTTGTTTTTTCTTCCGGTCGCCGGCTCTTCTTTCCCTTTTTTTTTTTTTGCGCAGAGGTCCCCTTTTTTTCCCCATGTACACCGACTCTCAGGACCTCAACATGGACCCCCTTCCCTTTTTTCTCGCTTTCGCTGGGCAGATGAGCTGCTGCCGCGGCTTTTTTTGGACAACCGGTTCGCGCCCCCCGCCCCCCCATCTTCTTTTTAGCCCCTCCCCCTTTTTTTCTTTTTCGGTGGCTGATGAAGTAACAACAGACCCGGGTAACGCTTCTTGTCGTTTTTTTCCGGCGGGGGAGGTATGGGGCTGCCTTTTGGGGCTGACAGGAAAACCGTCCCCACGTTCTATTTTGGGAGAGGACGGTAAAGGCCGACCGGAGGGCACTCAGCCTGTCTTCCCCCACCTCCGCCGTGTATCAAAATAGGTCTTTCCCCCTTTTTTTTTTTTTTCTGCCCTCCAACTTAACCTCATAGCGTCGTTGATCGCTTCTTCCTTTTTCTTTCCTCGGAATCTACGCAGAGGCTCGCTTACAAAAGTGGTCGGGTGTTTTTTCCCCCTTCTCTTTCAAAACGGATGACGGAGGAGGGGGCTGCCCGTTTTTTTCACTCACCCCTGCGACAGAGGGCCCCCTCGACCCCCTCTCCCCTTTTTTTAAGGTGGCCGAGGTCACTCGAAACACGGCTGGGGTCCCCCACGACCTTTTGTTTTCCCTTGACGAAGAGTCATTCAATACAGTCCTTTGACCCCCTTTCCCCAACGTGACACAGACCGTGTGCGCGCTTCCCTTTTTTTTTCCTTGCTATGGCGCCAAGTGTGAACCTGATAACCGTACAACCCTTCCCTTCCTTCGCCTTTTTCTCCTCGACGGCCCCTGAGTACAGTCCTTTTTTTGTCCCCCCGGTGGAGTAGCGTGACCCGTCCTCCCTCCCCCCTTTTCTGATCGACGGGGCGCGTGCGCCAAAAACCCATTCTCCCTTCGTTTTGTTGTTGAGGAGGAGGATGCGGTCTTCCCTTTTTCTAGAAGTTTTTTTTCGCGGAACGGTCACCGCGACGCCGTGGTTACCCCCCGTTCTTTTTCCTCACCACTCCTCATGGACCCGGTTTCTTTTGTTTCCACCTTCGAGCCTGGATTCGTTGTTTTCTGTGCGGGAGAGACGAAAGGCCACCTTCCCCCCCCCCAGCCGGTCAGCGCGCCACCACGGGCGTTTGCTGTCCCTCTTTTATTTAGACCCGCGGGAGTCACCGTTGGGCGCTTTGAAATTCTTCCAGTGCGAGGGACTTTTCTGTTTGACGGGGACAACGTCCTTGTGCTTCTTTTTCCCCGTCTTTTGCTTCCCCGAGTCCGACTCCCTCTTCCTGACGGCAGGCAAATCACATACGTACAGCCGTTTTGATTCCTTTTCTCCCACGGTGAGCAGGGATCCCTGATGAACGGGAGCCAGAGTTGGAAGGGTGGGTTTTCCAGGCCCTTTTTCCCTTCCTTTCAGGTCTTTAGTTTTCGCAAGGGGCTCCTCCATTGCCCCTTCCTTGGTTTTTTTCTTCCACCGCGAGGTGGCTTTTCTTGGCGCGTCTGCAGTGGGAACCTTCGCTCCCCCCTTTTCTTTTTTCCCCTCTATAAGCTAACGTGTGACCAAGGTTTATGCCTCTTCTCCGGGTTTTTCCCATACAGAACTTTGCATCCATACCTCCTTTTTTTTTTTTCACACGGCAAAATCGTGGGACCCGGGTAGGTTTTTTCCCCAACATTTATCCTTTTTCTCTCCCCCCCCCTGTGCCGCCGTAAGTGCAGGAGCCACAGTCTTTTTGTTGGTCGGCAGGTAAGCTTCAACGGTCATCTTCTCTGGGCAAGCAGCTCATCAGGCCCAGGTTCCTCCCTCGCGCACCACAGAGGGTTCTTCATGTCGGGCGGGGAGAGTCTGTTTTACCTTTGTCTTTCCTGGGACAAACTGGTTTCGGAGCGTTTCGGTTTGTCCCCCCCCTTCCCGCCGCGAACGCCGCCATTTTTTTTTTTTTTTTTTTTTTCCAGATCGCGATCGGCGATTCCTCTTGGGGGGGGGGGGGGGCGGGTGAGCGGCGTCAACGGTCCCTTTCCCTTTCCCTTTCCTTGGGTCGTACTTGATTCACAGAGGGTCCCCCCCTTTCTATGGACAAGGTCTGCTGTCTGGTCCAGCTCCCCGTTTCCTGATTTTGTTTTGCTTTTTTTTTTTTTTTTTCTCCGAGTTTTCCTCTTTCTGGGGCTGACGGTACTTCGCTTTTTTTCACCACACAAACGGTGCTTATCCTTTGCGTGAACGAACACCCCTCTTTCCTTTCTCCCAACCATGTCGCGCAGTCCGCGCCTTCCTTCCCCCTCTTGATCAAAAAGCCGGGCCAGGCTTTTTTTATTTTTCCCAGGCACCCCCGCGCGGGCATTTTCCCCTCTTTTTTTTTTTCCAAACGGAAGGGAAATATGGTTTGAGGGAAGGCACTCGTTTTTTTCCCCTCGCTGATCGTTTTTCCTTTTTTTGGGCACCGCTCTGCCGTGATTTACGTTTTTCTTCCTTGGCATGCACGTGCTAAAGTTTCTTGATTCCTTTTGTGGGGAACACGGTTTCGCTTTTTTTCTCTGCCCTCTACGCGCTAGGCCCCTGTTTTACTTTTTTCATTTGGAGCACTCCGACGGGGAGATGGTTCTTCCCCCCTTCCCTCCCCAGGCTCGGACCAACCCTTCTCCCCCTTTGGGAAGGGCGCCTCTTCGTCGATCGGCATTTCCTGTCTTTTCTCTTCTCTCTCTTTACTCATCCTTCAGTGTTGTTGTTTTTCTTCCTTTTTTTTCCGCCTTCGTTAAAAATGCAGGATAGACGGCTCTTTCCCTTTTTTTTTTCTTTTCCCTCTCCGGACGTTGAGGTGGTCGAGAGCGGCGTGAATGGAACTTGAATGGTTTTCTTTTTCCTCCACTTCAGAACTCGGGCCGGCCCTCCTTTCTTTGTCGTATTGTTGTCGTAGTCGAGTGCACCAGGCGAACTTTTTCCCTGCTGTAGCCGGGAATGCGCGGCTGGAGTCGAACAAGCCCCTTTTCTCCCTTTTTCTCCGCCGCGAATCGGGACCGTTCGTCCTTTTTGCAGGGTTGTACGGGTAGAGAGGGCGGCTGCCGCGAGGGTGCTTGACCCTTTCCTTTCTTCCACCGGGCGCCTGGCCCGTTCGTGTGATTCAACTCTCTGTTTTTTTTTTGAGAGGATTGGAAATTGAGTTTTTTTTTGCTTCTTTCTTTCTGTATTACAGTAGTCGTAACCCTTTTTCCTTCCTTGTTTTTTGGGTACGTAGAACTAGAACAGTAATTTTTAGGTCTTCCTTTTCTTCCCTCTTGTCGAAGAAGCGCGACCCTTTTTTTTCTACCCTCCCCCCTTGACAATATTCCACTATCTTTACCTTTTTTTTTGAGTGAAACTTAGTAGTATTCTGTCCCCTCTTTTTCCCTGATCCTTCTACTTTATCGATCTGGGCAGGTCGGCGTGCCTGTTTTTTTTTTTGAGAATGTCCTTCCGCGAAGACCATTTTTTCCCCTTTTTTTTTTTCCCTGATATAAGGACGAAATGACAGACATAACCCGCGGGTTCGCGTGATTTCTTTTCTCCTTTTTTCCCTCGGCTGATGGGAACTTATCGAGCTTTTTCCCTCTTTTCCCCTTCAATATTCTGTTGTGCCACTTACTTCTTTTTCCCCCTTTTTCTGATGGGAAGTACCCAGACCGGGTTGTCAGATGTCTTTTTGTCTCGCTTTTTTTTTTTTTTCTTGGCTGACCGTTCTGCGCAAACCCGGGGTCTTCCCCCCCCCCCCCCCTAACTGTCCACGGCGGAGATCTTAGGGGTTTTTTTGAGCGGACCCTTTCTTGTCCCCCTCTCCTTCCCCCCGCGGGAAGGAAGACTTCCCCCCCTTCCCATCTCTTCATGGGGCATGGGGCGAGCCCCTTTTGCTGCCCTTTTCGAACGGATGACCACTGACCCGTCCCTCGGTTTTCCTCGCAGCGCTCGCTCACCGTGTCGACTTTTTTTTTTCTTCTTCTTAGGGGCTGGGTGGCCGTACCGCCCCCTTTTCCCTACGACGAGGACCGCAGACGAGGGACCCCCTTTTCACCGCCGCTGGAAATTCTTTTTTTCTGCCCCACGGCCTGGGGACTACGGCCGCCGCCCCCTTTTTTTCTCCATCGAGTACGCAGATGATCAGGGTTTACCCCTTTTTTTGCGGCGCTGACGGCTTGTTTTTTTTTCTCTCCCTGTTGTGAAAACCTTTTTCCCCGAATCAAGGCTTCGAAGTGGGACCGCATCGAGACCCCCTGTCGGTTTTCTCCTTTTTTTTCCCTGTGACCCAACCGGAGTAGCGTGACGTCCCTGAGGATTTCTACGGCTGGCGTGCGGCAACTGGCCTCATCTTTTTGTTGAGAGAGATGCGGCCAGTTGCGCCGCCCTTTTTTGCTTTTTTTTCCCTCTGCGGTCTTGGTCGTCTTCAGTTCCCCTCCCTCAAAGAAAGTGGTCGGCCCCCCCCGTTTTTTTTACTCACGTCCCTCCTTGAAGACGGGGCGGGCGATGTCTTTCCTTCCTTGGGTTAGAGAGGGGTCTTCTGGTCAAAATTTTTTTTTCCCCCCCGGCCAGAAGGCGAAAACCCAGCCGGTTTCCCTTTCCCCTTGGGTTCGTTTGATGTTTCCCTGATCCAGCGCGTACTCATGTTGACCCCCTCCCTTTCCTTCCCGTGGCCTTTTGTGCCGTGTTCTGATTTACCCCCCCCTTCCCCCCTTTCAGCGGAGGTTACTTTTTTTCCCCCTCTCGTCCGCGTGCCTCGTCGTCTGTTTAGACGGCGAAGGCGGACGGAAAAAGGCCACTACCTAACTTGACGTCTTTTCCCCCCCTTGACCCCAGGCCAACACGTCGACCCGGTTTTTCCTTTTTTTATTTTTCCCTGAGCCCGACGGGGACGTGGTCAGTCATCCGTTCTCCCTTTTTCGGTTTTCTGTAGTTCGCAGGGGAGCGGCCCATGCACCTTTTTAATTGGTCTTTTTCTTCCCCCTCCCGAAGTTTTCGTTTTCCCGTCCGCTCCACCGACAAAACCTGGGCGGGAACCGCCCGTTTTGACCAGGTTTCTGGGTAAGAACAAGCTTTTTTTTTCCTCCCTTTCATTCCCCATTAACAGCAACCGGGGCCTGCGGACTCCCCTTTTTTTTTACTCATCACAGCACCGACTCCGACCAGGGCAGCCTTGCAGTGTCCCCCCCCTTTTCCTTTTGGGTCGCGCGTTTGTTTTTTACGTTTCAGCAGGTCCGCAGGACCGCGTCCCCCTCCTTCCCCTCCGCCAACCCACGAGGGGAGGTCGCATATTCTTTCTTTCTTTTTGTTTTTCATTATTGCCTGGACAAACTGGTCCGGCCTCTTGGGGCAGCCGCGACCGCCGCACGCCGAACCGGCTCCCCTTTTCCGATGTCGGGGGCGGTGCGTCACCTTCTCTCTTTTCTCTCCTTTTTCTTTTCCTTTTTTGGGAGTAACTTTTCTCCCTTTCCCTGGAAATATGGCATGTTCCCCTTCTTCTTGGTTCTTGGGGTCCAGATTTTCGTTTTGGTAGAGCTTCCTTGGGATCTTCTCCCAGTTTACGGGGTCAAAGGCTTTTTTTTTTTTTCTCCCGGAACCACCCCCCCCCCCCACTTGGCCGGGCGGTACCTGCGTATCCACTTTTTTTCCCTTGTAATCGACGCCAACTTTTCTTCCCTTTCCCCGGCGCGGCCGTCCCCCCCCTTTCCTCGGCTAAAAGCGGGCAAGGAGACGTTCCCTGCCTTTTTGCGCAACCAGGCACCCCCCTTTTCCTGTCTTCGCCGGACAAACTGCAGGCACCGTTCCCTTTTTTCCTGAAGGAAGGGCGGAACCGGGTTTCCTCTTCTTTCCCGGAAGCGCTCTTCCCTTTGGATACCCGTCTGGTGGAGGACTCCAGCCGCGGCCTCTGGACTGTGATAGGGGGAGGAAACGTTCGGACTGGGGAAACTAGACGAACGTCCTCTTCCCTTTTTCTCCTTTCCTCCAGAGGTTATGGAAGTGGTCACCTTGGGGGAGAAAGTTCCCCCTGTCTTTTTTTCCCCCTTCAACTAAAGGGCTCGGGCCCGTTTTTTCCCCCCCTTTTCTCCTTTTCAAGCGGACGTCGATCGGCATTTCCCGTCTCCTTCTTCCTAAGTGTTGTTTGAGAGAGATCTTCATTTTTGTCTTTTTTGTCCCTTTTCCTTCCCCTTCCGGGCACGCTTTGGCCAGGTTTTTTTTGTCCCTGATCCTTGACGTGGAGGTGGTCGGAGCGGCGGCTTCCCTTTTTCTCCCCCCCGTCGAGTTGGCGACAAATTTCACCTCCCTTTTTTTTTTTTGCCCGGCTCCACCCGGGTCTCTTTTTTTTCTGTTTTCTTCTGCTTTCCAGGGGCGAACGTTTTTTTCCTTCTTTTAAGCCGGATGGACAGGATGGAAGTCCGACAATTTACGCCCTTTTTTAGCAGGGTTTCCTTTTTCTTTCCTTCCTTCCCCCCCCCTCGCCCTTTCCTCGAACCAGCTTTTTTTTTCGAAGCGGGCAGGAATAGAGCGGTCTGTAATTTTTTCCCCCTTTCCTCACCGGAGCATTGGCCGGCTTTTTTTTGTCTTTTTCTGCTTCGACGGCGGGGGACATTTTTTTTATTACCGTCGTTTTAAAGCAGTGTAGCGGCGGTGTTTTTCCACTCGGAACCTCAGCAGCCCCTTTCCCCTTTGTCGCTCAGCGCGACCCACCGGGCTGGGGTACCTTTTTCTTTCTTCTTTTTTACAAGAAAGCATAATTGCAATATTTTTTACATTTTTTCTTCTCCCAGTAATCACTGAGGATAACTATTTTTCCCCCCTTCCCTCCCCCCTCCCGGGAAATCTCGCCGATCTCGATTTTCTTTTTTTTTGGTAGCGGGGTTTTGTTTTTTTTTTTCTTCCTGCCGTTTCCGCGCAGACAAGTTTTCTTCTTTTTCCCCTCCTTCTCCCTGCCGACATGACCGGTACCTTCTGGGGCGGGCTGGCCGATTGAGCTTGCTGGCCTTTGTTGGTCTTTCTCCTTTCTTTCCCTGGCGGAAAAAACGGCGCGACTTTCCTCCTTCGCCCTTTCCCCCCCCCCCCGACCGGGGTCACAGATGGTGCGGGTGTAGCAGTTGGTTGCTTTTTTTTTCCCCTTTCTGCCGCCCACCGGCCTTTTCTTTTTTTTTTCCCCGTCCAGCGGAGATCGTCGCCAAGGTTTTTTTTTTTGACGGTTCACGGCCAGGGACTGCGAGTTTCTTTCCTTTCCCTCCGGACACATCGACGTGTCTCCCCCCCCCCCCTTCCCTCTCCCCCTTGGCGTGGGGGAAAACTACATAAACCCTCCTTTTTCCTGAACCCGTCCCCGGCAGGGATTCGGAATCTCGTCTGATTTCCTTTTTTTTCTTTTCCTGGTCCCGGCGATTCAAAATTCTTTCTTTGCTGTGCCTCCGTCCCCTCGCAATCTTCGCTGGCACGCACCCCCCTCCTCGACGAGATTTTCCGTAAACCCTTGAATGCTTTTTCTTTCTGTCTCGACACGGCCTGGACTTTTTCTCTTCCTTTTTTTCCCTTCCCTCTTTCCGCGATGATAAGGGACATCAACGGCCACCCATCCTTTTTTTTTGTTCGCTGCTGGCCCGGGGGCGGGCTCGCTGCACGTGGAAACTATTTTTTCCCCCTTTTTTTTTCAGTCTCGAAGTGGACCGCCTCTTTCCTTTCTTTCTTTTTCTTTTCCCCTCCCCCCCGGCGTGGGCCGACACTGCTTTTCCAGCCTTACTTGCGGCCGCAGAGCTAGAAGGATTGTTGCTCTCCCTTCTCTCTTTCCCTCTACTCCTTTTTTTTTCTAGAGTCTTCTGCCCAGCAGTTGGACGTGGCCGTCCTTCGCTCTAGCGGCCGCTTTTTTTTTTTTTGTGTTCGAGGGAAGGTCCACCGCGGACAGTTCTTTTCCCTTGGCGGACGAAACTCCCCCTTTTCTCTCTGGTCAACTTCGGAGCCTGGAAGTCGGGTTTTCTTTTTTCACGTGCGCGAAGGCGAACGGCCAGCATCCAAAACCTCCTTTTTCCCCCTGCTGTGTCGTTGTGTCCCTTTTTCAACTTTCTTACTCGTGAGGAGACAGCGGCGTTTAGTAGTTAAAAGGGCAGTTTCCTTTTTCTCCCCCTTTTCCCTCCTTCGGTTGGACGGGGGAACAATTTCTTTTTCCAATCGTTCGTCGGGTTTGTTGGTATTTTCGACGGCGAGTCCTTTCCTTCCCCTCCTTCCCGTTCAGACGTTTTTCTTCCGGGCCAACCGTGACACGGTGAGCGGAGTTTGTTTTTCCTTCGATGCCGACGGCCCGACGTTTTTTCCTTCCTCTCTGAATAGCGGGCGAGGAGTTAGTTAGCACAGGTGGCTAGCCTTTCCCTTTTTTCCCCGGACGATTTTCCTTCTTCCTCTTGTGGGCTTCCGGCTGCTCGTTTTGCCGTGGGGACACGTAAAGCTCCCCACGCCACCCCATTGCTTTTCCGTGGACAAGGGTTCCTGTTCCCTCCTCCCTTCTTTTTTTCCCACGAGGAACGGGCAGCCCATACCGTCCCTTCCCTCGTGGACCACGGTTTAGGGGTAATTGTTACCCTCTCCTCCCCGGGGGGGCGCCGTCGTGGCAGGCGGCCCACCTCTTTTTCCCCCTTTTGGTCGCAGGTAAGTCTCCCCTCAGGAGGCAGCAGCTTCAATCCGGCACAAGCGCTTTTCGAATTTTCCGCGTCGTCATGTCTTTCCTTTTTCTTTTTCTTTTTACCCTTTCTTTTCCCCCTGTCCCCCCTGCTTCTTACCCGAGCGCCAGCGGGACCGCCGCCACGCCCTCCCGGCTCTTTTCTTTTTCCTGCTGTAGGGGCGGTGTGCGCGTCGCTTTACCCCCTTCCCTAGTTCTCCCCTCCCTTGAGTAATTGATCACAGAGGGTCCCCCCTTATGGAAATTATGATGTCTGGTCCCCCCTCATCTTTTTAGTCCAGATGCTTCCTCCCCTTTTTTCTCCCCTTCACGGTTTCAAGGGCGGCTGAAAACTTTTCACCAACACGGGCCTAACCTTTTCCCAAACGCCCCCTTTTTCCGGTTAATCGGCTTTCCAGCCAAACCCCGTTCCTTTTTTTTTTTTTTTTCTCCCACACTCCCCCTTCTTCCTGCCCCCTGGAAGAACGGTTATGCCGTCCTTTTGGCTCCCCATTTTTCACGAGCGGCCTCCCCCTTTTCAACCCGACAACCTGCAGGCACTCTTTTTTTTCAGGACCAGAAAGGGGGTCTTTGTTTTTATTTCTATTGTCGAGGCACCATGCTTCTTTTGTTCCCTTTCCCTGTCCTTTCTGGGACTCCAAGGCCGCGGCTCCCCCCAGAAGGGGGGGAACGTTTAGTTTAGTTCCCCTTTGGTTCACTCAGACGGACGCACATCGACTTTTCCCCCCTTTTTGTGGGAGCGGGGGCCGCCGATGGTTTTTTTTTTTTCCTCGACGGGGCGGCTGGGTGAGAATTTCCAATTTTTTTCCCCCTTCACGTTCACGGACTCGGGCCGGCATCCCCCCTTCTCTTCCCCCTCTGCTTCGATAGGAATTCATTTTTCCCCCCTTTTTT
>Ga0179593_1536432_pt1 | contig 10402 bp, 11 predicted proteins | sample CZODoug2_1_08_16_FD_185931 | JGI IMG/M metagenome (GOLD analysis project Ga0179593, IMG submission 185931) | Vadose zone soil fungal communities from Angelo Coast Range Reserve, California, USA - CZODoug2_1_08_16fungal (PacBio error correction) | ecosystem: Environmental > Terrestrial > Soil >... | reverse complement strand
TGACTTTCAGCAGGAAGACGTCCTCGCTTTTGACCAGTCCCGGGCATGCTCTGTTATCCCGCCGGCCCCTTTTAGTACTGATTGTCGGCCGGCTACTTCTTCGTCCTTTTTTCTTATGGACGGTTCCTCTTGCACCTCCTTCGGTTTCCATCGGGGGCTTTTTCTTTGTTTGATCCCCTCCTTATGCCTCGATCTTGCCATCTCCCCTTCGGTCTTTTTAGACCTACCACAGGCGGAGGCGGCTCCCCTTCCAGTTTTTTGAACACGGCAGAGCCATCCCATTGAGTTTGTCTCTTCGCCATTTCTCTCCGAACGTTTTTCCTTAATTCGCACGATGCAGATAAGCACGTTATCTTCTTTCGGTCACCAGGCTTTCCCCCCCGCCTCCATCTCTTGACCGTTCCTTGGCCCGTTTTTCCAAGATGGTTCCACTGTTCCAGTTGAGCGTCGACCAGCTGCACCCCCTATCCAGGACTTTATCGTTGTCTACGGTGACCATCCGTTTTTTTTGATCAGGGCGGACTTTTCTTTTTGCCTGCTTTTCCGCTTTGGAGGCGCTCTCGGCGTCGATCTGATTCCTTGATCGCTGATTTACTCTCCCGGGCCGACACGACCCTTTCCCCTCTGGATTTTTCTTCCGTCCCCTTCCGCTTCATTTTTTGTCCTCATGGGTGAATAGCCGCGCTACCCTTTGTGACCCTGTCCCCATAATGTTCCTTTTCTTTTGAGATACGCCCTCGGCCTGGTTTTCCCCACCCGTGGTCTTCCGTCGAGGCTTCTTTCGATCCTCCATAGCCTCGGCGCGATCACGTGTTGTGGACTACCTTTTGGTTTTTTCCTTTCTTGGGAGCCGGGCCGCGCTCCCTAAGGATTTCCCTCTGGTGCTCTCTTTCCAGGCTAAGCCGGTCGGGATGAGCCTTCGGACCCTCCCCTTGTCCCTCCCTTCCTTGAACCCGTCGCGCCCCCCTCCAGAAAGAAATTTGCGTAACCCCATGTTTTTTACCGCCGAACGCCGCCGACGTCGTTCCCTCCCTCGTGTGCATCCCTCCCTCCTTTGCAGTTTTTTAAAATTTCCTTCCTTATCTTCTGACGTCACATTCCCGGCCTGAAAGGAGCCCATCCAGCGCAGGTCTTTGATATTTTCCCTTTTCCTTCACCCTCTGGCTCTTCGTTCCCCTTTTTCTGAGGGGCAATCGAGACCTGCGTTCGTTCACCTTTGGGGTGTCGTTCCCACCGCTCCCCCCGAGGTGCAGCTCCTCTTCCACCGACCCGGTCAGGCCCACGGACACTCCGGCCGTGCGTTCTTTTTCGTGTTTCCTTTTTTTTTTTTTTTTTGTTTTTTTTTTTTTTTCGTCATGGTCATTGCCCCTGACCTTTGAGCCTTTTCTCCGTCTCTCCGAGGAACTGCCCACAAGCATCCGGGACCGTCATCTTACCGCACTGCACCACCGATTTTTCTGCGGTGTTCTGCCTCCTGTGTGAGTTTGTGAGTCTCCCCGAGCAACTTGACACCGTCGCTTTCTGCGCTGGCCTGCAGCCCCTTTTGCCCTTTAGCGTGCCCAGCGACCTGAATGTTTCCTCGGTTGTCTTACTCAGGCGGTTTTACGATGAAGATTCAGAGCAAGGGGAAAGGGAGGAGTTCTGGAAGAACATGTCACGACCACAGAGACCTCAGATCACCCCTTCCCCCCTTTTTTCCCTTTATGTTCGGGCTTTCCCACTGGCCCTTTTTCTCTTTTTCCACAGACACGGGTCTGGTCCCTCTTTTTCCTTGCCCCCAGTCGGTGGGGTCGCCCTTCCTTCCCCCCTTTTTTTCCCCTGGTGTCACCCCCGTGGGCATCTTTGCACAGTTTTTTGTGCTCAAATGCCCCCCCACCCCCCCCCCCCCCCGTCCCGCCCCCCCCTCCATCAAGGATTGGTCCCCCCCCCCGCCCCCCCTTTCTGTATTTTGGATTATGCTTTCCGATTTTTTTTTGTGTACCCTTTGGTGTATATATATTTTTTTTTTGGACGCGCTGAGTATCCCCGGCCACCCCTCTTGTCTTCTTTCTTGTTTAGATCTAAAAGATTTCCCCACTTATGCCCCCAACAGTCCCCCCCCCCCCCCCCACGCAGCTGTTCATTTTAGGATAGTTGACTCTTCATCCTCCTTTCCTTTTTTGTCACCCCGGCCCCTTTTTTTCTTCTTAGATCGTCTGTTATAGGTACTGCCTATTACGACCCCTACGGCACTGGTAGCCGCTTTCTCTCGGCCCGGCTTTCCCCGTTTCTCTCTAAACGTGATGACGGTTCTTCTCACCCTTTCTTCTTCTTTCCTGAGTTTCTGTCCCTTGCTGGCCTTCCGGTGAGTGGAATTTTTCACTGTATATCCTCGGCTGTTTTAGAGTCCTTTTCCTTGTTTAATAGTAACCGCTGAACCGTTACGTTTTTTCGTCCACCCCCTCGCTACTCCACCCCAGGGGGGCCGGGTTTTCCGGTTTGGTCTTTTTTTTCCGTTCTACCCCTTTTTTTTTTTTCACAGCGTGCTGATTCCCTTCGACCGTGACTCGCTTCTTCTGCGGGGACTTCTCCCACTCTGTAGGTTGCGCGTGGACCCACGCCCGGGTGAGAAAACCTCGATGCGTGCCCACCTGGCTCTCTCTTTACACGCTCTTTCCCCCAACAACCTTTTTTTTTCCCCGTCTCTGGACCCCCGGTCCCCACGTCGGTGACGGTGACCGTGCCCCCCCCCACCTCCCTTCCCTACACCTCGCAGACTTCCTGGTGTTTTTTTCTTCTTTGTGCTGTCCGTGCGTCTCCCTTAAGTGCAGATTTAGGTACCCCCCCTATTTTTTGATTACTTTTGTCCTTTTCCTTCGCGATTTTTTTTTTTTTTTTTTTGCCTATCTTTGTTCCTTTGCTTTTTATTTAAGCCTTTTCAGAGGACTTCAAGCCTCCTTCCTTTTTCCAAGTTTCCCCTCTCTGGACACTTCTCACTGGGAATCTTTACTCTGTCATCCTCTTTCCCCCCCACATTCGTCTGAGTGTGTCCCCCAGCGCAAGCCCGCCTGTCCCCTGTTTCCCCGCTTTTTTTTTTTTTCTGTACCCGTAGGTCTTCTCTACTTCCTGCCCCGCCCGCCCTCTCTTGCCCCCCCCCACCCCCCGTGCGACTCCCCCACACAGCTAACCCATTTTCCCTTCCTGTGATTTCTCGACCCCGTTCATCCCCCCCCGAATCCTCGCGTTTTTTGTATTTTTATCATTTTTTATTAGTTGATTTTCCCCGCCTGTTGAGTATGTCTGTTTTACTTAGCCCCCTTTGGGAACGGGACGTAGTGCCGCCTCTCCCCCCTGCGATCGTGCCCGCATCTTTTCCTCTCCCCCGTACGGACCCGGGCGGTGCGTCTAGCCCTTTCATTGAAGAGCTGTCCGCCTTCCTGTTTTTTTATACCCCCGCCGGCAGCCCCCCCTCCCACCCCCCCTCGAGGACTCTATATTTTTCTACCTATCCCTGATTTTTCCCCCATTTTCCCTTATGTTTTATGTCGCTAAGAGCCCCTTTTTCTTTCTGCTCATTCCCCCCCCGTTCGGCCTTTTATCGGCTCCGACCCTTACGACGGTTTCGGTTTCCCCCCCCTGCCGGCCTACGACTGTGATCTTGCCTCGCCATGGTTGTCTTCCTCCTGGGTCTTGGACGTCCTTTCCCAGTTCTGTGCCGCAGGTAGTGACGCCCCTACTGCTTTTTGTCCTCGAGTAATCCTTACCCTTTGACAGGAACCGCCAGCGGCAGAATCGGTTTGCGCCTGTTGAGTCCTACTCTTGTCTCCCCCCTCCCTCCGGCGCTCTTTGTGGACGGGGCTTTCTGTGCTCCGCCTCTTGTGTTTTCTCCCGTGACGGTCCCGATTGACAAGCCACGTCATACCTGGTACAAACCAGGTCCCCAGTTTTTTTCTTATTCAGGTTTTTTTATGTTTTTGCCTCGCCCCTTTTTTTTTTCTTTCTTTAATAGCCTCCACCGGATACTACTCCCCTTTTGTTTTATCTATCCGGATCCCAAGGACGTCGGTTCGCGGCGGGTAGACCTACCTGAACAACAGGGGAGCCCTCCTGGCTGTTTGTTCCCCAGGTCGTAGATTCTGCTTTTCCTCCCTCCCCTTGTAGAGGAAACTGTTTCCCGAAGTCCTACCATTCCCCCTTTTTCAGCTCCCTGAGTGGTTTGACTTCTTTTTCCAGGCTGAGGTGTCTTGGGCGGTTTCTCCTCGATGTCCCTTTGCGGGACTCGCGTCTTTTCCTTGTGGCGGCCGGCTGCGGTTTTTTCTCCCTTTCTTTCGCTTCGAAGCACCGGGTAAGATTTCCTTAACGCCCTTTCCGAGGACTATCTTTTCAGGCTATTTTTTCCCCCCCAGAAACCGACCCGATCCGTTCTTCCTCCGCTACAATTTTCTTAAAAGAGCTGTCCGGGAGCGGAACGGTGCTTGGACCGGGCAGTCGGTGTTCCTGAAGCCGCGTCAGGCCTTCGGCAGGATCAACGGCTCATCTCTCCGCTCTTCGATCTCCACAGCCGTTGTTCCTCGTTTTTCTTTTCATGGTCTTCTCCTCTGATAGAATTTTTCAAGCGGAGTATGCTGGTCGCGAAGAGAGAACACTTCGTCTTCTTGCTCTTGCGGTTTGTGTCCTCTCAAATCCGACGTATGTTTGGACCTCTGGTGTCTTTTTCTGCCATATCTTCCTCCTGCCGTGTCGTGCCTAGCAAGTTGATCAGGCTTTTTCCGCCCTTGTTTTCACCTCCACGTTCCTCTGAGCCAGGCCGGGCCCCTCTCGGCCCTGTTTCTGTAAATAGCCACACGAGCAATTGTTCCCGCTCTTTTCGACTTTTTCCCCCCTCCCTTTCCAGGCTTTTCTCCCCCGTAGTAAGAAGTTCACCCTGAAGGTTTGAGCGTCCTTTCTTGTGCAGTTTTTTTTAAGTCTTCCGGTCTGGTATACGGAGATCGGAACTTCCCTAGACTTTCTCTGATCCTCCCTTTTTCACGATCCTGGTTATTTAGGATTCCTTTACTTGCCCTGCTCACTCTCCTTGACTTCTCTTTAGCGATACACTTGGATGAAAGGCTTTGAGAGTAAGCCTTTTCCTTACTTTGATCCAGCTTTCACTCCCCAGGGGGGTCCTGAAAGAAAGTCCTCAGGAGGCCTGCTCTTTCCTAATCTCTTCAGCGATTTCCCGCTCCACAGATTTCTGGATGGACTCAACACTACTCTTTGTCTCCCTTGCGCCCTTCCCTACTTTTCAGTTTTTCTCTGTCCAGTGTCTTCGGTACTCTCCAGGGGTCCCGCATCCTTTTCTCTCGTGCTCTTTCCGAATTTGTCAGAAGCCAGCAGGGCCCCCGAAGCCAGAAAGGGTCTGGCTGCGTTTGCACAAAGTTCCTTTCTCGAACGCAGCCTCGTAGTCTATTCCCCTGCGTTTCATGGTCCCCCCTCCTTTCTTTCCCCCTTGTTTTCATGATCGATGAAAATCTGACAGATCCGGGATCCTCCTCTGCTTTTTCCCAATGCCCCCCCCACCCCCCCCCCCCCCCCCCCCCCCCCCCCCCCCCCCCCCCCCCCCCCCCCACCCCCCCCCCCCCCCCCCCCCCCCCCCCCTCCCCCCCCCCCCCCCCCCCCCCCCCCCCCCCCCCCCCCCCCCCCCCCCCCCCCCCCCCCCCCCCCCCCCCCCCCCCCCCCCCCCCCCCCCCCCCCCCCCCCCCCCCCCCCCCCCGAAGGTTTGGAAGATATTGTAATCACCCTCGAACCCTTCTTAACGTGTTTTCTTTCCATCCTTGTCCCTCTCTGACGTGACCGTGGCATGATCTTGAGCTAACGCCAGCATGGCAGGGTTTACCAACAAAAACCATCCCCCCCCACCTCCACCCCAACAAAACCCCCAAACACCCCCCCCCCCCCCCCCAAACCCCCCCCCACCCACAAAAAAAAACCCCCCCCCCCCCCCACCCCACCCACCACCATCAAACACCCCACAAAACCACCCCACCCCCAAACCCAAAAACCCCCCCAACCAACCCCCCCCCACCCCCCACAACCCCCCCCACACCAAAACAAACCCCCCCAAAACCCCACCCCCAACACACCCCCCACCCCCCCCCCACCCCCCCCAACAAAACCCCACCCCCCACCCCCTAACCCCCCCCCCCCCCCCCACCAACCCACCCCCCCCCCCCCCCCCACAAACCACAAACCCAGTGTTCTCTCTCCCTCTTCCCCGAGGGGAGCTCCCGCTCCGGCTTTGATTGCCCGCCCTTTTTTCACGGGTTTTTTTAACTTTCCGGCCAGCGTCACCGTTCAGCGGCATCAGGTTCACACCGACCTTGTGCCACCTCCTTCCTTTTTTTTCAGAACTTTTTTGGGAATTGACATCTTCCAAGGGATCCCAGTGCCCGATGACTTTTTTGTTTTCTCTCACGCTACTAGGACTGGAAGAATTACGGTTCGCACTGTATCTTATCCCGCTGTCTCACCTTTTTCGGGGTCTTCCTTTTCTCTTGTGGTCATTTAGGCGGTAGAAAATGATGAGGTTTCTAAGCTTGAGGCCCTGCTTCCATGGGTATGTAATACTTTAAGACTTGGTTGTGGTCGATAGAACCGGTTTCGAGTTTGCCTCTGAACGTTTGAAAGCGGGAAGGGTTACCCCATGGCATTTTGGTAATCTTTTTCATTCCAAAGTCGTGATGGTCTCACTCTCTCTATTCTTCCCCGCTGCAAGCTATGTCCGGTAGGTGCTTTTAAAATCTTTCAATTCATGCGTTTTTCCTCGGTTTCGAGATAGTGTCCCGTATTTCATCCCCTTTTTTTCCCTTTGAACACTTTTTATTTTCGGCAAGATGCCGAAGGTTCTAGGTCCTCCTCCGGATTGCGTTCTTGCCGGCAATTCTTTAATGAACTGTTGCTTCCTATTTTTTCTCTTACGCTTTTTTTGAGTTGGCTTCTTTAATGCCCTGATGGCCGACTGTGGTGTTCCATTTCCGTCCCAGGCTTCATGTAGACTCCTGTCTCCTGCTTGAACCACACCGATCTTTTTCCCCCGGTCTCCCAGAGGCGCTTGTGTCGGTGGTGAGTCCATTCTCCTCGTGATCGACCTCTGCGAGCGCGTTAGCCTTCCCTCCGTGAGGCACTGACCAGACCGTTTTTGTCCATGCCGATCCTTCACCAAACTTTTTTCCTTAGCCAACACCGGGTATTCTGCTATGCACATCGTCCCCCTCGGTTTTATAGCCCGGTCCCGCCCAGGCCCTCGCCTTTCCAGGGGCGTGTTTTTTTTGGTCCCGGCGCTCTTTTCTGAGCGTCGCGCGCCCTTGTGACGTTCAGATGCCCTGCACTTTTCTCCTTCCGGTTGCTCAAGCGACCGCTGCGCTGGCCCCCTTTTCTCCTCCAACCTGATTGGTACCCGCCTCCTTTCCGCGCCCTTAACGGAATGCGATGGTCGAAGCATTTCATTCTCTTGTTGAACCTTTTTCCCCTTGATTTTCTCCCTCAGGAGTTCCTAACAGGCCCTCTCTTCCGCGCCCTAAAGCCTCCGGGGTGATGACTCCGTCAAGCGAGCTTTGCTTATTCGTCCCCCCCCCGCTGACGTCCCTCTCTCACTTCGAAATCACCAAGCTCTGACCCGGTTTGTTTTGGTTCACCTCTCCGGGGAAGAGGCTCGCCTAAGACATTTGTATCTCGTCTCGGTGAACGCCTTTACGGGCCTTCTCTCTAGGACGGCTATTCAACCCCCCAACCCTCTCCATCACACCCACTTTTCACGACGTGCGATCTCAACGGTCATAGAAGAGCTCCTGCTCCTCTCTCAGTGGGGACGACAGAGTCGGCCCTGCTTTTTACAAAGCGTGCTGCCAGCGTCTGGCCTACTCCGGGTTTCCTTATACAGATGTCCAAATCCTTTAGGTCGTAGCCCTCCCTTCTAGACATACGTCGCCCCGGATCGGTTTTTTTTTTCTTCCGGATCTTTTCCGGAATCTTGTGTCTGCCTAGCGGTACCTAACCGCTTTTTCTCCCCCTACGCACCCTCCCACTACGTTGATAAAGCCGACTTTTCGCTCAGCCTCTTTTCACTTGCAGCTGCAATCTTGCAGTTCCCCTTGCCTCGTGCACCCACCGACAGGCTTCCAGACGTCTACGCCCCTCTGCGGCTTTTCGGGTCTTTCTTCTCATGGGTGGTTTTTGTACGTGCCGTCGGACGGCGTCCTTTCCTTTCTTATTTCTTCTCCCCATACTCTCCAAAAAACGTCAAGGTCAGGCGCGTTCGTAACCGGTTTTTCCTGTTTGGCTTACCCGTCCTTTGCCGGCTCAAGCCCGCTTTCGGGCCTCCCTTCTCCAGCTGATCTCTTTCCTCTAATCCTTTGTTTCTTTTGGAGTGCGCGAGATTTTTTCCTTTTCGTATCCTGGCGGCGGAGAAAGAAAAAAAAAACCACACCCCCCCAACACAACACCCAAAACCCCCCCCCCCCCCCCCCCCCCACCCCCCCAACCCCAAACCCCTTCCGAGAATCCCTTTTTCTTTTTACCAGGGAGGAGTAGTTGCTGCTCTGCGGGTTTTACCCGGTTTTCCGTCCAAATGTAGCCAGGAGCCTAAAACTTCCCCACCTCCCGCCCGCGTTGTCCCGTGACGGCTTCCTCTGCGTTTTTTTTCTTTTCTTTTTTCTGCGCACTCCGAGGATAACGGGTTTTGATGCCGCTTATTTCCATCCCCTTTTTTCCCCAGATTGGGTCCGGAGGTTGAACAAGTAGGGATGATAGGCCCTGAGATTTCTCCTGGCACCGGCTCACATCTCTACCTCGGCGGACATACTTCCCTGACCCCGGGGTCGAACGTTGGCGGCGCCTCCCTGGAGATGCCGTGGACCCGCGTGCTCTGACGCCTTTTTGATAGCAGCCGGTTCTAAACCGGCTCTTTTCTCTGGCAGACGTAGGGTGCTTCATCAGAGCGTGCGCGCTGTTCTTTAGTCTTCTTCTCCTCTTTGATCTGAGCTTCAGTGAAAGGTGTCTACCCTCGTCGGTGTGCCCTCTTTCGTCCTCGTTCTCTTTTCTGTTTCCGAAGCGCTTCTCGAAAGGCCAGTTTGCCTTAGACGCGGTTCTGTTCGCGCCGACCCAAACCTGTCCGACTCGTCATACCGTCTGATCAGATTTCGCGTTTCCCGGAGTCCCTGCGTGAGATTGTGTCGTCAGGAGAAGTTTCGTCGTCCGAAATCTTTTCACTCCCCTTTTTCTCTTCCACTCCTCTTCGTCCTTTTAATCACCCGCCCCACTTAAGCCATTGCATATCGGCTACAGCCGCGTATTGAGTCCGCCTAGTTTCCAGGACGGCTGTAGACCCTTGCCCTTTACGGTTTTCCGGAAGTCTGTAGGACTGTTCCCCCCACACAAATCTTGTGTTGATGTCCGGTCTGCTTTTCCTCGCTCTTCATCGGTGTTCCCGCCGGTCGTTGGCGATTTTTGCCCTCGCGAGTCGCGATAGCAAGATGACCTTCCCGCCCCAGTAGACCCTTCCGTTCCTCTTGAGGGACTGCAGTTTCCCTCCGGCACAATTTTTAACCGGATACCCGATGGGTGCCTTAAGGACGACCAACGTTTTTTGGTGTTTGGGGCGAGTCTTTTTTTTTTCAGCGTGTCGTGTGAGCGCCGCCTGATCGCCTTTTTACCTTCGTCTTGCCGCAAGTCTTCTTTTTCTGACTACGCCTGATCTCCCCGAGCTCACGTAAGAAGAGGGAGTTATTGGAGCGATTTTCCACCTGCCCCTCCTCTGTGAAGCTTTCTCTTCCTCCTTCAAAAGCCCTTAACGGTGAAGATGCGGTTATGAACCTTTCTCTCGATTTATCGGATGAGGGATAAAGTCCCCCGCAAGGCGGCCAGCCATAGGCCCTCCTCTCTACAACGACGACCCTCGTTGTCGCGCATGTCACTTCCCTCCTAGTTGCCGACGGAAAAAAGAAGAGTCGTTATCTCACCTGCGTGGATCCCCGCTGACTCCTTCTCCCTTCCCTGGGTTATTCTCGAGGAACAGGGCTCTGATTCCTTCCCACGATCTCCCCTGCCGCTCTCTTTTTGTTCGCAGATCTGTCAAGCGCTAACGCTTAACACCCGCGAGCATCCACGATGGCTCTCAAGCTCGTCCCGCTTCTGGGTCTTTTTTCCCTCCTTCTTCTACGTCTGACCTCATCTTTCGTCCCACTTGTCTCCAAACTACTAGTTTCCACCGCGGCAGATAGCGAGATTTTTGGTCCTAATCTACGTTTCCCGGCTCCCGCCCAGAACTCTGCCAGCGAAACTTACGTCCTCCTTTTTTTCGACTTCCCTCGACTACTCCGCTTGACAGTATCTCGGCAGTGTGATTCAGGCCGGTTAAGTCTTTCTTCCACCCTTCCTGGCCAGGCCA
>Ga0179593_1465338_pt1 | contig 10402 bp, 11 predicted proteins | sample CZODoug2_1_08_16_FD_185931 | JGI IMG/M metagenome (GOLD analysis project Ga0179593, IMG submission 185931) | Vadose zone soil fungal communities from Angelo Coast Range Reserve, California, USA - CZODoug2_1_08_16fungal (PacBio error correction) | ecosystem: Environmental > Terrestrial > Soil >... | reverse complement strand
CGACCCCATTTTTCGTCTCCCTTTTAGCGACTTGCCCCTCCTCTCCCAGCGTTGCCCTCTCGCTTTGTTTCAGCCGCCATCGACAGCATGTGAACTTTCTTCCGGCTGGTGCTGGTGGACCCTGCGCTCTTCTTTTTTTTTTCTGAAACGCACTTTTTTTTCTCCAGTTAGACTGCAGGGCGTGGCCTTCTTTGTAATCGCGTTTTCTTTGATTTTACCGGCATAAGACACGTCGACGTCCCTTTTTTTTCCTCTCCCCGCCCCCCTAACCTGCGCCCTCCTCAGGTACTTGATATGATAGAGAAAGATGGAAGGTAGCGGCTTTTCCTGCATGAAGTTCTGGCCAGATGTTTGTTAAGACCTTGCCGCTTTTCTCCTCTGAGTTTCCCTTTTCGATTTCTTTTCCAAAAAATGAAGTGGTGAATTTTAAGTCATCACCACCCCCTTTTTTTGCAATGACCGTGGCTCCAGCTCATTCCGTTTTCTCATCGATCGGTCTCCTTTTCTGAATTTGAGTAATGACTTTTGGCGGGCCGAGGTGCTGTTTCTATTTGTCCTTCAGTTCGCAGGAACGAGCAGAATCCTCAACCTACCCTTGATTTTGGCTTCTCCTCTCGCAGTTGACTCAGCCCGTAACTCCCTGTCTGTTGCTACTCGTTTGTCGAACGGAGATCCCGTTCACCCCCTCTTCCTGTGACTCTTTAACCTTCCCTTTTATAGAGCCGGACCTCGTAGTATTTCAAGATAAACGATCCCCCGGTTCCTGATCGACGCCGCCCCTCCTTTTCGGGCCCGATTGATTTTTTTTTTGTGGTGTTTTGAAAGTTTTTCTCGCCGGGCAGTGCTTAGAGCTGACGCCGCTCCGCCGTGTTCGAAAAGGCACAATCTTTCCCTACTTTTTCCCTCGCGGGCTTCTCTCTTCTTCAGGGGTTCGGACGTTTACCAGTTTTTTTCCTTACAGATTCTTTCTTTTCAGCTCACTCCCCCCCTTTTAGTAGGTTTTTTTTCAGGAAAGGGACATTTCCTTTCTGGTGGCGATCTGACCACACACACCCACCCTTTTTAAGTCCCTCACACTTGTGAGCCATTTAGCCACCAAGATACGTTAAGCTATGTTCAGCTTGCTGGATGGCACCTTTTTCCTGAGGGCCCTGTTCTTTATGCTGAAGGGAGAGAGGCACGCCTAAACTTTTATCCCGACGGGGTCTCTCCCGAGTATCTCTGATCATGACCAGCCTACAGCCGGATCGCCTTCGATTGACCGCCTCACGTTCGGCCACTCCTCAGATGTGATCTCGTGCAGCGGGCTGAACAAGTCCGCGCTCCTTGACGAGTAGGCTGCTTGTGATCTCGACTCGGAAGCTATCTCCAGATGAAGCCCTCGACCAATTGTCCCGTGAGCTCGCGGTCTGCGACTTTTCGGCTTTCCCGTTTTTTTGGGTTTTTTGGACTCAGCCCGCCTTCTTACCCCCGATTGAACGGTCGTCCAGGAACCGAGACACGCCTTCGTTTTTTAAGCGGGAGAACCTTCTAAGGGACAGACCGTACACTCGGGAAGCGTGTCGCTTCTTCGCTTAGTGGTTAGATCGTGTCTGAGGACGATAGGCTTCTGTTTAATCTTCTTGCCGATTCTCCCCGTCCGGGCGCACATCGCGCCTTCTCCCTAAGTGTTTTTGGTTCCCTTTGGTCGGCTTTCCCAGAAGAATTAGCTCAAATTTCGCATCTCTGCCGATGCCGCCCCTCGTAGTACCTCTCCCTCATTGAGATGCACACTACTTTTTCTCTTTTAGAAGTTTTCCCATGGACATCTCCCTGCAGGTTCGCGGAGCAGTGCTTGCCCGGAATGCTCGTCTGCGTCACTAGTCAAGCTTCCTCCGTCGAGTTCCTCTGGGTTTCATTTTTTTCCCCGCGGCCGGCCTCCTGACCTTAGCTAAATGTTTGGCCAGATTGCAATTCAGGAATCGAGGCCGTAGTCCTTTTTTTTTTTTATTCTAGGAGCCCTTCCTCTCTTGCCCCGTGCCTCTTCCCTTTGATCAAGGCCAGCCGAGTTCTCTTTTCGACTGAACTCGGCAACGGTTCGTTGAGAGCAGACCCTTGGGTAAGTTTCGGTGGGCGGCCTCGGCTGAGTTTTGGACCACCTTTCCTTTTCTCGGCGCGTGGTATGTAGCTAGTCTAGAGATTGCTCTGTTAGCGACTAGGTTTAGTCCTTACGAAGCGTTTTCTTTGATGCGTGTCTGAAAGACGATTCTCCCCCTTTCGGCCAGTTACCTCGTATTGATCGCCAGCTAGTCACAGGATAATGAAGATTTCGGAGATCTTTCTTTCTTTTTACGTAGTTTATGTTTTCGTCCCTTTTCCCCGCTGAGAGAGCTCGCCTTTTTGAAGATCCGGTTCTTCGCCCTTGAGGGCCATGTCACCCGTTCCTTCCCCCCCCCCCCCCCTCTCGGAGTTCGGGGTGGGACTTTTTTTACGAGATTCCCTTGTCCGACTTCCGATATAAGTCCCTTTACAACGATGATCTTCGGTCTAAGCAGTTTTCAAATTACGATGTATATTGACCAGATTACCGTTCTTTCTCGGCTGCTGCTTTCTCTCTAAGCTCCCTTCACTAAGAGCGAACTTTGGGGTTTTGAGGTTGTCTTCCTAAGACCCGTCCCTATAGCCGATGAGGTGATTCTTGCCCCTGAGATCCTTCTTTCAAGGATCTTCCCTGTCTCTCGATTCTGTGCTGATCACGAGCTAGATACGTTCTCTCGCATTTTCGGTCACTCACGGTGACTGACTTGTCTTCGCAGCTATGTGCTCCTATCTGATAACTCCCTTCCTTCTTCTTGGTGCTTTCTCCGGACTTGAGACTTTCTCAAAGGAGCAAGGCAAGGTTCTCCCTAGACGACTAGTTCAGCTTTCCCGGTCACCACCTTGAAAACTCCTCCCGACTTACATCAACTTTTGTTCCCCTTTTTGGGTCAGTCGCAAAGATCCCCCATGATTCCAGATTTGACCTTCCTTCTCCTTTTTCCTTCTTTTCAGCTGTTTCACAGGCAATTTGTATGTACTGAGTAAATCTCCACCTCAACCCAATCGAGAGGGCCGTACCTTTACAACACATTAGGGAAGTCGCACCTATCCTCTTTCTTCCCTTCTATCGCCGAAGCCGTAGAATATCTCCTTTTTCACCCAACCAAATTCTCCCCTCCCCGATGTTCTTTTTTTGTACATGGTAGTGAAATCCTGGTTCGTAATCTTTCTCCCGCTTCCCCTTCATAGGCCCCGTTTTCCAACGGTCTCAAGATTCTGTTCTTCCAGGTTTTCTCGTCTTTTCCTTTTCCATTTGCGGTCTTTTGCTCCAGCACTCCTTAAATCTTTTCTGTGTTTTTTTTTTTGAGAGACCGCTTTCCCCTCTTTTATCCCGATTTTCCCGTTTCGCCTTTTTTTCTTGCGCTTGTCTCCCCTCTTCGGAATAGGACGTTTTCGGAGACCCTTTTCTTCCCCGTTTTGATCCTCACCGGAATTGGTCGGCCTGGATGTCCCTCCCCCTCCTTTCATTCCTCCAAGCCCTTTTTCCCTCCTCTGCTGGTTGAATCTTTCCCCCTTCCTTGCTTCCCCAAAGGATCCGATACTTAGCCGCTCCCTCCCCCGAGTGCGTTTTTTTCCGATTGAGTTGACAGGAGCGCCATCCATCCCTCCTCACAACCTCCTTGTCTCTCCCTTTTTTACCCGACGGCGGCAAAGTATCAGAGCTTCCAATCCGCGGAATACTTTTTGCCTTGTAATGAGACGAAGTCTCCCCTACCCCCCCTTTCCCCTCCCTGACTCGCCCTCCTTTCCTTTTTCCGACAGAGAAGATGACTGCTATCTCCCGGAATCTTTCCCCCTCTCTGTTCACCATTTGTGTCTGCCTGACCCCTAGCTCTTTCTTTCTAAATTTGAGCCTGGTTCTCCCCCTCTTCTTTTTTTTCTTCGATGACAACTGTTTTTGTGTTACCTCCCCCATCACTTTTTCTCCAAGGATTGACGCGCCGAGTCCCTATCAGGATGTCGTGGTCCTAATCGTCCCTACCCCCCCCTTTTTTCTTTCCTTTTTGTTAGAGCAGGTTTATGACCTTCCGTTTATAGTTTTCCTCATGAAGCGTCCCTCGATCCTGGAGGCTTTCCTTTGAGAGTCCACCTCTCTTTTCATAGCAGCCTTTCCTCCCCCTCCCTCTCTCTCATCATCCCAGTGCCCTTTCTATCTTACGCGCTCTATCCCCCCCCTTCTGAGCTACTCCTTCGGCCGTTGGCCCAACCCTTTTCCCCCCAATCCATCTTTTTTCCCCCTTTTCCTTCTTTTCCTTTCAGTGAGGCTTTTTTCAGGGCGACTCCCTCTTCCCCGAGAGCTCCGCCGTCCCCGCACGGTCCTCTCCTCCTAACCCGACGTCTTTTCCCCCTCTCCTTCCTCTCTCCGTAAGCTAACTGTTCCCCTCGCGCTTGCTTTAGCGCCCCTCCTTCGGAGAAGCCATCCTGTTAGACCCTGCCCCATCCCCCTAGGTAAAGTCCCCCTTTTTTTTCACCCCCTATTGACCCGTCCTATAGCTGAGCTAGAATGAGCCGGGTTACTTGAGGACATATTCTCGAGGGGCATCCTTCAGCATTTTCTCTTCACCGTGCCCTTTCCTCCTCTTGGTTTGTCAGCACATAATTTCTATTTAGCGTCCTTTCCTGATGCTGAACACCCCCACCGCCCTCTGTTTTCATGTCCTACCTTTCCCCCAGATTCTGTTGGGTTAATCCCGATTTCATTTAGCCTTAGCCCGACGAGTTTTCCCCCTTTTCCCCGGTTTAGCCATCACGAGAAGAGCTGCCGAATCCCTCCCCCCCCTTTTTCTCTTTAACTTCCCTCCACGACTTAAACACCTTGTTTTTTATGCGTCTCCTGCACACCTACGTCTTTCCCTCCTGATACTCTTCTACTCTCTTTTTTTCTAATGAACTAACTCCCCCATTCAGCCTTACTGAGCTCCGGTTTCTCCTTTTACTCTTTTTCCTTCCCCATGAGAAAACTCTCTTTTTTTCTCCTTTCTAGTATCACTCCAGGAGCTGATCTTCAGCAGATGCCGTCCCCCCCCCGCTTCTATTTCTGAAGGGTCCAAGTGGAATGTAGCTGATAGGCTTCCTGACTCCTCTTTCCGTTCTCTCTCCCCCACTCTGACATCCCATGGAATGAGGAACCGAAACTCTTTCCCCGACACGACTACACTTTTGATGTTTTTCACTGATAGTTCCCTTTTTTCCTTTCCAATGCAGAACTCCTTCCTCCCCCCTTCCCCATGGCCAACGCGAGACTAATTGGAGCATCGCGTACTTTCTCTCTCTTGTATGACTGATTCTTTCCCCCTTTCCCTACCCCTTCGGTCGAGACTATTACGAGTATACCCCTCCTGACCTCCCCCCATATCTTTTCCATACATACGTGTTTTTAGTCTCTTTGTCTTCCCTTCTTTTTGTACCCTAGTCTTCTCCTCTTACCTCCCCATAGCTTTCCGGGAACTCTCGAAAACTCCTTTTTTTTCTGCAAAGAACCGTACTACGGCTGACAAATTATTCACCCTTTTCAGCCCTTTTTCTCTTCTCCTAAAGTCCCTCAGGTCTCTAACCCCCCTGGCTAACGTTGAAGGCCGCTATGTCTTTGTCGGTCTTTTCCGAACTACCCTATGTTCATAGATGCTCTCTTTTTGCACTCTTCTGTTTTCTTCTCTTCCGATAAGACATCGTAGTATCAGAATGTTCTCCAGAAAGGCCACATGTCATTTCCCCTCTCCATTCTGTAGCTTATGAGAGTTTAAAGATATGATCATCCGTGCTCTGATTCTAAGCATCTCTCTGGCTTTTTTTTTTCTTTTCCCCTTCCTCGGCAAAACCCGAAAGGGTCTCGATTAAGTTTTTTTATTTAATTTCGTGGGAGTCCTCTGCCACATCACCCTCAGGCTATATCTCTTTTTTTTTCCCCTGTCTCTCCCCCACCTCCCTCCTTGATTTCACTGACAGTCGTCTCTAGGTGACTTTCTTTCATATATCGAGTTTTTCTTCCTTGGCCTTCACCTCTATTTATCCTCAGTCGGGCGATGGGTCTATTGCCGCTCTTTTCAGTTCCTCCCTCCCCCCACACCCCCCCTCGCCCCCTGCGGAGGCTGTTTGATGCCTCCCTTCGATCCCCCCTATGATCTACGAACTTGCAGCATTCCTCTCGCCAGATACTTCTTGCAGATAAGACAAAGTCAATTCCTAGCCCCCTGAGTTATGTGACTCAGTCCAATTTCTACTCTGAAATGGTCGACTTCCCCTACACCTTTACTCAGCTTCAACTTCCGCTTATTGGTCCCGCCGCATTTTAAAACTACCTGGACATCTGGTCTTCTGTCCTTTTCTGACAAGAGACCTTCCTCTCCCCAGGACTCCGAAGCCACTTTCTCCCCTCTCCCCACACCGGTTGAGGAGGATCATTCGTCTCGAAGACGCGTTCACTGGATTTCCTTTTTCGGTATCCCGTTCGACGGTCTTATAGTTTCGTGGCTTGGCCCCAAGTCTCGACCCTTCTTCATTGTAGAGTCTTATAGCGTTTCTTCTCCTTTAGTCGTCCTTTTTAGCCAGATAGCCTGACTAGGCACTATTTCACAGCCGCCTTTTTTTTGGAGGGCCCCCCCCTTCTCACCTTCGTCTCGATCGAAGTCTCCAGCTCGACCCTTGCTTTTTTTTCAAGGTTCCTTTCCTCTTTTCCCCCCTTTTTTCCGTTTCGGAGCCCTCCCTTTACAGAACTGCCCCTGCGCTACTCTCGCCCAGCCTTGGTCTGTCCTCCCCTCGATTTGACCTAGTTGTAGTTCTGCCTTCCTCCCCCGTCGCCCCGGTTGTTTGGTGATCAACCGACAATAGCCTTGCAGTTCCCCTGACGGGTATCAAAATTCTTGAAGCTATCCTGCTCCACCCGCGATTATCCTCCTCGTACAGGCCCTGATACATTATTGTCGTCAGTCCCACCTTTTTTTGAACTTTTTCCCTTCGTGATGTTGGAGCGTGCGTGGAGACACCCATGGTCGTCCCGTTAGCTCCCACGGTGGGGATAGTACCTTCTTTTTTTTCCGCGTCGCAAGGCCTGATGCTTTCTTGGTAGGGTTTCTATTGGAGGGCTTAAAGGTGCAGGTATGCTCCCGCATAAGGCCGGTGGACTTTTTGCGGGCTTTGTCCGGTTCCTCGGCTGTGCTGTTCGGCTTCTTAGATTTCAACTGGAGGAAGCGACCAGACTTCGCTGGAAAGTCGTGCTTTGACCACTCGTCGGCGCCCCCAGTCCGAAAAACTTCCCCTTCTTTTCTATTTCTCCTCCTGGTTGTTGTGACGATTTTCCCCGCAGGGATCCAGGGGCTCGACGATTTCATTCCGCCGTTTCCCCGCTCCTGTTCCGTGTCAAGGCTTCTCCTCCGCGGGCAGCCCAAATTCCCGGACCCGCGCTCAGCCCTCTCGATGACGGGCCTGTCTGGTATTTTTCCATACCTTCCCGGCACTCACTGACCGCCTGGCTACCTGACCGAACCATCTCAGGAGTTCTCAGGGTCCCTTGCTTCAACCGCGTAAGTTCGAGGTTCTATGACGCAGTTCTATGTGACGACGACCCCATCGTACCGCACTCAAGGCTGGCAAGACAAGGGAACTTGATCTAAGCCGATCTATGAGAGACTTTTCTTAACGGCTTCAGGTTTCTCGCTAAAGGACTGACCTGACCTATGGCGCTTCCCGAACGTTTTTTCCTCCCAGGACAGCGCGAGGTTCCGACTGGCGAGTTCCCTCTTTTTGGGACTGACAAAGGTGTTTTACTTGCTTGATCGTACTCAGCCTGACCGGGACTGAAAACTGAGGCTCGCCGCCGTCCCCCCCATCCGATCAGGTGTCGTGGCCTCCGGGGGTTTTTTTTTTTTGGGTTGTGGGTGTGGGGGTTTTTGTCTTAACCCACTTTGGTGTTCTTTCTTGGCTGCAGGACGCCAAAGGGCGGAGATTCTGACCGTCGATCTCGTTTTGACCTTGCCTGAGTGCGCTGGTGGCGAACTTCCCTTTTGCAGGCAGCTTTGCTCTCCTCGCATTCTGTGATGAAAGATCTTTCTCACCAGAGGCGCCCTATACGCGGACAAACTGTCACCATCGATCCTACGCGGTGCCGACACACTGAGGGATTTTCTCTTTTGGCCCCGCCGGACGATCCCTCGGATTTCCCCTCTCCATCCCTCGCGCAGCGCGCCGTACCGTCAGTTGTTCCCTTTGAACGAACGGCGTTCCGAATCTCGCTTTTGGAGCGGGTTCTACACTCCCCCTCCTCCCTTCTTTTGGCTCTCGGGCGAGTGCTTCGCTTCGAGTTACTCTTTCCTCGCAGTCGTTTTGCTTCCTCAACCTTCCAATTTCCCCCCCTGGTTCAATACCTTTTCACCCTCATTTCCCCTTTTACTGGCGGATATTTTCCTGGGATTCCGGTCTCTGGGAAGTGCCCCTAGCTAGGTGGAATGAAGATTTTTTTTTGCCCTTATTTTTTCCCTCTTCACCTGCCTCTTAGCGATAGTGGTAGTTTTTGAAAGGCCTCCCGGATCCCCGTTTCTTTGCGATGATGATGAAAACCAATGGTTTAGCCTCCCCTCTTTGTTCTGTTCTACCTGTGAACTAATCTTTTGAATACCCCGGTACTTTCTATTGATTCTATGCTATGTCCTACCCCTCACCCTCTTTTCCTTAGCCTTTCTGAATTCAGGAAGCCCCCGCTCTCTTCCAGCCCCCCTCCCTCCCCCCGACCGAGTCTCTCTAACCCCTGTCGGCGACTTAGGCAAATCTCCCTTTCAGATTGATCCTCCCCTAACCCCTGCCTCTTTTTTTACCGAAGGATCGTCGCTCCTGCTATGATTTCCCTCCCTCCCCCGACTTCTCCCCCCCCCCCTCAAATCCCCGATTCCCCTCCTAGCTAACGCGGTCCCCCCTTCCTTGACGCCCTTTTTCTTAGCACCTCTCAACCCCCTAGAGGTTCCTTTGCCGTTCCCTAGCCCTAAGTAATCGGCTCGATCGTATTCAGATCTCTTCGCTCTCCCCTGCCCCTCCCTATTCCCCCGATTTAGAAGGACATTTTTCCTTCCCCCTTCCTCCCTTTACGAGACTTCCAAAACTACCCCCTCCCGGTCCCTGGAAGTCAGCTTCCCCCTGAGACAGATTAGCTTTCAGTCGGTACCTGTCCCCCTTCCACCCGCTCTCGGTGGTTGTAGATTACGTGTCTCTGCTTGTGCCCAGACTTGCTGAATTCGAAGTCCTCCTTTCCTAGTGCAGGTTTCCTTACGCAGATCCCTTTTGCTCCGAGATCGTAGATTCCCCTTGCATCGGCTTTTTTATGGCTTTGCGCGACCCTTTCAGCTTCAAAACTTACCTGCCTCCCACTTCTTCTTTAAGTGGTGTTGAGAGAGATTGTTGGCCTTGTGTTTTTTTGGCGCCGAAGATTTTCCTTCAGCGCTTGCTCCGTCATCGCCTCACATCTCGATTTTTTCACCTCGGCGGGGCATTCCGCACCTGTCTCCCTTGTTAGAAGGGAGAAGCACGACAGCATTCGGATCACGGAAAGAGCCGTCATCTGGTCCCTTCAACGACTTTATTCTGGTCCGGGCGTTTTCTCCCTCGAAGCGTAAGCGAATCAGTTTTCTCTTTGAAGCAGGGTCCGTTGGCGGACGCCTTCCAGCGTGTTCCAGCGGTCATACAGGTCCTTTGGTCCGAGGTCTGCAACGCAAGGCGGCCTAGCGTTCTGTTTGAAAAGCCTATGAGCCTTCTCCCTTTATCCTACACTTCTCTCCCCCCTCCGCGCGGTTCTTTTTGAGCGCCAGCTGCAAGTGCTCGGCGCAGCGCTTTTTTCCCCGCTTTGGGTCGTGTTCTTCATTGTGCGACGTCGAGGCCGAACACCATTTCGCTAGATCCTGGAAGCGCTTTCATGGACCGGCTCTCTTTGTCCGATCTCTTTTTCCTCTCCCTCCCCTCCCGGTGAAAGTGGGTCCTACGACTCGGGTATTTATGCTGGTGTTCGAACTCCCTCTTGGCCTTTTGCCCTTTCCCGACAGAACATCCCTCCCGATGTGCTGCCCCCCAAAGTCAATCGACGCTAGCGCGAAAACTCCTTTCATGGCGGCGCGGGACTCAATATGATCGCTTTCCGCCGGGGTGGTCAGCAGCGCGCCGGTCGCGGAAATTCGAACGGATGCCAAGAAACCGATCGCGCTCGTTGAAAGTCCTTCCCACTCATTGATATATCACTCTAGCCTTTCAGAATCTCAACTGCCGCCAGGACCGTCGAGATTATTGACCGGGATTTTTCCTTGGTGAACATGCTTTACCTCTTGCTTTCTAAAATCAAGGCTCTCGC
>Ga0179593_1337187_pt1 | contig 10402 bp, 13 predicted proteins | sample CZODoug2_1_08_16_FD_185931 | JGI IMG/M metagenome (GOLD analysis project Ga0179593, IMG submission 185931) | Vadose zone soil fungal communities from Angelo Coast Range Reserve, California, USA - CZODoug2_1_08_16fungal (PacBio error correction) | ecosystem: Environmental > Terrestrial > Soil >... | reverse complement strand
TTGTGGCCGATTTGCATTTGGAGGGGAAGGCGGGAGGAGGGAAGCTCGCAGTAGTTTTTTCAGACGCGTAAATAAAAACAAAAAACGTGTGGGGAAAGGGGCAGGGAAACCCCCACGTTTTGTTTTGGGGGCGGGGGGGGGCGAGGCTGAGGGTTTTCCAAAAAAAAAAAAAACGTGTAAACATTTCGGGCCTCCCCGCGGCGGGGCGGTTTTGGGGCGGGTTTTACGGGAACAGGTTTGGGATGCTTGTCGGGGTGGCGGGGGGGCGAAATTTCCATTTTTCGACTTTTTTTTCCTTTTTTTTTACGAAAAAATTTGGGCAAGGGCCCGGCCCGGGGAGTGGCGGCGGGGGGGGCTCGAAAAAATCTTCAAACCCGAAAAAAAAAAACCCGTTTGTAAAATTTCCCCGGTTCCCCCAACAACTGGAAAATGCAGGGGCGGCCAAGGGAATGTGGCCAAAAAGGGACTGTGGGCCCCGCGTTTGCTATTTTTTTTTTTTTTTTTTTTTTTCACAACCCAACCAAGGAGGAAAAAAAAAACGGGAAGTTTTCGAATTACCCGGAAAAAAAAAATCAGATTTTCCGGGCCCAGACCCAGGGCGGCAACATTTTTTTTGCAGGTGTTTGGGGGGGGGGGGGGGGGGGCTGAGCTAAAAAAAACAAAAAAACGGGGGGGCCATTGGGGGGGTGGGGCGGCCCAAAAAAATGTCCGCTGGGGGGGACAAAAGGTTTGCACTTCTTTTTTTCCACCCAGTTAATTGGGGGGACGGTTGGTTGGATAGGGGCCTTCTTCGGGGGGGGGCACGGCTGGTAAATGTGGCCCCGGAGGGGCGAAAAATTTGGGGGGGGGGGGGGCAGGGAGGGCGTCTGGGGGCTTGGAGCTGGTGGGCTCGGGGGGGGCCCCCCACAGGGGGGTGGAAATTTTTGGAAAAAGCAAGAGCAGAGGGAATGGAAAGGGGGTTTTCCAACCGGAAAAGAGGGCCAAGAAAAAGGTTTTTTGGAAGGCCCCGGGGGGGTTTTTTTCTTTTTATTTCAATCGGGGAACCGCGGGCCTGGCTACGGAGGGCAATTTTTTCTCGATGGAAAAAAGAATTGGGAAAAATTGGGGGAAACAGGGGGGGTGGCCGGGCAAAAAATCGGGGGGTGGGGGGGGGGGGGGCAGGCGAGGGGGCAAACCCCCATTTTTTTTCGGGAAGTGCCGTTTAAAAAGAGTTTTTTCAGGGGGGGGGGGGGGGGGTTTTTTTTTTTGTTTTTTTTTTTTTTTTTTTTTTTTTTTTTTTTTTTCAAAGGAATAAAAGGGTTTCCGACAATGACCTTTTTTTGTCTTGTGCCGCACTCTTTTTTTGTCGCCCGGGTGCAAAAAAAGGGGCAGGCAGTTCGTTGCTTCCCATGTTAGGGGGGGGGGGGGGGGGGGGGGGGGGGGGGGGGACCCAAGGGGACCCCGAAAAAAGGTTTTGTTATTCACAAATAATGGGGGGGGGGGGGGAAATTCCGGGGAAAAACCTTTTATTCTCGAAAAGGGGGATCGGTTACGGGGGGGGACATTGGGAAAAAAGTTAAACTTTGGGTCCCCACACCGCCCAACCCCCGCTGGTTGGGGGGGGGCCCGGGTTTCCCGTTGGGCCAATTGGGCTTGGGGGGGGGGGGCAATAGTCCTTTGGGGGTTTTACCGGTTGGAATCCCGGTGGGTTTGGGGTTTGGGCCCAAACAAAAAAAAGGGCCCGCGGGGCGGATTTTTCCGGGCCGGGGGGAGGATTCGGATGGGGGGGAGCAAACGGAAAAAAAAAAAAAGCAAAACACTCAAAAATTTTTCAAGATATCGAGTGTTGTTAGCTTTTCACTTTCTATAAAATATTTTGTGTGAAATTTCGACCAGTGGGTTGTTTTTCCCCTTTGTCTTGGGCGTTTTTGGTCGAGTGTTATTTATTCTTGTCCGCCAAATTTCTTTGACCCACACCCATTTCTTAAAAAAACTGGTGCATCTTGGTTGAATTCGTTTTTCCCGCACCTTTTTTTTTTTTTTTTCAAAAACTCCCAGGGGGGGCGGGGAAAAAAAAGGGGCGGAATGGGGGGAAAAAAAAATTTTAATCGGTATCCAATTACGATTTTCGGTTTTGATTTAAGTGGGAAAGCGAGAAAATTTTGTTTTCGGCGGGGGGCGGAAAAAAAAGGGGGGGGGGGCGCGGTTTCTTCACATCCCCCGGCGAAAAAAAAAAAAAAACCCGGCCCCGCCCGGGCCCCAAAAAGGGGGCGTGTGTTTAACGCTTTGAAAAATTTGTTCACGGGTCCTTTCTTGGGATAGGGGGTCTTTTGGCTGTTCTTTTGACGTTTTTTTTTCGGAAGGGCAAACATTTTTCCCCGGGGGGGGCTGTTTCCTTTTTAAAACAACACGAGTGGGAAAAAAACAAAACAACAAAAAGGGGGGGTGGGGGGGGGGGGGGCGCGGGGGGCCGCTTTTCGGGCACATGGGGGGGAGGAAAGAGGGCGGGGGGAAAAAAAAAACACAAACAAACACAAACATCCCAGGGCCCGAATTTTTCTTTGGCCCCTTTTGACGGGATTTTTGTGCTTGATTTGGGGGGTCGAAAGACAATCTTAGATTTTTACTCGCCCGAACAAAGGGGGGGCCCCCCCCGCAGGGGGTGGGCGTTTTTCTTGGGGGGGAAAAATCGTTTTCAAAGTTGAATCGTGCGCACAAAAAACGGAAAGGGGGACGGGGGAATTTTTCGCGGGGGAGGGGGCCAAAATTGGACGCGGGATTTTTCGGGAAACTTTTTCGCCAAAAAAAAATAATTTTTTTTCGCACTTCTTGAATTTGTGTTTCGCTGGGGCTTGTTTGGGCAGGTGTTCGGTAATAAAAATCGTTAAAAAAAAAACCCCCCGGGCGGGGCGGGAAAACCAAAAAAAGGTTTGTGGGCGCCCGTTTTCTCGTTTCGATCGAGGGCACAGGTGAACCGCGCCATCCGCCAAAAAAAAACCTTTTTTTTTTTTCTTCCCCGGCTTTTTTTCGGGGGCGCCCAACGGGTTCTTCGTTTTGGAATAGGTGGGGGGGCGGGCGGGGGGGAGAGGGGTGGAGCTGCCTCGAAAAAATCGAATTGGGGGGGACGAATTTGGGCAACATATCGTGGGGGGGACCCCCCTGGGCCGGGGGGGCCACACGCTGATTTCTCGGTGAGGACGGTCGGATTTTTCGGGGTTTTTTTTTTAACCCGTTTGGAATACTGGGCGGGGAAAATATAAAAACCTCCGGTCGGAATGAACAAAAAATTAACCGTGATTTTTGTTCTTCCCCAAGAAACCCGAGACCTTGTTTCCCCCGAGACCCCGCCAACGACGGGGCAGGATGGGGCGGCCAACGGGGGATATTTGTAACACCAAGGGAAACAAAAAGAAAAAACGGGCAGGGTTCGGAAAAGGCTTTGATTACCGGGGGCACCACGGGGGGGGGAAACCCAAGTTGTTATGCCTTCGCCCAGGGGGGCGGGGGGCGGGGCGAAAAAAAACAAAAAAATGGGGGACTTGGGCGTTTGGAACAAGTGGCAAGATTTTATTAAGTTCGGGGCCAAGCGAGGATTGATGAAGGGTTTTAAATTGGGGCATGTTCCGAAATTACGGGGGGGCGGAAAACCAATATTTAGGTTTCCAACACCGTCCGGGTTTCGGGCTAATTTTTGGTCATGATTTCGAGGGAAAAAAACAAAAACAAACAATACTACACACAAAAAAAAAAAAAAAACAAAACCAAGAAAAATACCCAACAAAAAAACAAACAAAAAAAAAAAAAGAAAAAAACAAAAACACCTAAAAAAAGCAAAACGGGGGAGGGGGGACAAAAGTAAAAACAAAAAAAAAAAAGGGCCAGAAAACAAAAAAAACACAAAAACGGAAGATTAAAAATAAAATGGTAACACAAAAAAAAAAAAAAAAACAAAACAACTAAAAAAAAAAAAAACAGTGAATTACAAGAAAAAGAAAAAAAAAAAAAAGGAAAACAACAAAAAAAAAAAGAAAAAAAAATAAAGAACGGAATACGAACAAAAATCCAAAAAAAAAAAAAGGCGGGGGGGGGCCGGCGGCAGCCAGGTTTGTTGCCCCGGCGGGCGGCGGCCCGGGGGATTAGGGGGAAGGGGGCAGGGGGCGGGGGGCCGGGGGGGCGGGGGGGCACGGTTTGACAAAAATAAAAAAAAACCATTGGGGCGCAGGGGTTTGTGTTTTTTCGTTACCCGGAGATTTCTTTTTGGGCCAATGGGGGCTGTGGGCACAAAGGTCCCTGATTGTTCCCGGAAAAAAAAAAGGGGGCGTTTGGGGGGGGGGGGGGCCAAACCGGGAGCTCAAAAAAATAATGGGCACTCCCGCTCCATAAAGGAGAGGGCTCCTCCAAGGGGCTTCACGGGCCCACAACCCAACAACGGATAGGGGACATCGTTTTGGCGGAGGCCCCCAAAAAAGGGGGAAGGGGGGGAAAACTGGATTGAAGGTCGGAGGGGGGGAATCGGGAGGAACAAATGGGGTGCACCGCGCAAAATACTCGAGGGGCGCGAGAAAGGGGGACGGGGCCCTTTGGTTTTTTCGGCCAGTCGTTTTTCCTTCGGGGCCCGGGTTTCTTCCGCTTGACATCTTTTTTTTAGTTTTCCGTTCTTCGCTAGGGCCCCCCGCGCCAAACCTTCAGACAAAACCGCTTTCGGACGGCCTCAAATCGGGGTTTCTTTTCAAGGGGCTTCCCCCCTTTTATTCCGGCCCCCAAGGAGGGGGGGGAAGGCAAAAAAAAAAAAAAACAGGTGGAGGGGTGGGAAAAGGCGGCGGAGCGCCCCCGGACCCCAATAACAAGGCGCAATTTTCAGCCAATTGTTACGGGGGTGGCCGGGGGGCCCCCTTTTTTTTTCATTTGTTTTCCCACACCGGGCCCAGCTTTTGACAATTCGGGGTGGACAAGGGACACTTGGTCGGTCGAGGGGGGAAAAAAAAAAATGGAATGGTCGCAATGGGGTTGCGCCCCCAAAAGGGCCTGCTGTTAAAAAAAATTTAAACAAAACCCAAGGGGGGGGGGGGGGCGGGCCCCGGAACCGGGGGCCTTCGGAAAACAGAATCATTTCTCGTGTGAAATTGCGGAAGCTTTTTTTTTGGTGGCAGTTCTCCACTTGTTTGGGGGGGAAAAATCCCCGGGGGGGGCGGGCCCGCCGCGGGGTTGGCCACGGGGGGTGGGCGGGCCCCTGCCGGCCAGGCGACATGGTTTTTTTGGTGTAAAAAACCCGGGCTTGGGGGGCCCCCCGGGGGGGGACGGATTTTGTTCAGGGGTAAGGGGGGGGGGGGAATAATTCAATGGAGGGGCCGGCCGAAAAAAGAAAGAATTGGGGGTTATTTTTGGGGGGGGGCAGGGAAAAAAAAAAAAAAAAAACATTTTTCCTCCGTTGGGGCTTAAAACTTCTAACTTTTTTTTTGTCCCGGCTTTTTTCCTCTTGTCATGGGTTGGCCCCCGCCCACTTCTTCTCCTTTTCCTTCCTCCTTTCCGGGGTTTGGTTGGGTGGTTTTTTTTTGGAGAAGGGGAAGGAATTTGGGGCGAGGGGGCAACCATTGGGGGAGCAGGGGAAAGGGGGGTTTTTTTTTTTTTTTTTTGAAAAAAAACAAAGTAGGAACAACGTTAAAGGCAAAACGGAAGGGAATGTTTTCGCCATACAACCCCCATCTTTTCGCGGGGGACCGAGGCTCTTCAGGGGGGAAGTTCTGAAAAAAAAAACAAAAAAAAAAAAATTCGTCCCCCGGGCAGGCGGTTTATAAACAAAACCCAACATTTTTCCGCGCGGCCCCAAACGGGGGGGGCGGGGCCCCGGCGGGATTTTCAAAAAAAAGTTGGGGGAAAAGGAAAACCTGGGGGGCAATTTCAATTTGTGAGAGCATAACACCCCAAAAGAATTTTCTGAATTTTCGAAGTCGGGGCCGGGCCGGCCCCCCTTTTTTTAAGCCCTGGATTTGGGGGGGGAAAAGAAATGGGCGACATTTTTTTTTTCATTCTCGGGGGACCGGGGGGACCAAAAAAAGCTCGATTTCCACCAATTTGGCCGGTTTTTTGGGGGGGGGAAAAACACCAAAATGGGGAAAAAAGGGGGGGCCCCCGGGGGGGTCCGTATGTGCTTTGGGGAATGGCGCGCGAATGGGGTATAAAAAAAAATAAAAACTTTTCGGGGAAATTATGGAGTTCGGCGGGAAAAGGGTGGGGGGGGAAAAAAAAAAAAAAGGGGGCCCTTGGGAAAAGGAACAAACCAAAAAAAAACCCCCATGGGAATTTCCCGGAGAGCCGGTTCTTGGGGAAAAAAAAAAAAAAGGGGGGGGGGGGGGGACGGGGGGGCCAAGAAGCGAAAGGAGGAAAAAAAAAGAAAAAGAGAAAAGACCGGGGAGGAAAAGGGGTGGGACAAAAAAAAGGGGGGGCGAAGACCCCCCAGGTGAGGGGAAAAGGGGGCCCCCCCCCCCCCCCCCCCCCCCCGGGGTTTCTTCCCCCCCCCGATTTTTTTCCGGGGGGGCACCAGAATTTTCTCACGAAAATTTTCCCGGGACTTCATTTCCAAAAGGGGTCGTTTTCCCTTTGGGGGGCCGGCGCAATGAAAAAAAAAAACAGTTCCCATCCGTTTTGGTTTTTTGGGGGGGGGCGGTGAGGCCCTCTGGCCAAATTGAAGGGGGGGGGGGGGGGGGGCGGTTGTGGGGGCCCACGGGGGCTTCGAAACTTTCCCGGGGGAAAAAAAGCAGAACAGGGGCCCCATGGCCAGGGGGGATCCTTCGTTGCGGGAAGGAAAGACAAAAACATTGCAAAAAAATGGGCGTTTGAACGGCCGCTCCGTGCGCGGCGGAAAAAAATCCCCCGCGCCTTCATTTCCTCGAGAGAATCATTTGGCCCCCCCCCGACGGGGGGCGGGTGAAAAACAAAAAAAAAAAAAAAAAGAAGAAAATATTTTGGTCCCGTTTCGGGGGGGACCCATTGCCAATTTACCGTAATACTTCCTTCCGGGTGTCTGGCCGGGGGGGGGAAACTTAAATCGTGCAAAATTTTGTAAACGGCCAAAATTCCAATTTCGGGCGGCGGGGCTGGGCCGAGGGGGAACACAAAGCACAACGGAGGGGGGGTTTTTTTGTTTTTTCCGGTTTTTTCGGCGGGGGGGGATTTCAAAAAGGCTCGAAACAAAAAACTGGGCCCCGGGGTTTCTTTGGGTGATTTTTAGAACACATCCCCCGGTGGGGGCGGGGGCCATTCTCCGGGGCGGGGGGGGGCCGGGGGTGGCGAAAAAAAACAAAAAACAAAAGCCCGGTTTGGAGGGAAAAAAAGAAAAAAAAAAAAAAAAAAATCGTTAAATTCAAAAAATAGACGGAAGGTTATTTTTTTCGGCGCAAAGATTCCCCCAACAAACAAAAACGGGTAAAAAAAAAAAAACGGGACACAAAAAAAAAAAAATTTTTTTTTTTCCGCGTTTGCGGAGAAAAATCCAAACAAAAAAAAGGGGGGGCCGGCCCAGGGGGTTCCGTTTTGGGCCCAAATTTTTTTTCGGGGGCCCATTTTCCGGAAATTTCCGGGAAAAAAAAGGGCAAATGTGGTTTCTTCGGGGGGCGCAAAACAATTTTTCAATCCGAAGAAAAACAAAACAAAACAAAAAAAAAACCAACGGTTTGGGGGGGGGGGGCGGGCGAAAAGGCCCGGGGGGAAAGGGGGGAAGGTTTTGTTGCGGGGCGTTTCTGGCCCCCTCCGAAATTTTTAAACCGGGGGGGGCGCCACTTGTTCCCGGGGCGGGGGCCCGGCCTGGGGGGTGGTTTTTTTGTTTTAAAAAAAAAAAAAAAAAACGGGGGGGGGGGGGGTGAGGGGGGGTGTGGGGGTGGGGGGGGGGGGGGGGGGGGGGGGATCATCCCCAGCAAGCGGCAAATTTTGCAAGGAGTGGCGGAAAAAAAAAAAATATATTTTGCGAAGTCGCTTGGGGGGGGGGCGTTTTTTCCAAATTGGCCCCCAAGCGGAAAATAGGGGTCTTTCGGGTTTTTGGGGGGCGGGATTTTTTTTTTTCCACGTTGCAACAAAACCGATTTCCAAAAAGACGGGGCCCTTTTGGCGGGGGGGCTTCCCGGCGAGTAGGGGATCGAAACAATTGGAGCCAAACTTTCCCCCCCCCAGGGGGGGGGGTGGGGGTGGGGGGGGGGGGCCCAAAAAAAACAAAAAGGGCCAAGGAAAAATTCGGGGGGGGCACTTTGGGGAATTGTTTTTCCGTTCATCATGGGCGGGGAAAAAAGGCCCGCTGCTTTCCCCGTTTTTTTTTTAGGGGATTCTCCCAGGAAAAAAAAAAAGTGTGGGCTCGGGGAAAAACGGGGGCCAAAAAGAGCAAAAAAAAGACCTTCCAAGGGAAAAGACGTGGAAATCAAAATTTTTTTTTTTTCTAAACAAAACCTTTTTTTTTTTCTGCTGGGGGGGGGGGGGGCCGGGGGGTTCGGCGGAAGTTTTGGGGAGGGGGGGGGGGGGGGACGGGGAGGGGGGGGGGTGGCCTTCCGCGTCTTCTTCACTTTAATTCAAAACCCGGAAAACAAAAATTAGTTAAAAAAATGGGGCGATAAAACGATAAAAAAAAAAAAAAAAATTTTTTTTCCCTCGGGCGTTAGGGGGCCCGGGGATTTTGGAAAAAGGCGGGGAACCGATTCACAGGCACCCCCGGTTAAGATTGTGGCCCAAAAAGGGAATTGGGGCGAAGAATAACATTTTTAAAAAAAACAAAAAAAAAAAAAAACCCCCCCCCGGACCAAAAAAAACCCCCCCCCCCCCAGGGGCCAAAAAAACAAAAAAAAGGGGACCAAGAAACCGGGCGATTCCCAAACATTTTCATAAAAAGAACCTCCAACATCGATAATTTCTGACAAAATTTGGAAAGTGGAATTTTCTGTTTCCGTGGAATTTCAATCCGTTTCTCCCGGCCGGGAATTCGCACCCGCGCGCCTTTGGGGGGCAAAAAAAAACCAACCGGATCAACGGAACCCAAGGGAAAAATATTTTTTTGGCCCCCCAGCCCCCCAATCTGGGGGCACGGGGGGGAAAGAAACCCCGGGGGCCCAAAGGGGGGCGGGTGGGGGGGCGTGCACAACAAAAAGGGTACGTTTCCATGTTCCCGTCAAAAACCGTTCTTTCGAGGAAAGGGGGGGGGGAAAGTGTTCGGGATTTTTCCATATGTGAAAAACAAAAATAAAAAAAAAAAAAAAAAAAAAAAAAAAAAAAACCTTTTTCCGGGGCCTTTCTAAAAAACGGAAGGAAAACGAACTTGGGCCGGCTGGCGGGGCGAGCAAAAAAGGGGGCGACAAAGGAAAAAAAAAAAAAAAAAAAAAAAAGGATTATTGTTTGCGGGGAACCTAAAAAAATTTCTGGGGGGGACCTTTTTACCGCCCGGGATCCGATGGTTGGCGCAACCGGGGGAGGGTTTTCGGGTTCAGCATTTTTTTTTCCAATCGGAAGATTTTTGGGCTCCGTTCAAAGGCAGGGGGGAAGCGGGTTCGATTGTGGAAGGAACATGGGCAGGCTTTTTTTTCCACTTTTCCCCGGTGACTTTCCATTTTTTTTTTCTGGCTTTCAAAAACCCACTGGGGCGGGGGGAGTCGGAACCCAAAAGCGGGGGCGCAAGGGGGGCAGGGTGGGGGGGGGGGGGGGGACACCCCGGGGGGCCGGGGCGCAAAAAAAAGAATTTTTCGGGCCCTTCCGGCCATTGACCAGGGCGGGCCCCTGCAGAAAAGGGGGGTGCTATTCCAACAACCGTCAAAAATTAACTTTGGAAAAAAAAGTTTTAAAAGGCCCACCCTCCCAGGGGCGGGGGGGAAAAACATTTTTTGCCGGCCCATTGCGTTTCGGGGCTCCAGGCCAAAAAGACATGCAATGTTTCAAGGGCCGTTGGGAGGGGGGGGGAAATAAAAATATTTTTTTTAGTTCGGTAAATCGAAAACCCTTCAGATTCCTTCTGTTTGGTTGGATAGCCAAAAAAAAAACCGGGCGAAAACATTTGCTTGGGCGGGCGGGCGGCCTGGGGCGCATGTTCCAGTTTGGGTGCAAAACCGGGGATTTTAAAAAAAGGGTTTTTCGGGGTGTTGGAAACCTTCTTTTTTTTTTTCGGAGGGGGGAGCCCGGGCTTTCGCCCGGCTGGGGGCCAATTTGGGGGTAACAGGATTCGAAATTGGGGGACAAAATCGGGCCCCCGGCGAACAATTTCAAAAACCGGGGGGGGGGGGAGTAAAAAAAAAAAACCGCCCACCAAACCACCCCGCGGCGGGCCGAAGGGCGGGAAAATCCGTGAACGCGGCGGCGGCCGCCCACCCGTGGGTCCGGGCTCCCAAAACAAACAGTTTTTTTAACCCGCGTGAGTAACTTACCCTATACTTCCCAGGCAAATTTTTCCCGCCCCAAA
>Ga0179593_1307287_pt1 | contig 10402 bp, 10 predicted proteins | sample CZODoug2_1_08_16_FD_185931 | JGI IMG/M metagenome (GOLD analysis project Ga0179593, IMG submission 185931) | Vadose zone soil fungal communities from Angelo Coast Range Reserve, California, USA - CZODoug2_1_08_16fungal (PacBio error correction) | ecosystem: Environmental > Terrestrial > Soil >... | reverse complement strand
AGGCGCTTTTTTTCGGATCGGATATGGTGTTCGGGTGCCCCCCCTTACGACTCAGGCACTCTTTTTGAACGTTTTCTCCCTTTTCAACGCCCCCGACGTTCCCCACCCTGTCGTCGGCCGGGGTTATTTTGCCCCTGCTGCACCACCCATAGTTCCCCTGGTGAGTCGAAAAGTCCTTTATAAGATTTCAGCTTTTTTAGTAGGTCTGAGTGGCGAGTTTCTTTTTTTTTTCCAGTCCTTTTTTTTCCGGTAAACCTCCTCTGCCTTTTCCCTCCTTGGGTGGGGACACGTGCCACCCCTGCCCTTCTCCGCCTCGCTAACCTTAGGGTTTAATGTTTAAAGACACAGACCCCCCCTCCCTCCAATCTTCTTTTCTCCTGGTCTCTTTCCAGATCCGCGCAGCTTGGTCGCTAAAAGCGTCCCCGTCCTTTCCCCCCGAACATCGTCCCGGAACCCAATAGTCACTATCCCGGCTGAGGACACACAAACACAGCCGTCTCAGTCAGATTCAACTCCCTTAGCACAACCAGTTTGGCCTTCTTTTTACAACCCCACCCCTCCTTCCCACGGTCCTTGCATCATCCGTCTTCCGCGTCTTATCTTCGACATTTTTCATGTATGGAATCTCTCCAGGTCTCCGCCCTGGTTTTGGTTGATTTTTCGGAGGTCAAAGCTCATTTTCGTGTATCCCCTTGGCCCCTTTGGTGTGTCCTCAAGGGCCGAACAACCTTTTTCTTCCTTTTTTTGCTTGTTTTCCCCTAGATCACCCTTGGCGTTTGTTGGCTATATTGGAGCGCGATCCTGTCCAGGGTTTCTAGGTAGTAATTGGAGACCCATCTGCAGCTTTCCAACCCGATTTCAGCTTCTTCTTCTCTTCATCCCGTCCATTTTCCCATCAGGAAGCTTTCCTGTTGGACGCGACTCCAAGCCTTCGCCGCACATCTTAGAGTATAAAGGCCGACCTGCCCCGGGTCGCCGTACGAAATGGGAGTTTCTCCTTTCGTTAGTATTTATCCCCTTCCTTTCCCCCCGATTTCTTTGCTTTGGGTACATTGCACCCCCTCACCCACGGGAGTTATGGGCGGCGCTGGACGGTTAGGAAAATGCCCCCTCATTCAGAATTAGCGTTCCCCCCACTCATGGACCTCTTGCTTTCTTCCTCGTTTCCCTATCGCTCATAGCCGAAATGTTTGCACGCCGCTTCCGCTTCGGAGCGCCGCCGCGATTAACACATCTTTGTCCCCACCACCCCCTCCCCGGACGCTTCATTTTATTGCGTCTGCCCTTTTGGTCTGATGTTTCGGAGTGCCCTACGGCCCCCCAACAGTTCCAATGCTGGCGCGCGGTTCCACTGCTTTCGCGCCTGTCGCCTTTGACGGGGTCGAGCAGCGCAGACCATTGTCCCTTCGTATTTCGCATGGTTCTGTCGGTTTCATTTTCGGTGTCTCCCCCCGTCCGCCACAGTGACCTTTCAGAAAACACCGCACTCCCTGCCCGCGCCCTTCGCCGCAACACCCTTGATCAACGCTCCTATCTCTGCTTTTCTCTCGTGTTTGTTTTCCTTGTACCCTTTTTTTTCATCCTACTTGGGCGTGGCCCTTTTTAGGATAGGTCTTGAGGCACTTTACGTCGAGCACACTCACCCCTAAAAGTGACGCCGACGAGCCCTTGCTACGACGACCTGGTTTTTCCCACTTTTTCTTCCACATCTCTTGAACCCTTCACCGTTTCTCTGGTTGCCCTCGGAAGTCACTCGCTATCTTGTCACTTGGGGTTTTTGGAGTGCAGCCCAGATAGTATACATCCTCGCACAACGGGGGCTACCCCTCGTGACTTGTGTAGGCGTTTTTTCATGTGGTTGTGTTTTTGACAGAAGAGATTGTTTTGAATCCCGTTCTGATCTTTTCTGGACAGTTATGTTTGAGTCATTTATTGGCGTCTGCCGCTCTGTGCCCGAGGTTTTAAGCCCCGCGTTCCCTGAGCAGTTTTCGTCGATCGACAACGATTGGCTTTTCCTACAACACGGACCAGCGCCCCATCCGCCGTGTTGCTTTTGTGAGGTCAGTTGACCACCCCCCAAAACCCCATCGTTTCTACGAGCTATGTGGATGCAAATTTTTGACGATTCTCTTTTCACGCGCCGTGTTGGTATTTTGCCCCGATCAGGCGTTAACAAGGAAGGGTCCTTGACTCGTTTTTTCCGACCTTTTTCCGGTTTTTATTCTCCCCGACCACCCCCCCTTGCATTGGGACTGAGATTTCTGTCTTTTGAGCGATTTTCTGATTTTTTTTTTGTCTTTTGCTCGTGGCGCTCTGGCAGATTCCCATCCTCAGTCCCCCTGGATCTCCCATCTCTGCACCCCCCCCCCGGGGGTTTTTTTTCCTTCTCCATTGCTCACCATGCTTTCCCTTTCTGACCCGCCGTATTTACTCCGTTTTCCTAAAAAAAGTTAACGTCTTAGCGGTTTTTGAGTATTTTTCTGATTGTCTTTCCACATTCGCCGGACCCCCCCCATACCCTTGTCCGTAGCAATGGTGATTCCTGTCCTCATGAAAGCTTGTTCGGTCCTACGAAGCCCGGCCTCCGGTCTCTTCAAACTCTTTAAAGTTTGCGGACTTAGGGGGAGTGTAAACCCCTCAGTTCCCCCCCGTGTTTTTTTTGTTTTCTCTGTCAGTTTTTTAAGCTGATGTCCGTCTGTGATTAAGTCGTTCTGAGTGCCTATTTTTTCAAGGGTGGTTCCCTTCCTTCGCTCGTTTATTTGCCCCTATCTCCTCCCGGCATATGCTTTTTCCCTTGCACGCAGAGTTCGCGTTTCATCTGAGCGGGCTTGGGTTTTTCGCACGGGACCCCCCCTTTGAAATGCAAGGTTAGAGAGGAGTTCGTCCGGTTTCCTTTTTTCGTCTCCCAATGTTTCTAACTTGCTGAGGTTAAACCAGTTACTCTGTTCTTTTTTCTTTTTTCCTTTGTGCCCGCAATCCCTCCTCCAACCGAGCTGGCAGCGACCCCCAACTATCCCCCTATCCAGCCCGATTCTCCTCTTTTACTATGGGTGGCCTATTGTTACCATCAGTGCCTGCTACGCACATGGGGTGCACTTTAGGTTCTATGGTTGGCAGGATCATGTGAAGATTCTTTGATTTCTTTTCTGCCGCCTAGCACGCACCCCCATCTCCGATTCCTGACGCCCAGATTCCGTTAAACTCCCCAATTTTTTCCTTACCGATCTCGACTGTGTTTTTTTCATTCCGTCTCCCTCTGGACGGGGGAGGTCTGCTTGTTTTCCCTGGCTACTTTATTGACATGTACAGCTTTTCACGGTTTTACTTCCATTCCGAACACCCTTTTTGTTTTCCTATCTGGTTTGCTACGCCATTTGCATTTTCGGCTGTCTCTCCGGACGCTCCGGTATGATTATGGCTTCGATCTTGAGTTTTTTCTTAATCCGATTCTTGGGATTGACTTTGGAAGCTGCCACAGCTTGGAGGCATCGGCCCCGGCCGTCACAGCATTTTGTGTTTCCTTCTCGATTTCTAGCCCCCGTTCTTTTTTTTTTTTGCCCGTCGATGAATTGGTTTTTTTGTTTGTTCTGCTTGTGTTTCTCCTTGTCGAGAGTAGCGAATGTATAAAAACTCAGCCGGTTTCCTCGTCATCTTCTTTTTTTTTCCCCTTTATCAATCAACCCACCCTCTTTACCTTCTTCCCCTCCTCACCCCTTCTGCACTCCCTCCTCTTCTCCAGTCCCCTCCCCTTCCCCCCTTCTCCCTCCCCCTAATTCGGCCATCCATCCACCCTCCTTCTCCGCCCCCTTTGCCTTCCCTAGCCACCGCCACTTTCTCCCTTTCTCCACACTTCCTTCCCTTTCGCAGCTGCTCCCCGCCCTGCCAAACCCTCCCACCTACCCTTTTCTCTTCCATCGCGGCTCCTTATTCGCCCATAGCCTCCCATACCCGCTGTCCTTTCTACTCCTTTTTTCCTCTTAGACTTCCCCCTAACACGTGCTATTCAAACATCCCGCTTTGCCATCATGGTCCCCATGCCCCTGCCCCCTATGCTCCTCTACTCCTACGGCCTTCTCATCTTTTCCAGTTCACTGCTGCTTCACCATTCCGTCACCTTCCATCCATTCATCTTCTATACCTCTGTGTGCAGCCCCCCATTCTTTCAAGCATTCGCGACTCGTCCTTGACTTTCCCCCCATCCCCCCCCCCGCCATTCTCCTTACCAACCCCCACCCTCCCTCGGAATTTTTTCGCACCTCTGCCGCTTCTCTCAATCCCCCCTTAAGCCGACGAACCCTTTTTCCGGCGTCACACCCAACCCCTAGAAAATCACTCTTGCCTTGGAATGTACCAGGAAAGCGGCGGCCTGCTCGCTCCAGCCATGGCCCATGGGTTCCGCCACCAGATCGGATCGCATGTGTCTTTCCGGGCCAATTCCACCCCCTGCTGCTGGGACAGTTCTTTTAAAGGTAGAATACCTACATACACCGATGTCCTCTTTTTCTAATAACCTCCCCCCTTTTTTTCCGTTTGCCCCCGGCCCGACCTCGCTTGTGCGCTCTCCGGGCCGCCTTTTGATGACTGTCGCGGATCTGGTTAGTCGTTAAGAAGGCCGGTCAGGCAGATAAACAGAGCTGACGCATGACTGGACCCCCCCCTCGCAGCGATCACGCTTTCCTTTTCCTTATTCCCTCTTGCCATCGGTCCCTAGGAGTTTTCGTCCCGAAAATGGCCGTCGGCGAGGCCTCCTTTGTGTGTTCGTCGACAGTCCTCGGGTATGTTGGGATGTGCTTGGTGCCCTTCCTAGTCTGCGGGTACCATTGAAACTCTAGCAGTTTTTGTTAGCTGAGACGGTGCACTGAACTTATCCGGCCCTCTTCTAACCCTGTCTCTGTTATGGTCCCGGAGATCACGCACCAGCCCCCTGCCTTAAGTTACGTTCCTCGCGGGTTCTCGGCCAGATCCGTCTCATCTTGGGCCTGTGCTACTTCTCCCGTCGTGATCGCCAACTTCCCGGACCCCTTTTCGCTAGTCCTCCTGACCATTTTTTCCCATGATTTTTCCGTGTCCTCACCCCACCCTCGCCACCCCCACGTTTTTCCCCCTTTGGTTCCAAAAGACCCCACATCCGCCTGCCCTAAGGGATTTTTATAAGTATTTTCTTCTTTTCTTTCTCTCCTGTCATTTCAGCATGGAACCATCCTTTTTTCCCGTTCTTCCTCCCCCCGATTTCTTTGTTTCTTTCATTCTAATAGGGCCACGTAGACACACTCCCACGTCTGGGTCGTGCATATGACTTACTTGTTTGTCGTTCACATGGTGAAGCCCTCAGGATTTTCTTGCGGCCTTATTTTTGTGTTCACCCGAGTTCACCACCTGGTCTTTTTTTGGCTCTTGTGCGCGCGCTCACTTTGTCAGTGCTGTAAGTATTGGGTTGTTGGGCCAGAAGCCCCATTTCTGGGTCTGACCCCTCTCGTCTCCTTTCCCCACCGTATTTAGTTTATCATCTGCTCTGATACCAGATTGATGTGTCCCACACAGCAGCGTTACTGGTTCAAGCGATCATGAAGAAATTTTCCAATCCGGTCGAGTATAGTCCCATTCGTCTTTTGTCCAGGATCTCACCCGTTCCGGTCCTTCTCCCCGGCCCGATCCGTCGGGCAAGATTGCCCCCAAAGTTTTCTAGTTCCCCACTTCGCTCGGGGTGCTTTGGTGTCCCTTTTCTCCAAGCAACAGGGCGTTTTTTTGATATGGAAAGGTTTAGGAATCTCTTCTTTCCTACGTCGTTCTTCGACATGACCTTCTTCCTTCGGTCCTCGTTTCATGCTTTTTCATCTCCCCTCCCAGGCTCCGCTGCCTGCATTCCAGCTTGCCGGATCGACGTCTGATCTTCAGCCTTTGTCCTCCCACCCCCCCCCTCACACCGGACAGTATTCCGCCCCGCCAAAAGTAGAGGGTAGCATGTTTTTTAGGATTCTTCGGATCGTGCGGTTCACGGCACACCCACCCAGTTCCAAGCTTTTCGGTCTGGTAAATGATGCCGGACTTGCTTGCTCACGGTAAGGTGTACTTTGATGTTTAACCATTTTGTGCCTGTTATTCTTTTCGAGCCTTTCTTTCGTCGGCCAGGCTGTGGTGTGGTCAACGTCCTCACCATTGAATACAGGACCCCTATATCAAACGGACTCTCCTCGCAGATGCCAACCCCCCCCTTCAACGTTTTTCCTCCTCCCCCTTTTTTTTTTTCTGATAGCTGTTCCGTTGCTCCAGGGTTTTTTTGCGACTTTTCGATGTCATCTATAGGGTTTTTTCATTTCAGTTAGTGCAAATCCCAAATACGTTCCTCCTTGAGATCCCCCTTTCTAGAAGACGTTGCACCGCTTTTTTCCATTTCTTGGCTCGACCCCCACCTTTCTCTTAGATTGATCTCCATTGACCTCTGAGCATCCCACTCCTTCCTTTTGTGGTTGTGGGCTAGCACCCCCTACCCCTCGTGCCACCCGGTACATCGAACTTTGGGCGGACGCCTTCCCCCTTGGGGTTTTTTCCTTTTTTTCCTCATCTATCCGGTTTTTTTGAATCTAGGCGTCCTTCGACTGACGCTGGTTCAGTCTTTCGGGATCCGTTCTGGCTATGAAGTCTTGCCTTACGAAGCACGTAGTTCCCCTTTCCTCTTCGTCCTGGCCTTTTCTCCTGGCGGTGGTCCCTACACCCCGCCCAGCGCCCCCATTTCCCCAGCTGTTGCTTGGTTCGTCATTGAACACCCAACTGCCCTCATCGATTGTTTTCAGAGGTGATTTGGATTCCCCCTCGTGACTAATTTTTTTCGCCGGTTCCGGTGCTCTCGGGGAGGACCACCATGGGCATAATTATGATGATTCCGCTCCACCTTCCTGTGAGCCTGCCCCGGTCGCGGATCTTCGTCAACCCGCTTTATGGGACCTAGCGACTTGCTGACTAGCGCTTCTCGCCCAGGGTGGTACGCTGGGTCCCAGTTTCCGCACATCTTTGGCGACTGTCCATCCTTATTTCAATTGGCTGGTTCATCCCCTTTCTCCCACCCCCACTTTCCACGGTTTCTTTCCGGCCTTCCTATTCCCCTCCCCTTTATTCCGTGCCACTTTTTGTTTTCGAAGACCCAAATGCAGTCAGATTTTTCTTCCCGCAAGCCCTCCGTGATTTCTGTAGTTCGCCATCTTTGCCCTGCCATCCCACCATCAGTTGTTCCCCCCCCCTGGAGATTTCTCATGCCCTTCCTTTCTGACCTCAGACCTCAATGCCCGGCCTCGTTCCCCTCTTTTCTTTTCACCCCGGTGTCCACAGGCTGTATGTGGTGCGGGGAACGCGCCAACCTTTGGTGCGTTTTGTCTCTGTAGTTTAATCTTACTTTGACGGAGGTGTTCTATTTGGCCAAGAGTTGTGACCTTTTTTCTGGCCCGCCTGGTTGCTCAAGGTTCGAAGAGCTTTTGTCGCTTGCCCGCATGCGCTTCTTGTCATTGAGGGCTTGTGAACTTGTCCTCTTGGATGTGGCTTTTTTCGCAAAGGGACCCCTTGTGCCCTGTATCCATGGTTTCGTCGAGCGGAGAAGGTTGCAGTTGGGGCACGTATCCCAATTGTTCACCCCATATATGATTTTTTAACGGGAAGAATATTGTCACTTTGGGCCGCCGCCCTCTAGCTGGTCCGTCCCCAACTCGGATCTCCCCGGCCATTCGTAACGACTCCTGTTACATATGGGTGGCCTTCGTGACCCATTTTCCTTTCGCCAGAGGGGGTTCCTTCTTTCCTCTTGTTTTTGGCCAGTCCTATTCGTCAGCCCTTTTTTTATCTTTCCGGTGTACGGATCGTAGCACCCGCCCCACCTCCCGGATCCTTCCTCCCGTCCGGGATCTGAAAACGCGTGCCCCTTCCCCTCCGGCCCTGTTTGTTTTATTCGAAATCAGCAACTCCTTTAGTTTCTTGGTACCTTCCAGGCCCTGATCTGCCTTTCTCCCCGCAAGGGTGTTGTTTTCTGGTCCTTTCCCGCTCATATAGATTACCCTAGCGTTTGCTACCTCATTTTATGTTATGTTCTCCTGGTCTACGCGCAGTCCATGATTATTTTGCATTTCTATCTTCCCTTATTGTGTTAGCAGCTTTTATGTGGCTTTGGATGGGCTGTAATGGGCGCCTGGACTGGTTCGTCTGATTCCCTTCTGTCATTTTGCCTTTTCCTTTCTTTCTTTGCTGTTTCGTGGTTTTTCCCCGTCTATGGCAGGGGTGGCGGTTTGATGCTTGTCTCCTCCTGTCTTGAGTCATCGCTCCATCTTTTGAACGCCGAGGTGGTTCTTTGTTCATAATACCCTACTTAGTTTTTTTTTTGAGATGTCTCACCTCCGGCTTCCCTCCTTCTCTACTCTCCCCGTACATTTGTCTGCTGAAAAGCCATCCCCCCTCCACCCCTTCCCCCCTCCGTTTTTCACCACAGAACCGCTCGCCCACGAAAAGCTGAATCCCTTAGACCTTTTTTAACTTCATCCGATACCCGTCATGGTCCCCTCAAGAAACCTCAAAACTCCCATACTAGTGCGTAAATAAACTTCTGACTAATCCGAATGCCATATTCTCCTGGAGGGTTGGGGGTTGGAGTGGATAGATTGACCCCCATGCACCTTCCTTCCCCCCCCCACTTCCTTTTCTTTTTTGTGTCCTGCCATGTGCCCCTCCCACCCCTTGATTATTTCCATGTAGATCCTATTAACCGGTCCGACCAGCCTCCCCGTCCAGCTGTCTTTCTTCTCTACCCCAGACATTCTTTTTGAACCTTTGCCTCACATGCTTTGGTTCCGTTTGCTGCTCAGGATCTTTTTCCTTGTGTGTGCCGGTGACTCTCCTGAAAGGAATCTACACCGTTGACCTTGCATGATCCGTTACCTCGAACCCTCCCCTCGTGCAACTGCGGATACAATGTCTTCCCTTCGCCCCCCCCCACATAGCCTTTTTTCTTCGTAACCTGCTTATACGATTACAGATTTTTTTCGTAGGCAGCTGCTGTTCTCTTTGCTTTTTTTGGACCATTCCTCGTTGTAAAACTCTCTGCAGTTGGTCCCTCCTTGGCGCCTTTCCCCTATACGCCTAGTACTAACCCCTCTCGGTTCACCGGGTTTAAAGTGAGTACTCAGTCAACATCAGCTCCAGTCTTCTCAATGATTCTTTCTAGATCCGATCTTCCCTCCTTGGGCCAACTTCTTTTCCTTGCTCCTACCATCGGCCCGGACAATGTCACCGCGATTTTACTGCCATGACATCACCCTCCTTCCTCAGTCAGATTCACCAGCGACACACCGTGCCCTTGATTTTCCCCACGCCCCTTTTCTCCCACCTTTTGTTCACCGATCTCCTGAAGCTTCTTTTTCTTCTTTCTTCCCCATGGACCGACACTCCTCCATTGCTCGTCCTGATTTGGCTGTCCGTCTATTTTCCAAGAGGCCTCAACCTTCCATCAGTCTTTCTTTTTCGTGTCTCACTGACCCTTTTGTGTAGTTTTACACCGTTTCCGTGCAACTACCGGCTTACTTCTTCCCCCCTTAGGCATGGGATTTTCCCCCCGAGATAACCCTTGTTAGGTGTTGGCATATGGGAGCAGCCTATCCTCTCTGCTGATGGCCAGGTCGCAATCGGTTTCGAAAATCAGTTTCCACCTTTTGTTCAGCGCATCGCTCCTTCCAGCCCTCTATGTTCCATCAGTCCTCTTTCCCGGGGAATCGATCCGCCCCGGTACCTTCTGCCCCTCCTAGTCGAGATCCTGCAATGTCCCCGCCGGTTTATCGCCCGCCCTTCGCCGTAGCTTCGTCACGATTTGGCTCCCACTTTACTTAGTTGACCCCCCTTCGCTTTCTGGCTTTTGTTACATTTCTCCACCCGCAACCATTGCTTTGGCGGGGAAGGGTTTTTCGGCACCCTTAGTCGGGTCCCGGAAGTCGACCCCTCTCCCCTTTTTCCATAGGATTGCCCTCGGTAAGCTCGTCTCATCCTCACAAACGTTCCCCCTCTCCCTCACGTCAGTCTTTTTTGTAATCGACGCCGAGACCTTTTTCACCCCCCATTCTTCTTTTCAACCACCACAACACGAAACAGGACGTGCGCCCTCCCCCCTGCCCCACTCCTTTCTGGGTATCCCCTTTTCGAGGCCTTATAGGATCCCTTTCTTCCAGGAAACCCCCACCCAAAACCTTTAACCTGCGTGAGATAGAGGTCAATTCCCGACGGAAGAGGACAGTTTCCCCCCCGCGATGTTGAACATTTGTTTTTCGAGGTCTTGTCCTGCTCCCATGTTGAGGTTTGCCCCCGCCTCACAGTGCTCAAGCCCATCCCTCTCCTTTCCAATTCGTCAGATGCCACCCCTTTCTCTTTCCACGCTGCC